>ENA-ORDP01001856-ORDP01001856.1-marine-sediment-metagenome-genome-assembly--contig:-NODE-1856-length-10903-cov-3.397585_pt1 | contig 10903 bp, 8 predicted proteins | sample MGYA00248627_ERZ508539 | MGnify/ENA primary metagenome ERZ508539 (study PRJEB26208, sample SAMN05571518) | marine sediment metagenome | biome: deep sea; feature: Hydrothermal vent; material... | reverse complement strand
CTTCAGGATTGTCGTGTGCTTATTTCCTGACGCTGGCCGGGTTCGATGTGAATATTTATGAAGCCAAACCCCGTCCGGGCGGCATGGTTTCCGGCGCCATTCCCTCTTTCCGGCTGACCGATGAGGCCGTGGATATCGATATCCATCGCATCGCATCGCTGGGGGTGAAAGTACATTTTTCCACGAAAGTGGACAAACCGTTGTTTGAGCAACTGAGATCGGAAAACGACTTCGTTTATCTTGCTGCCGGCGCACAAAAATCACGTCCGTTGATGATAGAAGGAACAAATGCCGGCGGGGTGCTCAACCCGTTGGACTTTTTGTTTCGTGTGAAAGAAGGTCTGCCCACCGGCATCGGCCGCAACATAGCTGTCATCGGCGGCGGAAATACCGCCATGGATGCGGCACGCACCGCTTTCCGGCTAACGGGTGAAGAGGGAAAAGTAACCGTTATTTACCGCCGGACAAAACAACAAATGCCGGCTGATACGGGTGAAATACAGGCGGTAATGGAAGAAGGCGTGGAAATTATGGAGTTGGTTTCGCCGGTGAAAATAAATACCCGTGGCGGAAAAGTCCGGTCGCTGACCTGTGTTAAAATGAAACTCGGTGAAAAAGATGAAAGCGGGCGTTCCCGTCCGGTAGAAATTCCGGATTCCGGATTTGAAATAGCATTCGACACCATCATTCCTGCCGTTGGACAGGATTTGGCGCTCGATTTTGCGGAAGCTTCGCAACTGAAAACCAAACCGGACAGCTATGAAACCGGCATCGAAAATGTTTTCATCGGCGGAGATGCCCTGCGCGGCGCTTCCACAGCCATCAATGCCATCGGCGACGGTCGGAAAGCAGCCAAAGAGATGATCGAAAAAACGGGATTACATTCGGATATGAATGATAAACCGCTGAGAACTCCGCAGCCGTTAAGCATCCACATGTTTAACCGGAGTCAGAAAAAAACAGCGGTACATCCGCAGGAAACGCCGCTCGATAGCCGAAAAAATTTCCAATTGATTACTGCTACCCTCACCCGCGAGGAAGCACAGGAAGAAGCTTCACGTTGCCTGCTTTGCGATGAAGTGTGCAACATTTGTACAACGGTCTGTCCCAACCTCGCATTTCATTCTTACGAAACCGAACTCCGGCAGTGGTCGTTGCAAAAGATTGTGGGCAACAACGGCACTTATGAACTAACAGACGATGGCTATTTCAGGTTAGAACAAAAGCTTCAGATTCTGCACCTTGCCGACTGGTGCAACCAATGCGGAAACTGCGATACTTTCTGCCCTTCGGCAGGAAAACCTTATCTGGATAAACCGCATTTGTATTTGAAACGAGAAAGCTTTGAGGCCGGCAAAGACGGCTATTTCTTCAATAAGGAGAAAGCACGGCTCGAAGCTTACGAACAGGGCGAATTTGTGTCGCTTCAGGAAGAAGATGATAGTTATATTTTCCAGAATCATACATTGCAGGTACGACTCGACAAAAAGAGTTTCCGCGTAATAGCTGTGGAAATCAGGAGAAAAACTAATTTTGCCGTTTCCCTCAGGACGGCGGCACAGATGAGCGTGATTTTGGAAGGAGCCCGGTCGTTCTTCGCAGTGGAAAATTCCTGATAAAGCGGAAATTTTTAGCACTGTAATAGGTTATAATGCAGAAGATTACAAAAACATTAAAATTAAAGATATGACAGAAAAAGAAAATCAGGTTTTGGAGAATACGGTAAAAAGATGCCGTGAGAGAAAGATTATCCTTCCCACCTACAAACAGATGAGGAACCCGGAACTAATACCGGAAAAAATAAAAGATGCATTAAAAAATATAGGACTGTGGGATTTAAACCCCCTGAACCTGTTCAGAATAACCTGGAAAAATGAGCCTGTCAAATTCGGCGGTAAATTCAATGGTGTTAATTTCATTGAATTGCCTTCGGAATTAACCGGCGTGAAAGCCCGTGTTGTGATGCTGATTGGAAAATTTTTTCCCACCGGCGCGCATAAAGTAGGCGCAACTTTTGGCCCTTTGGTGGAAAAACTAATAACCGGACGTTTTGACCCTTCCCGGCAGAAAGCTTTGTGGCCTTCCACCGGAAACTATTGCCGTGGCGGGGCTTACGATTCCTATCTGCTCGGATGCAAATCTATTGCCGTTTTGCCGCAGGGCATGTCGCAGGAGCGTTTCGACTGGCTGCATAAAGTAGGGGCCGAAGTTTTTGCCACGCCCGGTACCGAAAGCAATGTGAAAGAAATTTACGACAAAGTGAAAGAGCTACTCGCTGAGCGCGGCGATGAGATTGTAAACCTGAACCAATTTGAAGAGATTGGCAACAGCCTGTGGCATTATGCCGTAACCGGCCCCGCTATGGAAGTTGTTTTCAACGAAGTGAAAAACGACGGCGACCGGTTCAGCGGTGTGTTTTTGACACAGGGTTCTGCCGGTACACTTGGCAGCACCGACTATCTGCGCGAAAAATATCCCACTTTCAAAGTGTGTGCAGGCGAAGCTTTGCAGTGCCCCACGCTGCTTCAAAACGGCTATGGTGAGCATCGCATCGAAGGTATTGGCGATAAACATGTTCCGTGGATTCATAACATCAAAAATATGGATATGGTTGCTGCCATTGATGACAATCCCAACATGCGCCTCATGCGCCTCTTTAACGAGCCGGCCGGAAAAGAATACCTGAAAAATGAAGTAGGCGTTGACCCCGTGCTGGTGGACAAGCTGGAACTGTTGGGTATTTCTTCCATTGCCAACCTTATGGGTGCCATCAAGCTGGCCAAATGGTACGAAATGGACGAAAACGACGTAGTTTTCACTGTGGCTACCGACTCCATGGAAATGTACGGGAGCCGGCTGAAAGAAGAGACCGGAAAACACGGCGAATTCACTAACCGCGATGCTGCCGTCAGTTTCGACGCCGACCTCCTGAGCCTCGGCATCGACAATATGGCTGAGATGAATTATTACGAGAAGAAACGTATGCACAACCTCAAATATTTCACCTGGATTGAGCAACAGGGCAAAACCGTTGAAGAGCTCAACGCCCAGTGGTACGACAACAGTTATTGGAAATCGCGTTATGCCAAGGTGGACGAGTGGGATCAGAAAATCGAAGCGTTCAACGAACGCACCGGCGTGCTGAAAGAATATTTGTAAGGTCTTGGTTTATTAAAATTTCTATTCCCCAAAAGTTATAACTTCTATGAATTATGATCCCCAAAAGTAAAGAAAATGGGGAAGCTGACATGCCCTCCTTACGGATACTCTTCCCGATGGGTATAAAAACGAAAATTCCTGCAATCAGTTGATATACAGGGATTAATGAGGTACCGAGCGGATTCGAACCGCTGTATAAGGTTTTGCAGACCTCCGCCTAGCCACTCGGCCACGGTACCTTTTCAAAAGGGACTGCAAAAGTAAGCATTTTTTTGTCTTTCCATTAAAAATTATTACTTGGCCCTTTTTCAGATTCTTCACTGTTTTGCTTTTGGCAAGCTTTTGCCTTCCTCCCCGTACCGGTATTTTTTATAATTTTGGCCGATAAACCGGCAGTGGAATACCGCCGGATAAAAATAGTTATTAATACAGCGAAAACGTGAATTTCGAACCTGCTTATCTTAATGCCGATTTAATGTTTTCAGGCGTTGACATCCCTTCAGGGAAAATGATCTGGCGCAGTCCTTCCAATATCGCTCTCGTGAAATACTGGGGGAAAAAGCCGGTGCAAATCCCGCAAAATCCTTCGGCTAGCTTTACTTTGAGTAAATCCTATTCGGAAACGGAGGTGAGTTATACTCCCGCAACTTCCGGCAAGCCGGAAATAGATTTTTACTTCCACGGGCAGCGAAACCCTCAGTTTAAAAAAAAAACCTCCAGATTTTTCGAAAGTCTTTCTGGAATTTTTCCGTTTGTGAACCAACTGAAGTTTGAGATTCATTCTAAAAATACCTTTCCACATTCTGCCGGTATTGCCTCTTCCGCTTCGGGCATGAGTGTGCTGGCCATGGTTTTATGCGACATGGAACGGCAGTTTTTTGGGACGCTGCAAAAGGAAGAGGCTTTTCGCCGCAAGGCATCCTACATTGCCCGTCTCGGATCAGGAAGCGCCTGCCGTTCGGTGTATGGTGGCCTGGTTATATGGGGTGAAACCGATGGCGTGTCCGGAACTTCCGATTTTTACGGCTTTCCTGTAATCAAGGGTGTTCACGAAATTTTTGCCGATTATCAGGATGCCATTTTGCTGGTGGATGCCGGCGAAAAGAAAGTCCCGAGCCGTGTGGGCCATGGACTTATGAACAGCAACCCGTTTGCTACGGAACGTTTCATCGAGGCACGCGACAACATGGCCAAACTACTGCAAGCCATGCGTATGGGAGATGCCGGAACATTTACCCGTATAACGGAATCGGAAGCACTGACGCTGCACGCCATGATGATGACATCGCAGCCCTATTTTCTTTTAATGAAACCAGGGACATTGCAAATAATTGAACGGATTTTTGCTTTCAGGGAAAAAACCGGCCTTCCGGTGAGTTTCACACTCGATGCCGGCCCCAATGTGCACCTGCTTTATCCGGCAGCCATTAAAAGAGATGTAAAACAGTTTATTGATAATGATTTACGTGTTTTTCTAAGTCCGTTAGGATATATTGACGATATGGTGGGAAACGGTCCGGAGAAAATTTTGTAAATATGTCGGCACGAAGAATTTTCTATTCAAAAATATTACTGTTTGGCGAATATGCCCTCATGGCAGGTTCGCGGGCGCTGAGCATTCCATTTGGCCAGTTGTATGGTGCGTTTGCTTTTAGGCAACAGCCTGCCGGTACCGCTTTTGATTCAAACAGTCATTTAAAAGAATATGTAGGCTACCTGCGGGAGCTTTCGCAGAAAGGGAAACTCAGTGTCAAACTGGATGTCTTCCGGATGGAAAAAGAAATTGACAACGGACTTGTTTTTGAAAGCAACATTCCTCCAGGCTATGGGTTGGGAAGTTCCGGCTCGCTGGTAGCAGCCGTTTATGACCGTTATGGTCTGGATAAGATTCCGGCTGATGTGGCGCTTCCCAACAAAAAGCTAATTGCTTTGAAACAGATAATGGCTGCCATGGAATCCTTTTTTCACGGGAAAAGCTCCGGCCTCGATCCGATGATTTGCTATCTACAACAAGCCGTGCTGGTTAAGCGAGAAAACCAGTTGAAAACCGTTGAATTGCCACAGTTTGAGCCAACTACCGGCGGGGCTGTGTTCCTGTTGGATACGGGCATAACCGGCGAAACCCGGCCGCTGGTAAATTATTTTGTGGCGCAGTGCGAAAAGGCCAACTTTCTCGAAAAAATCAAATCGGAACTCATTCCGCTGAACGAACATTGTATCCATGCTTATCTTTCGGGCGACAGGGACACATTGTTCTCCTGTTTGGAAAAATTATCGGTTTTCACACTACAATATTTTGATCCAATGATACCGGAAAAGCTGTTCCCTGCGTGGAAACAGGGATTGGAAAACAGACAGTATTTTCTGAAACTTTGCGGTTCGGGCGGAGGGGGCATGATACTGGGCTTCACGCACAATTTTAAAAAAGCTAAAACATACCTGGAACCTTTTCCGTTAATAATAGTTCAGCAATTTTAAATATAAAATAATGACAACAACGTATCAAAAGCATACGGCTGACGAGCTAAAAGCCATTTTTGAAGATTACCTTTTCACCAAAGGAGACGAAGGTTTCCCGAAGGTGCTGTATAAGCCGGCACTGCAAATTATGAAAATGAAAGCCAAACGTATTCGTCCGGTGCTGCTGCTGACAGCCTGTGAAGCTTTCGGTGGAAATATTGAGGAAGCCCTTGATACGGCCTGTGCTATTGAGACATATCACAATTTCACGCTGGTTCATGACGACATTATCGATAATGCGGATATCCGCCGCAACGAAACCACCGTCCATAAGGCTTTTGGTATCAACAAAGCCATCCTCACCGGCGATGCCATGTTGTTGCATGCCATACATTTACTGAATAAAGCGCCCCGTGACAAACATTTTGTGCTGCTTACCGTATTTGAAAAAGTGGCTGCCGAAGTTATTGAAGGCGAACAGTATGATGTTGATTTCGAAAACATTCCTGAAATTTCGTTAGACAAATATCAAAACATGATCAGGCTGAAGACTTCTGTTTTGCTGGCAGCTGCCCTGCACATGGGCGCTATTTTGGGCAATGCTTCTGCGGAAGACCGGAAAAATATTTACGATTTTGGTGAGAAGCTGGGTCTTGCTTTCCAGATTAAGGATGATTATCTCGACACTTTTGGCGACCAGAAAACTTTTGGCAAACGCATTGGCGGCGACATCCTGCAAAGCAAAAAAACCTATCTGCTCTGTTTATCACTGAGCAAAGCTGACGAAGCACAACGCCGCGAAATTTTCCGTATTTTCGATGAAAAAGATGAAGAGAAGAAAATCCGTGGCATGAAAGTGATTTACGAGCAGCTAAACGTACACAAAGACACTTTTGCCATTATGGAGAAGTTCTATGATGAAGCGCTGGAATCACTCGGAGCGCTCTCCATTGGTCGTGAACAAAGCGAACGCCTGTACGAGCTGGCGGAATCTATTTATAAAAGAAACTTTTAAGGCCATGGTTTGTTCGTGCCGTTGCTTCATCGTTGCCGTTTAAACCGGAAAAACGGTATTTCATCGTTGCAAAGATGTGAAAATCGGGGTTGTGGAGAATACCGGTAATAAAATTCTATACTTTTGCTTTTTAACAGGCAGGAAGTGTACGCTATGAAAAAATTCAAAGAATTTACTGTTTATTGTGAAAACACAAAGAAAGAAAAGAAATATCCTTTCGGGACAACCTTGACTGATATTGTTGAAGATCAGAAAATTGATATCGGGGGAGATGTTTTGGGCGCCATGGTGAACAACACGCTCAAGGAGATGGATTATATGTTGTACAAACCCAAAACAGTCCGCTTTATTGGTTACAGTCATCCCGATGGCCAGCGGATGTACGTGCGTTCTTTGTCGATGGTGCTGTTTAAGGCAGTCGTGGATCTTTACCCCCGTTTCAGGCTAAAAATAGAACACACGGTTTCCAAAGGCCTTTACTGTGAGCTGGAAGGTTTGATTAAAGATGAAATGCATGATGAAGTCATTGAGAAGCTGAGAAACCGAATGCAGGAGATTATCGAACAGGATTTGCCCTTTGAAAGGGAAGAGATACGAACGGAAGAGGCGTTACGAATTTTTGAGGCGTTCGGGCTGGAGGATAAATGTACGCTCATGCGCACCAGGCGGCAGTTTTACAGTTCCGTTTATAAGCTGGATGATGTGGTCAACTATTTTTATGGTTATCTTGTGCCTTCGAGCGGCTACCTGAAACATTTCGATCTGGTGAAATATTACAAAGGAATGTTATTGGTTATGCCTAAAAAGGACAACTCCAATGAGCTGGAGGATATTGTGATTCAGAACAAGCTGTTTGACATTTTTCAGGAGTTTAATGAGTGGGTCGAAATTATAGGCGTGCCTAATGTAGGACGGCTGAATGAGATAACACAGTCGGGCAAAATCGGGGATATAATTAAAATTTCGGAAGCGCTTCAGGAGAAAAAGCTGGCTAGTGTTGCCGATATGATTCAGAAAAGAGGAAAAGTCAAAGTCATCTTCATCTCCGGACCATCTTCTTCGGGAAAAACTACTTTTGCCAAACGGCTTGCTATCCAACTGAGTGTCATAGGTTTTAAGCCGGTGGTTATCTCCATGGATAACTATTTCGTAAACCGTAAATCTACCCCGCGTGATGAGGCCGGGAACTACGATTTTGAAAGCCCGCATGCATTAGACATAAAACTTTTCAACGAAAACATGCTGGATTTGATGGCGGGAAAAGAGATTAAGTTGCCTAAATTTTCTTTTTCCAAAGGAAAACGTTTCTATGATGACACCACTCTTAGCATGAGGGAGAATAGTATCATTGTCGTTGAAGGTATTCATGGATTAAATCCTGAGGTCTCAACATTAATTCCGGAAGAAAGGAAATTTAAGGTTTATGTCTCTGCACTTACGCCGTTGAGCATTGATGCCAATAACCGTATTCCCACAACGGATAACCGGCTGATTCGTCGAATGGTTCGCGACAGTCGTTATCGTGGCTATTCGGCATTGGAAACTTTGCAGCGCTGGCCCAGTGTACGCAGGGGAGAGGAACGGAATATTTTCCCTTATCAGGAAGAGGCCGATGTGATGTTTAATACCGCTCTATTGTTTGAACTCGGTGTTTTAAAACGATTGGCTGAACCTTTGCTGCAGGAAGTTCCGCCTAATGCGCCCGAGTATTCCGAAGCAAAACGCTTGTTGAAATTTCTGTCTTATCTTGTGCTTATCAATGAAAAAGAAATTCCGCCAACCTCTATTTTGCGTGAGTTTCTGGATGGCAGCAGCTTTGATTATTCTTAGTTCTGAAAATGCATGGCGTTTTCTGATTTAAGAGAGATATCCATGTTTCCGAAACAGATCCCCAGTCCGCGTGCTTTTTCAAGCAAAGGATTGTTTCGGGGAACCACCAGTCTTAATTTTCTTAGGTTTTCGTATGTTCATACTTGTTTAAGGTGGTAACTGTTACAAATTTATTATTTTTGATACATCATCCGACACCGAAGTTATTTTATTTTTAATAAGATTTTTTTATGAGACAAAAAAGGAGAAAGATTGCCTTCCATTGGCAAATTCTTTTAGGAATGGTATTCGGGGTTATCTTTGGAATGCTGGCGATACACTGGCACTGGCTTCGGTTTACCGATTTTTATATCAAGCCCTGGGGTATCATTTTTATCAATCTGCTGAAACTGATTGCCGTTCCTTTGATAATCGTTTCGTTAATCAGTGGCGTAAGTAACCTTACCGATATTTCAAAACTGTCGAGAATCGGGCTGAAAACCCTGGGTTTTTACATTCTCACCACCGTTATTGCCATCACTGTAGGATTGATTATTGTAAATATTACCAACCCGGGCAAGGTGTTTCCGGAAGAAAAAGCGGCCGAGTTCAAACAAAAGTTTTCCGAAAATACTGAAGCCAAAAAGACAGAGGCGGTGGCGTTAAAAAGCACCTCTCCGCTACAGCCACTCGTAGATATTGTTCCTTCGAATATTTTCAAATCGCTAACCGATAATACCAAAATGCTTCAGGTGATATTTTTTTCCATTCTTTTTGGTGTTGCCATGATTTTTGTCCCTGAAGAAAAAATAAAACCGGTTAAAGCTCTCATTAACGGCCTCAATGATGTGGTTCTGAAAATTATAGACATTATTATGAAAACAGCACCCTATGGTGTGTTTGCCCTTATTGCCGCACTGATGGTGGATGTGGCTGGTAGTCATCCGAAAAATACGCTTTCTCTTTTTGCTGCATTGGGATTGTATGCATTTTCAGTAGTCATTGGTTTACTGATACTTATTTTTATTATTTATCCGGTTTTTTTAAAACTCTTTACCAAAGTAAAATACACCAAATTTATGAAGGCCATTTATCCTGTACAACTTTTGGCTTTCTCAACAAGTTCCAGTGCCGCTACATTGCCTTTTACCATGGAAACTGCCGAAGACAAACTGGGCATTTCAAACGACACAGCCAGTTTTGTTCTCCCATTGGGAGCTACCATAAACATGGATGGCACCAGCTTGTATCAGGCCGTTGCAGCAGTTTTTCTGGCACAGGTTTACGGCATGCATCTCGGTCTGGCGCAACAACTGACGATTATTGTTACGGCCACACTGGCTTCCATAGGTTCGGCTGCCGTTCCCGGAGCCGGCATTGTTATGCTGGTGATTGTTCTGACGGCTGTAGGCATCCCTACCGAAGGCATTGCGCTGATTTTTGCCGTTGACCGGCCGCTCGACATGCTGCGAACAGCGGTAAATGTTACCGGTGATACGACCATTGCCGGCATTATTGCTTCGGGAGAAGATGAAATCGATCTGGCAGTGGCCAACGGATAGAATCTGTGTCAGAGTTTATAGCTAAGGCCGAATCGTCCGACGTAACGCGAAACACCCCATCCCAACTCCAGCTGAACGCCCCAATGTTCGTTCCAATAATAACGCCCGCCCGTTTGCATACCGAAAATCAATGGTGAGGTTCCCGTGTTGTCGCTTAAATAGAAGCGAAAACCCAAATTGACTCCGGCGTAAAAATCCCAATTCTGCGGAATATTCAATAAACGGTTGAAATGGTAATTACCATAACCCGCAAAGCTCATAAAATTGTCCTCTCCACCAATGGTAATACCGACCATGGGACTCACTGTAATGTCGTTACTTACAGCAAAATCCATCTGTCCGTAAAGTGGTAACCCGGAGCTGTCTAATCCCAACCCGAAATTAATTTGTTTTGACCCTTTTCTTAACGGAGCTTCTCCATTCTGAGAAAAGGAATAGGAGCTCAAACTCAATAATAGAAACAGAATAACAAGCTTTTTCATACATTTAATTTTTGAATCCAAACGGCGCTTTGAAATATTTATTATAAGCCGTTTAAAAATCTTCCGAAAATTGCTTATCTTAGTCGGATAATATACCTTTGAATAACAATGGGATCGCAGGTTTATTTTTGCTAAAAAACGGAGAAAAGAAATGACAGAAATTAAACGAACATTTGACCTGTTGACACAGGCAGAAGAGAAATTCCCCACGGATGTTGCACTCGCTGTAAAACGCCACGGCAAATGGGAAACTTTCAGTACGGCTGACTACCGTAAAAATGTGGATAGAGTTAGCATGGGACTGCTCGCTATGGGTTTTGAAAAAGGGGATAAAATCGCCACGGTCAGCAACAATCGCCCCGAGTGGAATTTCGTGGATTTCGGTATGTCGCAGATCGGATGTGTCCATGTGAGTA
>ENA-ORDP01001855-ORDP01001855.1-marine-sediment-metagenome-genome-assembly--contig:-NODE-1855-length-10907-cov-2.369978_pt1 | contig 10907 bp, 13 predicted proteins | sample MGYA00248627_ERZ508539 | MGnify/ENA primary metagenome ERZ508539 (study PRJEB26208, sample SAMN05571518) | marine sediment metagenome | biome: deep sea; feature: Hydrothermal vent; material... | reverse complement strand
ATCTTCCTTTGAGGGAAGAACACCTATCTCCAAGCGGACAAATTATCCCGATAGCAGCAAGAAAATTTAGTGCAAATTTTCGCGCTCTTTTGCTCTCGGGGACAAACTCCACCATGGATTCATTCAATCTCTCTTTAAGGTAACTCCTGTTCCCCTTTTCTCCTCTATAATATACCTTATTGACCTTGCTTAGCAAGAGAAATAAAAAAGGCTCATCCACCCCTACCTGCGGGGAGATGAGCCCGGAAATTTTCCAAATCGGATTTCCTAACCTTTCTTTTTTTTCTTGTTCCTTTCTATCTTTTCTATTTTTTTCCTTTCCATCTTTTTCTTCTTCTCTTCTGATCTTTCCACCAATTCCACCAGCACCAGGGAAGCCGCATCCCCCAAGCGGGGAGGAAGCTTGATCAGGCGAGTATAACCTCCCTGTCTCTCAGCAAAGCGGGGAGCAATATCCTTGAAGAGCTTGGAGAGAGTGTCCTTATCCCTGACCACCCGAGCCGCCTGCCGCCGGGCGGCAAGCTCGCCTTTTTTACCTAAAGTTATCAGCCGATCGGCTATCCCGATAACCTCTTTACCCTTGGCCTCTGTCGTCTTTATCCTTTCCTCTATAAAGAGGGCCCGGACCAAGTTGCTCAACAAGGCTTTTCGATGACCTTTCGTTCGTCCTAATTTTCGCCCTGCCTTTAGATGACGCATTATCTTCTCCTAATTTAAATGACAGAAAACAGATGACAGATGACAGAAAACAGAGAAAATCCCACTTCTGTCTTCCGTCTTCCCCGGTTGCTAAGTTTTCTGGATATCAAGGTCTTTCATTCCCAGGGAGAGTTTCATATCGACCAAAATTTCCTTTATCTCGGCCAAAGATTTCTTGCCGAAGTTGGGGTATTTTAACATCTCCGCCTCCGTTTTCTGAACCAGTCCCCCAATAGTGCTAATCTTGGCTATCTTCAGGCAATTGGCTGAACGAACGGATAGCTCCAATTCACTAACATTTTGTTTCAGATACTCCTGCCGTTCTTGTTCTTCTTTACTGATCTCCTCGCCCTTTTCCTCTATCTCCTCGCCCTGGGCAACAAACTTGGCGAAATGCTTCTCCATAATTTCAGCCGCTGATTCCACCGCCTCCTGGGGAGAAAGGCCACCGTTGGTCCAGACTTCCAGGACCAGTCTATCATAATCGGTCTCCTGGCCAACGCGGGTAGGCTCTATGTTATACTTCACCTTCTTTACCGGGCTGAAGATAGAGTCAATGGGAATAACTCCGATAGGTTGGTCCTCTTTTTTGTTCTTTTCCGCTGAGACATACCCCTTCCCTGAACCCACTTCCATCTCCATCTCCAATCTTCCCTCTTTATTTAAGGTAGCGATATGCAGATGGGGATTGAGGATCTCTACCTGATTATCCTTGATGATGTCGGCGGCCCTTATTTCTCTTTCCCCTTTAGCCTTAATGCGGATGGTTCTCACTTCCCCGTCATGAAGTCTCATAATAAGTTGCTTCAAATTAAGGATGATTTCCGTAACATCCTCTCCCACTCCCGGAACAGTAGAGAATTCATGTAAGACCCCTTCGATCCGGACCGAAGTGACTGCCGCTCCCCTCAAAGAGGAGAGGAGAACCCGACGCAAGCTGTTTCCGATAGTCACTCCATATCCTCGCTCAAGAGGCTCAGCGACAAGTTTGCCATAAGTTGGGCTTAAAGTATCCTCATCCCATCTCAGTTTCCTTGGAATCTCCAATCCTTTCCACTTTGCACTCATTCTTTACCTCCAAAGAAATTTTATAAAGAGCCCGGGAAATCGGTCTCCTTATTATAGTAGATTTATGCTTTTCATCTTCCAAAGTAGATTTAATCCCTCGCCGGAGATGAAAAACGGCCTAATTCCGTGAAGCGGAAATTATCGTGAACAAAGCTCAACGATTAACTGTTCCTGAACCGGAACGGACATCTCTTCACGGGAAGGAATATGAGCCACCGTCCCCCTGAGATTGTTTTTCTCTAACTCTAACCAGTTGGGGACTTCTCTCTCAGCCGTCAGATCCGTTATCTCTTTGAACTTATCCAACTTCCGGCTTTTTTCCCTGACCCAAATAATGTCGCCGGCCTTGACCAAATAGGAAGGGATGTCCACTTTCCTATCGTTGACCTGGAAATGGCCATGCCGGACTAACTGTCTGGCTTGACACCGGGAAAGGGCAAATCCAAAGCGAAAGACGATATTATCCAGACGCCTCTCCATAATCTGTAATAGATTCTCTCCGGTAATTCCCTTCTTCCTCTCAGCTATATGGAAATAGATGCGGAACTGTTTCTCCAGGATCCCATATATCCGCCGCGCCTTTTGCTTCTCCCGGAGCTGCAATCCATATTCCGAAAGTTTACTTGGCCTTCTTCTTTGCTTCCCAAAAGAAGAATCTTTCTTTCCCAGGGGACATTTAACGGTATAACACCTAATTCCCTTCAAGAATAATTTCTCTCTTTCTCTCCGGCATAGTTTGCAGGCCGGACCGGTATAACGAGCCACCTTATTCTCCTTCCAGTCGAATAGTAACCAGTAACCTGTAACTCGTAATTTTAAAAGCTCTTTTCTCTTGGTTACGGGTTACAGCATTTACACTCTTCTCCGCTTGGGCGGACGGCAACCATTGTGAGGGATAGGGGTAACATCCTTGATCGCGCTTATCTCCAATCCCGCCGATTGCAAAGACCTGATAGCGGCTTCCCTGCCCGAACCGGGACCCTTAACATACACCCGTATTTCTTTCATCCCCTGATCAATAGCCTTGCGAGCGGAGGCCGTAGCGGCCATCTGAGCTGCGAAAGGAGTACTTTTCCTCGACCCTTTGAACCCCATGGCGCCGGCACTGGCCCAGGCGATTACATTACCTCCCCCATCGGTTATGGTAATGATAGTATTATTGAAAGTGGCCTGAATATGAGCTATCCCGCTGGGCACATTCCGGACTACCTTCTTTTTACCGGGAGATGCTTTCTTTTTCTCTACCATAGATTACTCCCTTCATTTACTTGCCCATTTTCCGCATGCTTGCCTTTCTCTTAATCCCTACTGTCTTCTTCGGTCCCTTACAGGTACGGGCATTGGTGCTCGTCCTCTGCCCTCTCACCGGCAGCCCTCTTCGATGTCTTAGCCCCCGATAACTACCGATGTCCATTAACCTCTTTATATTTGAGGCTATTTCCCTTTTCAGATCGCCCTCAACCCGGTAGTTCCTCTGGATAATAGCGGAGATTCTGCTTGTCTCTTCCTCCGTTAATACCTTCACCCGTGTATCAGGATTCACCGCGGCCAACCTCAGGATTTTATTCGCTGAGGTGCGGTTAATCCCATAGATGTAGGTCAAACCAATCTCTACTCTCTTCTCGCGAGGAAGATCCACTCCCACGATTCTGGCCATTTTCTTCTCCCTTTGGTCGAACGGTAAAACAGTAACTTGGCAAAAACAGTAATCCGTAACTCGTAATTTTTAAAAGGTCCCTATTCTCAATTCCGGGTTACCGGTTACGGATTTATCCCTGCCTCTGTTTATGACGGGGATTAGGACATATCACCCGAATGACACCCTTTCGTTTTACTATCTTACATTTCTCGCATATTTTCTTAACCGAAGATCGAACTTTCATAATAAAACCTCTAAATCAACCTGTAACTCGTAACCTCTAAAACTTTTTGCTTTTAATTAGCGGTTACGAGTTACGAGTTACTGCTTTACTTGTATCTATAAGTTATCCTTCCCCGACTAAGATCATAGGGAGATAACTCCACTTTCACCTTATCCCCAGGCAAAATCTTAATATAGTGCATCCTCATCTTGCCACAGATATGGGCCAAGACTCTATGCCCATTCTCCAGCTCCACCCGAAACATGGCATTGGGGAGGGGCTCAACGACCGTCCCTTCCACCTCTATGGCTTCTCCCTTAGGCAATTCACACCTCCAGCGGACAAAAGTCAGATCTAAGATTGTATCTGTATTCTGTCATCTGTTATTTATTTCCGTTAATATCTCGGGACCATCCTCGGTTACCAGGATGGTATGTTCAAAGTGAGCTGAGGGTTTTCCATCCCTGGTTACCACGGTCCAGTGGTCACTCAGAACCTTTACCTCGTATCTTCCCATATTAACCATGGGCTCGATAGCCAGAACCATTCCCCTCTTTAAACGAGGGCCCCGATGAGCCGCCCCAAAATTCGGTATCTGGGGGTCCTCATGCATTTTCGTTCCGATCCCATGGCCGACGAAATCCCGCACCACGGAGAACCCCTCTGCCTCCACCTCGGTCTGGATGGCATGGGAGATATCGTAGAGCCTTCCGCCTACCCGAGCCTGGTCTATACCTTTGTACAAGGCCCTCCTGGTAACCTCTATCAACCTTATCTTTTCCCCGGAAATCTTGCCCACCGGCCAGGTAATGGCAGCATCTCCATAATAGCCATCCTTCCTTACCCCGATATCCAGGCTAAGTATATCTCCACTTATCAGCTTCCTCGGGCCGGGAATACCATGGACGACCTCTTCATTAACCGAGCTGCAGATATCGCCGGGAAACCCCCGGTAACCCCTAAAGGCGGGTTCGGCTTCCCTTTCCCGAATTAACTTAGCCACTAACTCCCCCAATTCCGCAGTCGTAACTCCCGGGCGGATAACTTCCTCCAAGGCCTGGTGAACCTCTGCCACAATCCGATTGCATTTTCTTATATATCTTAACTCCCTCTCGGATTTAAGAAGAATCATATCTTTTTCTTATCAGCTTCCAGATCTCTTCAAAGGTCTTTTCCGGCCCCTCATCCGAATTCACCATATACAAGAGGTCTCTTTCCCGATAATAGCCAAGCAACTCCCCGACGGTAGAGCTATAGATGTTCAACCTATTTCTGACTACTTCCTCCTCATCATCGGGACGCTGATAAAGTTCTCCTCCACAGTTATCGCAGATGCCCTCCTTCTTCGGAGGCATGTTCTTTACGTGGAAGAGAGCCTGACACTTCCTACACACCCTCCTCCCCGCCAGACGCTCCACCAGAACTTCAACCGGGGCATCCAGGTGCAGGACCAAATCCAGGGAGGAACCGAGTCCCTCCAGGGTTCCCTGGAGAGTTTCAGCTTGTGCCAAAGTCCGAGGAAAGCCATCCAGGATGAAACCTTGCCGGATATCATCCTTCCGCAACCTTTCCTCAACCAGTCCGACCATCACTTCATCGGGGACCAATCCTCCTCCTTCAACATAGCTCTTTGCCTTCCGTCCCAGGAGCGTCTTCTCGGCTATCGCCCGGCGCAGGATATCACCGGTGGAGATATGCGGGATACTTAGCTTCTCGCTCAAAATTCTTGCCTCCGTTCCCTTCCCGGACCCCGGAGCTCCCAACAAGACTATTCTCATCTTCTTGCCCTTACCCTACCCTTCTTCATAAATCCATCGTAATGTCTCATCAAAAGATGCGATTCTATTTGCTTCACCGTATCCAGGATCACCCCCACGATAATGATGAGACCCGCCCCCCCGGCAAAACTGGTCAGGAGGCTTCCTATCCCCAACCCTAAACGGGTCGAGATGACCATGGGCATGATCGCAATGAAAGCCAAACCCAAAGCTCCCACCAGGGTTATCCGGTTCATAATATAATAGAAATAATCAGCCGTGGGCTTCCCCGGTCGAATCCCGGGAATGAAGCTTCCATATTTCTTCATATTATCCGCTAACTCCGGGGGATGAAAAGTTATCGCGGTATAGAAATAAGTGAAGAAGATGATTAAAATCACATAAAAGGCATTATAGACGACAGGGCCACTGAAAAAGTTAGCCATCGCTCTCAAAAAGTCATTGGGAGATTGCTTGAGAAAGAGAGGAAACTGGATAATAGAAACCGCAAATATAATGGGAATCATGCCCGCCTGGTTAAGCCGCAGGGGAATATAAGTCGCCTGCTGACTATAGACCTTCCTTCCCACAATCCGTCGGGCATGCTGGATGGGAATCCTCCGCTGCGCCTGGGTAAGAATGACCACCGCCGCCGTCATCAGGACAGTAAGGATAAGGAGGACGAAAGCCACCTCGGGACGTAACAGCCGGTCATGGAGCATCCGGGCGGCCTGGAGTATAACCCGGGGGATACGGGAGATGATGTTGAGGGTAATAATGAGAGAGATGCCGTTGCCGATTCCCCGTTCGGTGATCTGTTCTCCCAACCACATGATGAAGATTGTCCCCGCAGTCAGAGTAACTATAGCCATGAGACGGAATGACCAACCGGGATTGGTCACTACCATCCGGCCACCTTCCTGGAGAGTTTCCAGTCCCCGACTGATCATCAAGGCCTGGATGATAGAGATAAGCACGGTGCCGTAACGAGTATACTGGGTAATCTTTTTCCTTCCCGCTTCCCCTTCCCGGGCTAATTTTTCCAGGAAGGGAACCACGGAGGTGAGAAGCTGGATAATGATAGAGGCCGTGATATATGGCATAACTCCTAAAGCGAAGATAGAGGCTCTGCTTAAAGCTCCCCCGGCGAACATATCGGCTAACCCGAAGAGCGTGCCTTGCATTTTATGGAAGAAGATGCCCAGGGCCGCCGCATTGATTCCCGGGGTGGGTATATGGACACCTAACCGATAGACAATGAGAAGACCGGCGGTAAAGATGATTCGTTTTCTCAAATCCGGTATCCGAAACATATTTCTAAAAGCGCTAAGCATACTTAATAACCTCTATCTACAATTTAGACACTGGACTTCAGATATCGGATATCAGACTTTTTTATGCAGGTCTTTATTCTTAGGTGATTTCCGACTATTTTCATTCTTTGAGTCTAATGTCTGATGTCTACCGTCTGCTTGTCTCAGTCCCAGCACCTCTACCTTCCCCCCGGCCGCTTCTATTTTGCGAATAGCTCCCCGGCTGAAAGCATGGGCCGTTACTTCCAATTTCCTGGTCAGTTCCCCCCTACCCAGGACCTTGACCAAGTTTTTCGATCCTTTGATGAAACCCCTCTCCTTCAGGCTTTCCGGGGTAATCTTCTCTCCGGACTCGAAGCGATTAAGGTCTTCAACATTGATTTGAAGGTATTCTCTCTTTCTCAGGTGATAGAACCCCCGCTTGGGAACCCTTCTCACCAGCGGCATCTGCCCTCCCTCAAAACCGGAATGTATTCCCCGGCCCGAACGCGCGCGCTGTCCCTTATTCCCTCTTCCTGAAGTCTTCCCATGACCGGAGCCCGGGCCCCGCCCTACTATCTTGCGTCTATGCCTGGAACCGGCTTGAGGTTTAAGTTCATTTTGTTTCATCTAAATCGCTCCTGCGTTCTTTCGTTGCTTCTTGAATTTCTTTAATCCTTCTCAAGCCATCCATAGTAGCTCTCACCACATTAGAAGGATTATTTGACCCCAGGGATTTGCTCAGGATATCCCCGATACCGGCAGATTCCAGGACGGCTCTTACCGGTCCGCCGGCGATCACTCCGGTCCCCTCCGAGGCCGGTTTGAGGAGAACCTTGCCCGCCCCAAAGAGTCCGATTATCCGGTGAGGAATCGTCCTTCCGGACAGAGGCACGGCTATGAGGTTTTTCTTGGCCGCCTCCGTCCCTTTCTTTATCGCCTGGGGAACCTCCTTGGCTTTCCCTAAGCCGTAACCCACATATCCTTTCCCATTGCCAATAACCACCAGGGCAGTAAAGCTGAATCGTCTCCCTCCCTTGACCACCTTAGCTACCCGGTTTATTTTAACTACTTTTTCCGGTAATAGTTCTAACCCTTTGGGATTAATCTTAGCCATAATACTCACTCCGCTCGTTATTGTAAATTGAAAATTGTAGATTTTAAACTGCAAATTGATTTTCTTTCCTTTGCTTCTGCTTCCATTTTTAAATTTCCAATTTCCAATCTTCAATTTGCAATTCGTCCCGCCCTAGTGGCGGGTCGCCTAAGCTACTTCTGGCATTGGGGGCAGAAATAAGTGCTTCTCCCGGAGAGCTTCACCTGGGAAATCGCCGCTCCGCAGCGATAACAGGGTTCTCCTTCCCGTTGATAGACCTGCAACCGGTATTGAAACTTTCCTTTTTCCCCCTCTGCATTGCGATAAGTATCGATGGAAGTCCCCCCGGAGGAAATCGCCTTTTTTAAAATATCCTTAATGGCCCCATAAAGGGCTTCGATTTCCGACCCCGTTAACCGGTTGGCTCTCCTCTCCGGATTAATCCCCGCCTGGTAGAGGGCCTCCATGGCGTAGATATTCCCCAATCCGGCGATCATCCTCTGGTCGAGGAGGACTATTTTTATTTTCCTCTTCTGACCCTGAAGAATCTCTTTCAGGGAAAGCGAAGTGAAATTATTTTCCAGGGGTTCCGGTCCCATCTCAGCCAAAAGGGTAATCTCTTCCAACTTTTCTACCAGACAAACGACTCCAAAGCGCCGCATATCCATGAAGCGCAACTGAAAATTGTTGTCGAGGGTGAAGACCAGGCACGTATGCTTGTCCAGCGCCTCCCGGGGAGAACAATAAACCAACTGTCCGGTCATCTTCAGATGAATAACCAGGAATGAACCATCATCCAGGGAAAAGATAAGAAACTTTCCCCGGCGGGAAACCTCCTCAAACCTTCTCCCCCGCATTTTTTTCTCGAACAAAGGAGGTGGAATATTTTTTATTGACCCTTTGAAGATAATATTGATTCCCTTTATCACCCTGTTTCTGAGCTTTCTCCTGAGCCCTTCTTTAATGACCTCTACTTCCGGAAGTTCCGGCATCTTGCTCCTCCTTCTTCAACAAGCGAATTTAAAGAGATAAGTGAGATAGGCTGAGTAAATCAGTAATAAACCCCCTCCCTCCCAACGGACCAGGCGGAAATCGTTCCTGGCTCTCTTATTTCAGGATACCACAAGGGAAAGAATACCACCATCAGAAAAGATAAGCGAATAAGAAATTTGAGCAGTTGACTGTTAAGATAGTCTATGGGTATCTGCGTAGTTGTCGGGCAGTAGAGCTACAAATTTACCCCCTCTAATTTTTTTATCGTCGCTGTCCTTCCTTTCCCTTTAAAAAAGTGCACAAACCGCTTGACAGGAAAAATGTTTTGCGGTAAAATTAGCATAGTAGACTATGTTATTCAGCCAATGAAAAGGGAAATGGGGATGAATAAGAAAGAAAAATTGCATGAGATTTTAACTGATTTACACCGGGAGTTTACCTACGACGAACCCATTCCCAAGTATTACCAGCTTAAAAAAATCATCAAATCTCAAATTCTGGCAGGAAAGCTAAAACCCGAGGAGGACATCCCTTCGGCCTATATGCTGGCGGAAAAATTTGCCATGACCAGAGTTACGGCAAATAAGGCTCTTGATGAATTGGAAAAAGAAGGTCTGGTAACGCGAGTCCAGGGGAAAGGGACAGCTGTTGCCCCGGGGACCGGTACCCGGGAATATGGTATCGTCTTCTTTGATATGTTTGATCCTCTGGACCGCTACGTCCAGGGCATTGTCTCCGGGATTGAGGAAAAAGCGAAGGCCAATCACTGCCATATATATTTGTACACGACGAGAGGCAAGGATATTAAAAAAGAAAATTGTATCTTAAAGAGTCTCATTTTGCGCAACCAAATCCAGGGACTCTTTGTAATCAGCCCGTTAAGCATCCAGGATTTGATTTTTTTCCAAAAGGAAGATATCCCTTTTGTCATTCTCAACAATGAATATCCGGACCTTAGAGCCAATACGGTTCTCCTGAATCATTACGCGGCGGCGGTAGAAGCAACCCAGAGGTTAATTAGAGAAGGACATAAAAGAATCGCTTTATTAACCGGTCCGTTGGAGAGAAAAAATCATGTCGTCCGGGGTGGAAAACGGGCTCTTTCCGGCTATAAAGAGGTCCTGTCCGGACACTCTATTCCCTTTGACCCTTCGCTGGTTAAAACAAGCGAGCACTCTGCAGAATCCGGTTATGCAGTAATGGAAGAATTTCTTTCTTCGCCGGAACAACCGACAGCTTTCTTGATTACTTCTTCTCATTTGACGGCTGGAGCCTACAAATTTATTCGCGAGAGGGGAATAGAGAAAGATATTACCATCGTGGGATACTTCAACGAGAGAAAAGAAGTAATCCCTCCCGGTGTTTTGGTTCCACTTTCTCAATTAGGAAGGATCTCCTTTACTCTTCTGGAAGAATCCATGGGCAAGGGGAAGGAATCCCAAAAGGTTAAAATTCCTTTGGAGGTAGTCTGGAAATGAAAAAAGCTTCCCTTATCTGGGGCTTAGCCCTCTCTCTGATAGTGATCGTCTTTTCCTCCTGCAGCCGGGAGGGCGGGGAAACCGCAAAGTATAATATTGAATTTATGAACTGGGAGACTTCACCGGTGGGAATCAAGTTCACCAAATCCCTGATCAAGAAATTTGAAAAGGAAAATCCCGGGATTGGGGTCAAGGATACCCTGGTAGCAAGCCGTAGTTATTTCAGTAAACTCCTGACCCGGTTTGCCGGAGGTAGCCCACCTGACATCTTCGAGATACAAGCGGAGATCATCTATCCCTTCCTGAAAAAGGGGTTGCTCCTCAACCTCTCTCCATATATTAAAAAGAGTTCCACGCTAAATGAAGACGATTTCTTCCCCGTCTCTTTAGTTAACTTTAGATATGATGGTGAATCTTTTAGAAGGGGAGCTCTTTATGGATTTCCCAAAGATATTAGTACGGCGGCGTTAATCTATAACAAGGACTTATTTGATAAAGCGGGCCTTTCCTATCCGAATAGCGCCTGGACGGAAAAGGAATACCTGGAGGCGGCAAAGAAACTTACCAAAAGAGATAACTCCGGCAGAATTATCCGGATCGGGATTGACCGTCCCATGGCCGCTTTAGATATCCTCCTGGATAAGGGGGGGGCAATCTGGAGT
>ENA-ORDP01001854-ORDP01001854.1-marine-sediment-metagenome-genome-assembly--contig:-NODE-1854-length-10909-cov-4.600792_pt1 | contig 10909 bp, 8 predicted proteins | sample MGYA00248627_ERZ508539 | MGnify/ENA primary metagenome ERZ508539 (study PRJEB26208, sample SAMN05571518) | marine sediment metagenome | biome: deep sea; feature: Hydrothermal vent; material... | reverse complement strand
TACGCAGCTCAAATGGATGGCAGGATTCCCAATCCTCAATACCTCCGCATCAACCCTGATATTCTGAATTTTGAGGGCGTCAAGATAACTCTCGACGTCGCCAACAAAGCGGGAGTCAAACCACTCAACGTCGAAGATGGTTTGGAGCAACTTGATAGAGAAGTTCTTTATACTCGAACCGAATGGAAGAACCAGGAGATTAATGCACGACTTGGAAACGCGGAGAAATGTGAAATCCTTGTACCAAAAATTATCCATATCGAATTGATAAAACGAAAAATCTAAAATGGCGACAAGGCCCGTATTTGTCACTCAAGATAAGGGGAAACTACTGATTTCAGAGGTTCCAATAGACTTCAAATGGAACCCTGGAATGGCACCATCCCAAAAGAAGAAAAATATCACAGAAAATGGCAACAATACAGTTTTCCATTTTGCAATAAATCCTGAAACAAAAATATGCTCTTTTATGTCGCTTATCTGTCGCAGGAAGCGCTTCCCGGTTTCCACAAAATTTACCTGTGCATGTCCGAAAGTTTCGTCGGTGAGAATGATTTCGCGGGCATCGAGTAAACGAATCGGGACACCATAATAATTCAGGGCTTTGGAAAGTAACAGTCCCGAAAGCCGTTCACCAAAAGACAACAGCAGGTCGTATATCTTCGTATTTATTTCCTGTAACAGGAATATACCGAGACAGATGTCTTCCAGTTCGTTCATCATCATTTTTATGCCGGCTTTAATTTCACTTTGATTTTTCAATGGAAAAAGTGAGTCAATAATAGCGAGATGAGTGCTTTCAATATTCTTCAGGATTTGCTTGTATCGCTCATCGCCAAGACTTGCTATTTCACCACTTTCCTCAAGCTGGTCGGTAACTTTGCCGAGAGCTGATGCTACCACTACCAGTTGATTGCCATCTTTCTCTCTGCCAACGATTTCAATAACCTTCTTTATGTTTTCGGCATTGGCTACCGAACTACCTCCGAATTTTAAAACTTTCATTTTTTTCTGTTTTTAATAGGAATGAACAGGCAACATAGCACATACCTATACCTGTTTTGTTAAATAAGCGGGGATAATGTTCCTCCAGTGGGATAATATAAAGATTTTAACCCCCTAAGGGGTTGAGGTTGTGGAGGTGGTAAAAGCAGATACCAGAACGCTGTAGCCCAATGGATTACAGCCGTCAGAATCGAAAATAACAGTTATGTGAAATAATCTTTTCAAGTCTTTGCTTTTATTGTGGTAAATGTAGAAAAAAAAATATTCATCCGACAAAGCTCATCCTAAAAAGGTAAAATATATTTTCTAAAAAGCAGGAAACGACTGATTCTCAAACTCATTGGATGAAAAATAATTTCTTCCACCTACGAGTCAGGGCTTTAGCGCAAACGCTCATCCATACTTGCCTGCCGGGAAGCACAGCAAATGTAATGGGGAACAAGCCATCCAGCCGATGCAGTAAACCCTTTTTCCCCTACTTAAATTTCGGTTCAAAGCTGTCGTAGCTGAGAGGGAGCTTGGTAAACTGCACGAGATAATTGGTAAAATTCGTATAGTTATTGTTGTTGACAATAAAAAGGTATTGCTTATTACCTTTCATAGCCAGCGTATCCTTACTTTCAATATACAATACTGTAGTATCGCTGGCCGCTTTAAGTATAACTTTTCCGGCTCCCAGTTTTTCAACAAGCCATACGGCATTATTCTTAAAAGAGACTTTTGCGATTTTATCACCATACGTACTGATGTTATACGCAATCTGAAAGGTATCCGGCGGATTAATAACAGGTTCAAGGTAACTGAATATAGGAATTTGAGGTTCTGCCGGCTGTTTGTTACAATCAGCCGAAGAGAGCATAACAATACCTGTCAAAAAGATCAAAAGGAGTTTGGCATAGCTTTTCATGGCTAAAAATATTGTTGTCGGACAAAGTTAAGTATTTTTTCCACAACAGTTCTTATATTTTTTTCCGCTACCACAGGGACAAGGATCGTTACGGCCTACCTTTTTCGCCACTTTAACCGGCTGGGGTTTCCTGTGTTCCTGTGTGTCAGCATGTGCCTGCGACAACATATCTCCCCGTTCCTCCCGGATTTTGGAGCGGTCAATACCACGGTTGATTTTAGCTTCTCTGAATACCTGCTGATCCGGGTTGAAAATATCACCCCTAATGAGATAAGATACCACCTCATTATTGATCTTCTCAATCATACTTTTAAAAAGGTTGAACGACTCGAATTTATAAACCAACAACGGATCCTTTTGTTCGTAGGAAGCATTCTGGACAGACTGTTTCAGGTCGTCCATCTCACGCAGTTGCTCTTTCCATGCATCGTCAATGGTGCTAAGGACGATACCCTTTTCAAAAGCAAGTGCAATTTCTTTCCCTTCCGTATCGACAGCTTTTTTCAGGTTGGCAACAATCTGAACCTGTTTCTGTCCATCATAAAAAGGAATGGCAATATTTTCATATTGTGACTGATTTTCATACACATCTTTCACCACAGGGAAAGTTTGCATGATAAGGCGTTCCCGCTTTTGCTGATAAGATTTGTAAACTTTTGCAAAGAGTTTCTCGGTAATCTCTTCCGAAGACAACGAGAGGAACTCTTTCTCATTGACTACCGATTCAGTAGAGAGTATCCGCAAAAGCTGCATCTCGAAAGTTTTAAAGTCACTATTCTCCTGATTGTCAAACACAATCTGTTCACAAAGATCGTAGGTCATGTTGGAGATATCTACCGCAAGGCGATCGCCAAAGAGAGCGTGGCGGCGTTTTTTATAGATCACCTCTCTTTGGGAATTCATAATGTCATCGTATTCCAGCAAACGCTTTCTGATGCCGAAGTTATTCTCTTCCACTTTCCTTTGCGCCCGTTCGATGGATTTTGTAATCATAGAGTGCTGGATAACTTCCCCCTCTTTCAGGCCGAGGCGGTCCATAATTCCGGCCACACGCCCGGAGCTGAACATCCGCATCAGGTCATCTTCGAGCGACACATAAAACTGCGAACTTCCCGGATCGCCCTGACGTCCGGCACGACCACGCAACTGCCGGTCAACACGCCTTGAATCGTGCCTTTCCGTACCGATAATGGCCAAACCACCTGCTTCCACCACACCGGGCCCAAGCTTAATGTCGGTACCACGGCCAGCCATATTGGTGGCGATGGTTACTCTTGCAGCATGTCCGGCTTCTCTGATAATCTGCGCCTCCTTAAAGTGTAATTTGGCGTTCAGGATATTATGTTCGATATGTCTCCGGAGCAACATCTTGCTCAACAACTCCGAGGTTTCCACGGAAGTAGTCCCTACGAGAGATGGCCTTTTTAATTTTACCAGATTTTCAATCTCATCAATTATTGCCGTGTACTTTTCCCGTTTTGTCTTATAGACCAAATCCTGCCGGTCGTCTCTCACTATGGGCTTGTTGGTGGGTATTACCACAACATCCAGCTTGTAGATATCCCAAAGTTCGCCGGCTTCTGTTTCGGCAGTACCGGTCATCCCGGCAAGTTTCTTATACATCCTGAAATAGTTCTGCAGTGTAACCGTGGCATAGGTCTGCGTAGCGTCTTCAACTTTTACATTTTCCTTTGCTTCAATGGCCTGGTGCAGACCGTCAGAATAACGGCGGCCTTCCATGATACGTCCTGTTTGTTCGTCAACAATTTTGATCTTGTTGTCCATAATGACGTATTCCACATTTTTTTCAAAAAGCGTATAGGCTTTCAGAAGCTGGGTAACCGTGTGTACCCTTTCCGATTTAATTGCATAATCGGTAATCATTTCATTTCTCTTCTGCAACATGTCCTTTTCTTCCAACTCCATGTTTTCCAACTCAGCAACACGTTCACCAATATTGGGAAGGATGAAAAAGTTGGGATCCTTATACGATTCAGTAAGCAGATCGATACCTTTTTCCGACAGGTCGGAGGAGTTGTTTTTCTCATCGATAACAAAATAAAGCTCATCATCGATAATGTGCATATTTTTAGCCTGTTCCTGCAGGTAAAAGCTTTCGCGTTTCTGCATGAGGGCTTTGTTCCCCTCTTCGCTAAGGAGTTTAATCAGTGCATGGTTTTTAGGAAGCCCGTGGTAAGCTGTGAAAATCAAGTCGCCGGCTTTGTTAAGATCTTCCCCTTTCGGATTGTTTTTTAATATGTTACGAGCCTCAGAAATCAGGTGAGACACCAGGTTTTTCTGTGCATTGTATAATTTATCCACATCTCCTTTCAGCACATCAAATTCGTGCTTGTCGCCCTTAGGTGTAGGACCTGAAATAATCAGTGGTGTACGGGCATCATCAATCAATACGGAGTCAACTTCGTCCACAATACTGTAATAAGGGTCGCGCTGCACCATTTCCTCAGGGTCTCCTGTCATATTGTCACGCAGGTAGTCGAACCCAAATTCATTGTTGGTTCCGTAAGTAACATCGGAAAGGTAAGCATTGCGACGCTCAGCGGTATTCGGATCGTGTTTATCAATACAATCAACCTTCATTCCATGAAATTCCAACAACATGCTCATCCATTCCGAGTCACGTTTGGCGAGATAGTCGTTTACGGTAACCACGTGCACACCCTTTTCTGGCAAAGCATTCAGGTAGGATGGCAGGACAGCTACCATCGTCTTTCCCTCACCGGTAGCCATTTCTGCAATCTTCCCCTGATGCAGAACCACACCACCATAAAGCTGAACGTCGTAAGGCACCATATCCCAGGTAATCAGGCTTCCGCCGGCCATCCATTGATTACTATAATAGGCCTTATCACCGTCAATACGTACATTATCCATAGTGGTGGCCAAATGACGATCCCTGTCGTTGGCCGTTACAATTACTTCCGGGTTATCTTTAAACCTGCGGGTAGTTTCTTTCATCACGGCAAAGGCTTCCGGCAGCATCTCATCCAGTATCTCCTGTGTCTTTTCGTAAATCTGCGTAGAGAGTTTATCTATTTCGCCATAGACCTTTTCCTTCTCATGCATAGATATATCATGCTCGTCTTCAATGCGTTGTTTAAGCGAATCCATCTGTTTCTCATCCTCTGAAATATAGGCAGTGACCTTATCCTTAAACTCCTGTGTTTTGGCTCGCAGGTCATCGTTGCTCAGATCTTTTACACCCACGTAAGCTTCTTTTACTTTACTGACGATAGGGTTAATGGCCTTTTTATCACGCGAAGCCTTGTCACCCAATACTTTTTTAATAAAACTAATCATGATCTCGTTAAATTGAAAACTATTCTTATCAATTATTGTTCCTTAATAGCATAACCTGACAAGTTAAATAATATTGCAAAGGTATTGAAAGCAGGTCAATTTTGTCCTCTTTTTTTATAAGCATTTATCCGGACGGCAATACGCTGTTGCAAATCTCCGTCAGGCATGGGAGCCGGAGCCAGGGAGATACGCCCCCGAGGGTCGATAAGTACGTAGGCCGGGTAGGTAACTATCTGATATTTTTCCAAAAGTAAAATGCTTTTTCCCAACAACAAAAAGGGCCAGTCGCGATCTGTGGGACGTACTTGCTGTATAAAATCATGTGTCGCCTTTCCCTTCACTATAGTCAGGTTGGTAAAGTCAGTCCCCAGCTTTTGGCTCATATCATCCAATTCGTTGAGTTGCCGGTTGCATACCGGACAACGTGTTTTGACAAAGCTCAGCAGGACAAATTTTCCTCTGAAATCTTTCAATGAAAATTCTTTTCCCATAAAATCGGGCAGGCGGAAAGCCGGTGCAGACGTGCCCGGCTGCAAAACATTCAATTTCACCAGGTAATCACGGGCCACCGTCCTGTTTTCCGGATAAAGGCTCTCTCTGACAATCTGTTCAAAAAGTGCTTCAATATCTTTTCTGACAAAGCCGGGGTCGGAAAAATGGCCAGCCAGCTGAACCATCTCTGCCAGCTGCCGTACACGGGCATCGGCGGTGAGACCGGGGACAGAGGCGAAAAGTTCATCCAGCTTTTTTAAATCCCTTTGCGGGATGACAGAGAGCAGCTTGTCGCGGCTTACCGGCTTCTTCACAGTCGATTCAAAATAAGTCTGAAAAAAATTGGTGAAAAATTCAGTGTATTGGATGTTTCGATACAAAACCGGCTTCCCCGAAAAATAATCAGCGACTATTTCTGCCAGCGACTTTGCACGCGATCCCCATACCATTGAAGCCAGCGAATAGTACATATATTGCCGGAAGTAGGAAGATTTAATATGTCCAAACCGGCTTTCGACTTCAGCCTTAAAATTACTTAATATTTCCCGGTTATGGAACTGATAAATATCTCTAAAGTGCTTTATAATCAGCTGATTATAAAGCATATCATAAGCTTCTATATGCCTGTTCAGGCTGTCATCCACGGCCTTCATCTGTACCTCCAAAGGAATTTCTTCAAATGGGGAAGCGTTGCGGATTAACGAGTCCTGAGCAATGTCAAAATGGTAAACAGCACCAGGCTTCAGGTAAAAGCCGGTGTGTTTCAAATTAATGGCAAGCATGGCATAGTTAGTCGCCTCAATCGGGAATATCAGCCGGAAATTTCCGGCACTGTCCGTTCGCGTAACTGCCAGTGTTTTTTCCAGCTGGGAAAACTGGTCAGTGTAAACCAATATCCTCACCAGACTCCCTTCGGCAAAGCCCATCACATGCCCGCTAATATGGACATTTTGCGCACTCAGGCCAACGGGCAGCAATAAAAACAAAAGTGGAAAAATCCTTTTCAGTTGCATCCTCTCTTTTTTTGCGCCATCATCACAAATCCATTGGAGACATGTCCATTCATGGTTTTGTTCACCGTTTTCTCAAAATGGGTGATGGCATAATCTTTCATCAGCCTCTTTACATAACTTTCGTCGTGATGACGCAGGGTAGCACCTTCGGGCAAATCAAAAATGCCATACACGCCATACTTTCCGGTATTGGCAGCATATCTTTTTTTGTTCCTATCATCATTGTTTATCAGGAAATCCATTACGTAAACGACTCCACCTGGTTTTAAAACACGTTTGACCTCCTCCATAATAACCTGCTGTTGGTTATCTTCTGTTATACAGGTCAGCAGTGCAAAAAGCAGCATCATATCAACGGAAGAATCTCGTAGATTCGTATGTGCAGAGGCAACAATTTGCAAATTTAAATGGGGGAAAGATTTATGGCCGCGTGCAACCATCCCACCGGAGAAATCAAGTCCCAGTGTATTGCGGTAACCGGCCTGGTACAATTCGTCCAACGTCCGGCCGTAACCACATCCATAATCCACAATGAAAGCCTCCTTTCCAATGCTGGTTTTCAGCAGATGAAAATCGGGACGAAGAGTAAAATTCTTTTCAGCAGCCACGCTGTCCCAATAGGCTTTTTGCGTATATTTTTCCACGGCAACAACCTGTTTTTACAGGATAACTTCTTTGGGTACCATACCGCTAATATCGCCACCATAGCGGAATACATCGCGAACGATAGACGATGAAACGGGGGTAAACTCGGGTTCAGTAAGAAGGAAAACCGTTTCTATTTCGGGGTATAACTTTCTGTTTATCTGGCCGATGCTGCGCTCAAACTCAAAATCGGCAGCGGTTCGCAATCCGCGCAAAATAAAGCCGGCACCTAACTTCCTGCAAAAGTCCACAGTAAGGCCATCATAGGTCTGCACCTCAATAGCAGGTATATTTTTAAAGACAGCCTCTATCCACGCTTTGCGTTTCTCCAACGGAAACATGTGCTTTTTCTCAGAATTTATGCCAATGGCAATAATGATTTTATCAAAAAGGGTCCGTGATCTTCGGATGACGGAAACATGCCCCAGCGTAATGGGGTCAAAAGAACCTGGAAACAAGGCTGTTTTTTCCATTTTTCTCCTTTGTTTGAAAGGGTAAAGATAACAAGAGTTGAAATACGAAATGTTGTAAGCATGTTTTTTCCCGAATAAACAAAACAGAGGGTGTCATTTCGTACAATATCCTTTCCCCCCACCCCGTGTTTGTCGGAAGTTACAGGCAGTCGCCCGGGGGCAGCGGCCCAAACGGAAAATAGAATAGGAGAGTTTTCTTTTCAGGTCTTTTCCGATATGAAAGACAATATGTAACTATCTGTTTATCAATATTTCAGGCGCGACACCACCTAAAAGGTTAACATGCATAACATGTCAACGAAAAAAGCCAACCCTTTCGGATTGGCTTTGTAAATTTCACAAACAAATTGTTTAATGTCTTTTCTCCTTGATACGGGCTTTTTTACCGCGGAGGCTCCTGAAATAGAAGATACGTGCCCTGCGTACAACACCCACTTTGTTCACCATAATCTCTTCGATAAAAGGTGACGAGATGGGAAAAATACGTTCAACACCCACATTACCGGAAATTTTTCTTACCGTAAAGGTAGCAGTAGGGCCGCTGCCCGCACGTTGAAGAACCACCCCCTGAAATTTCTGCAGACGCTCTTTGTTTCCTTCTTTAATTTTATAGGTCACGGTAATTGTATCACCGGCCTTAAACTTGGGGAATTTTTTGACCTCTATACTGTCTTCTACCAGCTGAATTAATTCCTGCTTGCTCATTGTTTTTATGCTTTGTAACGTTCCTTCAAAAAGGAGTGCAAATATACAGCTATTTCTTTAATTGCAAATGTTTTTTTGAAAAGTTTTTTAAGGGTTTGAACAACACGGAACAGGCAATATAACATAATAATTTGGACGCCGTACGGGCTGTCCGTTATAGCTCCTTCAGGCCTGCTACAATGAAAGTTTCAGAAAGTCCCTTAAATGAATATGTTCGACGCCTTCCACATTACCTCCGGAAGGTTCGTCCATACTTACCACCATTTTCCTGTGGTTGTCTTTAATCTTTAAAAGATTCCCAAATTCCCTTTCACGGGTTTTTTCGTTTGGCATCAGGTAAGCACACTGGATATAAATTTTTAACGCTTTCTTCCTCGCTATAAAATCAATCTCTTTTTCTCCCATTTTTCCCACAGAGACATTAAACCCCTCAACAACAAGATGTTTAAAAACCACATTTTCAATCAGTTTATTAATATGCATAGGCTGGTAACCTGTCCAGCTGTTTCTCAGTCCCAAATCCTCAAAATAATATTTTTCATTAATTTCAAACATCCGTTTTCCCTGTATATCGGAGCGGGGTACTTTTATCAGATAGTAGGCATCCAGCATGTAAGAGATGTAAGTTGAAATAATCGATGAGGAAATCTTTTGCCCTTGTGATTTTAAAAACTTACTAATACTGCCGGCAGAAAACAGACTGCCTGTATTATCAGCAACAAACCGGATGAGATTTTCCAGCATAACCACATTTCTGATTTGATGCCTTTTAATGATGTCTTTTAACAATACGGTAGCGTTAATCGATGAAAGATAATCGAAAACGATATCGTCTTCCAAAGGCATGTTCTTTAAGTTGGGAAGCCCCCCGAATTTCAGAAAAAGTTGCAGACTATTGTTATTATCAGGCAGATTATGAAATTCCAAAAATTCCTGGTAGTTTAAACTATGCACACGGATTTCAACATAACGTCCGCTCAGCCTGTCAGCCAGTTCACCTGTCAGGATTTCCGCATTACTCCCTGTACACCAGATATCGATATTCCCCTCATTTAACAAACTACGCAAAACACGCTCAAACTGTGCAATTTCCTGTACTTCATCAATAAACAGAGAGGTTTTTTTTATTGGATCAACTTTTTCTGACAGATATTCTGATAAATTATCGGCTGTTTTAATAAAATCAAAAACCATACGTTCTTTGTCGATAAAAACAATTTGTGTTTCAGGTTCTATTTCTCGGATTTTGTCCATGACCTGCAACATCAAATAGCTCTTCCCCGTACGGCGTTGTCCGGTGAAAACCTTTATGAGATTTTTATCCCTGAAAGATAGTGCTTTATGGAGGTAAAGCGGCCTGATGATATATTTCTTATTATGTAAATTCATGTTCAGTAGATGAAGTATGTTTAATTAATCATGCAAATATAGTAAATAAATTAAATATACTTCATCTATTCATTTCTAAAAAAATCTACTGTTCGGGGTTTATTTTATCATTTCAGGAACAGCGGAAAAACTCCCCATTAAAACCTGCCCCACTCCAAAAAACCGGAAATAACATCACCACTCCCAACTTCTCAACTTCGCCTTTTCACAACTTCTCAACTTCCCAACTTCACTCTTTCGTCCCCATCACCTCCCTTCTCACAAAATCCCCCTCGTCTGTCCATAGTTCCCTTTAAATCGTAATTTTGCTTCCTGCATTTTTAAATTGAAAAATCATGAGAAAAAATATTGTTGCCGGCAACTGGAAGATGAACAAGACCTTTCAGGAAGCCGAAGAACTGATTGACCAGATTGTGGTGGGTATGGAAGAAACAAACCTGAAATGTGAGGTGATTGCCTGTCCTCCTGCCCTCTATCTTGAAATGGCATCGGACTATGCAGAAGAAAGCCGTATTAAAATCGGTGCACAGAATGTAAGCGAACATGAAAAAGGTGCTTATACCGGTGAAATCGCCGCTCCCATGCTCGCATCGGTGGACATTGAATATTGCATTGTCGGTCACTCGGAAAGAAGGAAATATTTCCACGAAACCCATGACCAGCTGGCAAAAAAAGTAGATGTTCTGCTGGATTATGGCATCATACCCATTTTCTGTTGCGGCGAAGTGTTGGAAGAACGAGAAAATGCTATCCATTTTGACGTAGTCAAAAAACAGATGGAAGAGAGCCTGTTCCACCTCAACAAAGATGAGTTTTCCAACATTGTGGTTGCTTACGAACCGGTCTGGGCCATTGGCACTGGGAAAACAGCTTCCTCAGAACAGGCACAGGAGATGCACGCCTACATTCGCAGTCTGATTTCGGAAAAATACGGCACAAAGGCTGCCGATGAAGTCAGT
>ENA-ORDP01001853-ORDP01001853.1-marine-sediment-metagenome-genome-assembly--contig:-NODE-1853-length-10913-cov-4.487751_pt1 | contig 10913 bp, 3 predicted proteins | sample MGYA00248627_ERZ508539 | MGnify/ENA primary metagenome ERZ508539 (study PRJEB26208, sample SAMN05571518) | marine sediment metagenome | biome: deep sea; feature: Hydrothermal vent; material... | reverse complement strand
CATCCCAAAAGTAATTACGCCTTTGGTGAAGGTGGCGCCGGCACTTTTTCCGATGGAAAACTCACTTCGCGAAGTAAAAGAATCTCGTTGGAAAGACAGTTCATTCTGAAAAGTTATGTGGAAGCCGGTGCACCGGAAGAAATCGAATACCTTGCACACCCACATTTGGGCACCGACAAACTGAAAGTCATTGTTAAAAACCTACGGCAGGCTTTCCAAAATATCGGAGGAGAGATGTTGTTCGAGATACAAATGACCGACCTCCGGGTAAAAAACGGCCGGGTTACTGCCATTGAAACAGACAAAGGCACAATGGAAGCTGATTTTTTCGTCATTGCCCAGGGACATTCTGCTTTCGAGACTTACCGCATACTCATGAACAAAGGCGTTGGCTTTCACACCAAAAATTTTGCTCTCGGCAGCCGCATGGAGCATCCGCAGGAGCTTATAAACGAAGCACAGTGGGGCATAAAAAACCTCAAGGGTGTCAAAGCTGCCGAGTACAGGCTGACTTCTCCCGGAGAGAGTGGTCATCCAGTTTACAGCTTCTGCATGTGCCCCGGCGGAGTGATTGTTCCAGCGACAGCTTATAAAAACATCAATATTGTCAATGGCATGAGCCGCTACCTGCGGGATGGCCGGTTTGCCAATGCCGCCTGTGTAGCCGGTCTTAACCTGAACAATCTTTTGTATCGTGAAGTTTCCGCAGAGGAAGCGCTGGACTGGCTGGAGGAGCTTGAACAGAGTTTTTTTCAATACACATCCGGCTACAGAGCTCCAATTTGTGGCATAAAAGATTTCATCAGGCAAAAATCTACTTCGTCAAACAAAGAGACGAGCTATCCCATGGGGGTTGTACAGGCTCCCCTTTGGGAACTTCTCCCATCTGAAATAAACCGGGCCATGCGAAAAGGACTCAAAGATTTTAGCAGAAAAATGAAAGGCTTCGGGGAAGGCAACCTGCTGGGATTAGAGAGTAAGACCTCCGCTCCTATCCAGGTTGACCGTGAAAAAAACGGACTTTGTTCCGGTTTCCAAAACCTCTATGTAGCAGGTGAAGGCAGCGGTTATTCCGGAGGTATCATCTCCAGCGCAGCCGATGGCATCAAAGCAGCTATGGATATTCTTAATCCAACCAGCGTAAGTTTAAACGCAGGTATCGGATAAAGGATAGTTTGTGCCTTCTTCTACTCTTTCCTAATTTTTATTAATAGCATTTCTAAATTATTAAAATAGAATTCAATTCTTTTTATTACTGGAATTAATTTTACCTTTGTGGCATAAAGTCAACTAACTTGGACTTAGTTTTAGATGTACAGAATAATGTTTAATTTACAAAATTAAACATTATCAAACTTTTATAACATGAAGAAATTTTACATTATCACTTTAATCATCAGCTGCATTTTCTCTACCGGATATGCCCAAAACAACATTTTGGAAGCACGGGGAATGGTTGGCAAAGTTGTAACCGTTACAGGCATAGTTACCAATGGAAGTGAGTTGGGAAGTATCCGGTATTTTCAGGATAATACAGCCGGTATTGCTGCTTACGGTTCTGCGGTTAACAGTATTAACAGAGGCGATTCGGTTACAATTACCGGAACAGTTAAAAGTTATAACCAGTTGCTTGAGCTTGATCCGGTAACCAATGTTGTCATCAAGTCAACAGGAAACCCGTTGCCTGCACCAATCGTAATAACACCAGCCCAAATTTCAGAAAAGTATGAAAGCAGACTGGTCAAAATTGTTAACGTCATTTTTGGTGATGGCGGTCAGACCTTCGCAGGAAATAAAAAGTACACCTTTACTGCCAATGGACAAACAGGGTATATATATATAAAAAAAGGTCAGGATTTTGTTGGAACAATTATACCAAGTACTCCGGTCAGCTTAACAGCAATTTGCTCTCAATATGATTATTCTAATCCGAACAAAGGATATCAGTTAATTCCGCGAGATTTGAATGATATTTCTATACAAAGCGCTATCTACCTGACAGGTGCGTTATCCAATACAAATTTTACAAATACCACGCTTGACTTTGCATGGAATACCAATATTTCAGGAACAACCGAAATGTTCTACGGAACAACTGACGCCTCCGTAAAAAGTAATAAAATTTCATCTACTGGCGGGTCTGCGAGTCACAGCATAGACTTATCTGGTTTAAGTGCCGGTGAAATCACTTGGGTGCAGGCTTTTTCAGTAAGTGGGGCGGATACTGCTAAATCGGCAGTCCTTCCGTTTGCTACTATTTCAAATTCATCAGGCGATATGAAAACTTATTTCAATACTCCTGTAGATACTTCTTACTCCACAGGAGTTGATGCAATATACCTTCCGGGAACTATTGACGACACACTGATAAGTTATATTAAACGTGCAAAATACACCATAGACATGGCTATTTACAATATGAACAATAATGGGATCAGTGACATTAGCAAGGCATTAATAGCTGCTGCTAATCGTGGTGTACGAGTTCGGGTAATTGGTGGTGGTACCACAGCAAATATAGGGTTTGGCGAGTTGGCTGGTACTGCTGTTCATGTACTTATCGGGCCAAACAGTTATAACCGTCTCGGTATTATGCACAACAAATTCGTTATTTTTGATGCGCAATCCAGTGATCCCGACGATCCAATCGTTTGGACAGGATCGACCAACTTTACCGAAGGGCAGATTGATCGTGATGCTAATAATGTAATCATTGTGCAAGATCAGAGTCTGGCACGTACTTACCAAATTGAATTTGAAGAAATGTGGGGCTCTCATGGTGCCGAACCCGACGCCGCAAAGGCTCGTTTTGGATCAGCAAAAACAGACAATACGCCACACGAATTTATGATAAAAGGTGACCGGGTTGAATGTTACTTTAGCCCGACGGATGGGGTAAACGCACAAATTGTGAAACACATAAACACAGCCAACCACGATTTGAATATTGCCACCATGCTTCTTACACGGAATGAGATTGCAAGTGCTATAGTAGCAAGAGAAGCAGACGGCGTTGCTGTAAATATGCTCACTAATGCCATGAAAAATAATGGTGCCTCGGTAAATACAACCCTTGCTGATGCTCTTGGTACTCATTATGTTTTTTATGGTGCAACTTCTGGAATTATGCATAACAAGTATATGATAGTTGATGAAGGCGCACCGACTTCGGATCCATTTGTTTTGACAGGCTCTCATAACTGGAGTGCAGCCGCTGACAATGAGAACGACGAGAATACATTGATCATTCACGATGCAACCATTGCAAATATTTATTATCAGAATTTTGTTCACCTTTATCTCGCCAGCAGCGGGATACTCACAGCGGTTAAAACTTTTGATGAAAATCCTGCGAAACAAGGCCTGCTGGTATTCCCAAACCCTGTACACAATGGAAATGTAAATATAGAATATTTCCTTACTTCGACTGACAGAGGAGGGATATTACAACTTACTGATATTACCGGCAAATTACTCTTTAGTCGTAGTATTAAACTCACAAATGGTCAGAACACTCTGAAATACAGTTTCCCGGCTACCTACAGCGGTATTTATATTCTTCGACTAATTACAAACAAAAACGTGTGGAGCAAGAAAATCCTGTTTGAATGATGGTAAAGAGATAGGATAAGTATTATTACATGCCGGAGATTAATTTTCAGGAGCTGGATTTGTTAACAAATGGCGCAAGGGTCCACTTGTGCCCCCTTAAATTAAACCCAGAATAAATAACCAAATATTTTCCAGTATTCCTTTGCGATATCAAATATTGAAATAAATTTGCAGCCGTAATTCTTCAGGGCAGGGTTAAATTCCCGACCGGCGGTTAAAGCCCGCGACTCTTGCCATAGGCGAGACTGATTCCGTGAAATCCGGAAGCCGACAGTACAGTCTGGATGGAAGAAGAATTCGCTGCATGGGTCATGCCCGGTTGGCAGGTATGTAAATATCTGTCCGGACGGTATAAAATGACCGGTGTCAGTTATCTCCTTTTATGCCCTGATGAGTTTAGGGCTTTTTTTATAGTTTTATTTTTAATCTCTTTACAGGCATGAAAGGAAAACTTATTTTATTGATTACCGTCATTTTAATGTCAGCCACGGTTGCTGCACAAAATCTAATCAAAGGAAAAATCATTGATGCATCAACCCACCAACCGGTTGAAAACGTACACATCATTTTAGACAACGGGAAAGATGGGGTCATAACAAACGAAAAAGGGGTGTTCAGTTTTCGTTATCCAAAAGCCAAAGGCATTTTCACTGTGGAGAGTGTCGGATATAAATCCCGGAAAATCTTTTTTAAACTCAAAGGAAAAACAACCATACTACCACCTATCCTGATGGAACCGCAGACCTATTCTCTGAACGAAATCAACATCACGGCGGGACTTGTGACCGACAAAGAAACTCCGGTCAGCGTTTCTACCATTAGTGCAAGGACTATAAAAAGCCGTTTGGGTGACCAGCCACTGCCCATGATACTTAATTCTGTTCCGGGTGTTTACAGCGTACGAAACGGTGGTGGAAGTGGCGATGCTTCCCTCAGCATCCGTGGTTTCAAACAGAACAATGTGGCACTGTTGCTCAACGGAATTCCCATAAATGGTGTGGAAAACGGGCTCGTTTACTGGAGTAACTGGCTGGGATTAAGCGATGCTGCTGCAAGCATACAGATACAAAAAGGACCTGGTTTTTCCAACCTCGCCACCAATGCCGTAGGTGGAAGTATCAACATCATAACCCGGTCAAACGACCGGCCAAAAGGCGGTAGCCTGAGCTTTCAAATTACCGATTACGGTAACCGGAAAACAACCCTGAGCCTGAACAGTGGAAAAATGAGCAGTGGCTGGAGCCTCTCTTTTATGGGCTCTTATTACAGTGGCAAGGGCTATGTGGATGCCACTTTTGTTAAAGGGTTCTCCTATTTTTTCAGTGCCAACAAACAACTCAACGCTAAAAATCATTTGAACATCAGCCTGCTGGGGTCTCCACAACATCATGGCCAGCGAACGCAACAACTATCCGCGAAAGAGGAAAAGCTTCATGGAAACAAATACAACAGAGACTGGGGTGGCCTGGATGGCAGAATGCTCAATGCTTCGGAAAATTTCTACCACAAACCCTTTCTGAGCATCAACCATGATTTGAGAATTAATGAAAAGAGCAAGCTCTCCAACAGCGTATTTGTGAGCTACGGCTATGGCGGCGGAAAGTGGTCCGAAAGTTTCAACTATGCCCCTTCCATCTTCAGTTACCTAACAGCCTCCGGGCAAATTGACTGGCAAAAAATCTATCAACAAAATGCCAACAACACGCAACGTTATGTTTTGGCCAATGGCGACACCGTTACAGGCTATTCCCGTAACGTTCTTACCGATTTTCTGGCCAGCCATATTCAAGCCGGATTTATGAGCACTTTTGAGTATCAATTCAATTTGCACCTGAAACTGACTACCGGTGTCTATTACAATTACCTGAATTCTTTCCTGCGGGAAAAGATCACTGATCTTATGGGAGGAAAATCTTACATTGAAGATTATGCATGGTCGCTAAGCGGTGTGGCCGGACGAAACCAACTTATGAGCGTGGGTGATATTATTAAAGTAAACAACAACACCATCATCCATCATGCGTCTGCCTATTCAAAACTTGCCTTTTCAGGAAAACATTTGCGTGCTTACATTTCCATAAATGGCAACAACCAGTGGTACAGACGTATCGACAGATTCAACTATATTACCAATACCAAAAGTGCGTTGGTAAGCAGGGCAGGATATGACTTTCGCGGTGGCATCAGTTACTTCCCAACACTCCAGCACAACTTTTATCTGAATGCAGCCTACATTTCACGTGCACCCTATTTTAAATATGTTTTCGGAAATTTCAACAATACACCGGTGAGGGGTTTGGAAAACGAGAGGATTAAAACCATTGAAGCCGGCTACCGCTTTAACCACCCCGGGTTTAAAGCCACCATCGGAGTATTTTATACCCTGTGGGATAACGTTTCCATGCTCAGCAACGAGTACGTTCAACTGGCGGACAACAGACAGTCGCGGGCAATGGTTCACGGACTAAACAGCATCCATAAAGGTATTGAAGCCCAGATAAAATACCGTATTAATAACCAATTCAAGCTGGGTGCCATGGCGACTATTGGCAATTATCGCTGGCAAAATGATGTTTCGGCTACCCTTATTAATGACAACAATGTGGTTACTGATACAGTGAATGTGTATGCCCGCAATTTATATGTGGGCGGGACCGCACAACAACAACTGGGCGCATTCACGAACTTCAGGCTTTTCAGATTCCTCAATTTCCATTTGGAATGGATGTGGTACAACAAGCTTTTTGCTGATTTTGATCCAATCAACCGGAACAACCCGGACAACCGGCGGCAACCTTACTCGTTTCCGGCTTATCAGGTCGTAAATGCTTACGTTTCCATTCCTTTTCAGATAGCTTCTCTGCCTTCACTGATACAGATCAACGGATACAATATTTTGAACAAAACATACATTGAGACCGGAAAAGATGGCCTGCAAAACAATGCAAAAGACTTCAGAGGCTTCTGGTCGTTCGGAATTAACTTTAACTTTACGTTAAAAATCTACTTATGAAGTACTTACCTGTTTAATTCAACAATGAGTATTTATTTTTAACTTTTTTTTATGATTTTCCAGTAATAATAGGAGGAACATAACCAATTGTCTCATTTTCGATTATGCTAAAAAGTGAGGCTAAATTACTATTTTAGAATGGTTCTTAATAGAAATTTTATAATAATGAGCAAAATTATTTCATAACTTCGCTATTTTAATTATTAAAAACTATTTTGAATTAAATATTTTGTTTTATGAAACGTACAAATTTACTTTTAACCCTTCTGGTCAGTCTGCTATTTGCAGGTGCAACATTTGCCCAGGGGGTTGTAAAGGGCGTTGTTATGGACGCCAACAGCCATGAAACTTTAGTTGGAGCTACAATTATTGTTGCCGGAACACAAAACGGTGTTACAACAAATCTGGACGGCAGTTTCAGCTTAAAAGTTCCAACAGGCAAACAAACGCTAATGGTTAGCTTTATGGGCTACCAGTCAATGGAAGTCAAAGTTTCCTTGAGTCAGGGGGAAACTAAAAATCTGGGGAAAATTGACCTCAAATCAAAAACCGTTGGCTTGCAGGAGATCAATGTAATGGCCTCTATTGTTACCGGTCGTCAAACTCCGGGGGCTATCTCTACAATTCCGGCTCAGATTATTGCGGAAAAGTTGGGGAATCAGGAATTTCCGCAAATCCTAAAGTTCACCCCTTCGGTTTATGTAACGAGAGAAGGTGGCGGATATGGAGACTCGCGCATTAACCTTCGCGGTTTTAGTTCAAATAACATTGGTGTCCTTATCAACGGAGTTCCGGTAAACGACATGGAAAATGGCCATGTTTACTGGTCTGACTGGGCAGGTCTTTCTGATGTAACGCAAACCATACAGGTGCAGCGCGGACTTGGAGCTTCCAAACTGGCGCTTTCATCAGTGGGAGGAACTATCAATATCATTACCAAAAGTACCAATGCATTACAAGGCGGCTCTTTTTATTCCGGAATGGGAAATGATGGTATGTATAAATTCATGTTTACTGTTTCAACCGGTTTAATGAAAAACGGATGGGCTGTTACGGTTTCAGGAGCACATAACTATGGGAATGGTTATATTGCCGGAACCAATTACAATGGCTATTCTTATTTCTTAAATGTTGCCAAACAATTCAGCGCAAATCATCGTTTATCTTTTACCATTTTTGGCGCGCCGCAATGGCACAACCAAAGGGGGAACAAACATTTTATTAGTACTTATCTTGGTAATAATCCCAACATTCCTTATCCTATTACTAATAAGTACAAATACAACAGTGATTACGGATACCGGAATGGTAAAGTTTACGGTGGTGCTTATGGATACAATTATTACAACAAACCTCAGGCTTCTTTGAATGATTATTGGAAAATTAGTGACAGGAGCTTTCTCTCAACCGCAATTTATGCCTCTGTCGCCAAGGGTGGCGGACGCAGGGTAGATGGACCCGGTTCTCAAATGTTAAACTGGAATTATAAATTTGACGAGCCTTATAGCTCGACCAAACTGACACCGGACGGACATTACGATTACAATGCAGTGATGCAGATTAACAAAGCTTCATTAAACGGTTCCCAGGCCATTATCGGTGAAAGCATCAACGCACACCAGTGGTATGGCATACTTTCTACCTTGAATACAAAAGTTAAAGATTTTAATATTACAGCAGGCCTGGATGGGCGATATTACATTGGGAAACATGCCAAACAGGTGGACGACCTTCTCGGGGGAAGCTTTTTTCAGGACAATGGAGATATCAACCGTCCTTCCAATACACCTTTAAAAACAGGAGATTACTATTCTTATTACAATGATGGAATCGTTCGTTGGCTTGGCGTTTATGCTCAGGGCGAATACGTAAAACAGAAATTCTCAACTTTTCTTTCCGGTTCTATTTCATCAAAGGCATACAACCGCCGTGATTATTTTAACTACACTCCCGGTAACCAAATGTCAGGCTGGGTTAAATTTATGCCATGGAGTTTGAAAGGCGGTGCAAACTACAAATTCAGCGAACACCATAACATTTACGTAAATGGAGGTTATTTTACACGCGCACCTTACTTTAACATTGTTTATCTCAATTATACCAACCAAATAAATAAAGGCGCTAAATATGAGCGTATTTTTACTACCGAAGTCGGTTACGGTTACTCTGCAAGAACGCTTACCATAAGACTGGATTTTTACCGGACATTATGGCTGGATAGGGGTTTACGTGTCTCCTTTGGTCAGGTTAGTTCTAACATCAGCGGCTTGGATGCCCTTCATCAGGGAATTGAGCTTACCACTACCTTCAAGCCTGTTTCACAGTTGGTATTAAAAGGCATGCTTTCCATCGGCGACTGGAAATACATCAACAATGTAAGTTTCACAGCCTACGATGTTAACAACAAACCAATAGGAACCTATAATGCTTACATTAAAGGTTTACACGTAGGGAATGCAGCACAAACTACTGCCGGACTTTCAGCCGAAGTAGAAGCGGTACGAGGGCTGAAAATCGGAGCACAATTTAACTATTATGCCAGAAATTATGCAAATTTCGATCCATCGAACCGTACCAAACCCAACGATGTTAGCGATGCCTGGAAAATGCCCAATTTTGGTATAATAGGCCTGAATATTAACTATAGGTTCAAAATAGGTCAGTTTAATGCTACAATTTATGGAAATGTGAATAACTTGTTAAATACAGTCTATGTGGCTGATGCTACTGACGGAACATTACATAATGCTAATACTGCTTTAGTTTGGTATGGATTTGGCCGTACCTGGTACACCGGTTTAAAAATCAGGTTTTAATCTGTAAATGGAATAGTTAACCATAAAAAATTTAGAAAAATGAATAAGTTAAATAAAATACTGTTAATACTTATTGTTGCGCTCGCATCGTGTAATCCGATGTCAGACACATACAACCTGTTGAATAAAGATATCCAACCGCCTCATGCCACATTTAACTACACGCTAACAGCTGCAGATTATACTGAAATCTCCTCTCAAGCGCTGAAAAATGCAACCAACGCATCAGATTCGGCTATGGCAAATAGTATAAAGTCAACAAGTTCACTGCCTGAGGGATATGCAGCAACTTATGTTCCAGCTCTGCTGAAGGCCATGTATCCTGCTCTGGGAAAAGGTTCAAATTCCCATGTAACCTATAATTTTAATAACGGACATTTAGCATACGTTGCACAATACACTTTCGCCGGCAAATATACCTTATCTGCTGCTGATTACAAATCCATGGGTGGAGCTGTAAGGGTTTACAGTTATTTTTCTCCTTCCAATGCACCCAACAATTTCATCCCCAATTTTTTAAATACTAAATTTGCCGATGCAGCCGACAGCACACTGAAACTGATTACATACAAATATGCTACCACCGATCCTTCCGGTGGTGAGATAACGATTTTTGACGAAGAGTTTAGCGATTCTACCTTCCTGAATAGTTTTCAAGCTTTTAACATAACCGGTGACCAGGTATGGAAAGCTTCTTCTTATAATCAGGATCAATTTGCAAAAATGTCGGGATTTTTATATGGCACTGGTAGTCAGGATAATGAAGACTGGCTTGTCTCTCCGGCCATCGATCTTAATGGCTTTACAAGTCCGAGTTTGCAGATTGACCAGGCTATCAATTACCTGAACGACCAGTGGGATCAAACTACCATTTTAGTTTCAACCGACTACACAGGTGATGTAACTACCGCTACATGGAATCCTGTTACGATTACTACAAAACCAACGGGAAAGGACTGGACCTTTGTAACTTCCGAAAAAGTTGATCTTTCTGCTTATGCCGGGAAAACCATTTACATAGCATTCAAGTATGTTTCAACGACTACTAATGCCGCCACCTGGGAAATTAATTGGCTTAAAGTGTATGGAAGCATTGGAGGTAGCGGTTCATCTGCCCCCCCGGAAGTAATAACAAAAAGTACTTTCTATCGTCTGATCAGTGGCACATGGGGAACTGAGAAAGGAGTTTATGCACTTAGTTCACAAGATTATAATAGTATGGGAGCTCCGGGCAAGTATGATAATTTCTCAAGTTCTGTTCTCCCTGACAATTACATTCCCCAATTCCTGATCCAAAAATTCCCTTATGCCCAGGAAGGAAACCAACTTGTTGTTGTGTACAAATATTATTCGGGTGGAGTCCGGATCCGCGCTGATCAATATACTTATACCAATTCAAAATGGACAAAATACAACTCTGTTGAAATGAAAACAAGCCAGTTCATTAATACCGGAACCAAGTGGGTTTTTGA
>ENA-ORDP01001852-ORDP01001852.1-marine-sediment-metagenome-genome-assembly--contig:-NODE-1852-length-10917-cov-4.700331_pt1 | contig 10917 bp, 7 predicted proteins | sample MGYA00248627_ERZ508539 | MGnify/ENA primary metagenome ERZ508539 (study PRJEB26208, sample SAMN05571518) | marine sediment metagenome | biome: deep sea; feature: Hydrothermal vent; material... | reverse complement strand
ATCCTTTTCGAATTGCATAGGAACCTATTTCACCATATTTATTTAATGCAATAAAAGCGACCTGGAAATCTTTATAGTTTGGTTGCTTTTCAACTATTCTATTAATAGCAATTTCACAAGCTTCTTGCGGTGATTTACCCATTCTCATGTGCTCAACAATCAGATGAGAACCGGCAATTTTAATAACAGATTCGCCCAATCCCGTTGCAGTTGCAGCTCCTATTTCATTATCCACAAACAATCCGGCACCTATAATTGCCGAATCGGCTACCCGCCCGTGGTATTTAAATTTTATACCGCTGGTGGTGCATGTACCGGAGAGATTTCCTGAATTATCAAGCGCAAGCATTCCGATTGTATCGTGATTATTTTTATCAAATCGCACAGGTTTGTACCCTGTTTTCTTAAGCCATTTTTCCCATTCCTCTTTAGCTTTCTTAGTAAGGAGGTTTTGTTTTTTAAAACCATTAGCAAGCGCAAACTCTAACGCTCCTTCACCTACTATCATAACATGTGGAGTTTTTTCCATAATAAGTCGCGCTACTGAAACAGGATGCATAATATGCTGTAAAAAAGCAACCGCTCCCGCATTACCTTTTTCATTCATAATACTAGCATCAAGAGTAACATAACCGTCTCTATCCGGCAGTCCCCCGTAACCAACAGTTGTTATTGTAGGGTCAGCTTCTATAATTCTTACGCCTTGTTCTACCGCATCCAATGCTTTCCCGTTTTTATTTAATATTTCCCAAGCTATATTGTTGGCTCTTATTCCAAGATTCCATGTGGAAATTACTACAGGTTTCTCGGTTTTATTTTTTTTCTTAAAAACGGAGTTTAATTGTTTTCCGAAAGTAGGGAATATCCCCGTTGATGCTGCTGCCGATGCAACCAATGCGCTTTCAATGAATTTTCTTCTTGTTGTCATAGCCGATGTAAAGTTTGTTATTAAAAAATATTAATTATTAATGAGATATCTCTATAGAGGTTATTTTATAGTTTTTGAATCTCGAATATTAACAAAAATCAAAGTTATTCACAAGAGAAATGTCGATTTAGAAAAAATCCTTGAATGGTTAAAGTCCAAAGTTCAGAACTCCTGACCCATAGTTCGAATATGATTCAAAAACGCGGTATATTTGCAAATTTAGTTCGTTAATGAAAATGTTGTAATTTTAGGACGGAATAATAGCTTTAGGGGGTGAAATAAGATAAATTATCGAATTACAATTCCTAAATGCGACAAAAAATTATTATCAATCATTGCAGATAGCACACATGATAAATCAACTATTAGAGTTGGGACAAAAACTAAAAAATTATCTAAAAAAGAAAATTACAATCAAATACTTATGGGCAGAACTATTGGCATTTCTAAAACGAGATAGAGTTGACCGAGCGAGGTTAACAGTATTACCCAATACAAGAAATCAAATTCGATTAGATTAGAGTTTAAAAAAAAGGGGAGCAAAAAACTAAACTTGAAACTAATCCAAAAGATGAAAATTATAAAAGGAATGTAGTAGAAAAATAAACAAATATTAGAGAACGATAAAACCCAAGCTCACAACGGGTTTGACGCTAGGCATACTGTTTCCAGCCTGATATCACTGTCTTGAACGAGGTACTAATATTTTGCCCCTGAATTTTTGTACATTAATTTTTTACTTGACATTTATGAGAAAAGTAACTGCCTTTTGCATTTAAATTGGAAATATTTAGCTAAATTAATACTATATTTTTTTTATTTTTATCGATGAAAGTGAAGAATAATAACATTTTATTTTTTTTACCGGCTTTGCATTTTAATGAGGTCGAATATTTAGTAATTAAACAAAAACTTGTTAAAGCCGGATTAAAAATGTTTATAACATCCGATACCGAAAACATCTGTGTAGGAAATTTCAACTTGAAGGTTAAAGCGGATATTAATCTTTTTAATGTTCACGAAACTAATTTTTCCGGCATTGTTTTTATCGGTGGTACCGGTGCAAGAAACTATTGGGATAATAAAAAATTACACCGGATAGCGATCAAATTTATAAAGGCTGAAAAGATTGTGGCTGCGATTTGCAATGCACCGGTTATTCTGGCGAGAGCCGGAATATTGGAAAATCTTTCAGCTACTTGTTTCCCTGAAGATAAAATGGAGCTGATTAAATCCAAAGTTAATTATAAAGATGAGCCTGTAGTAGTTGACGGTAATATCATTACATGTAAAGACCCTGAATCAAGTTCTCTGTTCGCCGATATTTTTATCCAGAACATAGTATTTTAATTGGAGAGTTAATAAAAACGAAACGATGTTTGAAACAATTAAAAATACCAAGGAATATTGTAACAGTCTGACACGATACTCAAGATATAAAACCAGAGAAGTTTATGTAGGAAATATTCCATGCGGAGGAGATAATCCTATACGAATTCAGTCGATGACAACAACCGATACGATGAACACAAAAGCCACTGTAGAGCAAACAATACGTATGGTTGAATCAGGATGCGATTATGTGAGAATTACTGCCCCGAGTAAATTGGAGGCTCAAAATCTATCAAATATAAAAGCTGAATTGAGAAAAAGAGGTTATAACGTACCTTTAATTGCCGATATTCATTTTACACCAAATGCCGCCGAAATAGCGGCCGGGATAGTAGAAAAAGTGCGAATTAACCCTGGAAATTATGCCGACAGAAAAAGGTTTCAAAATATAGAATATACTAATGACGATTACGCAGCGAAGTTGGGAAGGATTCGTCAAAAATTTACACCTTTAGTAAAAGTTTGTAAAGAATATGGAACCGCTATGCGGATAGGAACAAATCACGGTTCTCTTTCAGATCGCATTATGAACCGCTATGGCGACACACCTCTCGGTATGGTAGAATCTGCACTTGAATTCGTAAGAATTTGTGAAGACTTGGATTACCGTCAAATTATACTTTCAATGAAAGCAAGCAATCCGCAAGTTATGGTTAAAGCTTACCGCTTGCTTATTCAAAAAATGGAGGAGGAAGGAATGAACTATCCTCTTCATCTTGGGGTTACCGAAGCCGGCGGCGGCGAAGACGGCAGAATAAAATCAGCTCTCGGCATAGGAACATTATTGGAAGACGGATTAGGCGATACTGTGAGAGTTTCTCTGACCGAAGACCCTGAGTTCGAAGCTCCTGTAGCTGTTAAATTAGTAAATCGTTATAATAATAGAACAGGACACAGTTTTATAAAACCGATCAAGGATATTCCTTTCAATCCTTTTGAGTATTCTAAAAAATATTCAATTGAAATTTCAGGGATAGGAGGAAGAAATGTTCCTGTTGTTATTGCCGATTACAGCAATAGAAAATTAATAAATCCTTCAGATTTGGAAGATTTCGGATATATATATAATGCTTCCGCCGGTAAATGGAGCATGACCGATACGGCAGCGGATTTTTTATATCTGGGTACGCAAATAATTCCTTTTGAATTCCCCGTAGGTTTAAAAGTAATATATGATTATTCAATTCGTGAAAACCTTAAAAACTCTTCAAAAAACTTTTTTTTGTTAAACTCCGGAAATTATCTTGCCGGAAGAAAAGAATTAGAAGGCATTAATTTATTATCTATCGATATCAACTCTCTTTCAGAAAAAATTATTGATAAATTAAAAAATGATAATAAAACAATATTGGTTCTTGAAACCAAAAATTTACATGGGATGGCTGAACAACGAAGAGTTTATTTTGAATTGTTAAATAATCATATCGATAATCCGGTAATACTCAAACGGACATATAAAGGACTAAGCATTGATGAATTAATGCTTTATTCATCTACCGATATCGGAGCTTTATTGATTGACGGATTCGGAGACGGAGTTTGGATTGATGTTCAGGGTACCATAACGGAAGACAGTACGCAATTAACTGATAGTAATGGCCGGTACATAAAACAATTTGTTAAAAACGAATCAAAAGAAAAGGTTGTTAATCGTTTGCTTTTCGGTATCTTACAAGCCGCAAGGGTCAGAATTTCAAAAACCGAATATATCGCATGCCCTTCATGCGGCAGAACTTTATTCGATTTGCAAGAAACTACCGATATGATAAGAAAAAAGACAGAGCATTTAAAAGGTATAAAAATCGCCGTTATGGGTTGTATCGTTAACGGACCGGGAGAAATGGCTGATGCCGATTACGGCTATGTCGGTTCAGGTGTAAAAAAAATAACACTTTATCGCGGTAAGGAAATTGTTAAAAGGAACATTTCCGCTAATACCGCCGTAGAAACATTAATTGAATTAATTAAAAAAGATAACAATTGGGTTGATCCCAAAAAGTAAAAATGTCCTTAAGAAGGGTAACTTATATCACATAATATATTAATATTTTTCAATATTATATTTCATGATTGTTGATAATTTGTTAGTTAAAGAGTATATTTAAACACTTAATTATATGGTTACTAAAATTAAAAAATTTATATTTCTTAAAATAATTTACAATTCTGCTGTTAAGCGGTTAAACAAAAAAAATTAGAAAATGCACTTCATCTCCGAAGTGCATTTTTTTATATGAAATGTAAAGAGATTATAAAATTTTTTGAAGAATGGGCGCCTAAAGAGATTGCTTGGCAAAGGGATAACGTAGGACTTCAGGTGGGCTCGATTGAAAGAGAAATCGAAAACATCCTTTTAAGCCTCGACTTTACGGATAAAGTTTTGAAGGATGCGATAAAAAAGAGGTGCAATCTGATAATTACACATCATCCCTTCTTATTTAATCCATTGCGAAAGGTTGATATCATTAATGACAAAAGAGCAACCCTCCTGGAAAAGTTAATAAAAAATAATATTACCTTATATTCGGCTCATACAAATTTGGACTTTACTACCGACGGTGTAAGCTTCCAATTGGCAAAAAAATTAAATTTAAAAGATATTTCCTTCCTTGTTAATCTTAAAGCAAATCAATATAAGCTTATTGTGTTTGTCCCCGTCACTTTTATAGATAAAGTTTCTAATGCAATTTTCAATGCCGGCGGTGGAATAATCGGTGATTACAGCAAGTGTAGTTTCCGTTCTCCGGGTTCGGGAACTTTTGTAGGCTCTGTTAAAACCAAACCTTACGTGGGAGAAAAATCTAATTTCGAGAAAGTAGATGAAATAAAACTTGAAGTCTTGGTTAATTCATGGGAATTGCATAAAATAATTTCAGCAATGAAAAAAGCTCATCCTTATGAAGAAATAGCTTATGATGTAATTCCATTAGAAAATTTCAATGTAAATTATGGAAACGGCGCAATCGGAAAATTAAATCAACCTATGAGCACAAAAGATTTTTTGATGTACGTTGCAGGAAAATTAAAAATAAAAAATTTCCGTTTCACAATGGGTAAAAAAACAAAGGTAAGTAAGATAGCTGTCTGCGGTGGTTCGGGAAGTGAATATATACAAGATGCGGTTAATCTAAATGCCGATGCATTCATTACCGCCGATCTTAAATATCATATATTTCAGGAGATTGAGGGAAAACTTTTGTTGATTGACGCAGGGCATTATGAAACTGAAATTCATTCGCTTAACGAAATAAAAAGAAGACTAACGAATTTTTTAAACGAAAATAATTCTCATATAAAGGTGTTTAAATTTAGTGGGTCAACGAACCCCATCATTTTTTACAATAATTAAGGAGCATAGATAAATTGTTTGATAGATTAAAAACATTGTACGAATTACAAAAAATAGACGATCAATTAGATGAATCGGAAGAATTACGGGGAGATTTACCAAATACCGTTGAGGACCTCGAAAAAAGAATTAACGAAATGATAAATATTATTTCGAATAATGAAAAAGAGAGAAAGGAGACTCTGAAACAAAGAGAAGAAAATGAAGAAGAAGTAGAAAAGCTTAAAGAAAGTCAGAAAAAATTTAAAGCTCAACTTTATCAAGTTCGGAATAATAAAGAATATGATGCTTTAACTAAAGAGATCGACCATACCGAAGAACAAATGATTAAACTGCTTTCAGAGAATGATGACTCGGCAGATTTAAGCAAAAAACTTGCCGATGAAATAGAAGAAGTAAAACCTCAGCTAGAGGAATTAAACAAAGAATTGAAAGCTAAGGAGTCCGATCTAAAAGAGATAATTAAAACAAACGAAAAAGAAGAAATAAAACTGCGGGCTAAAAGAAAAAAAATTGAGGCTCTTACAAAAAAAGCCGATTACACTGCCTATATGAGAATTAGAAAAGCGAAAAATGGTATGGCGGTTTCTACAATTAGAAGATCGGCTTGCTCTGGCTGTCACAATATTGTACCCTCTCAAAGACAACTTGAAATAAGAAGAAATAATAAGCTCTTTTTTTGTGAATATTGCGGAAGAATTTTGGTATCTGCCGAAATTGCTGAATCTGTTTAATAGTAGTTTGTTGAAATTATAAGATTCTTTTAAATAACTGCGGAATAATTTGAAGAAGCTTTAGGTATTCTTATTAGTATCTTATCAGTAATATTCGTGTTATTTTTGGCAGAAAATATTGATTTGTAATTGGTTTAATATTTTATAAGAATGATCGTATGACTGTATGTTAAAAATTGATTTTAGTAAATTAGTCATATGCACAGTGTCCTTCGGACAAACAGTCATACATTTACATACATTCATACTTCAAAATTTACTTGTACTGTTAATTTTTCAATATAAATCCCTTTTTGGTTCCGGCTTGTCCAGGTTAGGGTATACCCGAATCCCTTCAGACCGGATATAACGAGCGAAATAAATTTTATATTGATATCTTTTACTTTACTGTTTGAAGTAAATTAATATGTGATATCGTATATTCTTTTCTACTGTTTTGAGGGGTGTAATTTATTATATTTACATTATTGATAGTTGTTTTAATTATTGAGTTTAGTATAAAAAGGTCATTTCCTAATTTTGAATATTAAAGAAAAATGAAGCTTTACCACAAGGGAAACGCCTTTTTAGATGAGACTCATTAATTTGAATTGTTAAATACGTAGATACTTTATTTTAAAAGAAGTTGTGCAGATAATAAAAAAGTTCAATCCGGGCAATTGCTATTCTTAAAAAGGATAGAGGAAAGTCCGAACTTCACAGAACAGAGTGCCGGGTAACGCCCGGGGTTCCGAATTTCAGGAATACGGAAAGTGCCACAGAAAATATACCGTCTCGATTTTCGAGATAAGGGTGAAAAGGCAGGGTAAGAGCCTACCGCGGAAATGGTAACATTTCCGGTCCCGTCAAGGGATCTTGCGAAAGCAAGACAAGGTAAACCCCACTCGAAGCAAGGCCAAGCAGGAAACCCTCCGTGTTTTTTCAGAGCAAAGTTGTTCGCTTTGATTGTCTGTTCTTATACAGACATGGTTTCCGGGTGGACCGCGAGAGGCTGACAGTAATGTTAGTCCCAGATAAATAATTGCCGTCCCTGACGATCAGGGATTACAGAATTCGGCTTATAAGATTGAACTTTTATTATATTTTCTGAAATAGTCTAATTATGTATTTTATATGTTAAATAAACGTTGGAAAATAAAAGAAGTTGATGATGATTACGCTGTAAAAGCACTTGCCGATACACTTAATATTTCCGGGGCGCTTGCCCGTTTATTGGTTTTAAGAAATATTAAGAACTTTACTCAAGCGAAATCTTTTTTCAGGCCGTCAATCGATACTATGTATGATCCTTTCCTTATGAATGGTATGGAAACCGCTACTACAAGAGTAATTCAAGCCCTTACCGAAAATCAATTAATTTGTATTTATGGAGATTATGATGTAGACGGTACTTGCTCAACGTCTTTATTATATCTATTTCTAAAGGAGCTGGGCGCAAATGTTGATTTTTATATTCCGCAACGTTTGACTGAGGGATACGGTATTTCAAAATCCGGTATCGATCATGTTAAAGAGAAAGGGTCTTCACTTCTAATTTCGGTTGATTGCGGTATAACTGCTATTGAAGAATCTGAATATGCTAATTCTTTAGGGATGGATTTGATTATATGTGATCATCACCAACCTAAAGAACAAATTCCTAATGCTTTGGCAATACTGGACCCTTTAAAGCCCGAGTGTGATTATCCATTTAAATATTTATCCGGTGCTGGAGTTGCATTCAAACTTACACAAGGAGTTTCGGATAGAATCGGTAAAAGAGATTTACCATTGAAATGCCTTGATCTAGTTGCTCTTGCCGGAGCTGCCGATATAGTTCCCTTAATAGATGAAAATCGTGTATTGGTAAAAGAAGGAATAAATTTAATAAATACTTCTCCTCGTCCAGGTATAAAAGCATTGATTAAAGCCAGCGGAATGAAACCGGGAAGTTTAAGCTCAAGTCAAATAGTTTTTACAATTGCCCCGCGTATAAATGCCGTCGGCAGACTGGGAGACGCCCGTCGTGCCGTTGAACTTCTTATTACGGAAGACCCCGATTATGCAAAGGAATTAGCCGGAATTTTGGAAAAAGAAAATCTGAAAAGAAGAAGAATAGACGAAAATACTTTCAATAGTGCGCTGGAAATAGTTCAAAACAATATAGATTTTAATGATGAGTCCGCTATAATTTTGCATCAGGAAAAATGGCATCCGGGTGTAATCGGGATTGTTGCCTCTCGATTAGTAGAAAAATATTACCGCCCTACGATAATGCTTACAACTATCGACGGTGTAGCTAAAGGATCGGCTAGGAGTATTTCCAATTTTAATATTTATGAAGCATTAAAGAAATGTGAAGATTTATTAATTCATTTCGGTGGTCATAAAGCTGCTGCCGGCTTAGCCGTTGAGGTTGAAAACATAAAAAAATTCAGGATTAAATTTAATCAAATTGTAAAAGATACATTATCGGATGAAGAGCTGCTTCCGGAAATTTCTATCGATTCTTTGTTGGGATTTTCTGAAATAACACCCAAGTTTTTAAGAATTATTGATGAATTTGCACCTTTCGGACCTGGGAATATGCGCCCGGTCTTTTTATCGGAAAACGTTCAATTAGTTAGTATTCCCAGAATAGTAGGAAACAATCACATGGTAGTAAGTATAAAACAAAAAAATTCAGATAAAATCTTTGATTGTATCGGTTTTAATATGGGAGAATATTGCGGTTTATTATCTGATAACGGCAATCTTATCGATGTGGTTTATACGATTGATAAAATCAATAGAGATGGTAGAACTTTTCCTCAATTTAGATTAAAAGATTTGAAAATAAAAAAGAAATAATTAGGAGTAACTTTAATGTCAGGTCATTCAAAATGGGCAACAACAAAACGAAAAAAAGCAGTCATTGATGCAAAACGTGGGAAGTTGTTTACAAAATTAATCAAAGAAATTACAATTGCTGCCAGAGAAGGTGGAGGTGACCCGATAGGAAATCCACGATTGCGACTTGCTGTGGATAATGCCAAATCAGCCAATATGCCCGCTGATAATATAGAACGTGCTGTAAAAAAAGCTACCGGTGAACTCGACGGCGTTACATACTACGAGCTGACTTACGAAGGCTATGGATCGGCCGGTATAGCTGTTCTAGTAGAAGTTGCAACAGATAATAGAAACCGGACTGTAGCTGAAGTTCGTCATATATTTAACAGGCACGGGGGCAATTTGGGTGAAAGCGGTTCTGTTGCGTGGATGTTCAATAAAAAAGGAATTATTACTTTACTTAATCAAGGTAAAAGCGAAGATGAAATAATGGAAATAATTTTAGAAGCGGATGCCGAAGATCTTCAAACGGAAGATGAATTTTTTGAAATTCAAACGACTGTTGAATCATTTGAGAAGGTAAGAAAAGCAATAATTGAAAGCGGATTGAATATTGAAAATGCTTCCCTTCAATGGATAGCCCAAAATTATATCAATGTATCGGGTGAAGATGCCGAAAAGGTGATTAAATTGATTGAAGCGTTGGAAGATTCGGATGACGTACAAAATGTTTATACTAATGCCAATATCGAAGAATCTTCTTTAAATTAATCTTATCTTAACTTTTTATTTTAAATTGATTCCTTTTTAATTTTATTTTATTTTTTTAAGCATGATAATATTAGGTGTTGATCCCGGGACCAACTTTACGGGGTACGGAATCATCAAATACAGCAAAAATAATTTCTCCAGGATTAAAAGCGGTATTATCAAGCTTCCGTCTTCAAAGGCTCTTCCATTAAAATTGGAAATTATTTATGATCAGATCAATAACATTATTAGAAAATACCGGCCGGATGAATTTTCAATTGAAACTGCATTTTTCGGAAAGAATGTACAATCTGCTATGAAAATCGGGTATGCACGGGGTGTTTCTTTATTGGCTGCTGTTCATAATCATTTACCTACTAATGAATATTCACCTCGTGAAATTAAAAAAGCTGTTGTCGGAACAGGATCCGCTTCAAAAAGACAGGTCGAGTTTATGATAAAAACTATTCTTTCCATTAAAAATGAAATTATGAAATTCGATGAATCCGATGCCTTAGCGGTTGCGATATGTCATTCATTCAGAATGAAATCTCCATTGAAAAAAAGCAAAAACTGGAAAACATTTATTGAGGCTTTCCCCGAACGGGTTATTGAATAATAATTAATTATCTTTCAAAACGTCGGTAATATTAAATTACACAATAAATTTTTTTATTTACAAAATTGAGTAAAAATGATCGGGTATTTAAAAGGGAAAATAATTTCTGTAAAACCAACTAAAATTTTAATGGATGTAAATGGAGTAGGTTATCTCGTCAATATCTCTATTAATACATTTGAAAGGATTACCGACCAAGAGGTAACTTCACTATTTATTCATACAAGCGTGAAAGAAGATTCGATTACTTTATACGGTTTTTATACCGAGTCGGAAAAGGAAATGTTCGAATTGTTAATCTCTGTGAATGGTATTGGTCCGCGATTAGCACAAA
>ENA-ORDP01001851-ORDP01001851.1-marine-sediment-metagenome-genome-assembly--contig:-NODE-1851-length-10920-cov-12.470410_pt1 | contig 10920 bp, 7 predicted proteins | sample MGYA00248627_ERZ508539 | MGnify/ENA primary metagenome ERZ508539 (study PRJEB26208, sample SAMN05571518) | marine sediment metagenome | biome: deep sea; feature: Hydrothermal vent; material... | reverse complement strand
GGACTACGATAAAAGGGACATTGCTTTTCAGGTCAAAATCCTTGAAGCTGCGGAATGGCACGTTGCTAACCATGAGGATGGCAGCCGCCAGGGTCAGCAACAAAATAGGTATTTTGAAATCTACTCCTGACATGCCGTAGTCATTAACCACCCAGATGAAAGCGGCAAGGATAGCTGCCGCAGAGGGGCTGGGTAGTCCCTGAAAAAAAGATTTCTCATCGGCCGCATGGGTATTAAAACGTGCCAGTCTTAGAGCTGCGGCCACTGTGTAGATAAATGCGACCAACCAACCAAGCTTACCCATGGAATTTAAAGACCATTCATAAACCACCAGTGCGGGTGCCAGACCAAATGAAACCATGTCTGACAGGCTGTCATACTGGATACCAAATTCACTGGTAGTATTTGTCATACGTGCTACACGTCCATCGAGGCCATCGAGCACCATGGCAACAAAAATAAGAATCGCCGCCAGTTCAAAATCACCCTTGCTTGCCTGTATGATTGCTGAAAAACCAGCAAATAGTGCGCCGGTGGTAAGCGAATTGGGCAGGATATAGATACCCTTGCGTATTGATTTATCTGATTTTCCAGTCATTTTACGTACCCGTAGCCGAGAATAGCCATTATACATCCTTGTCATCCAGGTTCAGCATCTGTACTAAACTCGTTTCGTCAATCATCTCAATACCCAACTCTGCGGCCTTCATGGCTTTTGATCCCGGGTTTTCTCCAACTACCACATAATCTGTTTTGCCGGAGACACTGCTGTTGACTTTAGCCCCCAGAGCCTGTAGCCCAGCTCTGGCTTCACTGCGTGACATTTTCGACAGTGTGCCGGTTATTACAAACACCTTGCCCATAAGCGCAGATTCATGCTGCATGTGCTTCTCAATAGTCGGCCAATAAATACCCGCCATGATTAGCCGTTCTATCACCTCGAGATTGTGGGCCTGTCTAAAAAATGTCGCAATATCGAGTGCTACGACAGGCCCAACATCATCAAGCGACTGCAATTCTTCTATTGATGCAGATCGTATGCTGTCTATGTCAGTAAAATGCCTTGCCAGGGTTAAGGCGGTGGCTTCACCGACCTGAGGAATACCGAGTGCATAAAGAAAACGAGGCAGTGTTGTCTGCTTGCTCTTCTCAATGGCATTGATCAAATTCGCAGCTGATTTTTCAGCCATACGTTCCAGCTTAAGTAACTGTTCCATCTGCAAATGATAGATATCGCTGACATCCCTGATCAAACAGGCATCCACTAACTGCTCAACCAGCTTATTTCCCATGCCATCAATATCCATGGCATTTCTGGAAACAAAATGTTTAATGCTTTGTTTCCGCTGAGCATCACAGAACAGACCACCTGAACAACGTGAAATGATTCCCCCTTCTTCCACCGCAACGTCTGATCCACAGACAGGACAGGTTTCAGGAAATTCATAAGGGACTGCGTTTTCCGGTCTTCTGGACAGTACCACGCCGGTAATCTTGGGAATGACATCTCCTGCCCGGTGGACAATAACTGTATCACCCACTCGCACATCAAGCCGTTTAATTTCAGCTGCATTGTGTAAGGTCGCATTATTAATAGTGACGCCGCCGACAAAAACTGGCTTAAGCCGGGCAACTGGAGTCAGTGCGCCGGTACGGCCAACCTGAACATCAATAGCTTCAAGGATGGTCATCTCTTCCTGTGGAGGAAATTTATGTGCAATAGCCCAACGCGGTGCACGTGAGATACTGCCAAGGGCTTCCTGCTGCGCTATGTCATTCACCTTGTAGACGACTCCGTCAATCTCATAGGGCAGGTCTATGCGCTTACTGCCAAGAAGTTCCATATACGCGAGACAGGCATCGATGCCCATAACCACATCGACCTCAGGACAGACCCGGAGCCCTAGCTTTTTTAATGAGGTAAGCCGGCCCGACTGGGTTCCCGGCAATTCGATACCATCTACCTGGCCAATGGCATAACAAAACATATCCAGCGGTCTCGATGCCGTAATCCTTGGGTCAAGCTGGCGCAGACTTCCCGCTGCGGCATTGCGTGGATTGGCAAATGGTTTTCTACCCACCTCCTGCTGCTTTTTATTCAGCTCCTCGAAACCGGCTTTTGGCATATAGACTTCGCCTCGTACTTCAAGTACTGCTGGTGGCTTATCTCCTCTAAGCCGCAAAGGAATGCTATCGATGGTGCGAATATTCTGTGTAACATCTTCACCTACGGTGCCGTCACCACGAGTGGCTGCCCGCACCAGGCTGCCTTGTTCATACAATATACTGACTGCCAGGCCATCAAGCTTCGGTTCAACGTTATACTCGACAATATCCTGTTCCAGTTTCTGTCTGACTCTTTGATCAAATGCCCTGACTTCTTCGTCATCCATGGCATTCGTTAATGAAAGCATAGGGCGCGGATGCCGAACAGCTTCAAAGTGAGACTGGGGTTTATCACCAACCCGGCAGGTAGGCGAATCCGGCGTCAGGTACTCCGGATACTGCTGTTCAAGACGAAGTAGACGCCTAAACTGGCGATCATACTCGGCATCAGGTACCAGGGGATCGTCCAGCACATAATAGTGGTAGTTATAGTCCCTTATCTGCTGCCTAAGCTTTTCGATCTGCTCTGCAGTAGCCATCAGTAGTGCCCCGCGCTCAAATATCTAAAACAGACGCCTAGCCAGTTCGCTGCCGGCAGGAATATTTCGCGCATCCATGCTGCCGGCTATTTTCATGATTGCTTTAGTCTGGCTGACAGTCATGCTTTCATTTACAGGGTGCGTCTCCTGATCAACTAGAATAGCATTCAGGCGCTTCGCCAGGCTTGTAGCCGTTTTAATCATATCTGCATATACGTCAACTGGACTGGTCACAGATACCAGACGCATAAACAATGTCAGGCCACTGGTATGCATATCAGAATTATCTTTTACTAATTCACCCGGCTTGAACATGTTCGCCATACTGAACAATACGTCTACCTGATGATCTGCATTCATACGAATACGCTCATATATTTTCTCTTTACTGTAGCGCAAGCCCAATTTCTCTGCTTCACGATGAATAGCCGCCATCGTTAAGCCATGTTCGCTACGCGCAATAATGCTGACTATGAGTATGGTATCCATTTCTTTTCTAAAGCGATCCAGTTCCTGCGCATGGGTGATCCCTTCATCAAAGTCCATGGAAAAGACAATAGGCCGATCTAACTCTTCAGCAACCTCGAGACTCATTTGCGAAAAGCGATGCAGTTCAGACTCCGAAACTGGCCCTTCAGGATCAGCCATTTGTATGGTAAGGCAAATATCTCGATATTCTGAACTTTGCTCTTCCTGTTCAAGGTTACGCCACAATCCATTTGCGATATTGAATCCATAAATCCTGTTCGGCTTTTCCATCGTATATTCATGTAGACGATAGACACCCAATACCCGATCCCGTGTGATTGGTTCAGCCCCCCGAATCAGGGCAACATATTCAATTGCTTTTTGCGGACCCTGATCAACCATCTGGTTTGATGGTTGCAGGTTTAGAGTAAGACTTTCAGGTTCCCTCATGTCACTTCCGTCAATAACTAACGGTGCCGGATCTACTTCCTGCTTATTCTGATAATTTACTTCATCTGATCCCTCCATCTTCGATACACTTTTCTCATTTAATGAAGACTTGGCTGTGACCAATGGCCCCTGCCGTGGTTCAAATAATGGATCAACTTCATCATCGTTTTTATGACCAAAACGATGCATCTTTTTAGGCAATTTATAGGTCTGTTGCCGTGATCTGTGGTATGAGATAAAAGCGATGATAACGATCACTATCATACCAATTAAAAATAAGGCAGTACGTAATTCCATTTAACTGGCCACCAGCTGCTCTGCATCATTGAGATTTACGCTGACAATCCGTGATACCCCCGCTTCAGCCATGGTGACACCAATCAATGTTCCGGCGGATTCCATTGTCACCTTGTTATGTGTGATAAAGATCAGTTGTGTGTGATCCGTCATAGATTTCAGTGTCTCACAGTAACGTGATACATTGGTATCATCCAGTGGGGCATCAACCTCATCCAATAGACAAAATGGCGCCGGATTGAGCTCGAAAATCGAAAACAACATGGCCACGGCAGTCAGTGCTTTTTCGCCACCGGACAACAAATGGATAGTGCTATTTCGTTTCCCGGGTGGACGCGCCATCACAGCGACACCAGCATCCAGCAGATCATCGCCTGTCAGTTCCAGATAGGCATGACCGCCGCCAAAAAGCTTAGGAAAAAAACGCTGGAACCCGTCATTGATCAAGTCAAAGGTTTCCTTGAAACGTGTGCGCGTCTCACGATCTATCTTTCCCATAACCCCTTCCAGTGTAGACAGGGCTTCAGACAGGTCTGCATGCTGTTTGTCGAGATAATCCTTACGTTCGGATCGCTCTTCAAATTCCTCTATCGCCATCAGATTAACGGCACCCAAACGGGTAATTTTGCGGGTAATGGTCTCCAGCTTTTCTTCCCACACCGTGAAATCGGCCTCTGCCGGTAGACTGGCCAGTGTTTCTTCTACTTCCAGCTCCAGGTCATCCAGTTGTTCTTCCAGCGTCTGACGGCGCACAAACTGTTCCTGACGCTTCATTTTCTCCTGCTCCAGCGCTTCTCTTAAAGACGTACAGGTATGTTCTTCGTTCTGGCGCTGCAGTGCCATTTCACGGGTTTCCTGATCAAGGCCATTGGCCTGCTCACGGAAATTCTTTAGTATTGTTTCCTGCTCAACTTTTTGCTGCAGCAAATCCACCAGCTGCGCCTGCATCTCCCGCTCTGGCTGTTCTCTGTCTGCCAGTATGCTGTTGAGGTCCTTTTCGCGCTGCTTAAGCAGCTCAATCTGCTGCTGGCCACGTCGGACACTTTCCTGCAGCGAACGCCGGCTTATTTCCCACTCCTGTCGTTGAAGCTGTAAATGATGCAATGACTCATTTGTGCTGCGCGCTTCCTGACGCTCTTTATCCAGTGCTACCTGCTGTGCTGTTCGTGCAGCGAGCAGCTCTTCGCGCTGCTGTTCAATCTCGTCTACATTGCGACTTGCATCGCGTAATATACCGTCTGAAGTGGTTAGTTCTGACTGATCATTGACCACCTGTTCGTCAATCTCACTCAGTTCATTTTCCACCTGTGTTAAGCGCCTGCGAACCTGATCCAGCTGGGCCTCCAGCCGATGCAACTGCGCATTATCCTCATTGTTTTTAGCCGTTTCACGGTCCAATTGTTGCCGATTGTCATGCCTTAGCGCGTCTTTCTCAGACAATTTTCTCTGTAAAACATTAAAACGCGCAGCCAACTCTTCGACACTTGATTTCGATGATTCCTGATGACCGGCAAGTTTTTCTATCTCGGCCTGACGTGCCATGACACCCGCTTCATCATCCTGCCCCCCTGTCAGTGACAGCCAGTCATGACCAACCAGCGTGCCATCACGCGTGACAGTAATAGCCTCAGCAGGCAGTTCGGACCGCATAGTAATCGCTTTCTCAATATTCTCAGCTATATATATATTTGCCAGACGCGCATTCAGATCTACATCTGTCGAAGAGATACGTGATAGCAGCAATGTTTGCTCAGACGTGCTGCCACAGGCCTTATGTTCGAAGAAGGTAGAGCCTTTTCCGGCAAGTTCATCGAGTGCAGCAAACGGTAGTTTCTGATCATGCAGACAGACTGCTTTCAGGGCACTTCCAAGCACCCGGTCAACAGCATTTTCCCATCCGGCTTCTACCTGTATGGCATCTGCCAGTCGTATTGTATCTACCAGACCTGTTTGTTGCAGCCATTGCGGTAAAGACTGGTCTTTTTGACCCAGCGCCGCATCCTGCAGCTCGCGCAGTGTTTCCAGCCGGGAAGTATTATGCTGCTGGCTGACTTTTGCCTGATTGAGTTCACTACTGGCTTTCTCTATCTGCTGGCGTATACCTGAAATTTCTTTATCGAGTTGTTCAATCGCCGCACTTACTTCTGTACAGGCAACCAGCCGTTTTTCCAGCTGTTGCCGCAATTCAGTAGTGTTATCTTTATGAATATTAGCAGAAAGCCACTGTTTCTCATCTTCCAGGCGAGTACGCCGCCGTTGCAGGTGCTGTAAGTGATCATTGATCTGTATTATGCGGGCACTCTGTACGTCTTTTTCACGTGCAGGCTGGGCTGCGCTGGTGGAAAAATTCTCCCAGCGCTGTTGCCAATCACGCATAACAGTTTCCGCTTCTGCAAGGCTGGCAGTTGTTTTTTCACCTTTTTGCAGTAATTCTGCATACGTGGACTCTGACAACTGCAATTTTTCTGTCAGGGTCTTTTCCTGTTTGCAATCGTTGAGGTAATTACTCTGCGCTTCTCCTATGCTAACCCCTAGTTGTGACTTCTCGCGTAGCTTCTCCTGATAGGTATCACGCACATGTTTTATTGACTGTTCCAGCCTGGTCACCTCAGCACCGGTCTGGTAGAAATTCCCCTGTGCCTGATTCAGCGATTCATTTAAGTCGTGCAGTTGCTGGCGTTTTTTCTCGATACCGGTCTCGGTTTCTCGTTGTTTTGCCAATTGTCCATCGAGTTCGGTCTGGCGTTTGCCAAGCTCAACTTCCTCGTATTTAATCTGCTCAGTCAGCTCCTTCCAACGCAAGGTCAACAGCTCACCCTGCAGCTTGCGCTCTTCCAGCTTGTGCTCTTTGTAGCGTCGCGCAGCACTGGCCTGACGTTTCAGCCGCGCCAGCTGGGTCTCCAGTTCTGAGCGTATGTCATCAACCCGAGAAAGGTTTTCCCGGGTACGATGTATGCGGTTCTCTGTTTCACGTCGACGCTCTTTATAGCGTGATATTCCAGCTGCCTCTTCAACGAAGACCCGCAGGTCTTCGGGCCTGGACTCAATTATCCGGGTCACCATGCCCTGTTCAATAATGGAATAGGCACGCGGACCGAGGCCCGTACCAAAAAAAATACCTGTGATGTCTTTCTTACGGCAGCGGGTACGATTGAGGAAATAATCCGAACGCTCGTCGCGGCTTAATTCACGCCGGATAGATATTTCTGCATAACGGGCATAGTCACCGGCTGCTTTCTTCCCCACGGTATTGTCAAAAATCAGTTCGACAAATGCCTTGCTCACCGGCTTTCGTGCCTGAGAGCCACAAAAAATAACATCTTCCATACTCTCACCACGCAGATTTTTGGCTGAAGATTCGCCCATCACCCAGCGCACTGCATCTATAATATTCGATTTTCCACAGCCATTAGGGCCGACGACACCGGTCAGGAGATGAGGAAACTCTATAGATGTGGGATCAACGAAGGACTTGAAGCCTGCGAGTTTAATCTTCTTTAGACGCATTCCGTTCCATGTGTCATTGTAAATCGGCTAAAATAATGTCTGTCATCTGTAACAATCTAATAATCGTTGGAAACCAATTCATGTCTACAAAACCAGGTAAAGAACTCGACGTATTTGATAACCCCAATTCAGATCGTGATTATACCATCAGCATCCGCATGCCGGAGTTTACCTGTCTGTGCCCGAAGACCGGTCAGCCGGATTTTGCCACGCTATATCTGGACTACATCCCGGATAAATTCTGTGTCGAACTAAAGGCACTAAAACTTTACATCTGGTCATATCGTGATGAAGGCACCTTTCACGAAGCCGTCACCAATACTATCCTTGATGACCTGGTGACTGCGGCTTCCCCACGCTACCTGAGACTCTGTGCCCGCTTCTATGTGAGAGGTGGAATCTATACCACTGTCACCGCGCAATATTCTAAACCAGACTGGCAAGGAACCATACCCTCAGATCCACAATTCAGCGACTGATTCAGGATTTATTTCCGGTTATGGATAGCTTCCTGGGTCTGGATATCGGCACCTCCGGTGTCAGGGCAACTCTGATTAGCGATAATGGCCAGATCCTGGCTTCCTCTAGCACTACTCTACCTGTTAGTTTCAGTAAGCAGAAAATGCTAAGCCAACAGCCTGAGGACTGGTGGCAAGCCGTGCTTGACTGCCTGGAGCAACTATCCTCCCAATATGATCTGGCCGGTTTGCAGGCAATTTCAATAGATGGCACATCCGGCACTACTTTACTGACAGATGTCCAAAACAGGCCCGTCAGCCCGGTATTGATGTATAACGACGTGCGACCTGCCGAACTGGTCAAAGAATTATGCGGCATAGCCCCTGCTGTCCCTGCCTGCAGCCGGACCAGCGCTCTTGCCAAGGCTGTCTGGCTGTTCCAGAACTATACTCCCGTAGGTGGGTATTTCATCCAGCAACAGACAGACTGGGTGCTGTCACAGTTTACAGGCAGTCCTGGTATCAGCGACTGGAATAATGCCCTGAAACTGGGCTTTGACCCTGAAACCCTGACCTGGCCTGAATGGCTGACAGCAATTGATATGGGTAAGGGACAGTTTCCACATGTTCTTCCTCCCGGTATGCCTGTAGCAGACATATCACCCCGTGTGGCCAGGCAACTTGGTCTTCCTGAATCCACGCGACTGCATGCAGGGACTACAGACAGCATCGCTGCCTTTCTCGCCAGCGGCGCAGGACAGCCGGGCGAGGCCGTCACCTCACTGGGCTCCACATTGGTACTTAAACTCTGTACACATAAGTCCATCAACTCAAATACCCATGGAATATACAGCCATCGCCTGGATCAACAACGTTGGCTGGCAGGCGGTGCATCGAATTCAGGTGGTGCCGTATTGAAAGCGAATTTCTCTATTGGCGAACTGCTCAGCCTGTCAGAACAGATAAAACCAGATCAGGATACAGGGCTAAAATACTATCCCCTACCATCAAAAGGTGAACGATTTCCCTTCCCTGACCCTGACAAAATGCCCATCATGCAGCCTGTACCCGATAATAGATCAGAATACCTGCAGGCCATATTTGAAGGCATCGCACGGATTGAAAAACAGGGATACGAACTTCTTGAAGAACTGGCAAACGAACCCGTTTTATCCGTTCGATCCTGCGGCGGCGGTGCTACCAACCCGGCCTGGACAAGGATAAGACAACGGATAGTTGATCGTCCCTTCCTGCAGGCAAAACAAACACAGGCTGCCTACGGTAGCGCACTTCTTGCTGCAGGCAGGTTATAATCAACACCTGAACACTTTTTCACCACAGAGTACACGGAGGTTTTCTGTATGATTTACCCATCTCTAAATATTGCCCCATTTGTAGGTTCGAATTTATTCGGACATAACAATGTTTGTTTACACTGCTTGTGCGAATGAATTCGCACCTACATGTGGGACATGTGATTTATGAATGTAAACCTTCGTGTCCTCTGTGGTGAAAAGTTTTTTTTAAACCATCCTTCAAATATGAAATATTTATATGAAAGGCAATCTATTTACTGGTGCTGGCTATTTCGCTAAAGGCCTGGCTCTAATCTGGAAACCGGGCATCCGCCCATTTACTCTGTGGCCGATACTTATCACTCTGGTGGTATTTATTGCGCTGGCCTATGTCGGCATCGGATATTTCGAGCTGATGATGGAACGATTCCTGCCATCCGGTAACAGCTGGTGGGCCAGCGGTCTACGCTATTTGCTCTGGCCATTGCTGGCAATTAGCTTTCTACTTATCTGGTATTTCACCTTTACGATTATTGCGAATCTAATTGGTGCACCGTTTAATGGTTTTCTGGCTGAACGCGTGGAAGCACATCTGAAAGGCAAAGCCTATACACCCTTTGACAGCGGTAATTTTATCAAAGAAATCATACCAGCACTAATAAACGAACTGGGTAAAATCACTTACTTTATACTCTGGGCAATTCCATTGCTGGTCCTGTTTGTTATTCCTGTGTTAAATCTAGCAGCACCTTTTTTCTGGGCCTATTTCATGGCATGGATGCTGTCACTGGAATATACCGATTACCCGATGGATAACCATGGCATTCGCTTCAAACAGGTTCGCCTCAGCCTGCGTCAGCGACGCCTCACCAGCATGGGCTTCGGTGGCATGGCGACACTCTGTTCTTTTGTACCCTTTCTTAATCTGTTAGTCATGCCGGCAGCAGTAGCCGGGGCCACAGTTTACTGGGTAAAAGAACTGGAAACCGATAACTGAAAGCTGAAAGCTTTTTTAAGGAACCTCTGATTAATCCAATCCTTTCGTCATTGCACCCTTCGGGCATTTCCTTCAGGAAGGCTACGCCATTCTTGCGGTCACGAGCACCGAAGCGCGGCAATCTCATGAAGTAGAATCAACGACTTAGAGATTGCCACGTCACTTCGTTCCTCGCAATGACGTATTAATCAGAGTATCCTTAAATTATTATCCCGTGCTCCAGGCGCGAGGTCGCTTCATTCCAGCCAGCTTGCACGCCTGCTTCACATAACCGTAGGGGAATAATTTAAATAAATACCTCTTAGCAGACTTTTTGTCATCGCCGTGCTTTTTCACAAGATAATCAACTGTATGACGGACATCTGGTGCCACACCATGCTTTGAGAAATACTCCCTCATAAATTTCAAAACCAGCCAATATTCTTCATTTATCGTAATACCTTCAGACAGGGCAAGTTCATAAGCAACTTCTTCATTCCAGTCTTCCGGATTGACGAGATATCCCTCTTTATCAAGGACAACAGATAAATCCATTCTTTACTCCAGTTAGGGTATTAATATTGATTGTCTGATTTTACAAAATTTTGCAAATATCCGATAGCTATATTGTAATAATTTATTGCTGCCCCCATAAGATCTTCTCGCAGAAATTGAGAGCACACATGGATACCAACTCTGCGAGAGATAACAGATTTTAGGGTCTTAAACTTTTCTCACAGAGATCTCAGAAAATTCAAACAAACACTATACCAGGGAACCTCTGATTAATTCTGGACGAAGTAGATTGCGATCTAAAATATTCA
>ENA-ORDP01001850-ORDP01001850.1-marine-sediment-metagenome-genome-assembly--contig:-NODE-1850-length-10927-cov-3.369205_pt1 | contig 10927 bp, 5 predicted proteins | sample MGYA00248627_ERZ508539 | MGnify/ENA primary metagenome ERZ508539 (study PRJEB26208, sample SAMN05571518) | marine sediment metagenome | biome: deep sea; feature: Hydrothermal vent; material... | reverse complement strand
GGAGGGATTTTTTAAATAATATGTCCACACTATTTTGAGACGATTAATAATTGCTCCATTATCACTTCACTGGGAAATTGGAAACGCTTTCTCAGCAATGTTTAAGCGCAAAAGAATTAGCATACAACAGGCAATTGCGGCTCTTGCAGCATATCATCAAAATTCCTATACGTTTTATTGATATTGAATTGGGCATTGCTCTTGAGCTTTCTCATAATTTAAATATTTATGCTTATGATGCATATGTCATTGGATGTTCATTAAAACATAATGCGGCTTTACTCTCTCTTGATTAGAGGATGTTGAAGGCTGCCCAAAAAGCAGGGGTAAAAATTAGAGAGGTAAGAACATGACAACATATACTTTTTCAGAAGCACGTCAGAAATTATCATCTGTCCTTGAAAAGGCACGAACTCAGGGGGAGGTACTGATCAAAAGAAAAGATGGTTCTGTATTTGTAATAAAACCAATGTCATCAAAACGGTCTCCGCTGGATGTTGCTGCTATCAATGTTAATCTTTCGACAAAAGAAATAGTTGCTATAGTTCGTGAAATCCGAAAGAGATAACCGTTTTAGAAATGAACAGATACCCGGTCGTTGAAGACCTCAGCTTTGGCTTTTAGTGACCACCGCAATTTGTTTATGACATCATCATCTTTTCATTACCCCTGTCTGACAAATAGTTTTGCATAGTGGGTAACAACGTTGTCCCGGAAGTTGTTATTCTGCAGGTGGAAGCAAAGGTTGTTTCATCCAGTATGAAAATGATGAAGAATGACAAAATGGAAACTAAAAACGAAACCCAAGAAAATGATGCTGGAAAATCTGCAATGGAATGGTATGTAAAAATATCTGCATCTGCACTAGCCATATCTTTAGGGATACTAATGATAGTTATATCCCTTCCAGATATATCCGTAATTGACGTAAAGTGGAATACTCCGCTATCGCAACTTGGATTGGCATTGATAATAAGTGGCCTGACTTACATAACCTTTCAGCATGTGTTTGATCGGGGGAATAGAGAATTTACTGAGTCAACAGTAAAAGATGCTGTATCCGATATTTCTCAAATGTTAGAGGAAGTGGAGGAACAGCTAAATGATCTGACAAAACAGAACAAGATTCTGCATGGAGCATTTAACAACAACATTATTCAAATTTATGCGAAAAGGTCGGAGGGATTACAAGATATTCAGGATGATATAAGAAAATCAAATAATGTAAAGATCATGGGGATTTCATTGCGCGCATACTTTAACCCGGCAGAAAAAAGTTTTGTTGAAATGGAGTCTGTATTAGACAATATATCAAACAATGATGAAAGAAAGATTCAGATACTAATCATAAATCCTAATTGTGAACAAGCCGCCATCAGAGCAGAACGGGAGTCCGATGAGGATTTTAGTAATCTTAACCCATATGAGGAAAGTGGTTTGTATTCCGATGTTTGGCAGACAATTAGATATCTTTCAAAAAAACAGAAAGAAGGTCGGGTAGAAGCAAAGGTTTACAATAGTGCTCCATCTTGTTTCCTTGTTATTACTGATGAGCACACCTATGTAGAACAATATCACTATGGTATAAAGAGGTCTGGGCTTGTTGGAGGTAACTTCCCTTTGCTTAAGTTTCCAACAACGATAAAACCAGGACGAAAGCTAAATGAATCAACTATCTCAGAGCACCTAAATGGTCACTTCGATTATGTATGGGATGATTGCCATAAACGATCATTACCTCTCAATTATCTTTTAGATCTACATATGGTCGGCACTTCTAGAAGTGCTTGGGAATGTGGGATAGTCAATATATTTCAGAGTAGATCTATTGCCAAAGATAGGATAAAAGTCTTAATGAAAAACGAAAAAAAAGAAATTAGACTAATTGGGATATCGCTTAGAGACTTCTTTCATGCCGGCAACGATTACTATACGGTGCTTCGTGAAATTTCTTCAAATAAGCATGATGATGGAAATATTAGTATTAAAGCCCTGCTGTTGGATCCATTGTGCGAGCAAGGAGTATTGAGATCTCAGAGAGAAGAACCAGGGATTGAAAGAGGTAACTTATATAGTGAAGTGGTAACATCACTGCGCAGCATAGATAGGTTAAAGGAAAATGGGGCGCTTATTGATGTGCGTTTATATCAGGCGTCTACGAACTGCTTTGCTATTCAAGGCGATGAAGGTGTGCTTATTGAACAGTACCATTATGGTTCTGCTGAACCTGATGCAACAATCTTAGGTGGGAAAATACCTCTTCTGGAATTTCACAAAAAATCACCGACTTTCCAAGAGATAAAGGGGCATTTCGATTATATTTGGGATAAAGCATCGATCAATATCGAGGAATGGAGAAAATCATCAGGCGAAAATATTCAACAAGATAATGCATATTAACCTGGCAAATAAATAGGGTGACACCGGACGGAAATGAACGGTTGAATCCTCACGAATAAAATTCAGCTTTTGATGGAGATGATGATGCAAGTAGTACTTCTGCACCTTAGTGATATCCATATCAAAGCACATAAGGACCCCATCTTAAAAAAAGGAAAAGATATTGCTGCCTGCATCTATTCATCTCTTCCTTCGGCTTCTCATGTCTTCATCGTGGTATCAGGCGATGTGGCTTTTTCTGGAGAGGATTTTCAGTATGCTTTGGCCACAGACTTTCTCAGGGAGATTCAAGCTGCAATTCAAAAAGAAACGTCGAATCCAGTATCCTTTATAGTTGCCCCTGGGAACCATGACTGTAATTTCAAGCAGAACTCTGGGGCACGAAAAATGCTGGTGAAGAGCATCGAAGACTCCGATGCTCCTGAAATTGACTCTTCCATAATAGACACTTGCACATTTATTCAAAAGCCTTTTTTTGAATTCAGGAGGGTTCTGGAAGAGAATGAGGCTGCTGTTGATGATTCGCTCTGGCGTTCAAGCCGCTTTGAAGTTGAGGCACAGATTCTCACATTCGAGTGTTTGAATATTTCATGGATTTCGAATTCTCATGAAACTCCAGGCTATCTGTATTTTCCCGTTGACCGGTATAAAGGAAATCAAACCAATGATGTTGACATCCGGTTCTTGGTGTTACATCAACCGTTGAATTGGTTTAGTCAAAGCATCTATCGCCAGTTCAGAGAGTTCACTCGTCAAATATCAGATATTGTCATTTCTGGTCATGAACACCAAGGCAACGTGGGGATTATTGACGAGGCTGAAAGTGACAAAAGCACCTTTGTCGAGGGGGGTGCCTTGCAGGGCGGAAAAAACCTGTTGGATTCGTCTTTCAACGTTGTGGTCATTGACCTTGTCCATAGGCAGTTTAAATCTACCCGGCATTCTTGGGATGGAGCCAGATATGTCTCTAATGAAGAGGGATCCTGGCCAGAATATCATAACCTTCCAGCCAAGAAAAACAAGCACTTTACCATCTTAGAATCCTTCCAAGGGATATTAGATGACCCCGGTGCATTCTTCAAGCACCCAGGAAAGTCATACCTCACACTTGGTGACATCTTCATCTATCCCGACCTTAGGAAAGTAAGCAACGGATATGACCGGCAAAGAAGTTTAATTAACTCCGAGAAGTTACTGACTCCAGAGGTTACCGCTGGTGGTGTCCTGATCGAGGGAGAAGAAAAGGTTGGCTGTACAAGTCTTCTTTATCAACTCTATCGTCAATACCACGACAGGGGCTTCGTCCCTCTTCTGCTTAACGGCAAAAAACTTAGAAAAGCACACGAAAGCGAAATTGATGTAATTATAAAACGAGAGGTAGTGGCTCAGTACGGTAAGGATCAGGTTACAGCTTTTGAGCAGCTTCCATCGGCGAAAAAGTTGCTACTTCTTGATGACTTCGATGATGGTCCGCTAAAAGCGGTCGATGCGCGTGTTGGCGTGCTCTGTGCTTTAAAAAAACGGTTTGGGTACATGGTTGTCAAGGTCAATGAGATGTTCGAGTTTAGAGAAATACTTGACGGCGATGCATCTCGGGAACTTATTTCGCTGGAACATTACCAAGTACAGCCCTTTGGGTATATACGTAGATCGCAGTTAATTGAACGTTGGTTTTCTTTAGATAGGGACGGTACTGCTGACGAAGCAAACTTTATCTCTATCTGTGATCAAGCCGAGCGACTAATGGACGCGGTTATGACTAAAGCCGTGATTCCACCTATTCCCCTCTACTTGCTTACGCTTCTACAGAGTATGGAGGCTGGGCGCAGTGGAGATTTTAAGGAGAGCGCTCTTGGATACTACTATCAGTATCTGCTAACCGAGGCATTTCACAACTCTGGAGTTAAACCAAACAAGCTAACCGAAGTATTCCAATACGCTGCTCATCTTGCCGCAGAATTTCATTTCCAGGGCAAACGCGAGTTGTCAAGTACTGAACTCAGGGAGTTTAATGCCAGATTCTCCAAAGAGTGGCACACGGTTGATTTCAAACCCAGGATTGATCTTTTGGTTAGATCTCGAGTGTTGTGTCCTGTGGGGGAAGACTACGCATTTCGATACCCCTACATTTATTTCTACCTTAAGGGGCAATATCTAAGCGAAAATCTTACTGACATAAAAACTCGTGAATATATTGAGCATTGCTGCAAGCATCTCTATGTGAGAGATCATGCTAATACCATACTTTTCCTTGCCCACCACTCTAGTGATGATTACTTGCTGAGTAAGATTTCAGAGGCGCTTCATGGGCTTTTTCAAACTCGCACCCCCCTTACGTTCGGCAGCGACACCCTCGGCATTAGGAAGCTAATTGACGATGCGCCTAAGCTCACTTACTCTGGCGAGTCACCTTCCCAACATAGAAAGAAAACAAATGTCATCCGAGATGATCTGGATGATGGTCATGATGGCCTCGCAGAATTAGAAGAGAAGTCGGACGAGCTTAGTCTTATTGCTCAGATGACGATGCTATTCAAGACAACAGAAATTCTTGGACAGGTATTGAAAAATCAATATGCGAAGATTCTGCGCACCCGAAAGGCCATTCTGCTTGAAGAATTGTTTAACGGTCCTCTGCGAGCCCTGAACGACTTCTATCATTACTTTGAGAATAATACCGATGCCCTCGTTGCAGAAATCGAAGCAGCAATTCATCGCAAAGTGAAAGCTAAAAATGAAGGACAGCCCCAAGAACAGTTTAAGGTGAAAACTGGAAGTGAAGAGGAGCGCAAAAAGATTGCGCATAAAGTCGTTGCTGGAATCGTTCAAGTTATGACCTTTGCGTTTGTAATGAGGGCGGCCCAGGGAGCGAACTCTGAAAGTTTGATTGAAGACGTCCGGAATGTTGTTAAGGTAAACGGGACTCTGGCATTCAAGCTTATTGAACTATGCATTGTATTAGACTCTCCCAAGGCTATACCACGGCAAAAACTCGAAGAGTTGCATGACGAAGCAAAGAAGGATTTGGTCGCTACTCGACTCATACAGATTATGGTTGTAAACAGGCTATACATGTTTAAGACGACTGAGAAAGACATGCAATGGCTGAGCGAAAAGCTAAAGATTGATATCAAAATGCAACATGTCATTACTTATCAACAGAATGAGCGCAAATTGATCAAATGATGTCTTTCGTCTGTAACGGGCGAATCCAACACTGCAGCCAACCACAAGAAGAGTGGTTGAGTTTCGTTACAATTTAGCCATCACAACAGTCGCTGACGGTTGCATCCTTTTCCAGGCGGCGGCTGAGTTTTTCATTAGCCGTTTCACCATATGGATAGTAGGAATCACAAAGAATGATTCTTTTGTCATTTATCGAGTAATAGCATGAAAACTCATAACCAAATCGGCGTCTACGTGCCTATTTCTGCGGTCTTTCCTGATGTTCAAGGTGACATCGTGACATTCAGGTCTCTTCTTTCTGAGTTAAGCAGAACGGATACATTGTTTTGGTGTGCCCGTCTAAACCTTGTAGTCTCCGCCAACAATGCCAAAGTAGACAGTATAGAAGCCCAACAATTAGGCCTCAATCAATTCTTTACATCGAGAGAGATCGAGACGATCAATGATTTCGCCAAAAACCACGGGGGCACACAAAGGATCAAGATATTCTTTAGAGGCCAACTACTTGAGCTGTTTCGTTGGGTTGCGCTTTTCTGTATCGATCATCAAGGAGATGGAACCACGTATGAAGATCCTGAAATACGACGGAAGTTCGCACAAGCTGCCCTGATAGCCAGTGATGTATGGGCGAATCGCATTTTCAAAAATAAGTTCTCACTTAATGGCGGCATAGAAGTTGCCAGGAAAAGAGCTCTGGGGCCAAATAGAAAGAGTGTTGAAGCAATTTCACAGGCCCCTGAATTGACACAATCTTTAGGCCGTGGCTGGGCTTTGTTCAAGGATTATCTCCCAAAGTATTACCACTCCTTTGATGCGGATTTCTTATCATTAACAGGGATTTCGGTTGAACAGTATTTTGTCTGTTTTTCGGCAATGGTTACGAGTTTCACGGACCCCCGAGTGAACGATGGAATTTTCGACATTAAGAAAATTCAAAAGCATTCACACTATGGAGATGTATTTTGCAAATATCTTAAACTCGAGTCGCAGGGGGTGGATGAGCTGAAACAGGTTCTTTGGGATACCAATGATCATACAATTAGCCAATATGAGGATGCTCCGATTGACTACTACCGTCCATTGAGGGAAAAGCCCATACTGCGCACGGATGACGGCAGAGGAATCATCTTTGACCCCATCTTTTACGGCGAGAAAGCTTCCATCGGCCCATTATTCCATATTCTGAAATCTCCAAAATGTCGACCTAATGAGGCATTTAGCGCCTTTGGGCAGGCATTTGAGGAATACATACTTGAAATACTATGTCGTATGTTTGCCTCACCTGGACTTCTCGTTAATCGTTTTTCTAAAAATGTTAAAGCACTTGACAGTGGTGGAGACTCCATTGAGATAGACGCGATACTAAATGATGTCTTCGAAGTTGTGCTTTTTGAGATCAAATCGGGTTTCATTCCGGAAAATGCAGCCCTATGTGATGACTATAAGACTCTTTTACAGTTCATACAAGAAAGATATAGCATTACTAAGTCAAAGGAGGGATCAAAACTCAAAGGCGTTGGGCAGCTTGCAAGAGCCATCACGTCACTGGCTACAAAGAAATGGACAGGCAATGGTGACGAGTTTCGGGCTGTTAAACTCATTTATCCAGTGCTTGTCGTTCATGATACATTTTTGACTTCACCCGTGTATGGCAATTTCTTCGCATCCGAGTTCGCTACCCATTTAAAACCCGATTCAACGCTTCCGAGCGGGATATTCATGAAAGGAGATATAAAAATTGCGCCGGTGATTGTAATGTCAATTGATGACTTAGAGAATCTTGAGACGTCCATCGAACACTTTGGTTTTCGTGATCTCCTTGCCGACTACTCTGACTCCTGCCCGGACAGGGTGATGTCACTGCACGATTTCATTGCTTTTAGTGCACGCTACCGTGACACTATATACCACAACCGGCGTCTGGCATCCAGCGGGATAGAAATACTAGACAAATGCGGTGAGGCGGTATTTGGCAAGAAACTTGACGATTAAGAAAGGCTAACAACCGCATTAAGGCCGACGCCGGGAAGCGCAGCGGCGCTATGCGGCAAGTTCATTGGCGGCACGGCTTAGATCCAGGAACTTCAGGGACATCCTAAAGTCCCCAAGGTTATTTTGTAGAATATGGTATACTTTCATATAGCAAATTTGATCTTGATAAGGCATCTGGTTATAACTGCGGTTTCATTTGATAGGGGTATTGCAGGTGCTTTTAATATCACGCTCTTACCTCGGATAGTTAGGTAGGCGTTAGATACCAATAACGAGTAGCAATATTATGCCTGATATCCATCAGTTTACATCCATTAATTTCCGGAACTATAAGGCACTTAATAGATATTCCAAAGAGTCTAGGGGGGCAGGTCTACACATTTCACAGATTTAATCTTAAGGAGTACAATAAAAATTGAAACTTAGTCCCATCGAAATAGTTTATGGCGACGTTTTACTATTGTTGACGCATTCATTGGCAGACTTGTCGTTCCGTCAGGTTCCGAGATCAGACTAGACCCTGTCATGACCCCTGCGCCCCTGTCTAAATACGAAGCTCTTCGACCAAGCAACTATTGATTTTATATGACTTTTGTCTTGAGAAATTTTTCAGATATGCTATACTTTAATAGTTAAAGGGAGGAACCAGAAATTCGTATAATTAATGTTGTGTGTAAGAAAAATAATACAAAATGCAGGAAATTTGCTATGATATGAAAAAAGCTGGAGGCATTAAGATGTCATACAAAGTAAGCATAATAATTGAAAAAGATGAATATGGATATTACGCCTATGTCCCGGAATTGGAAGGGTGTCAGACGCAGGGGGAAACAATAGACGAAGTGATGGTAAATATCAAAGAGGCTATTGAGCTTTATTTAGGGACATTAACGGAAGAAGAAATTAGGGAAGCAACGAGCAAGGAAATCCTGACAACAACTTTAGAGGTTCAGGTTGCCTAAGCTTCCACGACTTACACCTCAGAAAGCAGAATCGATGCTCCTGAAGGATGGATATGAATTTATCAGAAGCAAAGGTAGCCACAGGATTTACATCAAGGGGACGAGACGAATAGTAATTCCATTTCACACCGGCAAAATCTTACACCCTAAGATCATCAAGCAAGTTATCAAAGCTTTAGAAAAAATAGATTAAAAAAGCAGCAGTTCTCGTAGGTGGTCTCGCTTTGCTGGGATTGCCCCCTGATGCGCTGCCTCTTTCTGCCTTTGTCCTTTTCCTTGTTTCGTTCGTTTTCAGGAGGGAAACGGTCACCCTGATAACACCGTGGGCTTGTTCTTCCGTTCTTGCCCTCCCGGCTTCCCTACATAAAGCAGACTAAAGACCGCCTATTGGACAGACCTCCCCGGATAAGAACGTGAACTTTCTCTGCACAGTCCCGATATTGGCGGGACTCACAGTTTTGCCTCAGGCTTCCTCCAGACATTCTCTCGCGATATTGCCCTTGCCTTAGACTGGTACGTCTGCTAATATAAATATACTTAGCAGGGTTCACGTACATACAGGGGACTTTCACCCCATTAGCTCACGCCCATGCCGGGATAGAGCAGACTCATAGGCGCTCCTCATCCTGGGCGTTATGCCAATAAAGGAAACGAATAATGGCAGATGAGTTCTTGCAGTGGTTTATGAAAGAGCCATTGATGAATTTCTTGCTCATTTTCGGTGGTGGAGGGATTCTGATTTAGCTGGTGGTCTGCATGGAGCAACCGCCGTAAAGTTGAGGTGCGATCCCTTGGCGAAATATTCGATCCAAAGACAGATCAAAACATTGTAGTCGGCCTCAGCTTCGAAGTAACAAATATAGGTAAAAAAACAACGGCTTTGAAACCCAATATAAACTGCCAGAGAGCTATCACCTTCATTTTAAAAGATTTTTGAATTGCAAGACTTACACAGAAGGCCCTTTTGTGCAAATAATTCCGGCGAGTTTCGGAAAACCTTACATTTGGGTCAGATTGTTTTTGCTGGTATTTTGTAGCATATTGAAACTGAATCATAAAAAAGCATGAAACGATTTTAGTGCATACTATGCAAAACAGTTGACAGAGGACTAAAAAACACCACAAAAATATGATATACTTTGAATTGCCCCGGCAACTTAGGCAGGAGCTATGTCACAAACAAAATGAAAGGGCAGGAATATGAGCCAGGATCTGAAATCTATAATTGATGATTATAAAAAAGACGGGGAGACGGTTTATAATAGCTGGTTCGTAAATAATGAGGAGCGCCTGAAGGCTTTTCGTTCTATCCGAAGGGGTGTTCTTGAAGTAATACAGGATATAAAAAACGGGAACTTTGGGAATGATTTTAAAGGGTCATCCTTAGAGTTTGTTTTAAACTGTATCACAGAACAAAAACAGGTTTTCAAAGGTGCAGCACATCCATTTTACTGGAAACCAAAATTGCGAATACCTGATATTTATGAGAATGAGGAAAATAAAATTGCTTTCGGGCAGTTCCTGGAAAAATGTATAAATGCTACAAAGGAAGAACAGATTATTAAAGAAATCATTTTATTGGATCAACGTAAAATTAAAGGGTTAGGCCCGGCTGTTGCAAGTATTCTTTATTTTTTACACCCTACAATTATCCCTCCGTGTAATACAGCGATAGTTAACGGCTTTAATGCCCTTTTTAAAGATAAAGTCAAACTCGGGTCATGGCCGGAATATCTCAGGATGAGAGAGATTATAGTAGAGAAAAATAATGTATTGAAGTCTGATTTATCCAATGACCTGGGCGCCTTTGCCGGTCTTCTGTTTGATGTTGGTGAAAGAAAACTTTTAATAAGCAACGATTATCTTTCGGAAGAGGAACGCACAAAGATAGAGAAGAAAATAAAAAAACGCCATACTGAAGTAATGAGTGAGTTGGAGGAGGAAGACCTTCATACTGAAATGCAGCATCATATTCTGACGATTGGTAACTCAATTGGTTATGATGTAATTGCTGCTGCAAATGACAGATCAAAATGTCACAATGGAGATAGCCTCTCTTTTATCGGTATGAGTAGATTCCCGGAGATAGATGTAGATAAAGATACTTATAAGACGATAACCCTTATTGATGTGGTCTGGTTTGAAAAGGATTCAAGTAATATAACATGTGCTTTTGAAATAGAAAAAAGCACTTCTATATATTCGGGGATATTAAGACTCAATGATCTTTATTACTCATTCCCGAATAACCCGCCATCTTTGTACCTTATTATCCCTGATAAACGGGAAAAGGAAGTAATCCTGCAATTACAAAGGCCATCCATTAAAAACAGTGATGTTGAAATTCATTATATAGTTTTTTCTGAATTAAGAAAGGATTGTGAAGC
>ENA-ORDP01001849-ORDP01001849.1-marine-sediment-metagenome-genome-assembly--contig:-NODE-1849-length-10927-cov-3.811534_pt1 | contig 10927 bp, 10 predicted proteins | sample MGYA00248627_ERZ508539 | MGnify/ENA primary metagenome ERZ508539 (study PRJEB26208, sample SAMN05571518) | marine sediment metagenome | biome: deep sea; feature: Hydrothermal vent; material... | reverse complement strand
CCACTCAGCTTCACGCGCTTGGCGTTCCCCTGGCCGTCGTCTCTCGGCTCCTGGGTCACGCCTCGATCGCCACCACCCAGGCTTACCTCTCGGTTACCACACTACAAAAGGAACAAGCGGTCGCTCTGCTCGCCCAGTTGCCCAAAAGAGCCCTTTTGAGCAACTCGGAGGCGGTGTGGCGTCTTCCTACCTTAACCGAAGCGGAAAGGGGGCGACGGAGTTGAAACGCCGGAGTTGGGAGTTGGCGATCGGGGCGGTCCTGGTCCTGATGGCCGGCTGGGGCGCCGGTGTGCTGCTCTCGCCGGCGACCCGTTCTGCCGACGTGGAGCTGCCGGAACATTGGTATCTCCTCTGGGGCCAGGTTCGTGATGAACAGACCGGGGAACCGGTGGCGGCGACCATCACGATCAATGGCCGATTAGTGGCCGCAGGGGTGAGCCAATTCGCTCATATCGTGGTCCAGGGGCGCACACGCTTGGAGGTGAGCGCGCCCGGATATGCCGACTGGACGAAGACGATCACCGGCGGATGGGAGGAGAACGGGCGGGCCGTCGGCGGGCCGGTGCAGCTCAAGCGCCTGGGCTCTCAAGCAGGACGCTAGGTTCTCCAGCTCGTTTGGAGAAAACGGCTTTCAGTGCTACTCTTAATACTATGGGGAGCTTCCGCTCCCTTCAAGAGAAAAGGGGTGGCGATATGAAAGCTGTGCTGTCGGTAGCGGGTGGTGTTCTCGTCTTCACCGTGGCGATCCTGTTGGGGTTCTTCTTCTCCGGGCAGTCGGGAGGGGCGCCTGAAGTTCAGGCCTATTTCAACACGCCTGGGCAAGTCTTTGATAATAACCAGGTACAGAGTTGTTTGCCTAGTTCAATCAAGCTGGTGTGTGTTATCCTAAGAGGAATACGAAGGGCTGAGGGAAACCACGTTCCTAGAATATATGTGGCTATGGCTCAGTTCCTAAGTAGCAAGGATCCTGATGGCGATAAGTTGGGTATGGAAGCGCGGAGCGATCTTCTGAATGTACTGAAAAATTATAAGGGCCAGGTCTGGGTAAGAGCTGGTAATGACAACACTCTTGTTCCACATGGGCAGAAGGTTTCTGAGTATCTCGATCCGCAGATTCCCAAGGAGAGGTTTTGTTCTGGGGAAGCTGTAAATGGCTCAGGACATAAAGTTCCTAATAGTAAGATGCATCATAAATTCCTCATTCTCGGAGATACTGTCATCACCGGTTCATTAAACTGGAACGTCTCCTCGCTTGAGGACTCTAATGAGAATATTGTTGTGATTAGAAATCAAGCACTCGCGGATAGCTACTGGCAGCAGTTTCAGAGCATTTGGAAGGGGTGCCAGGGTCAGTTGCCAAAGGAAGAAGAGAGGTGAGCAGCAACAAATAGTGCTTGGCCTTGCTTCTCCTGGCCCTGGCTCTACAGACGCTGGCGAACTCAACCGGTGGCACCACGAGCGTCGGGTCGTGGGCGGACCGAGCAGCCCAGGCTTTTGACTCGCTGACGGCAAACGCGCTAGAATTGCGCCGGAGGTTTTGCTGATGCGTCTGCTCGTACTGCAAGTCTGTGGCTAGTCTGCTGCATGTGGGGTGCAGCTTAGCCCGTACCCGTTAGGCAGGCAGGAAAGGACTGAGCACCTTTCGGACTTCGTTGCGGAGCTTTGGTTGTTGACTTCTCGTCGCGTCAGGCATTATGATGTCTCCGTAATGGTGTCCTCAGACTGCTGATACTGGGTATCAGGCAGAGCTGCCCAAAAACTCTACCAACATATCATTATCAGGGCAATAGGGCAAGTGAATCAATGGTTCGGCGTTGCAGAAGAGACAAAGTCACGTTGTGGATAAAGGCCATGAGACAAGCTGGGAAAGCGCGAACACGAAGATGCTCTCCGCTGAGCGAGCCACGACCGTTCAATCTGGCGCGCGGTCGACCCAAGCTCATGGGGTACAGTCGCGGACTTATCCGTGGGTGCCAAGTATCTCGGCTGCCTGGGAAGTGGGGTGCTCTTGAGCTAGGAGCGACATCGACGCGTGGATGAGGTCCTTACGGCCGTCTAAACTCGAGGGACAATGATGGAACAGAGAACCAGATCAGTGAGATGGTGCGATGCCCAAGCGCGACCCCTCTGATCTTTTTACTGCCCTTACCGGGGAGTTCCGTCGGTACCTCCTGAAGCAGCAGTCTCAGGTGGAGCGCGAAATACTCGTGTTCCCTGCTAACGAAGGCGATCGATTGGGCCAGGCCCTGTTCTCGAACCTCGCCACCGGTGGTTTCTGCACGCTCGTAGTGACTGGCCGGCGGGACTGGGACCCTCGGAGCTATTACCACCAAGCCGCAAGGTTCGCGGCCTACCGAGGCTGCAAAATCCGCCGCGCGTTCCTCTTGTCTCATCGCCACTGCAGGCATGACATCACCCTTGAAGAGCACCTCCAACTTGATGAGGCCGTCGGTATCAAAACTGAGGTGCTCTACGTCGGCGAGCTTCTTTCACGTTTGGCCCTCCCAATCGCTGAGAGCCTGGAGTTCGGCATCTGGGACGACGCCATCGGATGCATCGGCGTGTTCGGTCCGAGCGGTGCTGCGGGGGCTATCACCGAATGGCGGGTTACCGCGCGTCGCGAGGACCTTCAAACCCTACGCGACATCCGAAATCTGCTTGATAAGCAGGCCCAACGGCTTTCGCTGCTTGACCCGGACGGCAATCCTCCCGATCTCGAGGAGCCCATGATCACTACTGCGCCAATTGCCCATGAGATGGCGCCAATTCTCTGCCAAGGGGACCACGTCTCACCAGAGGACTGTTCTTGGTATCACGGGGTCTGGCAGTACCTGCGCATCTTCAACATGGTGTCGACGCCAACGTGGCATACAGATTTCTACTTTACTGCACTTCAGTCGATTGCAGTCCAGGACAAGACCAGCCGTGTCTTGATCTCAGGGACTGCTGACTATTCGATGCTCGCTCACCTCCTCTGGGCGTTTCGTCGCGCACGGAGTGCCGCAGAGGTGACTGTACTGGATCTCTGCGAGACGCCTCTCTTCCTTTGCAGATGGTATGCAAAGAGCCTTGGTGTTCGGGTCAACACGGTCGCGGCAGACATCCATACGTTTGAAGGTGGGCCGCCGTTCGACCTCATAGTGACAGACGCCTTTCTTACCAGGTTCACACCCGAGGAGTGTAGAGCTGTTCTGGATAGCTGGGCCACCCTTCTCCGGTCAGGAGGGCACGTAGTCACCACTATCAGGATCGAACCAGGATTATCTCGGGGCCGTGTCCACACAACACCGGAGCAGGCGGATGCTTTTCGCCGACGGGCTCTTCAGGAAGCCCGTCGATGGCAGGGCTTCATTCGTTGCGCACCGGAGCAGGTTGCGAACCTGGCCCAACGCTACGCCGAACGGATGGTGAGCTATCCACTGGAGTCGGAGAGCGCAGTGCGGGCGCAGTTCGAACACGCCGGCTTTGAGGTGACACGACTCGATCGTGCCCAGGTTCCGGGAGAAATGGCGGGTACACTCTACGCTGAGGTGGTGGCATGTCGATCGTAGGCCGAGACCCTATGGACGAATCGTGCGCCCGTCGTCGTGGGCTGGAGCCTCGAGTATGAGTGCGTTCATACCATACTGGAAGGCCTACGCTGATGAGGCCGAGGCAAAGGCCAGCGGGAAAACGCGGTGGTCCGACGCGTCACTGTCGGCCGGTATCGTCGGAAAGGCCCTGCAAGGACTCGCTGCGTCGATGGACGCCGGAGATGACGCTCCCGCTGAACTGCACATCGACGAGCTCAGTGAGGGCATCGTGGGCCTACAGTCGCACCGTCAATTCCGCGGCATCCGATTCTCGTTACTTGCAGTGGAGCATCGCGACCACGCGTCGCCGTCTGCTCTAGCACGTGAACTAAGCGACCGCGCCCGGGAGACCATTTGTCTTTGCATTCTGCCATCCGTTAGCCTCAAAGTTTGGCCCCTCTCCGGGCAGGAGAGACACATAGGTGCCGCGACCATCATACCCCTCTATCCAGTCGATATCGATGCAATCGCGAGGGGAGACATCGAGATCCTTGATCTGCTGGACTACAAGCTCCACCGTCGATTGCTCGTCAATAAACCAGACCCGGGTACCCAGTTCGACTCGTGGCTAGTGAGTGGTTTCCTGTCCGCGCGAAGGGGTTCGGATGCTTCTCTGCAAAACATTCAGGAGGTTCTTCACAGCCTCCCCGAGGACGTGCGTGAGTGGCTAGAACATCCTTTGTTATCACGCGTTCGAGGGGTCTTGGAGCATGGTCGCGGTTGTCTCCTCGTGGGGCCCAGTTCAAGTGGCAAGAGTGTCCTCGCCCTTCAAGTTGGGCGCTCATTTCTCCTCGCCGGACGAAGTGTGGAGTATATCAACCTCGGCCAGACCGAGGGCTTCCCAGGCGGCCTTTTCCGAAGCTTTTTCTGCCTGCAGCGGCAGAAGGAACAGCCGCTTATGATCGTCGACGACCTGCAAAGCAACCCGGCGGCTGCACGGTACGTGCTGGCCGTGGCATCTGCAGCACGCCGGACCTCTGCGCAACCTACTCCAGCCATTCTCGCTGTGTCCTGGGTTGACTACTCTCAGGAGGCGGGAACCTGGTTCGATGACTGTTTACCCATCGCGGTGAGGCCACATCAGCTTCGCGAGAAACTCGCAACTAAGTACAGGAGTGCTCTTTCAGAAAGGGACATCAATCATATCCTCAGGACATTCAGGGAAGACATCTTCCTTCTGCGCCTCTCGTTAGAACAGAGCAAGCAGCGGAAACGGCTGGTTGGACCTGCTGAACTCGCCCTCCATGTTTGGGAGAGCAGAAGGAGGGACAGCAAGACTGAAGAATCGGAAGCCGTGAGGGTAGCGCTGGTTGTCGGTTCCCTCGGTCGGTTCGACATCCCGACGCCGCCGGGCTTCCTTCAACGCGAGGCGTCAGTACGCGAAGATGTAGTAAAGGACCTCTTGCGTACGGGTCTGCTCCGGAGGCACCAAGCCAATCTCTCGATGGGGCATCGGTCGCTCTGTGGCCTCATTGCCGATTGGCTCGCGTCGTCGGACGGCTGGCGTGAACTCGACCGTCATGACGGACCTCGGTCCGCTGGCGGTGTTGTTCTGGACTATCTCCGGTCATTAGGTTCGTCGCTCGCTGTCGACTCACTACGTGCCCTCCATGCGCGGGCTGGATTCAAGGACCGGCCGCGACTCAACAGCCGAGCAGCAGCCCTTGTCGAACTCTGGGAGGCATTCAACGCGGTACTCGAGCGAATCGAGCATCAGCAGTCTGTCGACGCCACGTGGGGTAGCGTGCCCTCTTCCGTGATGTTCGCTGTTGCCGCTTTCTCGGAGGTCGGCAAAGCCGACCTTGCTCGTGAGGGCATCGCCTTCCTGCGCCGGCACTGGAATGCCTGCAACGGCGGCATCGAGGTGCTCACCGAGGGACTCAAGACAGCTGACGACTTTGCGAAAATACAGCTGGCAATGGCGAAAGAGGACGAGACCAGCCAAGATCGGGATCACCGCCCTCTCGCCCGCGATGTCGATGTGGAACAGTTTCACCGCACCTGGGTTCTTGGCTTGATCCTGTGTGCCGAGGCCGCAAGCGGAGAGCCTCGGATTCCGTTGAAAAAACTGGCGCAGCTCGTCGAAGACGAACAATTACCAAGTGGAGCGTTCTACCCTGAGCGTGTCCCGTGGTGCACGGCACGCGTCCTGCTGGGTCTCGCCGTATGCGGTCGGACTGTCGACACGAGCCAAGCGGTTCAAGATGGGGTCGCCTGGCTGCTGCGGGATACCTCCCAAGGTGGGGCGTGCAGCGGAGGCATCTGGCCCAGCGGGACTGGTAGTTGGAATACCGAACTTGAGGCGACGGGGATGGTCTTGCTCTCCTTGGCGGCCGTTGGTTACAACTGCTCTCATTCACGTCTCGATGCGGCGCGGGCGTACTTATTGTCGCAGAGGAATCAATGGACGGCGCCCGGCTGCGAACTTGATGGTGCACTTGCCATTCAGGCGTTCCTCGACACCGGCGGGGCATGGGAGGAGGTGGCGCCGGAAGCGCAGAAACTGTCGCAGTGGGCGAAAGGCGAGGCCTTCTGGCAAGGTGCCACTGAATCCGCTAAGGAATCACTGGACCAGTCCTGCAGAGTAGCTCAAATCGCGTCATACCTAATCAGCATTGGCTGGACGGCGATTCGCTCTGACCTCCCTGGGTTCCTCGATGCCTTGGTGACGACCGACCCGTTTTGCCAAGGGGTTTCGCCAGAGAAGGAGCAAGCAGACGAGGACCGTAGTGCGCCACGGGAACCTGTTCGTATGTCTGATACCGCTGTCGACCCGGAGTTGGATGCGCTGCGACGGCTGGAGTCTATCTCACTGTCAGACTGCACCGTCGTCGGGGGGTATCTGCGATACGACGAGCGTACTCGAAACAAGTTGCGAGATTGGAAATCGCGCATTCAGGACGCACTTGTGTCCCAAACACAGTCGCACCAGAACTTCCTCATCTGGGCAGCGCCAGGAAGTGGCAAGTCCTTCTTCGTGAAAGAGATAGCTCGTGCCTTGACGGACAACCTGTCTTACTCTGAGCTGAACTTGGCACAACTGTCGCGCGAGGACTTCTGCCAGAAGCTCGCCGCAGTGCGAGACTGCGAGACACCCGTCCTGTGCCTGCTGGACGAGATTGACACGCGCTCAGATGAGACCTGGCCGTACGAAGAATGCTTTTCCCTCCTGGACCTGAACCTCGCCGAGCATCGCTTGGCGGTGTTCGTACTGGTCGGAAGCGCTTCTACGGGCATGGAGGGAATGATGCAAAGCATGCGTCGTCGCGTTAAGGGACAAGATCTCCTGGATCGCATTCCTGCGAGTAATCGCTTTGAGATACCGCCATTAAGCCTTGAAGATCAAGTGGTCATCGTCGCGAGTCAAGCACTTGTGGCTGCCGATACGAGGGGCCAGTCGCTACGGGAGATCGAGAGGCTCGCGCTGTACTATATAATCAAGAATCGTGACCTTCGCACACCGAGGCAACTTGGAGATCTGGCAGCGGAAGCGATCCAGCGAGCTTCGGGGGACGATGACAGGCTGAAGTACGATGACCTGTTCCATCGAGGAGACAGCAGGAATCAGCAGTTCTGGGTAGAGCACTCCGAAGTGGCCTCAGAGCTAGCGAACACCTTTGTTCGCCTCTTTGTTCGCCTAGAATGTTGAGCACCGAAAGAAGCGAGAGGAGAGCAAGAACAATGGAAGACAAGAAGACGCTTGTCGTGATCATACACGGGAGCTCCGGAAACCCAGAGGAAAACTGGTTCCCGTGGCTTGCGACTGAGGTCAAAAAGCTCGGGCATGACGCTATCGTGCCACGGTTCCCTACTCCGGAGGGGCAGAACCTGGTAAACTGGAGCGCGACGTTCAAGCAGCAGGTCGGCACCGTGAGCGAGACCATGATCATGGTCGGGCATAGCCTGGCGCCTGGCTTTATCCTCAACCTCCTCGAGAAGTCGGACGTCGCCGTCAAGGGCACGTTCCTAGTCAGCGGCTTCCTCGGGACGCTCGGGCTCGACGCGTTCGACCCAATCAACGAGTCCTTTGTCTGCGGGGACTTCGACTGGGAGCGCATTCGGCGGAACGCGGGTGAAGTTCACGTCTACAACTCCAACAACGACCCGTACGTGCCGCTGGAGAAGGGCAACGAGCTCGCGGAGCACCTTGGTGTGGAGCTCACGGTGATCGAGCACGGGGGACACATCAACGCTGACGCCGGCTTCCGGTCGTTTCCGAGGCTGCTAGAGGACCTGAAGCCCCTCCTGGGCCGGTAGTCGGCCGCTGTGGCGAAGCTGCCTCATGTCGGCGTGGGAACCCAGCGATACTCGTGGAAGTGCCCACGACCTTGGTAGAGTTCCGTCAAGTTTGTCCTCTAGGTGGTCCTCAGGGTGTAGCCTCCGACGCCTACAAAGCGATGAAGCTGACGGTCGCGGTACCCGCAGCTTATCGGTAAGCCGTTAGACGGAAGAAGGGAGCACGCTAATGTCCCAAGTTGACCAATCTCGCATCAAGGAGTTACGGGGTACGCTTACGCATGGCGAAGGCGTGCCGCAGGAGCAACTCAACGAGATTGCTGAGGAGCTTACACCCTACAAAGACGAACTGAGACCGAAGGACAAGACCGAGGTCCTTCCCCTGTTCGACACCCACGGCAATCCACTTGGGACAACTGCTCCTCGCTGGATATGCCACCTTCTTGCACTTCGTCATCGGTGCGCCCACATACTCCTGCTCTGGATAAGCCCGGCTCTTGGAGACGCGCTAGTTCTGCAGGTTCGCGATTGGGAGAAAGATGATTCGCCAGGACGCATCGACATCTCAGTCGGGGGTCATATGACTTCCCACCGCTCTGAGGCAGCAGAGGACACTGCATTCGCGGAAATGTTAGAGGAAACTGGCCTGACTCGGGAGGATTTGGATGGACCGCTACACCCTGTCGGAGGCTATCCCTTCGATGGATCCCGCCCTGGGGAGAACTTCTGGAATTCGGAATGGCGCGACGTCTATGTTGGCCACGTCCAACAGGATAGATTCGGCAGGATTCGCTTTCCCGATGGAGAAGTCGCTGCCGTCGTCCTTGTTCCGGTTACTCATGCACGTCGGTTGTTGCGACAGGATGTCATTCCTCTGGCCAGCGCACTGCAAGAGTCGTTGCCGAAATGTCTGGAGTCGATGGAGAAGATCGCCTAACATGGCGCTGCTTACGGTTTATCATAGAGACCGACATCGCCCAAGCGAGTAGGCCCTGATGCAGCTCCTATGGGAGTCCGTCAAGCCTGAAGAGAATCGTTATCGCTTCTATAGCCTCTCCATCGGCCCGGACCTCTGGGGCGAGCCCTGCCTTGTCTCTCGCTGGGGGCGGTTGTGGGGAAGCCCATCACGAGAGGCCTTCAATTGGCCGGAGGCTGAGGGGGAAGTGCAGGTAATCGTCCAGGCGACCCACCGCAACCGGCTCAGGCACGGGTATCGGCTGGTGAAGGGGAATCTTCAAGGGATCAAGTAGCTCAACCGATCGTCTCTTACGCCTGCTCGGCTGCCAACGCCAGAACCACCGCGAACATGCTTGATATTACCCTGCTTGTCATAAATCGGTTATCCACTTCCCTGAGCGAAGTTTAGGTCCCCTGCTCCTCAGGAGTCAAATGGCCATCGCCGGTGGCGAACAAGATTTGCCCGCCCTGGCGTGCTGGGATTAGAATCGTGCATCCTGGCTCAAAGGAGTGTAAGACATGATTAAATGGCTCTTGGCCTTGCTCCTGCTGGCCGCGGTCGCTCTGGCCCTGTTCATCTCGAGGCCTGCCCCACAGCCGCCGCCGCCCGTGCAACCGGTGGCACCGCAAGCGCCGAGCGCCACTGAGCAACCCCAGGCCCCGGCCAAGCCAGAGAAGCCGTCGAAGCCCAAGTTGAAGGAACTACTGCTGCGCCATATTCCTGGCTGGCGTCTGGCCGCAGAAGGCACGGCGGGAACCTCTGCCCCTCGAGAGACAGATGGAGTGCCCAGAGTGCCATCATGGGAAGGTGCATACTGCTCAGAGCCCGAAGATTGCAAGGCCAAGGTGATCTCCCTTTTTATTTCTATCTTTCGCTTCACCTCTGCGGAGATGGCCCACAAGTGGCTGGGCAAGGCGCGCTATCGGGCTCAATCCCGAGTTCCATACCACGAGGCCTTTGAGATCGGGGATGGACAGAGCGAGCATAGCCTGGCCCCGGACTTTCACGGGGAGGGTTTCTATCTCAACGATGCCAAGAAGGCCAAGGGGAAAGAGATTTGGTTTCGCATGGGCCGGATCGTGGTCGTGATGCACTCTGGCGTGGAGACCGATCTGCTCAAGCTGGCGAAGCGGCAGGCGGAGCGGATTGGGTTGCAGCATCAATCCATCTTAGAGAGGTGAACGGTAGATCATGCTAAAGTGGTTCTATATCGCTGTCTTAATGATACTCTTTAGTGTCTTGATCTTAAACAAATTAGTGACACCTCATGGTCCTGGTCAGTCTCCTCGCTTCCAGATTACTAAGATTGAGGCTGAGGCAGAATGGATAGAGATTCAAAACATGAGCGATCACAAGGAGAATATAGGCGGCTGGATGATTCTGAGCCTCGGCAAGGGAAGTCAACCTGTCCAAGCCTTTTGGTTTCCTGCAGTATGTTCTGTCCCTGCAGGAGGTGTAGTAATAGTTCACTCCTCCGGAGATATAAATAAGAGCGAGGATAGCTGTGGACAGAAGCAGATCAATCTGTATTGGGATATATCAAAAATCGGTTCGGAGGTCTGGAGTAATAAAAATGATACAGCTTGCCTCCTTGATAAGGAACGTCAAACGGTCAGTCACCTCGACTACAAGAAGGGTACTGGTAAATGTCGTGGTAGTTACAGAGCAGAGAAAGTATAAAGATACTATGCCAAGTTCTTAACTCTGGCTTTCTTCTACTCGCTTTCCCAAATACCTCGATCTCGTCCGCCCCCCAGCCCACCAATAGGCATAGCGATAAGGCCCGTGGCCCTTGCCTTTATTACACCGGCAGAGCTTCCCGCACTTACGATACTCGGAGCGGATGGTCACCGAGCCGACCTGCTTGACCTCAGCCTTGCTCTGGGCTTTCACCTCCAGCGGGCTCCCGGCATCCGGCCGGGTGAGCAGCGCCTGGATGAACTCGTCCAACTCTTGCAGCTTCGGCCGCGGCAGGTTCGCCACATCATTGATCAACCTTGTGTAATGTCTCATGGCCGTATCAGCCAGTATTATCGCTCATTCCTTACACAAGGTCAACCGTGAGCTCCTGGCCTGGACTCCGCCGGTGCCGGCCCTGGGATCGGGCCTCCCTTGGACACTCGCCCGCCAGGGGGTATAATAAGCTGCCTTCTTGAGCCAG
>ENA-ORDP01001847-ORDP01001847.1-marine-sediment-metagenome-genome-assembly--contig:-NODE-1847-length-10944-cov-2.891909_pt1 | contig 10944 bp, 9 predicted proteins | sample MGYA00248627_ERZ508539 | MGnify/ENA primary metagenome ERZ508539 (study PRJEB26208, sample SAMN05571518) | marine sediment metagenome | biome: deep sea; feature: Hydrothermal vent; material... | reverse complement strand
CTTTAGCGCTCACGGCGTAGACCTAAAGGTCAATGCCTGCCCGGGGCCTGCCCGGGGCCTGCCCGGGGCCTGCTCTGGTGCGCCGGAGCGCCGGCGGGCCGCTCTTCGCGGCCTTGAGCGCTTCCGTCTAAACCGGATGCGCTCTAAGTTTTACCCACAAGGGCGACAACCGACAGGTTGCGGCCGTAATCCCCCTCGCCTTTGACGGTGGCGCGGCGGTAGCTGAAGAAAAGCTTCTCATCGGCGAAGGTGTCCAGGGCGGCGGTCTCCACGGAGGTGACGCCCAGGGCCTTTAAGCGCCCGGCCACGTAGCCGGGAAGGTCGAACAGGTAATGGCCTTCCCTTTCCGCGGCGGCTAAATAATCCCGGTTTTCCCTGTCGTCGTCCATGAACGCGGCGGCGAAGCCGCTCTCCACCTCGTAAGACTCCTGCGCGATGCAGGGGCCAATTCCGGCGCTGACGTCCTCGATGTCGGCGCCCAGATCGACCATCGCCTTCACCGTCGCCTCCAGAACGCCGGCCTTGGCGCCCCGCCAGCCGGCGTGGACGGCGCCGACGACGCCGGCCTTGGCGTCGGCGAACAGAACCGGCGCGCAATCCGCCGTCAGCACGCCCAGCGCCAGCCCTCGGACCTTTGCCGCCAAACCGTCGGCTTTGGGAGCCCCGGATTCACGCCAAGGCCCGTCCACGGTCACTACCGTCGCCGAATGAACTTGATTGGCGGTGAGCAGGTCAACGCCGGCCAAGCCCATGGCGGCCATGGCCCGGGTTCGGTTGGCCTTTACGTTGGCGATTGCGTCGCCGGAGCCGGGGCCGCAATTGAGCGAGGCGTAGACACCCTTGCTGGCGCCCCCCTGGCGGGTGAAGAAGGCGTGGCGGACGCCCGAAAGACCTTCGAGGGATTTCAAGGAGATCATGACGCCACGAGCCCGGGAGGATGGGGCAGGCCGGGAGCGGTTAGGGCCATGACCTTGAACAGATTTCCCATTTCCTCTTCATGGGTGAGGCGCCTCAGCGCGGTGCGAATTTCCTCGGCCTGCTCGGGCGTGGCGTTGGCGATCAGCGCCTCGGCGCGGGCGCCAATGTTCAGGTTTTCAAGGAATTCCACTTGCGTGACGGGACCGTGGACGCGCGCGCCTCCCTTGCCGGCGGCGAAGGCCAGCGCCGAAAAATCCACATGCGCCGTGATGTCGGCCTCGCCGGGGTCCTTAAGGACGTCGTGATAGGCGTGGCGCTTGACGGCTTGCAGGGTCTCTCCGGGCGTTCCGCCATCATGGCCGTAATCGACGAGCAGCGCGCCGCCGCCGTCCCGCGCGATCCTTTTGGCGATGTCGTGGGCGAGGACGACGCCGGACGGGCAGACCTCGATCACGGAGCCCTCGGGGGCGTCGGGAAAGCCGGTGGGAAAGATGGGCAGGTCCGGCAGAACCATGGGGCCGCCGGACAACGGCTTGGACAAGGCGAAGACGAAACCGCCTTGGGGATCATCTGGGGAATCGACGTCGATGAGACGTTCGCGCCATACGCCGCCGGTGCGCTGGAACTGTTGAATGGGCAGGGCGTCGAAGAACTCGTTGGCGATCGCCAGCAGCGGTCCGTCCGGCGCTTGGCTGAAATCATCGAGCCAAACCGGGGCGCTTTCCAGGGAGGCGGCGTCCAGGACTTGGCGTTGGCGCTGGCGCAGGGCCGGGCTGGCCTCCACCATATGCACGCGCAAGGCCTGACGAAAACCGGGAACCGTGTCCGCCATCCGCAAGAGATCGTTCAACAGGGTTCCCCGCCCCGGCCCCAGCTCAACCAAATTGATCTTTTTAGGCGTTCCCATGGAATGCCAGACCATGGCGCACCAGACGCCCACCAACTCGCCGAACATCTGGCTGATCTCGGGCGACGTGATGAAGTCTCCGGCGGCGCCCAGGGGGTCCTTGCCGGTGTAATAGCCGTATTTCGGATGGCAGAGGGCGTCCGCCATGTACTGGGCGATGGTGAGGGGGCCGTTGTCGGCGATTTTTCCCCGCAGATAATCCGCCAGACCCGTCATGCTTTCCTCCCGCTCTCCCTCCTGAAGACCAGATATAGCCCCAGCAGCAACATGGGCAGGGACAACGCCTGGCCCGCGGTCAAGAACCCGACATAGCCGTCGCTGGGCTCGCGGAAGAGCTCGCCGAAAGAGCGGAAAACGCTGTAGCCGGCCAGGAAAACCCCGGTCAGAAAGCCCGGGCGCAGGCGCAAGGGTTCGCGCCGCCACAAAAGATGCAGGATGACGAACAGCAAAAGCCCTTCCAGCATGGCTTCGTAGAGTTGGCTCGGATGGCGGGGATAGGCGCCGCCCCGGGGAAAGACCATGGCCCAAGGAACGCCGCTCGTCCGCCCCCAAAGTTCGCCGTTGATGAAATTGGCGATGCGTCCCAGAAACAGGCCGATGGGCGCCGCGCAGGTAATCAGGTCGGCGAGGCTGAGAACGTTGATCCCGCGCTTGCGCGCGAACAGCACGCCGACCACGACGACGCCGAGGAAGCCGCCGTGGAAGGACATGCCGCCCTTCCACACCTGCAACGCCTCCAGGGGGTTTTGCAGGTAGTAACCGAGGCCATAGAACAACACATGGCCGATCCTGCCGCCGAGCACCACGCCCAGCATTCCCCAGGTGATCAAATCGTCGATGTCCTCCTTGGTCGCGGCGCGCGGCGAGCGGGCCGCCATCCAGCGCATATACCACCAGGACCCCAGCAACCCGAAAACATAGGACAAGGCGTACCAGCGAATCATAAACGGCCCGACCCCGAGGATAGGCCCGAACTGGAAGAGAACCGGGTCGATGATGGGATAGGGGATGACGAAAGTCATGGATCAGCGGTAGGGATCGTCGGCGTTCAGGAATCCGTTGACGTATTCTGCGACGCCGTCCTCAAGGGAGGTGGCGGGTTTGTCGTAACCGGCGGCGCGCAGGCGATCCATGTTGGCCTCGGTGAAGTACTGATAGCGGTCGCGGATATTTTCCGGCGTCGGGATATACTCGATCTTGGGCTTCTTGCCCAAGGCCTGGTAGACGGCGGCGGCCAAGTCGGCGAAAGAGCGCGCCTTTCCGGTTCCGCAATTGAACAAGCCGTTGACCTGGCCGTTGGCCAAGATTCCCATGACAATGTCAACGCAATCGCCGACCCAGATGAAGTCCCGAAGCTGGCCGCCGTCTTCGTAATCGGGGTTGTGGGACTTGAACAGTTTCGCCGTCTTTCCGGCCTTGGCGTTGGGGAAAAGCTGCGCCGCCACGCTTTGCTGGCCTTCCTTGTGGTATTCGTTGGGGCCGTAGACGTTGAAGAACTTGAGCCCCGCCCACTGCGGCGGACAGGGCTCGCCGTCGGCGATCATGCGCACGATGCGGCGGTCGAACAGGTGCTTGCTCCAGCCGTAGGGGTTCATGGGTCTGAGTTCAGCTAGGGCCTCCGGGCTTGCGTCGTCGTCGAAGCCCTTTGACCCGTCGCCGTAGGTGGCGGCCGAGGAGGCGTAAATAAAACGCGCGCCGCGATCGGCGCACCAGCGCCACAGTCCCAGGCTCAGCTTGTAGTTGGTGTCGATGATCAGGTCGGCGTCGGTCTCGGTGGTTGCGGAAACGGCGCCCATGTGGATCACCGCCTCGATGTCGGCGCTATTGTCCTCCAGGAAATCCAGCAGGTGGTCCGGATGGACGATCTCGGCCAATTCGCGCTTGGCGATGTTGCGCCACTTGTCGCCCTTTCCGAGGCGGTCGCACACGGCGATCTTTCCCAGCCGCTTCTCCTCCAGCGCCGCCACGATGTTGGAGCCGATAAAACCGGCGCCGCCCGTTACAAGATACATCTGTTTACGCCTTTATGATCCAAGATGGTTGTTTATAGGGCGAGAGCGCCGCTTGCGGCAAGCGGCGCTCTCGCCCATAATGCGCGCCATGAGCAGCGGACCGAAATTTTTCGAGGAATTCGCCAAGCTGGCCAACGGCGCCGCGGGCGCTTTCTCCGGCATGAAGGAAGAGATGGAGGCCTTGGCGCGCCAGCAAATCGAACGATTCCTCGCCGAAATGGACATGGTCCCCCGCGAGGAGTTCGATGCGGTCAAGGACATGGCCGCCAAGGCGCGCGGCGAACAGGAAAAGTTGAAAAAGCGCGTCGCCAAGCTGGAAGCCCGGCTCAAGGCCAAGCCGGCGGCCAAAAAACCCCCAGCGAGGAAGCCCCCGGCGAAAAAACCCGCGCCAAGGAAACCCCGCTAGAACGCCACCATTCCTGACGGTCATATATGGCCGTCAATCCGTATCTGCGTACTTTTCGCGGATTTCCAAAATATCCGGCAGGATGTCGTTGAACAGGCTCACCAGCCTGGGATCAAAGTGGGTTCCGGAACTTTTATTAATGACATCAATAGCTTTTTCGATCGGCCACGCCGGCTTGTAGGGACGCTTGGACGTCAAAGCGTCAAAGACGTCGCAAATGGCGCAGATGCGCCCCTCGATGGGAATGTCCTCGCCTTTGGCGCCGTTAGGGTATCCTGATCCGTCCCACTTTTCGTGATGGCTGAGGGCGATGGTGCGGGCAAGCTGTATCAGGTCGGAGTCATTTTCACTCATGAGGTCGGCGCCGATTTCCACATGGTTCTTCATGACTTCCCATTCGTCTGGATCAAGCTTGCCGGGCTTAAGCAGGATGTGGTCGGGGATGCCGATCTTGCCGACATCGTGCATGGGGCTGGCTTGAAGAATTTGCTCGGCGCGGTTCTCACCCAGACCAACCGCCAAGGCCAGTCGGCGACAGCTCTTGCTCATTCGCAACACATGCATTCCTGTTTCGTTGTCACGGTATTCGCCCGCGCGCCCCAAGTGACGGATAATTTCAAGGCGGGTTCTCCCCAGTTCCTCGTTGCGCTGTTGCAGTTCATGGGTCCGCTCGCACACCTTGGCTTCGAGAAACTCGTTTTGCCGTTTCAGCCTGTTGTGGAGACAGCGGACTTCCAGCATGTTTGAAATTCTGTTCAGGACTTCTATCTGGTCGAAGGGTTTGGTGACGAAGTCCTTGGCTCCCGCCTCCAGGGCCTTAATCCGCGTTTCCATGTCGTTCTGGGCGGTCAAGATGAGGACGGGAAGGTAGCCGTCTTTAATATTGTCGGATAATTGTTCCATGACTTGGAAACCATCCAGGTGGGGCATACGGATATCGAGCAGAATAAGATCAAAATCATTGTCTCGATAAAGCCCTAACACTTCCCGGGAATCGGTCGTGCTGCGCACCTTGGTGTATCCGCTATAGGACAGCATCATCTCCAGGAGTTGGACGTTTTCGGGCTTATCGTCGACAATCAGAATTTCGGCATCACGGTTATCGTTTAAATTATTGTTCATTGGGATGTTTCCAAAGCAATTTTCATGGCCTCGACAAGCTTAACCACCTGAATGGGCTTGGTCAGGTAACGCAGGAATCCCGCCTCCATTCCTCTTTTGATGTCCCTTTCCGTGGCGGCGGCGCTCAGGGCCAGGACGGGAATATCCTTGGTGCCTTTAAAACTGTGAAGGGTCTTTATAACCTCAATACCGCTCATTCCGGAAAGATTGATGTCGAGGATAATGACGTCGGGGTGGGTGGTCCTAGCCAGTTCGACCCCCAGTTCACCGGTGTGGGTCGAGATCATGGACAAGCCATCGATGCGCGAAACGATCAATTCCATGAGCTTGATATTTTCCGGGTTGTCTTCCACATAAAGCAGACGGCCTTCCATTCGGGGAAGCCGCGCCCCGGATTGGGCCGCAAGGGCGTCGGTTACGGCGGCGGTTTCGTCATGGCCCTGTTCGGCCAGGGGCAACTCAATCCAGAACGTGGACCCCTTTCCCTCTTCGCTCTCAAAACCAACCGTACCGTTCATAAGCAGGGCCAAATCCTTGCAGATGACGAGGCCGATGCCAGTTCCTTCGATCTCCGTACTCTCGGCCCCCAGGCGGTTGAAAGGTTGAAATAGTTCGTCCCGCTTATCCGCGGAAATACCCTTACCGGTATCGGCGACCGAAATGCGCAACATATTCCCGTCGGTTTCTTCGAAATCGACCGATACCGCGCCGTTTTCACGGTTGTACTTGACCGCGTTCGACAACAAGTTGAGCAATACCTGCTTGAGCCGGGTGAAATCGGCGCGAACCTTCCGCGATTGCTTCTGCTTCACGGGAACGGAAACGCTAATTCCACGTTTCTCGGCCATCGTCGCGATCAGTGAAAGGCACTCGGTCAGGACTTCCCCGGGCGAGATATTCTCGATGGAAAGTTCCACCTTGCCGGCCTCGACCTTAGCCAGGTCGAGAACACCGTTGATGAGTTCAAGGAGGTGCCGCCCCCCCTTCATGATATGGCCCACGCAATCTTTCTGCGATTTGGTCAGCGGTTCCTTGGGATTGAACTCCAGCATCTGCCCGAAACCGAGGATGGCGTTCATGGGTGTCCGTAACTCGTGGCTCATGGACGACAGGAAGTTGGATTTGGCTTGGTTGGCCTTGTCGGCCTCTTCCTTGGCTTTCTTGAGTTCGGTGATATCGACATAAATACCGACCCTAGCGCCGTCGGCCATTTCTTTCACGGCAATAGACAGCCACTTGCCGTTGGCCAGCTGTTCTTCGAAATTCATCTCCTTACTTTTGTGCTTTAAAAGACAATCGTTCACCCACTCTTCCACTCGGCCTTCGGCGGCGGGAAACAAACCGCGCTCGGCCCCGGTCCGGATAAGGGCCCCTAACGAGGCGCCGTGCAAAATACAGTCCTGCAATTCCGGGTACAGAAATTGGAACTTACTGTTGAAAAGGGCGATACGATCTTCTTTATCGACCATCAGGAACCCGCCCGGAACGTTCTCGATGGCGTCCGAGAGCACCTCTTCACTTTCCTTCAGTTGTTGTTCAACCTTCATTCGTTCGGTGATGTCGGTGCGAATGGCGACGTATTGGAAAGGTTTTCCCTGATCGTCAAGGAACGGAACGATGGTGGCGTTGACCCAATAAAAACTACCGTTTTTCCTACGATTCCTGATATTGCCACGCCAGACTTCCCCCTTGGTGATGGTCTTCCACAAATCGGCGAAAAACTCCTGCGGGTGGAACCCCGATTGCATAATACGGTGGTTTTTACCCAGCACTTCTTCGCGGGAATAACCGCTGGCCTCGCAGAATTTATCGTTGGCGTAAATGATGTTCCCCTCGACATCGGAAATACTGACGACGGCGTGTTCATCAAGGGCGAATTTCTGGAAATCCCGTTCCCTTTCGACGTCCTTGCGTTCGGTAATGTCGCGAAAGGTGACGACGGCGCCGGACATCTTTTTGTTCTTAAAGATCGGTGTGCTGGTGTATTCGACGGGGAAACTGGTGCCGTCTTTACGCCACAACACCTCGTCCTCGACGTGGCGAACCTTGCCGTCGGCGAACACGGCCTGCATGTTGCATTCTTCGAGGGAATACGGCGTTCCGTCGGGATAGCTGTGATGGATCAGCGAATGGGAAGGCCGCCCGATGAGTTCTTCCGCCCCGTAACCCAACATTTTACGCGCCGCCGGGTTGACGAAGGTTGTCCGGCCCAGGTTGTCAAAACCGTAAATTCCCTCACCCGCAGAATTCAGGATCAATTCATTTTTCTCGTAAGCTTCGGAAATTCTTTTTTTGGTGCGCGCGGATACCACCGCCAACACCACTAAAACGCCAATCGACAAGGCCGAAAAAACGACAATAATGAAACGGGTGTTGTTGAAAGGCGCGAAGGCCTCTTCCTTATCGACTTGCGTGGCGATCCCAAAACCAAGTTGGTTGTCCCAAACCCAGGCCCCGACCACGGGAACGCCCCGGTAATCGCGATACCCACCCAGGTCCGAGCCGCTTTCCCCGGCCGTGGCGCTTTTGGCCATGCGGATCAGCGGCCACTTGCCGGGAGGAAGCGAAGGTTTTTGCCCCAGGACCAAATTGACGCCGGGATCGCGCAACTCGATATTCAAGTCCGAATCCTTCTTGGTGAGCAGGCCGATCCGCTTGAGGGTGTCGTCGAAACGGCTAACGCTAATCATCAACCCGTTCGCATCGAACGCATAGGTTTCACCACTATTTCCGAAACGGGCACGCTCGAAGATCGGTGAGAAATTTTCATCCGGTTCGAGACGGAAAGCGAGGATAGCGATGACATCGTCCCCAGTGCTTCTTATGGGCGAGGCCACGAACATGGCGTCCGTAATATCGACGACTTCCCCCGTAACATCCTTCAGGGGAACATCGGATGTCTGGGGCAGGCTTATCAGGGTGTCTCCGGACCAAACCCTATCGAGAAAATCTCCATTCCTGGAAAGGATACTGACATCGCCGATATTGTCGTCGCGGGAAGACGCCCTGTTGATATTATCGTTACCGATAATAACGAAACCGCGGTAACCGGTGGTCCTGAACACCGGCTTCAACCAAGCCCGTAAGTTTTTCTGGGCGCGGCTGTCGATCAAGGCCTTCGCGTCCGGGGGCAGGCTCATCAGTTCCATGATAGCCCTTCGGACCTGGTCGTTTCCCGCCCAAATAAGCGAGGCTTCTTTCTGAGCATCCAATTGATTGCGAATACTGACTTGGGACGTCGCCAACACCGTTTTAAGGGATTTTTCGATATTTATTTTTTCTTCTTTTTCGATACGGCTGAGAACCCCCCATGAAGATGCGATGATGACGAGTATCAGGACGAAAACAAAAAATCCCTCTTGTCCCATCGGCATATGGAATTTTTTTCCAGGGCACTGCCCTTTCATAGATGATTGGAAGCGATTGGCATGTTCGCGCCACGCCAGCGAAAGGACGACCGCCGTCGCCCATATCCCTGCGATCGCATAAGCCCGGTTGACCAGAACCACCCAACCGATGCCCCCCTCGGGAGAAAGGAAAAAACCCAGAACGGTAAGCGCCGAGGCCGCCGCCGCGAGAAGGAACACAGCCAGTCGTTCGTGAAACCACCATCCCAGCAAAACCAGGGCCACATAAGGCGCCCCCCCGGCAACACCGAGGGGCGCCATCATATCAAGGACAAAGGCCCCCGCGGCCACAACTACGGCGCACATGAATATTTTGATCGGGGTTTTACCGCCCATCGTCAGCTTGCGCCTGTCAACATCGTCCCAATCGGAGCCGGTTTTAAAATCGGCATTCATCAATGGCAAACCTTTCCGGCGAGACCCCAGAACACGGTCCGCCACCTCGTCCGACGACCCCGTCCCAGAGCGGCCTGCAAATAGCATCGGCTAAGTACAAGAATCTATTTATATTTAGGTATTCATCCTAAAATCGTCCACAAAACAAACCATAATAATTTAAGATAACCGCTCGGCGGCGATAGCAAACAAAGACGGGAGGGCTAAAGCCCTCCCTTTTATTGTCCGGGAACCCCCGTTTCCGACTATTGGGGCAACATGGTTCCGACTTCTTTTTCAACCGCCTTCGGATCGGCCTGCAACCCGGCATGAAGTTCGACGGACTTGGCGTCGGGGTAAACGTCCTCCTCGCCGGCTTCGAGCGCATCGAGGACGGTTCGCACCATGACGTCCGGGGCGGTCTTTTCCATGGGGAAAGGTTCCGCCATTTCGGTATCGATGGGGCCGGGATAGACACCGACCACAAGCGTTCCCTGGTCCGCCAATTCGGCCCGAACCCCCTGGATCAGAGAATGGACGGCGGCCTTCGACGCGCTATAGGATCCAAGCACGGGAAAATTCACGTGCGAAGCGATAGACCCAAGGGTAACCACGGCTCCGCCGCCGTTTTCCTTAAGAACGGGAGCGAACGCGCGGATCATGTTCAGGGTGCCGAAGTAGTTTGTTTCCATCTCGTCTCGGGCCGCGTCACCGCCCCCGATAAGCCCCGCAAACCGGGCGATTCCAGCATTGTTGACCAGCAACGCGACATCATCGCAGTGCGCCGTGGCCGCAGCGATAGCATCGGGCTTGGTAACATCCAGGGCCATCACCTCGACACGGGAAAGGTCGAGACCGGCCAGGGCCGTCGCGGCGTCCGGGTCGCGAACGCCGGCATACACTTTTCGGGCCCCGCCTGCCAAAAGCTCTTTGACGAAAGCCAGGCCGATTCCTCGATTGGCGCCGGTGACGAGGACCGTGGCATCCTTAATGTTCATTTGTAACGTCCTTTTCTTATGTTGTGGCGATGTGTCGCCGGTTAATCTGAACCAAACGGTCCAGAATTGGGAAAATAAAAAATCAGCCGAGGGCGGCCATCACGATTTGAACGACGCTTTCCGTGGACGTCCTGTCATGGCTGGATTTCAACATAACCCGGAGGCCGTTCAGGCTGCTGACTAAAAAGTGAGCCAAGGCATGCGGGTCGTGAGCGGTCTCGATGTCTCGGGCTTTCATGCCGCGCCTGATTGCGGTCTCGAAGGCGCTTTCAAACCGGAGGGTCGCCTCCGTCACCCGGTCGGAGACCTGTTTATCGTCGGCCTTGACCTCGTTGACGCAATTAACGAGGAAACAACTGCACCGTCCCCCCTCGCTGAAGGCCGCGTCGATAACGGCGTGAAAGACGCGCTCTATGGCGTCCCGGGCGGGGGCATCGCTTTCCAACAGGGCGACAAATCCCATTTCCGTTTTAGAGTAGTGGTCCATGCTGTCGAGATACAGGTCGCGCTTGCTGGAAAAAGTCTCGTAGAACGTGCTTTTCGAAAGGCCCATGGCGGAAAGTAAATCCTGTAACGAGGCCGCCTCGTATCCCTTGTCCCAAAAGACCTGAAGCGCTTGTTCACGGGCGATTCGTTCGTCGAATTCCCTCGGTCTCGCCATGGTGTCGCATCCGTTTTTTCTACGTTGATGGCTCCTTGCATACCTATTTTGGACTGGTAGGTCCAGTATTATTTCCCGGCACGAAAACGACGCAGAAATTCAAGCTTCTTCTGGCCGAACAGCCCCACCGCGACCCAG
>ENA-ORDP01001846-ORDP01001846.1-marine-sediment-metagenome-genome-assembly--contig:-NODE-1846-length-10946-cov-2.651088_pt1 | contig 10946 bp, 9 predicted proteins | sample MGYA00248627_ERZ508539 | MGnify/ENA primary metagenome ERZ508539 (study PRJEB26208, sample SAMN05571518) | marine sediment metagenome | biome: deep sea; feature: Hydrothermal vent; material... | reverse complement strand
ATTATACCGATGAAAACAAATAGCGAGACACTGTTTTATACTGACAATCAATATTTTGATAATTGTGCAAGTATTCGTACAATGGGAATAAAGCCCATTGGGACGGTTTATATACAGTAGTTAGCCCCAATTTCCTATCAGGCTATAACCTTAAAATAGATTTGCATATTTCAGGTTAAACCCTTATATTTGCAATACATATTTAAGACTATAACCTTATGAAGAAAAGAAAATTAATTTTAGAACAGCTTGATAAAAAGATTATCGGGTTTAATGATCTGGATAAAATTGTTTTACCTCCGAATGGTTGGATATATTCTATCCGGCAAGCAATTAACATGTCATTAAGACAACTTGGAAAGAGGCTTAATATTACGCCCCAAAGTGTGAAAGAAATTGAGGAAAGAGAAAAAAACGGAACAATTACATTAAACAAATTACGCGAAGCATCTGCGGCAATGGATATGAAACTTGTCTATGCAATCATTCCGCAGGAAGAATCGCTCGAAAAAATAATTTCCACCAAACGCACCGACTGCGAATGGCATTTCATCGGCCCTTGTCAAAGCAACAAAACCTCGAGCATCGCCGCGAACTTCGACTGGGTGCACAGTGTCGATAGATTAAAGATAGCACAGCGTCTGAATGATCAACGTGAATCTGATCGAGCCCTAAATATTTGTCTACAGATCAATATCAGCAACGAAACCAGCAAAGCCGGCATCCGCCCTGAGCAACTACCAGAACTCACCGAGGCAATCCTGAACCTGCCCCGACTCCGACTTCGAGGCTTGATGGTACTTCCCGCCGCTGAATCGAACATTGAGAAACAACGCACGGTATTTGCCCAGGTAAAATCCCTGTTTGATGAGTGTCATTCGCATGACCATCGACTCGACACCTTATCAATGGGGATGAGCAATGACATGGAAGCCGCAATTACGGAAGGGGCCACTATTGTTCGAATTGGCACCGATATTTTTGGCGCCCGCGGCAGCAAATTTTCAGCAGCCAAATAGGCAGCACACTCTTGAACTGACATCGTTAGCAAAGCCTGTTAAATTAAGCTCATGAGCACACTCTCAATAGGATTTATTGGCGCAGGCAACATGGCTTCGGCCCTGATCGGTGGATTATGCGATAGTGGCTTTGATGCCAATGACCTATATGTTGCCGATCTTGACAAGAAAAAATCCTCAGCCTTATCCGACGCCTTTGCGGTTAATTCCTGTGACGATAACCAGTCTTTACTCAATTGCAGTGATGTCGTAGTACTCGCGGTGAAACCCCAGGTCATGAAATCTGTTCTGCAAGATCTGACGACCAAACCGGGTCAGCTGTTCCTTAGCATTGCGGCGGGTGTACGCAGTGACACATTGCAAAGCTGGCTCGACGAAAAATGTGCCATAGTACGCAGCATGCCCAATACACCTGCGCTTGTTCAATGTGGCGCAACTGGCCTCTTCGCCAACCAGCACGTTAACGCAACACAACGCCAACAGGCCGATCAAATTATGTCCGCGGTTGGGCTAACTATCTGGGTTGATCAGGAATCCCAGCTTGACGCAGTTACCGCGGTATCAGGCAGCGGTCCGGCCTACTTCTTCTATATGATGGAGGCCATTGAAGCCGCCGGAATAGAACTCGGATTGTCCTCTGAAAACAGTCGAGCGCTCACCCTGCAAACCGCCCTTGGGGCCGCTAAACTTGCCTTGAGCGGTGATGAAGATACGGCGGAATTACGCGCCAGGGTTACCTCACCCGGCGGCACGACCGCCGCCGCTATCGACTACCTGCAAGCTAAACAGGGACTGGATAATATTAAACAGGCCGTTGGCGCGGCCTATAATCGATCACAGCAGTTAGCTGAGCAATTAGCCGATGGCTAATCGTAATTTTTACACAAGACTGGTTGGAGAATTTTAGTGGGCTACTTTTTACAGTTTGCAAATCTGGTTATCCAGATCATATTCGGAATTTTAATATTCTTCGTGCTGGCGCGTTTTATCCTGCAACTGGTACGGGCCGATTTTAACAATCCGATAAGTCAGATGTTCATAAAAGTCACCAACCCCATGTTGAAACCCTTCCGCAGCTTTATTCCAGGATTTTTAGGCCTGGATTTTGCGGCCATCGTTTTGTTGCTGATCTTACAGTCTCTTGAGCTGGTATTAACCCATGCCATCGGTGGTTATGGCTTACACGGCCCTGTCATGTTTATCGTTGAAGCCTTTGGCTTGCTGATACAACATGCCGCACAGCTGTTTATGATCGTCATTATGAGTTGGGTTAACCCTAGAGCGTCTCAACACCCACTCGCGCAAATTGCCATGCAGATCACCAATCCGTTACTCCAGCCGCTACGCAGATTAATACCGGCCCAGGCTGGAATCGATTTTACGCCGATACTCGCATTAATCATTATTTTTGCGGTCATGTTTTTAATCGCGGCCCCGCTGATCGACTTACCCCATAGCCCCACTTTTAAGAGTATATGAGCAGGTGGTATCACTGGCGCGATTCTACGGTTAGTCTGAACCGTTTGCTAAACCGAAGCTTGCCTACGATCTAGTCAATGGCATTTAGGCCAGCGCGCTTAAAATGAAACGATTATTCAATTGTGGACAATTCGGCCAATTAACACCTGTGTTGGTTCATTATTGAATTTTGGGGTATCAGTCATTCGCAGTTAAGCTGATTTCAGATCAATAGCCTCGAAGTAACATATTTTAATTTTTGTTAACCGAAGCCCGTTTAGCATCAAAACTGTGTAATTATTAATCAATACATTACTTTATATATGCTTATTAAACTTTTAACATGTGATGCCGTTATCAATATAGACCTGATTTAGCTTTGTAGTCTATTCTAGTTACAGTAAATTTGTAATTCCACCATAAAAAAAGCTATATTGATTAGCACGTTACTAGGAAAAGCTGAGAACGTTTATGGCCGCCGATCGATTTACCGACCAAATGCAAGCCTACGGCAAGTGGAAATCCACGCTCGCCCAGGCAATTATCAACTACCAGGCCTGGTTAGAGAAAAACCATATGTCGGTTGCCGACCTGGAATTGCGCATTTTTGAATTACTTGAACAACTCAAAGGTGATTCATTAACCATTGCCTTCGTGGCCGAGTTCGCTCGTGGTAAAACCGAGCTCATTAATGCCATCTTTTTCTCCGAATACGATCGTCGCTTGCTGCCATCCGAAGCCGGCCGCACCACCATGTGCCCCACCGAACTATTTTATGACATCGCTGAGAATGAAAGTTACATTCGTATGCTACCCATTGAAACCCGGCTGGAAGACACCAGTATTTCGGAGCACAAAAAAAATCCAATCAACTGGATCAATATTAACTTAAACACCAGTTCCTCCGAAGATATGGCCGAGGCCTTCCGTGAGGTGGTCAAGACCAAGGCCGTGTCACAGGAACAGGCACATAAGCTGGGCCTGTTTGATGCAGAACTCGACAAGGGCCATATCAACAAAGATGGTAGTGTTGATATTCCGATGTGGCGTCATGCCTTAATCAGCTTTCCGCACCCGCTGTTAAAAGAAGGTCTGAATATATTAGATACGCCGGGTCTGAACGCAATGGGGGCTGAACCTGAACTGACTCTAAATATGTTACCTAATGCCCAGGCCGTCATCTTTGTGCTTGCGGCCGATACCGGGGTGACGAAATCCGACATGGACATGTGGACTCACCACGTAAAGGCACTCAATGCCGATGCACGTCATGCCCGCCTGGTGGTATTAAACAAAATCGACACGCTGTGGGACGAGCTGAAGGACGAGGGCGCGATCAATAACACGATTCAGGCTCAATGCAGTACCGCCGCCAAAATGCTTGATATCGATGAGAAAACGGTGTTCCCGGTCTCGGCACAAAAGGGACTCCTGGCTAAAATTCGGCATGATAAAGAACTGGTCGAAAAGAGTAATATCCTGTCACTGGAAGCCATTTTATCCACCGACATCTTACCCAAAAAGCAGGAGATCGTACGCGACAGTATCGTTGGCGAAATAGGCAGCATGGTAAAACAATCTCGCGATCTGATTGCCTCACGATTGAATGATGCCAACAAACAGCTATCAGAATTGCAAAATCTGAGCGGCAAAAACGAAGACGTGATTGCCCACCTGCTGAAAAAGACTCGTTCAGAACAGGCTATTTATTACAAGAGTGTCGAAAGTTTCCAGGCAAACAGGAAGTTATTTAACGAAGCACACTCTCAATTACTCAGTATCCTGAGTTTAAATGAACTGGATCAACTGATGTCCAAAACCCGCAAGACCATGGCCGACACCTGGACCACGGTGGGTTTAAAGAATTCCATGAAGGCCTTCTTTGAAGTGATCACCGATACCATCAAACAGGCGTCGGAAAGAACGGATAAAAGTAATATGCTAATTCAGGGCATCTATCGAAAATTTAATGCCGAGCATAACCTGGGCAACACCAAGCCAAAATTATTCAGCATGAGTAAATACAAGCGCCACATGGAACGCCTATACCATGAGGCGGATGCCTATCGTAAGAGCCCGGTCACCACCATGACCGAGCAAAGTTTTGTCATCAAGAAATTCTTTATCTCAATGGTCTCGCATGCTCGAAATACCTTCTTTAACGCTCACCATGAGGCTGAAATCTGGGGTAAGGCCGCCATGTCGCCACTGGTATCCAGAATCAAAGAACATAAAGATCAAATGGAAAAACGACTGGAAAGTTTGCGAAAAATTAACGAGTCGCGTGACACCCTGCAATCCCGTGTTGCCGAGTTAGAACGCACCGCTGAAGCCTTGAATATACAACTTGCTGATTTGAATCTATTAATGGACACACTTAACCAGCCATTAGACCGTTTTATTAAAAAAAGTAAGGCCAAAGTTGCTTAAAAACTTCGTCACTAAAGAATTATAATTTGTCGTTAAAATCTTAAGTCGTTTTCGGAAAATCTTTCAAACAGCATCGACCAGACGGATTAGCGGTTGCGCAGGAACATAATGATGCCTTTGTCTGCTTTATCACAAACGCCTTTATATCTTTATTGTTAGCCGCCTCGGCGTTACTCACCCCAAAACAAAAACAAATGAGTGCATCTGCGGATTCCTCCTGGCGACCAATCAGGGTTCGAATTTCGGCCTTTGTTATTGTGCTAGTCGCCGTCGCAAAGTAAACAATATTACACTCAGGTGCATGGCAATAAAAATATTGCTGATCGGAAAGCTTACTCGTCCAGATCTGTTTAACATGGTGCAACACCGTTTTAAGTGAAACAGCGTGGCAACGTTGTCCGCACTCTGGGCAATTACTATTCGCCGTTTTCGGTCGGGTATCAGGATCACCTTCATTATCTACGTTACAACAATCGGACATTGCTCTTTACCCTGTAGCAAGAGTTTGTGCCTGGTCAGTGCCAACCTGAGGCTGAATCACAGTCTATTCCACGTACCTGGGTACAGAGTCAAGCTAACCGCACAGCACGAAGGCATGGCCTGCTGCTGGCATGATTGCGGACCACCAACCCAGAACCAAGCCAGCACCACGTTGCAGCTCATCCACAGGGCTCTTGCTATCACTTAATCCAGTGATCTTGCTATTGAATAATTGATCAAGGGTTACACATCGGCCACTTTTCAGTACAATGGGCGGCTGAATTTTAGCGGTGCTAGATATTGTCTTGTAAAAACAATAACTTAGCATAGTCCAAACAAGATTTTTACCATTATTAGGAACAGCTTATGTCTGCCAAACATCCGATTATCGCGGTTACAGGCTCTTCAGGCGCCGGCACAACCACCGTAAAAAACGCTTTTGAGCACATTTTCTTCCGTGAAAAGATTAACCCACTGGTCGTCGAAGGTGACAGTTACCACCGCTATGACCGGGCCGCGATGAAAGTCGCTATCGAAGAATTTGCGACCAAGGGCAAACAATTAAGCCACTTTGGACCTGAATCCAATCATTTTGATACCCTGGCTGAAACCTTTGAAACTTACGGTAAATCAGGTAAATGTAAACGTCGCTACTATTTACATAGCGATGAAGAAGCCGCTCAGCATAATGCCCGTCTCTCGACAAAATTAAGCCCGGGTGAATTTACGCCTTTCGAAGACATCAGCGAAGAAACCGACCTGCTCTTTTACGAAGGCCTGCACGGTGGTGTCGTTGACGGCAATACCGACGTCGCAATATTTACCGACCTGTTAGTGGGTGTCGTGCCCATCGTCAATCTTGAGTGGATACAGAAAATCCACCGTGACAATGCTCAGCGCGGTTATTCTGCCGAGGCTATTGTCGATACCATTTTGCGACGTATGGATGATTATGTTAATTTCATTACGCCACAATTTTCTCGTACCGATATTAATTTCCAACGTGTCCCCACGGTTGATACCTCAAATCCTTTTATCGCACGTGATATTCCAACTCCGGATGAAAGCTTTATCGTGATTCGCTTCCGAAATCCAGAACGTATCGATTTCCCCTACATTCTGAACATGATCCAGGATTCATTTATGTCACGCCCGAATACCATTGTCGTACCGGGTGGTAAAATGGGATTTGCGATGGAATTGATTCTCAACCCGGTCATTCATGATTTGATTGAACAGAAAAAGAAAAGTTAGTTAAGACTAATTTGTTACGAAAATAATTAGTTTAATAAAAACCGGACTTGTTCCGGTTTTTTTATGTCCCGGATTTTTATGTCACATCAGGCTGCTGCAAATAAAAACTGTCACAATTTTTATCTATATAGTCATACCCATCAAAGCTGATTTCGATTACGCTTGAGGGTATGGAACGTTTCTTATTTGCCCAAAGTGAAAATTCAGACTGGTCTGACGCCGTTGATGAGTGTTTTAACCAGCTAGGTAATTTACCGGATGAGGCCACACTTGGATTTATTTACGTTACCGACCGTCACGCACAACAGCTCGGAAATATTCTCCACAAAATTAAAGCATTAACATTGATTGATGACTGGGTTGGTACCGTTGGCATAGCCGTTTGTGCAACCCGCAAAGAATTTATTGATCAGCATGCCATTGTGTTATTGGTAACCGATATTCCAGCGCAAGATTACACCATTTTTGATTCACCAAAACATATACCTCCCCAATTATTAAATGATGGGGTGCAGGTCGCCGTGGTGCACGGTGATCCTCGCAACGGCGAATTACCCAATATCATCCACACCTTACCCGAAGATATAGGCAATGGTTATTTGATTGGGGGGTTAACCTCTTCCGATAACTACCATTACCAGATCGCCAGCGAGATTAACGAAGGTATGTTATCCGGCGTATTATTTAGCGACTCAGTTTCACTTGTATCCGGCATATCGCAAGGTTGTTCACCGATTGGAAAAACACACACCATTACCAAAAGTGACAGCAATATCGTGGTTCAACTGGATAATCGTAAGGCACTTGATGTAATGAAAGAGGAAATAGGTGAAGTACTCGCCCGCGACCTGGATAGAATCGGTGGTTATATTTTTGCAGGCTTCCCAATCAGTGGCTCGGACACAGGTGATTATACGGTACGTAATTTAATGGGTATTGATACCGATTCGGGTGCCATTGCGATTGGAGAATACATCCGTCCGGACAGTACGATGATATTTTGTAAACGAGATGGTGGCACCGCCGTCCATGATTTGCAGAAAATGGTTAACAAATTAAACAAACGCGCCAACTCCAGCATAAAAGGTGGTTTATACTTTACCTGTCTTGGTCGTGGCCAACACATGTTTGGCGAACAACACAAGGAACTTGAACTGATCGCCGACATTCTTGGTGACATCCCGTTGGTGGGATTTTACGCCAATGGTGAAATTGCCGGTAACCAACTCTACGGTTACACCGGTGTATTACTTTTATTTATATGAGTTCACCTTAAGGAAAATAATATGGCAGATTGTTTGTTTTGCAAGATAGTCGCGGGGGAAATTCCCAGTGAATTTATTTATGAAGATGATGACGTGCTTGCCTTTAATGATGTCAACCCACAGGCCCCCCATCATTTTTTATGTATTCCTAAACAACACATTGCCACGACCAATGATTTACAGAACGACCAGGCTGATATCATCGGAAAATTATATTTAGCGGCAAAATCGATTACGCAAACGCTTGGTGTGGCAGACGATGGTTATCGTCTGGTCATGAATTGCAACCAGCATGGTGGACAAACTGTTTTTCACATTCACCTGCATGTCCTGGCCGGACGTGCAATGAGCTGGCCACCCGGCTAACTTGATCGCATTTATGGCACTATTTGATCAGATCTTGCGCCATTACCTTGATACCACCACTTAACACACACGCATTATAACCGCGTTGAACAAGCAAAAAAGCCGCCGCACTGCTTCGTCGTCCCGTACTGCAATAACAAATATATTGCTTCTTTTTATCTAACTCACCAATGCGAATACGCATCTCATGCAATGGAATATTGATCGCCTTTTGCAATCGACTAAAGGAATATTCTTTGGCATGTCGTACGTCGAGCCAGATAGCACCCTTATTGGCATTGACACGGGCATCATCCGGAGAAACTCTGGCCAGCATCGGTTCTTTTAAAAGTGCATTGAATTTTTTCTTGGATAAACGCATTAACATACCATTACCCTTCATGGTAACGGACGCATTACGCTGTCCCTCAGATACTAACGCCTCTTCACCAAAACTCGCTCCGGCGGTTAACGTAGCCAGCTCAACGGTCCGAGTAACTTTGGCCTCGCCTTCAGTCAGCACATAATAATAATCGCCTTCAGCTCCTTGCTGAACCACCACTTCACCGTCTTCAACGATGATGGTTTCCATATTCTCCAGTAACGATTTAATATTGGCCGGTGGCATATTTTTAAACGCCATAATATGACGCATTTTGCGAATCCAGCTTTTATCGTCATCGCCTACAAATCCAGGTATCTTCGGCTCGTCGTCAGAATCTTGCTGTGTATCGCCCTGTTTATTTTTAGTTTTAGTTTCAGTTGCCACATGAACATCACTGGCTTTAGCCTTTTGTTCCGTCGGTGGCTCGTCTTTAGCATGGGCTTCGGGGGATCCCTGCTGCGGAGGGTTGGCCTGATCCGTATCCACTGCCTGTTGCTTTGCCTGACTTTTCCCGGCGGGCTCTGATTTTTTCTTTGCCTTTTTGGGTTGCGGCGATTCGGGATCCGGTTTCGTCCTGGCAGCCACTTCGCTCTTCTTTTCGACCTGCTGTTCGGCCTCGACCTCTTCCGACACCGCCAACTGATCCCACATCATCATGTAATCAAGCACACTATTATCGATTCTAACTAACTCGACCCGGCTTAAAGCCGTGCAGCTAACCTGTCGCGGCTGGCTATCATCGAGAGGATGATTCGATTCTTCCTGTCGGCTGGTAATGACGCTGTCGGTTTTACCATCAGCCGTACTAAGATGAACATCACCGTCCAGCAAATAAATGGTTTGATTATCGATGTCACCCTCGTGAAAGATGTTCACTCCCACTGGCAACTTTTCTATATACGATAACGATATCAGCTCTTCCAACCGCTCATCGGATAAATTAGATAGCGGTTCCAGGTTTTTCAGCCTTTTTATTGTAACTGTCAGGTTCTTACTCATTTAAAATCCATACTAAATTTGGAGCAATAAATACTAGCACTTTACACAATTCAATATTAGTGAGAAATGCGAAAATGCTCGCAATTTAATCCTTTCACTAAACATTTATTATACTGGGCCGCTACTAATATCAACCTACCCCCCCATCTATGAACACGGTTACATGCAGTGTGGTAAATTGTTTCATGTAACAAATTTTAACCTGGCCGTATGTCGTATACGCTAAAGACTGAGGCATGCTCGACCGATTTGTCCACAGGCAAGACAATAAAAACGCATATAATTAATAGAGGTATTGATCGTGTCATTTGACGACCTGATCCCGTTACTGCTCGAAAACAACAATATAGAATTCAGCACTGTACATGCACCGGATTCCATCAGCCTGCATGAAGACTGGCTGGAACAAACCGTACCGCTTGATTGTGTCTGTCGTGTTTCCATGCTGCAAGAGGATAATCAACTTGTTATCGCATTATACCCGGCCAGCCACGATTTTAACCTGCACAATCTAAACACCATTTTACATCGTAATCTACAACCCGGCGATACCCAGGCAATCATCAACAAATTAAAGACGACATTAACCTCTTCAAAATCCGAACTTGATTCACAACATGGCATCCAGATTATTATCGATGAACACCTGACCAATAATGACTTTGTTTATTTTGCAGCGCCCAGTTCGTGTACCTTGTTAGAGGTCGTCAGTGAAGATATTCAAATGTTATCCAAAGACGCCTTGATCGGCTCTAATTTTTCAACCCTGAAAGATTCACAAAAGAAAAAAACCAGTTCGAAATCAGAATTAACGATTAAACAGCGAATCGAAAAAATAGACCGTCTACCCGCCTTACCCGATATGCCCAGTCGAATTCTGAGTATACGTAATAATCCAGACAGCACGGTTGATGACCTGGTTGAAATCGTTGAAGCGGATATGTCGTTATCGAGCCAAATTATTCGTTACTCAAACTCAGCCACATTTAATAACCGCGAGGCGATAACATCACTAAAGGATGCCATTTTCCGCGTGCTTGGCTATGAAACCGTACTGCATTTGTCGTTGGGTTACGCAATGGGTCGGGTGTTCAAACTGCCGGCAGAAGGCCCGCTCGGCGAAGAGCAGTTCTGGAAACATTCTACATATAGTGCCGCGCTTACCCAACAGCTCGCATCGGCCATGCCCAGGGCGATTCGCCCCAAACCCGGCATCGCCTATCTTACCGGCCTGTTACATGATGTCGGTTTTCTTGCTCTACATCTGTTTTTTAAAAATGAACATGCCTGGCTTAACAAGATGATCAGCGC
>ENA-ORDP01001845-ORDP01001845.1-marine-sediment-metagenome-genome-assembly--contig:-NODE-1845-length-10949-cov-3.321920_pt1 | contig 10949 bp, 12 predicted proteins | sample MGYA00248627_ERZ508539 | MGnify/ENA primary metagenome ERZ508539 (study PRJEB26208, sample SAMN05571518) | marine sediment metagenome | biome: deep sea; feature: Hydrothermal vent; material... | reverse complement strand
ATCGCGCATGCTCTTAACCATCATTTGAGTAAACAAAGCTTCGAATTGACCGGCGACTTCTTTCACCGCTTGCGGTGATTTTTGCCGTGCGAGATATTTCAGTTTCGCCAAGCCTTCAAGATTAGTATAAGAATCTGTATTTACGCTGTATTGACCGTCCATATCCGCATCCCGTCGTCAGATTATTACTAACTCTGCACGAAGCGCGCCAGCCTGTTTTAGCGCCTCTAGAATAGCGACCAGATCACCGGGCGCTGCACCAACCCGATTAACCGCCCGGACTATATCTTTCAAACTAACACCCGTTTTAAATAGAAACATGCGCGATTTTTCCTGATCGATTTTAATACCGGATCTGGGCACAACGGTTGTCGTTCCACGGGAAAACGAATTTGGCTGACTAACCTTCGGTTTTTCAGAAATAGTAACCGTTAAGCTGCCATGCGTGACAGCCGCCTCCGTCACCATAACATGCTTGCCAATAACAATGGTTCCGGTGCGTGAATTGATTATAATTTTGGCCGCAGAATCCCCCGGCGAAACGTTAATATTCTCAAGAAATGAAAGAAAAGCAACACGCCTGGACGGATCGAGTGGTGAATTAACCTTGATCGATACCGCATCCATAGCTGACGCTGTTTTTGGGCCTAATAGCTTGTTTATCGTATTGGTAATTCGATTTGCCGTAGTAAAATCCGGACGTTTTATATTGAGTACGATAAAATTACCCTTCGAAAAAGGAGACGGGACGACTCGCTCTACAGATGCGCCGTTGGGTACTCGCCCTACACTGGGAATGTTAACGGTGATTTTAGATCCATCTTTTCCCGAAGCACCAAATCCTCCAACCACGAGGTTTCCTTGTGCCATAGCGTATACTTTGCCGTCTGCTCCTTTCAATGGAGTCATTAGCAAGCTGCCGCCCCGTAAACTTTTTGCATTGCCTATTGAAGAAACGGTTATATCGATCCTCATACCGGGTTTCGCAAATGCCGGTATGCTCGCGTGCACCGAAACTGCGGCAATGTTTTTCAACTGCAAATTGGTACTCGCCGGCAGGGTTATCCCATAACGATCGAGCATTGTTTTTAAACTTTGAACCGTAAAAGGCGTTTGCGTAGTTTGGTCGCCGGTTCCGCTCAGGCCGACCACCAGCCCGTAGCCAATCAGTTGGTTAGAACGTACGCCGGCTATATCCACTATGTCTTTGACGCGTTCGGCAATACTGCTATTTGCCAACATAACTATTGCAAACAGTATTATGATACGCAGTGTTTTTATTTTAAGTTTCAATTGAAGTATAGAATTTATTACTAATGTTTCGTGCACCAACCCCTTATTATTAGGACTGATTTAATTTACAATTATACAAATTATTATTATTCATTTTATCTTTGCTAAACCCATTTAAAAGTTTCTTCGGGAGGGAAGCAGGACAGGTTTTATGTTCTGTTTCTCTCTGAAGAAAAATTTTTGTTTTTTTGTTTTGTCGTGATAAACGACAACTATCTTTCCTTTATTCCATTCTTCAAAAAAATCATTCAATATCTATACCGCACAGGCTTTAGTCTTTTTTCCAACAGCAGTAAAGAATCCAACTGTAAACAGCAACATTGACCACAATGACAAAAATGCCGAGGATGATTTGTATTTCCGGAGTTAGTTTTTCAGGATAGATGACCGGAATGAGATAATGTTCAATAAACCCGCCGGTGTAGCCTGCCTCCCCCGCGGCCTGTCTGAGTTGGTTTTCCCATGGTGTCAGCGGGCATATCCATCCTTTGAATTCAATCAGCGCAGCCCAGACCACCGCAGGGATATGGAGAAAAATAACCCACCGCCATTTCATGATCAAAACCCCACCCAATACCGCGAACAGGATAAATCCAAGATGGATGATCACCAACAAGCCGGCTAAAAATGAATAGATCAACGCATTTCTGTTTTACTTCAGGTAAAATTACTCAATAAAGCTGAATTAGAAATCAGGACGATTATTATTCTTTCTCACTGCAGGCAATTGGAATACCCTGACTATCAATTAGAATAAGATTATTGGTCATTGAAATTTCGAAAATTGCATTTTGATTTTTGAGATTTGGAATTTCACGCTCACAAAAAACAAACATGTAAAGGTCATCCCAACCGTTTACCAACACAATTCGACACCAAAAAATCATTCTTCCGGACAGGAATCCTTGTTGGTAAAATAAGCCAGTTTCTCCAACTTGCTAATCATGTCATAATTTTCCACATGAATTTCTTTTGGCATTTTAAGATGTACGGAGGTAAAATTCAATATCCCTCTTACTCCAGAATCAATAATGATTTTTGAAATATCACCGGCAAAAGAGGAAGGCACTGCCAAAACAGACAGCTCAATATTTTCCCTTCGCATAATTTCCTTCATTCGCGAAATATTATAGCATTTCACATCAGGAAACTGCATACCCGGTGCCTTACCTATACGGAAAGTTGCCGCCACCTGCAGCATGGTATCCTGATGATTAAAATAGTCGGCTACAGCCCTGCCCAGATCTCCAACACCCACAAAAGCAACTTTCTGTACATAAGTACAGTCAATGGCATGTCCAATACTTTTGATAAGTTTCGAAATATCGTAACCTTTGTGAATATCGCCGGAAAAGCCGATGAGCATAAGATCGCGCCGCACATGAGCCGGATTAATTTTCAGCAAATAAGCCAGTTGGTGCGAATGGATATATATATTTTCTTCCGTCTTTAAATTAAGAAGCGTTCGTCGGTAATTACTCAACCGTTCTACCGTGTTGCCAGGTAAATTATTTATCATCGGAGTATGTATTCGTTTTTCGGTTTAATTCAGGGATGCAATTTATAAATAATTCCTGTATTAAGCTTAAGAATTTTGTCTTATTTTATATTGATTTGAGGATTGGAAAAATACGGAGCCTGGCCAAGATAAAATCCCGGCTTAAAAATAAGAGTTCATATTTTCATAAACTGATAAACCATGATGAAAATGTTCTGAGAACGAAGCGCATTTTCCGGTTAACACATTTGTCAAACAAGGTAGCATTTATCCGGTAAGCAACGGCTTTCAGCGAGACTGTTTTAAACAGCTTCAGTCAACAAAAAAATCCGGGATGTAAACATCTTTCTATCAATAAATTTTCGTATATTGCACCGTAAATCAATATAAAACAAATCATGAAAAAATACATCTCGTTATCTGTAAAATGCCCCTTTTGCGGAAAATCGCTCATGGATAGTGAAGAACTCATTAACGAGGAACCTTCCATCAAGCTGAATATTCAAACACGGGAAACCAGAGGAATTATTCATCTCTGTTCCTTTTACGAATGCTTTGAATATAAAACAGCGGTGCCTCTTACCGAAAAGGATGTTGTTGAATTTACCTGTCCGCACTGCAATAGGGAACTGAATACCAAAGAAACATGTCACCTCTGCCATGCGCCAATGGTTTCATTGCTTCTTAAAACAGGTGGAAGAGTAAGTCTCTGCTCCCGAACAGGATGTGCCAATCACTATGTAGCTTTTGAGGATTTATCCACAGAGCTGCAAAAATTTTATGAAAAGTATGAGATTTAGCAAATTCGGGGTAATTGCTGCCCCGAAAGCATTTCAATCATCCTTTTGCCACCAACCGATGTGTTGAGCCAGGCTTTTCCGGGATGCTCGCCGGTTATCTCGCCAATAACGGCAGCTTGTTTACCCAGTGGGTTAGCGTGCATGGTTTCGACGATCCGGTCTGCATCTTCTACCGGTACCACCATAATTACCTTTCCTTCATTGGCTACATAAAGCGGGTCAAAGCCCAGCAATTCACACATTCCCCTCACAGCATCTTTCGGCACAAGTTTATCCTCATTTATCTGAATGCCGAAATTCTTTTTCCGCACCAGCTCGGACAACACTGTTCCGAGTCCTCCGCGGGTAGCATCGCGCATGAAGCGGATATTTTCCGAAACTTCCAAAACCTCTGCTATAAGTCCGTTCAAACAAGCACAATCAGACAAAACAGACGTTGAAATATTCAGATCATTTCGTGCCGCCATAATGGCCATGCCGTGCTCGGCAATTCCGCCGTTGATAATGATTTTATCGCCTGCTTTAATGTTCTTTCCGGAACTGATAGCCAACAAATTATCGTCTATCTCCCCCACTCCGCTGGTATTGATGAAGATTTTGTCGCACTTCCCTTTCTCCACCACTTTCGTGTCGCCGGTAGCGATGAAAACACCAGCCTTTTTGGCTTCTTCCGACATGGTTCTCACAATCTTTTCCAGCTCATCAAGTGGAAATCCTTCTTCAAGAATAAACCCCACGCTCAGGTATTTGGGAACGGCTCCGGAAACGGCCAAATCGTTCACTGTGCCGGCAATAGCAAGTTTACCAATATTTCCACCGGGAAAAAAAACGGGATCCACCACAAACGAATCGGTAGTAAATGCCAGATTTTGCCCATGCAACTTCAGAAGCGCCGAATCGCCCTGCTCGTGCAGGATTGGATTGTCGAAATAGCGAACGAATATACTCTCGATTAATTCGTGGGTCATGCTGCCTCCGCTTCCGTGTCCCATTAATATTTTATCGTCTTTCATGTTTTTGTTTTTTTACCCTAACGATTATATAAATAATAAGCCTGGCAGGCTCCTTCGCTGGACACCATGCAGCTTCCCACAGGATCGCGGGGCGTGCAGACGTTGCCAAACAGGCGGCAATCTTTCGGCTTTTTTAATCCTTTCAGTACTTCCCCGCAAATACAGCCTTTCGGCTCGCGCAAAGGAACCATCCCGTCGGCACTGATATTTACTTCCGCATCATAGGCAGAATATTTAGGTCTTAATTTCAAGCCACTCTCTTTTAGGATTCCCAAACCACGCCACCAGTCATCGGCAGGTTCGAAAACTTCATTCATCATCTGCTGTGCTTTTACATTTCCCTCCGGTTTTACTACACGTTTATACTGAATCTCCACACGGGTATTTCCGGTTTCAATTTGTTTTATCAGCATCAAAATCGACTGCATAAGATCGACCGGCTCAAAGCCGCTGATAACAACTCCAAGCCCGTATTTAGCAGGAATTTCCTCGTAAATTTTCATTCCGGTTATAGTACTCACATGGCCGGGGCCGATGTAACCGTTAATCTTAACGCCTTCATCAATAAGTGCAGACATGGCAGGCGGCATAACTTTGTGAGCACTGAAGACGAAGAAGTTAGTTAGTTTTTCTCTGTATGCCTGCAAGACTGCTACTGCTGATCCCGGCGCTGTGGTTTCAAAGCCTATGCCAAGAAAAACAATTTTCTTCTGCGGATGCTCACGGGCTATCTGCAAGGCGTCCATAACAGAATAAACCACCCGGATTTGCGCTCCGCCGGCATGCTCTTTTTCCAGGGAACTTTCCGAACCGGGAACGCGAATCAGATCACCGTAAGTAGTAATAATCACATCCTTTTGTTTACTGTATGCTATCGCTTTGTCAATATAAGAACGACTTGTTACACATACCGGACATCCCGGACCCGATATCAGCTCAACGGTGTCAGGCAACAGCGCCGGGATACCAAATTTTTGTATTGACATGGTATGGCCACCGCACACCTCCATAAGTTTAACCGGTTGTGTGGAAGCTCTCCTAATCTCCCCTGCAAGCGCCTGCACCACCTTCCTGTCTCTGAATTCATCAATATATTTCATATCAGCCTTTGGTTTTTTTCATTTTCTTCACGATCCATCTCCTCATTGAGCTTTTTGAAATCTGCGAAGGTCTCCAAACTTGCCTCCGCCTCCTCTTCATCCAGTTTCTGAATAGCAAAGCCGGTATGAATCAATACATAATCACCAAGTTTCAGTTCCTCCACTGACAACATCATCAAATTGGCCTCATACGTTGATCCTCCCACAGAACAGACCGCTGTCTCTCCATTAATTTTTTCAATTTTTGCCGGAATACTTAAACACATATTTTTTCGTTTTAATGTTTTGTTATTTACTAAAGTTTCGCACATGTTGTAGAAAAGTGAATAATCAGATGATACAAAGTTGAATATTTCCTGACAATTATTCTCTCATTCTAATTTAAATGCATTTTAAATAGTACGGTTGTGATTTATTTCACGAATAAAGTTATACATTTGCTGTGAATTTTTTAACAGGGCAAAAATAATATAAATTAATTATCTATGGTAGAAAAATCGAAAATAAATCAGTTGCTGGCTCAATTTGGTTACGACAAAACTAGATTGATGGATATTCTATTATCAATCAATGAAATGCAAGGATTTGTAGGACAAGAAGATATGCAGTATATATCGGACTCGCTCGGCATTTCAATGGCCCAGGTGCAGGAAACCCTTTCTTTCTATCATTTTCTCTCTCAAAAGCCACGCGGAAAGTATAATGTTTACCTTAACAGCAGTATAATAGCCTTTATGAAAGGCAGAGATGCCGTAAAAGAGGCTTTTGAAAAATATTGTGGAATATCATTTGGAGAAGTATCTGATGATGGTCTTTTCGGACTGTTTAACACATCCTGCATCGGCATGAACGATCAGGAACCGGCCGCCATCATCAACGATAAAGTTTTCACAAACCTTACGCCCTACCGTGTAAAGGATATCGTGGAGGGTATGCGTGCCGGGAAGCACATAGACGATTTGGTATATGAGGACTATGGTAATGGCAACAATGCCGACCCAGATGTGATGGCGATGGTCAACAATCATATCAGAAAAAAATCTATCATTCTGAAAAAAGATTACGAACCCTACAGCCTTTTAAAATCAAAGTTAAAAGGCTACAGCCCGGAAGAGGTCATTAGCGAAATAGAAAACTCTAATTTGAGAGGACGTGGCGGAGCAGGCTTCCCCACAGGTCTGAAATGGCGTTTTGGTCGTCGCACGGAAGGGAAACACCGGGTGGTAATTTGTAATGCCGATGAAGGTGAACCCGGCACTTTCAAAGACCGCGTACTGCTCACCGAGTATCAGGAACTTGTGTTTGAAGGTATGGTTGTAGCCGCTTATGCAACCGGCGCAGATATAGGACTGCTCTACCTGCGCTATGAGTACAAGTATCTGCTCCGGTTTTTAAATCGCAAACTCTCTGAAATGCGTGAAAATCATTTCCTCGGAAAAAATATTGCCGGCATTGAAGGTTTCAATTTCGACATACGCATTCAGTTGGGAGCAGGAGCCTACGTCTGTGGTGAAGAATCAGCGCTGATAGAATCGTTGGAAGGCAAGCGCGGCGAACCACGCGACAAACCACCGTTCCCCGTCGAAAAGGGTTATCTCGGCTATCCTACCATCGTAAACAATGTTGAGACTCTTGCTACTGCAGTAAAAATTTTGCATCACGGAGCCGGATGGTATTCAAACTTCGGCACCAAAGATTCGCTTGGAACCAAATTGCTTAGCATTTCGGGGGACTGTCGTTATCCGGGCGTTTACGAAGTGGAATGGGGAACAAGTATCCGCGAAATTCTGGCTATGAGTGGCGCTGAAGATGTGCAGGCCATCCAGGTAGGTGGCCCTTCGGGCATGCTTATCGGATTGAAAGATATCAATAATCTGGATAACAGCGAGCTGATGAAATGGTATAAACCTTCGGGAATGATGATTGCAGAGAAATTTTTCGACCGGAGGCTTAGCTATTCAGACCTTCCCACCGGAGGTTCAATCATTATTTTTAACAATAGCCGCAATTTACTTAGAGAAGTCGTTATGAACTTCATGGACTTTTTCATTGAAGAATCCTGCGGTTCATGCTCCACCTGCCGCAACATGCCATTGTTGATGAAAAATAAATTACAGAAAATTCTGGATGGTCATGGTATCAGAAAAGATATCTACGACCTGCTCAACTGGGGGAAAGTACTGAAAGCCAGTCGCTGCGGATTAGGACAAGCAGCAGGGAACCCGATTCTTTCTTCTGTTTTTCATTTCAGACATTTATACGAACAACGCATTCAAAGTCTTACCAGTTTCGACAGTGGATTTGACCTGGAAAAGGCAACGGCCACATCAAGAGAATTTGTAAATAAAAAACCGGCATTTTATCATTTTTAAAGTATTCGGATAATGGAAAAAACAAATAATAAAATAAGGATTACCATTGATGGAGAGAGAATTTATGTTACAAAAGGCTCTACCATTGTGGAAGCTGCAAAAGAAAACGGGATTTACATCCCCACGCTTTGCCATTTTGAGGGGACTGACCCCAAAGCCTGTTGCCGTATGTGTACCGTAAAAATCAACAACCGTATGATGACCTCCTGTACCACACCTGTAACAGAAGGTATGGAAATAGAGAATAATACGGAAGAGCTGAACGACATTCGGAAAAGCATTATTGAACTGTTGTTTGTCAGCGGCAATCATTTCTGCCCTGTTTGTGAAAAAAGTGGAAATTGTGAACTTCAGGCACTTGCCTATCGCTACAAAATGCTGGTTCCGCGTTTCCCATACAGCTTTCCCCGCAAGGAAGTGGACGCCTCCAGTCCCAAAATTATTAAAGAACAAAACCGGTGTATTGCATGCAAACGCTGCATAAAGACCATCCGCGATGAGCATGGGAAACACTATTTTGCCTACAAAAACCGCGGGCAGCATCTGGAAGTAATCCTTGACCCTGTTCTCGGAGCATCGATGTCGGATGAATTGGCAAAAAAAGCAATGGATAACTGTCCGGTAGGCTCTATTCTATATAAAGAACAAGGATATAAACAGCCCATTGGAACCCGGAAATATGACAAGCAACCCATTGGAAGTGAAATTGAAAATAATGTCTAAAAGCGTAAATTATGAATAAAAAAATATTGGCCACTACTTCACTTGCCGGATGTTTCGGCTGTCACATGTCCATACTGGATATTGATGAGCGAATTCTGGATCTTATCGAGCTGGTGGAATTCAACAAATCACCCATTGATGACATTAAAAAATTTACCAAACCGGTAGATATCGGGATTATAGAAGGCGGCTGTTGCAACAGCGAAAATGTGGAAATTCTGAAATATTTCAGGGAAAATTGCAAGATTCTGGTATCTCTCGGAGAATGTGCCATTATGGGAGGTCTGCCGGCTATGCGTAATGGAATTCCCATTGAGGAATGCCTGAAAGAGGCGTATATCAATGGCCCTACCGTACAGGAAAACAAAGAACACATCCTCCCCAACGACGAAGAGCTTCCTCTTTTGCTTGACGAGGTATATCCATGTCACGAAATTGTAAAAATCGATTATTTCCTTCCGGGATGTCCTCCCCGTGCCGACCTTATTTGGAATGCACTTTATGCACTCATTACCGACAACCCCATGGAAATACCTTACGAAGTAATAAAATTTGATTAAAAAATAGAAATATGTCAAAGAAAATAACCATAGAACCTGTTACAAGAGTTGAAGGCCACGGGAAAGTTACAATCCAAATGGATGATAATCACCATGTTATCGATTCCAGGCTGCACATTGTTGAATTTCGTGGCTTCGAACGTTTTGTTCAGGGGAGGCCTTACTGGGAAGCTCCGGTTTTGGTGCAACGGCTTTGCGGCATTTGTCCGGTAAGCCATCATATAGCTGCGGCCAAAGCATTGGATGTTATTGTGGGAGCCGGTCAAGGCGATGGTTTGACGGCTGTGGGTGAAAAAATGCGTCGTCTTATGCACTACGGCCAGTTTTTCCAGTCGCATGTTTTACATTTTTTTCATCTGAGTTCTCCGGATTTCCTGTTTGGTATTGATGGAGATCCGGCATTAAGAAATATTGTCGGTGTTGCCCAGGTTAACAAAGAGCTGGCAGTACAAGGTGTTATGATGCGGAAATTCGGCCAGGAGATTATTCGTCTTACTGCCGGGAAGAAAATCCACGGAACGGGAGCTATCCCCGGTGGCATCAACAAAAATCTCAGCATTGCGGAGCGCGATGAGCTCCTGAAAGGTCCTGACCCGTTAAATGCCGACAAAATGATAGAATGGTCGCTGTCGGCTCTGGAGTTCTTCAAAAATTATCACAAGCAAAATCAAGCCAAAGTCGATGGTTTTGCCAGTTTCCCTTCCAACCATTTGAGTATGGTAAGAAAAGACGGCGCTTTAGATATTTATCACGGTGTACTACGTGCAGTGGATAGCAACGGAAACCGGATTCTTGACGATGTTGACTACCACGAATATTATAACTACATCGAAGAAGAGGTAAAAAGCTGGAGCTACATGAAGTTCCCCTATCTGAAACATTTGGGAAAAGAGAAAGGCTGGTATCGTGTAGGGCCGCTGGCACGCCTGAACACTTGCGATTTTATCCCCTCTCCCCTTGCACAAAAAGAATTTGAAGAGTTTAAAGCTTATACCCACGGCAAACCCAACAACATGAGCCTGCATTACCACTGGGCACGTCTGATAGAAGTGCTGCATGCCGCGGAGGTCATCCGTGATTTACTCCATGATCCGGATTTACAAAATGAAGACCTTGTGGTGAAGGGGACGAAACAAAAAGAAGGTGTGGGAGTCATTGAAGCACCCCGCGGGACACTTTTCCATCATTACAGAATCGATGATAATGATTTGATTACCATGGCTAACCTGATTGTTTCGACCACCAACAACAACGAACCCATGAACCGGGCCGTTGAAAGTACGGCCCGGGCGTTTATGAACGGGCAGGAGACGATTACCGAGCCCATGATGAATGCCGTTGAAGTAGCTATCAGGGCCTATGATCCCTGCCTGAGTTGCGCCACTCATGCGCTGGGACAGATGCCTCTCGAAATGACCATTTTAGGTGCAAACGGGCGGATTTTAGATCATAAAATGAAAGATTGAAAAAGATGAGAAAGATTCTTGTTTATGGCTACGGAAATCCCGGACGACAAGATGATGGTCTGGGTGTGAACTGTGCAAAAAGATTAAAAGAATGGGCTGAGAAGAATTTTCCGGATACTATTGA
>ENA-ORDP01001844-ORDP01001844.1-marine-sediment-metagenome-genome-assembly--contig:-NODE-1844-length-10957-cov-14.848101_pt1 | contig 10957 bp, 8 predicted proteins | sample MGYA00248627_ERZ508539 | MGnify/ENA primary metagenome ERZ508539 (study PRJEB26208, sample SAMN05571518) | marine sediment metagenome | biome: deep sea; feature: Hydrothermal vent; material... | reverse complement strand
ATACTCACCTGGACGCTGAACTAAAATCATAGATGGCGTATCCCAAACCGGAACCGCCAAAACTGTTCGATCAAATCAAAAATCGCCTACTCAACCTCGTAGAGGAACAACGCGTGACCGCAGTGAAACGAACCGATGTGTGAGATAACGATTGACCGCGAGAAAAACACGCCCCACTGCCCTTTTTTATCTGCCAGCCTGCATTTGGCAAGCTAGACAAACATAGGCCGGTATTCCCTTTACCGGCCTTTTTTTGTGCCCGTCCGCCGGCCGGCCGAGCCGGAGAATTGGTTAGTCTTCAGAATACCGAGCTCGATAGGAATCCCGTTTTCCTGTTATTTTCTCAATCACGGCTGCGTAATGGAGATGCTGGAATTTGTCCCCGAACCCTCCGTGATTCTCCGGTATCGCTTCGAGAGGTTCAATGTCGTGCTTTACAGACATTTGCACACCCCATGATGAGCAACATACATCGAGTATGATGTTTGTCCAGTCAAGCGCTCGACGGGTTTCGCCGACCTCAAGCAGATCAGTGATATATTTTCGTGTGCTGCGAGCAGCCAGTTGTGCTCGAACTCTTTCCCTGGGAATTTGCTCCTGTGGATAATGGAGCGAGTACAGGTTGTATAAACGACTCTTAAGACAAAGTGCGGGTGTAAGTATCCGTGGCCGATATTCGTCATCCAGGATGATCGTATCGACTCCCTTTGCAAGCTCCCTGTTCGGAATACCATGAACATGGTCCAGGAAGTCCACCAGTAGTTCGGTGTTCTCGCCTTGCTCATTCAGTATTGGGTTCTGATCCAGGTCGTGATCAATGCAGATGAGTCCGGTATTTGGAGTTGGGTCAGACGGATCGGGTATCTCGAAATCAGTATTCCATGCCCGCGCACAGCGTTCAATTTGTGGGCGTCTACCCAGAAAATCCAGGTCATTGCTTGTCAGGAATGCCTGTTCCTCACCAGAGATTTCATCGATGAGATAGTGGTAAGCCCAAATGCTGAGCGCTTGACCACCAATTATAGTTATTTGATCTCGCGTCTCTTGATCAAGACGTAGGAAAAGGTCTCTTAAGAGCTTGGGTAAATCAAGCAAAGACGATGCGGGCTTTCCGTGCAGATTGAGGAGATACCCAAGCATTGCGCTCGGCAATCTTTTCACCAGCCACACCCGACCGCAGATCAGCGAGATCAATCGCCCGACGGTCATTTTTCCGCTTAGCCAGATTCTGAATTTGTACCCGACGATTTTTTACAATATCTGCCATGTCAGCCACTTAGATACACTGGTCTTTATTATAACCAATCTGGAAAGAAGTAAAAACCGCTATGCGTATTGGGAGCAGCCTTATCCCCAATCCACATCATATTTAGTATTATCGGCCTTGCTGGTGCAACCTTAAAAAGTGATATCTCATTGATTAACATAATATCACGCACCATTCTATGCATTTGGCAAGCTAATTCATAACCGCCGGCTTCGAGCGTCGATAGTCGCGGGTGATGCCCCTGTTATCGCGGCATTTCACCTGGTCCGGCTGCGTCAACCGACACGACATATCGTAATCACTGATCTGCCAGTCCGTATTGGAAGACAGGGCCGCTTCCCGCGTACTCTTCGAATCGTCTTTCAGTAGTTTCACCAGGGTTCGATAAGAAAGCTGGAAACTCCGCTCGGCAGAAAACTCCTGAAGTGTGGTTTCCACCTTGTACAGCGCGGCACCGTATTTGGTATTGATATCCTGCGGGATACTTTCACAGGCGATGCGTGTTCCCTGGCTGTTGCAGTAGGTGACCTTCGACGGAAGCAATGATGCGGGTTTACCACGACTGGTCCACTGACCTTCGAGCAGCGCGGCCTTGAGCAGATCCAGGGGGCTGCGTTTCTTCGGCGCTGTTTTTATTTTGGGTGCGGTAGCGACCTTGATCGGAACTTTGATCGGAACCGGAGCCTCAACTGGAACTTCAGGCTTGCTGGAAACTGGTGCCGGGGTCAATTTTTTTGTGGGCGTCGGCGCAGCTTTCACCGGCGCAATCTTCACCGGTGCCGGGACAGCCTTTTTCCGGCCGTCGCCACCCGTATTCAGGTTCATGGCCAGACGCAACTCGGCCTCCCGCTGCAAGCGCGCCTTTTCGGCTTCTATAACAGCCTTCGCGGCAGTTTTGACAGGTTTGTGTTTGATGGTCTCAACCGGTTTCTTTACCGCTGGTGGTTCAGCCGGTGTCACACTCTCTTTTTTACGCTCCCTGGCGACCGGCTCGGGAAGTGAAGGCAACACGGAAACGACGGCGGCTGTTTCCTCTTGTCCGCTCCTGGTTGCGGGAGTGCCTGTTTTTGCATCGGCATCCGAGTCTACGGGTGATTCAGTGGTTGAAACAACCTCTGTCGCCACCATCCCGGCATCAACCGGTTCTTCCATTTTCTCGGGCACCCGCACCATTGTCCCGACATCCAGCGCCGGCTTATCAGGATTTGTATCGGTTTCCAGGGGTGTACTAAACGCAGCATGCGGTTTCATCTCACTCGTGTCATTGAATGCGTCCTCCACGTTGGCGTCTTCAGACCCGAAGAAAGTCACATAGACAAAACCGGCAAGTATCACGACAGCCGCTATCTTTCCCAACGACCGGTTTTTCCAGAGTGGCTCCGATTTGTGCACCGGTTTCGATTTGGGTAAACCTATGTACGGATCTCGCCGCATGGTTGGCTCAATTCGGTTCTTGCTGCCAACGACCCGGTCGGGCGCCACCTGTGCAGGTGGTTTCTTATCCCGGCGAACCTTTTCCGGCACCGGTTTTACAATCTTCGGCTGCGTCCGGGTTTCTGAAAAAGCTTTTTCTTCAGGTTCTTTTTCTGGATCGGGTGACGAGGGTTTGTCCTCAGAGGGTTTGTCCTCTGAAACTTTGGCCGGAGCTGCGTTCATGTTTTTGCGCGGCAGGTGGCGAACCGGTGTATCGGTTCCGTCATCCGACGCTATAACTTCGTCGTGCTCGCTTTCGTCAGTTAAGCCTGAAGATAACAGGAACTCTTTGTGTAATTCGTCGATCACCAGCCGGGCATCTTCGACTACAAGCTCGTGCTTCTGTTCCAGCCCCCCGTAGAGGAAAAGACGATTACAGATCAGATTGATCTTGCGGGGTATACCACCACTGTACTTGTAGATCAGGCGCAGTGTGCCTTCATCAATTCCCGGATCATCTTTCCAGCCAACGCGGCTCAGACGATGTTCTACGTAATCGATTACCTCATCGAGTCCCAATGGTTTAAGGTGAGACGCAGCGATGAGACGCTGATGCAGTTGCTCCATACCGGGCGCACGGAGCATCTCCAGCAGCTGGTCCTGCCCGACCAGAAACACCTGTAACAACAACTGGTGGTTACGCTGCAGATTCGCCAGCAGGCGCAATTCCTCCAATGCCGCTTTGGTAAGGCCCTGTGCCTCATCAACGATCAAAATAACGCGCCGTCCTTTATGACTCTGCTTATTCAGGAACTGCTCCAGTTCCAGCAGCAGACCTGGCTTGCTCGTGTCTTCAGGGTGCAGGTCAAACAGGTTGGCAACCATCTGTAACAGATCGCGCGACTCCAGCTGGGTCGTAGTGAGCGTCGCTACCTCGATATTTTCTTTATCCACCCCTTCGATGAGGTCACCGATCAGTGTGGTTTTGCCGGTCCCCGGTCCCCCGGTCACCGCAATAAAGCCTTCACCCTGATAAATCGCGTATTGCAGGTAAGCCTTGGCGTTAGCGTAGCTGTTGTGAGCAAGAGAAAAGCGATGATCCGGACTCAGCCGGAACGGCTCGCCAGTCATTTTGTAGTAGGTTCTGTAAACGTCGAGCATCAGCTTTTCATTTCCCGGTCAACGCCCGAGAGTGCGCACTACCCCGGCAGGTAACGTATTACGAAACATGGTAATATTTCGGCTGAAGCGTGCTTAGCTGTAGAGCAGGCGCCGCATGCCAGCAGATTACATTAACATATTACGGTAACCCAAAGAACCATAGTGGAAAAATGCTTGACTCCGCTACGCCCATCCCGGATTGTTTAGCGAATCTGGGTATTTGGAACAAACCACAGCGTGCCCTGGAGGGCGGAAATTGATGAAAAACCCCATTATTCAATTCTTGCTGTGGTCCCTGTTCCTGAGTTATCCCGCCTACGCCCAGGAAGCCATACAGATCGAGATCGACAGCGCGCCGGTTGAGGTAGAGATCCAGAAACCCGCGCCGCCTGAACCCGCCGCCACACCCGCGAGCCCGGAAACCACCGAGCAACAACAGACGGCCGAAGCTCCACAAGCCGCGGAAACAGAGGAAGAAACAGCAGACAGCGGTTTAAGCAGTGGACAGACCGTTGGAATCGCCGTTGGCGCGGTAGTAGCCGCCGGGCTTGCGCTGCTTGCCGGAGGCGGCGGTGGTGGCAGTGGTGGGGGTAGTTCCACTCCGCAGCATTAACCCGGTTAATACTCAACGTAATTCGTTACGCCTCTGAGCGGCTGTCTTGACACCTGACCACCGGTACAATTTCTGCCAATGATGCCACCCACTCAACCTGGTTTCGCTGTTGGCTATTAATTAAAAATGTGTTTATCCTTTCTAAACTTCTCGGGATTAATGTTGAATAAAGGAAGCACGGGTTTTTCGAACCGGGGCTAAATGCACCTGGAAAGCTACAGACTCTAAAAAGGCCCATTTCCAACCCCTCAGGATTGTGGAGAGGTCTGCGGTGTGCATAAGAATAAGGTGATAAAATCCGGATGAGTGCGGACTCAGCCCGCTACGCAGTATTGATCGTAAATTACAACACCGCGCCGTTCGTGGCAAAAGCTGTCGAGAGCGTGTTGAGTTGTGCTACATCAAATGACTTTTTGATTTGCATAGTAGATAACGCCTCGACTGAACCGGACCAAACGCTGTTGCGGAACATAATTCATTCAAAGGTGCGGATCACCGAACTCGACCGGAATGGCGGATTCGCAGTGGGCTATAACGCTGCCGCGCGAGTAGCGGATGAGACCTTAAAACCCGAATTCCTCGTCATCATGAATCCCGACGTAGAAATTGTGGATAGAGGTTCTATCGAGACACTAGTTGAGAGTATCAGGGACGAGAGGGTCGTCGGCGCTCAGCCATTGATCCACAGCTACAGATTGCCAGGAAGTGCTACTGAGCAACCTGCGATCCGCAGGATCCCGGATGTCTGGGACCTGATAATATCCGAAAGTATCGTTCTGCGTTACGTGTTTCGCAAACGTTTCAAGCGATTTCTAATGCTGGATGCCAAACCCTACAGTCGGAGCACGAGATTTTTCGTACCATCTGGAGCATTCTTTGTAACATGAAGTTGAAATTGATTTTGAGAAGCGCGTGTCATACAACGAGCCGCGCTGGCTAATTAGAAAGGCTGACACCTTGCAATAACTGATTTCCAACCCAGTGTCTTTTATGCGTGTAATGGAAATGCCAAATAAATGACAGGCTCGAATTGATCATGACCAAACAGCCCAATCATAAGCGTTCAGTATCGATATCGGTTTCCATTTATTTAATGATGAAAACCATATTATGAAGGGGCAAGACCTAAGGAGTGGGCCAGATTCCAGGTTGTTAGCCTTAAATACTATTATTACACTAGGCGGGCAGGTTTTCGTTGCGCTAGCCGTAATCGGTTTGTTGCCAATAATTGTCGAAGGCCTGGGTGCGGATGGTTATGGCCTTCTCTCTTTGGCGCTAGCTATTTTTGGGGCTTTTGGTCTGCTGGATCTGGGATTGGGACGTACTACAACGAAATTTGTCGCCGAATATTTGAATCAGGGGGAATTTGAAAAGGTAGGCAATATTATTTTCACATCACTAATGCTGCAGATTTTCCTGGGGTTAATAGGTGGCGCCTTGCTCGTGATTTTGACACCAATGCTTGCCGAAATAATATTGAAGGCACCGTACGACCGTATTTCAGATACTAAAAATACACTTTACGTTTTGGCTATGTCTACGCCTGTCGTCCTTGCGTCAGCTGCGTTGAGAGGAACGTTGGAAGGCGCTCAAAGATTTTGTTTCGTTGCTTATGTAAAATTTTTTCTTAATCTATCCACCTATGTTATTCCAGTTATAGCCTTACATGGGGACGTTGAGATATCGAGAATTGTTTTCTGGATGCTGGCTTCCCGGTTAGCAGGCGTGATGGCCTATTTTGCCGGCTGTGTGTACGCAATACCCGCTTTACGCCAACACCTGTCGTTTGATAAACGTTCGCTAAATACGTTGTTTAGTTATTCAGGTTGGGTGGCATTGTCCAATATTGCGGTGATCCTCCTTGTTTACTTTGATAGGTTTCTTATTGCTTCCCTCGTTGCCATCGGCGCGGTTACATATTATTCAGCCCCGTATGAGTTGTTAAATGGATTGTGGATTATACCTGGAGCTGTTAGTGCCGTGCTGTTTCCTGCTTTCAGTGGGATGCATCGAGGTGACCATGAAAAACTACCAGAGCTGTTCACTCGCCCAATCAAATATATTTTAATTATGCTTGGCCCAATTGTATTGGTGATGATGGTATTTTCTGAAAACATCCTTATTTTATGGTTAGGCCAATCATTTGCTAATGCAAGTACGCTTGTGCTTCAACTACTTGCTTTAGGGGTCGTCATCAATTCATTGGCATGGACTCCAGCTAATTTACTCATGGGGTTTGGTCGGCCAGATGTTACGGCAAAGATTCATCTGATCCAGTTACCCATTTATCTGGTTATTGCTTATCCACTAATCAATTATTTTGGAATTGTTGGAGCGGCAGTCGCTTTTTGTCTGCGCGTCATTTTCGAAGCGTTGCTTCTATTTGGCGCGTCAATGCGCCTTATCCCGCAGACTCGCCAGATAATCTATGATTCTGGCATACGCAATGTTATTGTTTGTCTTTTATTATTAGCATTTTTTGTGTTTTGTATTGGTCTACTTAAGACTAATCTGTTGTTGAATGTTTCTTTAGTGCTGTTATCAACGGCTGCTTTTATGGTTGCCGTTTGGCAATATGCTCTTGATAGAAAGGATAAATTCATGATTGCGACTTTTGTTCCTTTGTTTCGATAAGTAGGCTTGCACCCAATAATTGTGCACATAGGAAAATAAGTTATATCATCATTCAGACGACACATTTTCTTAATAACGATATGTAGAAACGCTATTTATCAGGTTAAAAGCATTAAGGATTTCTATGTTTTTTTTTGGAAGAATTATTCGAAATGCCAAGTCGATAATCACTTATCCGTTCTGGATTTTATCCGGTAAGCCGGTCCCAGATAATCTGGTTTATAAAAAAAAGAGGGTTAGGTCCGTTGGAACCCTCTATTCCTGTGACACTTTTATTGAAACAGGAACTTTTTATGGGCAGATGATTAACGCTATGAAGGATTATTTTCATAAAGTTTTGTCCGTAGAACTTTTTGAACCACTTTTTCTATTAAACCAGTCATCGTTTTCGAAGTACCCACAGATTCGTATTTACTCCGGCGATAGTTCATCCCAACTTCAGGATATGCTCAGCGATACTCGAGGACGTATTCTGTTCTGGCTAGATGGGCACTATAGTGGCCAAGGCACCGCTTGTGGAGAGCAAGTTAGCCCGATTCTTAGAGAATTAGATATCATTAAAAACCATTCTAGACGTGATCATTGTATTTTAATTGATGATGCGAGGTTATTTGTTGGCGAAGATGGATACCCCTCTCTTGAAGAGACGAAAGCGAAACTACTTGAAATAAACCCGGGCTATGCGATTTCAATAGATCGTGACTGCCTTATCGCGTTACCCCCTTCATCAGGTAATAAAACGATTTAAGAAGCGCACTGCAACGGTAGAATCTATTAACACGTTATGTATGGGTTATCACGTAGTTACCACCAAAATATAAATCGATTATTTTGTCGCGCTCAGCTAGTGTGAGTGTGTGGACTCTCTGCAGCGCAAGAGTATTTATGATTTGATTCAAATTGCTTTACAGGCAGACTAATTATGTCGTCAATATTTACACCTTAGTATGTGTTTAAGAACTCATCGTATGAAAATTAAAGTATTAATGCTTGGCGCGGATGATATTCCGGGTGGAATTACTGGTTATATAAATACAATTGCTGATCTATGTGATGCGGAAATGTTTGAATTTCATGCGGCGGTATCACAAATAATTTCCCTCGAATCATCATATCTTCATGATTCACTTATAAAGCATATCCTGCCTTTAACTTACACGTATTGGTCATTTCCAGTTAGAGTACTTCAGCTTAGAAGGATTGTAAGAAACCAAAACATTATGTTGTTGCATATGCATACTGCCAGAGGCGGTTTTCTGGGTTGCGTCGCGACATTCGCCTTGCCCATTGCTAAGGTTTATACCGGGCATTCGTGGCGCTTTGAACAGAAAATAAATATAATTGAACGTTTCTTTTTTCGTTTATATGAAAGATATATATCTCATTGTTCAACACGCGTGACTTTTTTAACAAAAAGAGACCGGGATTTAGGATTGCGTCTAGGTCTAATAAAGCGGCAGAAGGCAATCGCAATAAACACACGAATCATGGAGCCTAAAGATGATGGTTTGAGAGCCTTCTCTCAAATAATTACTCGAGCTGCTTATGGCATACCTGAAAACGCCAAAGTTATTGGCAACACAGGTTACTTGTCAGATCGCAAGGACCCATATACTTTTGTGAAGGCGGCAGCAAGAATAATTGCAAATATTCCAGATGCATATTTTCTTTGGGTAGGTGATGGGGAGTTACGGCATGAAGTGGAACGTTTAGTTCACGAACTAGATCTGGCAAGGTGTTTTACGATCACAGGTTTTAAGCCTATGGAACAAGTACCTATTTTTCTAAAGTTAATGGATGTCCTTCTATTTACATCAAGAATTGAAGGTGTTCCGCTCACTCTGCTAGAAGCACAGTTGTGTGGTGTATCTGTTGTTTCATCAGCCTATCCAGGCATAGAAGAAATCGTTGAACATGGTGCCACAGGGCTTACCTTTTTACCTGGTGATGCCAGGCAGGCTGCAGACCGAGTTGTGGAAATATTATCAGACGACGATCTATTAATGGAAATGGCTGACTTGGCACTCGTTTCTGCAAAGGAAAATCATTCCGATCCAGCAAAGATGGCTGACCAATATGAGGAAGTCTATTTCGATGCTATCCGATGTGTTTCAAAATCGTGAATACTCTCATTGGAAAAGCATATAAGTAGATAGTCATGCTTTATTTAGTGCATCCAAAAAGAATGGTACTAATCACCACGACGATACTCGTGATGCTTGGTCTGATTTTGTACATTTTAATTTTAGAAGAAAGTGTTTCTCAAGTATTTCTGTATGTAATTGGCGTCATTTTGTTCTTCTTTATATGGCTTAGAAAGTTTTACATACTAGCGGTTTCGTTCTCTTTAGTAGCTATTAACATTAATCTGGTTGGAGTTGATCCCGGCGATATACTTATCCCGATACTCCTGATTATCGGTTCATTGCTAGGATATTTAAAAATTAACGAGTTGAGGTTTTCACAACCACTGTGGATTTTCTTCTCAGTTTTCGTTTTTTTCTACATCGTCTCGATAATTTCCGGTAGTTACGTCACTTCATTTATAGTGCATTTAGTTTCAAACATCGCGTTCCTATGTTTTTTGAAACTATATGTGGATTCAGAACAACGAATGAAACAGGTTATTCTTGCCATACTGATTGGAGTGGTTTTAACCTCAGTTCTAGCAGTAGGCATCGCTTTTGATTACGTGCCGTCGAATGATAAGTTCTTCGATGTTGTTCGAGATTTTCGATATATGTCACTCATGGGTGACCCAAATATTTTAGCGATACATACCATGTTTACTACGCTCTGGCTTCTTGATGAGCTTTTGGTACCGAAACTTTTGAAAGCGCCACGATGGATTACCGGTACCCTGCTTACGTTTGCCCTGGCTCAGCTTGTGCTTACTCAATCTAGATCGGGATGGCTGGGTATGATGGTCGCCCTGTTTTGCTATGGTTTGTGGGACTTAGGGGGTGGGCATGTAAAGAAAGCACTAACAGCGGGAGGTTTAATTGTTGCTGCTTTATCCATAATTACAATGTTATTTTTTATCACTGGCTTCGAAGACATATTATTGAGTCGCTTAGATTCTCTGGTCTCACATAACTCTCAGGCAGAAGAAGACCGATTTGGTTTATTTTTTACGAAAATGGCAATTGATCTGGCTTTTGATTACCCCTTAGGTGTTGGCCCTGGAATGACAAGCAGCGCCATGGGTTTAGATTCAGCGAGTGGTAATTTAATTGGCGCTCATAACTCATACATACAAATATTATCTGACCATGGATGGGGTGCTTTCTTTGCATTTTTTGCAATGTTAATGGTTATTGGCAAAGCGTTTATTTCAAAAATGACATTTGATGGTGTGAGATACGGAGTATCCTACCAGTTCTTATTTTCTGGTTTAGCGGGCCTTGCAACTTGTGGCATGTTTCATGATTTGATCGTCTGGCAGACAGCATGGATTATTCCCACACTGGTAACGATAGTTTTGTGGCCTGCGAAAAATGTGTCTAGTAATATATCAGGTTAAAAGGTTCGAGCGAAGACCGGTGAGCCGGTGACGTTCCGATCAGCCCTGGTACCGCCGTATGTACGCAAGACGACAACAATTCCCCAGGTAGCAGTAGCGGCTGGCTTTAGAGATAATACCGACACAACAACGATGACCTACGCACATTATGTGCGGGTTCTAGTATTGCTTTACAGCGTCACGAGAAACACCTGGGCTTTATTGAAATCAAATGGTTCAGACATGTACCATTCCTCCTTCTCACTATACTAAAGAAATGACACAGAATTTCTAACACTCCATTTTTTCGCCGTTTAGTTGTTTGCAAGCTTTGCATGAATATCATACCACCCGGCCGGTTCCCTCT
>ENA-ORDP01001843-ORDP01001843.1-marine-sediment-metagenome-genome-assembly--contig:-NODE-1843-length-10963-cov-6.485790_pt1 | contig 10963 bp, 6 predicted proteins | sample MGYA00248627_ERZ508539 | MGnify/ENA primary metagenome ERZ508539 (study PRJEB26208, sample SAMN05571518) | marine sediment metagenome | biome: deep sea; feature: Hydrothermal vent; material... | reverse complement strand
ATCCGGCGAGGTTGTAGCGCCACCAAAAAAACTTGAAGCTTTCTTCTCAGAAATGATGAAGAAAATAAATCCGCCAAATATAGCGGCTAATATGTCGAATTCCATGTCGGGAAATAATATCAAACTTCAGAAAATACCTATCGAAATTCGGGTATCAGGATCATTTAAGCAGAGCGGAAGCGATTTATTGGCCACAATTGACAAATCAACGGTTATCCGTCAACGAATAAGAGGATTTTAAAATGGCAATTGGAAGCTCAAATATCAGATTTCAAGCCGACTGGATTTCAATCGCAGGCGATCAATATCGTATTCAGATAGTCGATAATGATTTTATCGGGGTTGCCGAGGATTTCAAAGTCAACAATGATGGTTTTAAACTCTCTTACGAAATCGAAAATAACAATATTACAGCTAATCATCTCACATCAAAATGCGAAATCAATATCCTTATTGAAAATTCATCGTTAGAAACTCTCATAGCAGATATCACGAATGCCCAGGAGGAGCGTTTTTTTATTCTTATTTTCAAATTTGAAACTAATGTATGGAATTTGAAATGGGCGGGTATCATCCTTCCGGATCTTATAAGTTATCCGGATAATATTCTGCCTTATTATTGCCAGCTTTCCGCCAGCGACGGCATAGCGAGGCTGAAAGATATTGATTATCCAACATCTTGGGAAACAGCAGAGACCACTATCGGCTATCTCACAAAGATTTTTTCAAAACTTGCCATATCGCAATTTTGGGGCGCCACAAGTCCTTTCATCCGAACCCATGCCACCTGGCTCCATAAACTCATGTTTTCGGGCACCCCGGCCCGCGAGCTCGATCTCGTCGGCGTGGCCGGCCTCGACGAGCGCCCGACGTAACGTCTTGAGCGTCCTTGGGGTGATCGCAGAACCCCAGCCGTTCGCCCGCACGATCGCGTCGACAGCGAGGATGGTGCCCGACGCGCCCACGGCCTCCTCCCAGCCCACTTTCCGGTACTCCTGCTGGATGGTTACGAAGCTGATGATGTGATTGGAACGCTTGCAAAAGAGGCCGAGAAGCAGGGATTTGAAACTTATATGATGACGCCGGACAAGGATTTCGGACAACTGGTTTCGGAGAATATTTATATGTACAAACCGGCCCGCAGCGGAAAAAGCGCAGAGAAATGGGGCCCCAAAGAGGTTTGTGAGCGTTATGGTATTGAGCGTCCCGAGCAGTTTATCGACATCCTCGGGCTTTGGGGCGATGCCGTGGATAACATTCCGGGGGTGCCCGGTATTGGTGAAAAGACTGCTGCAAAGCTAATTGCACAGTTTGGCTCCATCGAAAACCTGTTGGAAAATACTCATCAACTGAAAGGAAAACTTCGTGAAAATCTGGAGAAGTTTGCCGATCAGGCGCTTGTCTCCAAACAGCTCGCTACCATTTTACTCGATGTGCCCATTACGTTGGAAGAAGAAAAGCTGCGTGTGGGAAATCCCGACCGTGATACGTTGAAGAAACTTTTTGAAGAGCTTGAGTTCCGGACTTTCGCCAAGCGTTTTTTCACCTGGCTTTCATTGCGTCAGCCGGAGGGCGAATACGCGCAGGGGGAACTGTTTGCCGAACCGGTGGATGAGGAAGTTAAAACAATCCACAATACACAGCATCATTACCATCTCGTGGATACGCAGGGAAAAGCCAAAGAACTGGCCGGAAAGCTCAAAAAGCAAAATTCGTTCTGTTTTGATACGGAAACTACCGGATTGGATCCCAATAATGCCGAGCTGGTGGGTATTTCATTTTCCTGGAAGGCGTATGAGGCCTGGTATGTGCCGCTCTCCGAAAATTACCATCGCACTACACAACAAATCGCTGTTTTTAAAGATGTTTTAGAAAATGAGCAGATTGAAAAAACCGGTCAAAACATAAAATTCGATATCTCCATTTTGCGTTGGTACGACATTGTGGTGAAGGGAAAATTTTTCGATACCATGATAGCCCATTACCTGCTGGAACCTGACCAGCGGCACAACATGGACGCACTTGCTGAAACATATTTGCACTACAAACCGGTTCCCATCGAAAGCCTTATCGGGAAAAAAGGGAAAAACCAACGGAGTATGCGGACGGTAGCATTAGACGAGATCAGAGAATATGCTGCCGAAGATGCAGATGTAACGTTACAACTCAGGGAGGTTTTTGAGCCTAAATTGAAGGAAACAGGAACGGAAAAACTTTTCTATGAAACAGAAATGCCACTGGTACCCGTGCTGGCTGCCATGGAAGCCGAAGGAGTAAAACTGGATACGGAAACACTGGCAAAATTCGGTGAAGAACTCACTGTGGAAATTGCCGAAATGAAAAAAGAGATTTACGAAATGGCCGGCACAGAGTTTAACATTGCTTCGCCAAAGCAGTTGGGAGAGGTGTTATTTGAGCGGCTAAACCTTTCCAGTAAACCAAGAAAAACCAAAACCGGACAATATTCTACCGGCGAAGATGTGCTGACAAAACTGGCCTACCGGCATCCTATCGTGGAGAAAATTCTGGAATACCGCTCACTTACCAAACTCAAATCAACTTACGTGGACAGCCTGCCCAAACTGGTAAAACCCCGTGATGGCCGCATACACACGTCGTACAACCAGGCTGTTGCTGCCACCGGCCGTCTCAGCTCCAACAATCCCAACTTACAGAATATCCCCATCCGTACGGCACGCGGTCGTGAAATCAGAAAAGCCTTTATCCCTCGAAACAAAAAGTATATCCTGTTGGCAGCCGACTACTCACAAATTGAATTGCGCATCATTGCTCACCTGAGTAAAGACAAAGCCATGATGGATGCTTTCCGGAATGGGCTGGATGTACACACAGCAACGGCTTCGCGGGTTTATGGTGTCCCCGTGGAACAGGTTTCCAAAGAGATGCGCCGCCATGCCAAAACAGTGAATTTCGGGATTATTTATGGTATTTCGGCCTTCGGACTTTCCGAAAGGCTGAAAATCCCACGCCGTGAATCGGCAGAAATCATTCAAAACTATTTTGAAAAATATCCCGGCATCCACCAATATATGGAGAAAACCATCGAATTTGCCCGCGAACACGGCTACGTGGAAACCATCCTTGGCCGGCGGCGTTACCTGAACGACATCCGTTCGGCCAACGGCGTAGTGCGTGCTTATGCCGAGCGAAATGCCATCAATGCACCCATTCAGGGCTCATCGGCCGACATGATCAAAATCGCGATGATCAGGATATTCAATGAAATGCAACGGCGCAACATGAAATCGAAAATGATTTTGCAGGTACACGATGAGCTGGTTTTCGACACGTACAAAGAGGAAGTGGAAGAACTAAAGCTTTTGGTAGATGACAAAATGAAAAATGCTTTAACATTGGATGTGCCGGTTGTGGTTGATATTAGCACCGGAAACAACTGGCTGGAAGCACATTAAGAATGGTGAATGGTTAATGGCGAAATTCAAAAAGTCAGGGAATTAGAAACAGGCAAAACAAAAGTTTCCGAATTTAAAAAAAAATTACTACTTTTGAAACAAAAGTATTTCATAAGTTTGGCCACACAACCTTTTGAAAATCAATAATATAATGTTCATTGTTTAAAGAAATCATGAAAAATATTTTACTTGCAACACTCTCTCTGTTTTTATCTTTGGGATTAACGATGTCTCCCAAAGGCACAACGCACAAGACCGCAATAAAACTTCCTGTGTATAGTCATATCGTCATTGTCATTGAGGAGAACAAAGACTATGACCAAATCATCGGAAATGCTGCCGCACCTTATATAAATAATGTTTTGAAAAAAGAGGGGGCAAACTTTACGCACTCGTATGCCGAAGAACATTTTAGTGAAGGTAATTATTTCTGGCTTCTTTCGGGCAATGATCAGGGCGTAGGGCATCTTGATATTACCCCGACAAGATCAAATAATAAAAATTATCCTTTTAAAACCTGCAATCTCGGTGAACAATTAATTAAGAAGGGTTATACCTTTAAAGGTTACTCTGAAAGTCTGCCGGCAATCGGAGATACTATCTCCAGAGCAGGTTATTATGCAAGGAAACATGTCCCATGGATAAGTTTTGCAAATATTCCAAACGGCAAAAATATTGAATCCTCTTCCAATCTTCCGTTTAAGCAATTCCCTAAAGACTTTAATAAACTACCGACAGTAAGTATTGTGGTTCCAAACCTTATTCACGACATGCACAATGGAAGACCACCCAAAAGTATTAAAGACGGGGATAAGTGGCTTAAAGATAATCTGAACAACTATTACCAATGGGCTAAGACTCATAACAGCCTTTTAATCATTACTTTTGATGAAAATTCGGATAAGGCACATTACTGGGGATATACAAATCCGGCAAGTAAAAATCATTCTATTCGAAACAGGATACCTACGATTATCGCCGGCGCCCATGTTAAGCCCGGTAACTATGCTGAAGGGAAAGGTATTACGCATGTAAACATCCTGCGGACTATTGAAGCAATGTATGGTCTCCAAAAGTGTGGACATCAGCAGGCAAATGCTCTTAAGTTCGGGATTTCAAACAACTATGTAATTAAAGACATTTTCTCTAAATCAATACTCCGTTAACTTTTCGTTCACGCAAAGCCGCAGAGACACAAAGACCTGAATAACAATAAGATATGCTCGCTATTCTAAACCATTATCTTTCTGATAATCAGCTGTATAGAATTTTTACAGGACTATTTAAGAAGAGCCGTCATAACCTTTTCATTTATCAAATACAGGGGCAGTGATAATAACCGGTAATTAACTTTTTCGTATTTGTTGTTTACTTTTACAATAGTATCCACCCGGACAGTTGATGGTAACCCCGTATTCACGCGCAACGCAACCTGTTTTCCTTTTTCCGCCATAAACAGATGCAATGATTTTAATGTGCCTGTTTTCCCTGCTTTTACTTCTATCGGTACAACTTCTCCGTTTACCTCAACGAGGTAGTCAATCTCTGCTTCAGAATTTCGTCTTTCCCTGTTCCAGTAATACAATTGTTTATCCACATAAAAGGGTGGAAATGTAAGAAGTTGTTGACCGGTAAATTGTTCGGCGAGGCTACCCTCATTGGCCGTAATCAGTTGGTCGATATCCAAAAGACGGAGCTTTAACAGATGATTGGCTAAACCGATGTCTAAAAACAGCGTTTTAAATACCTTCTCATTCACTTCGTATTCCAGAGGAGGAAGGGTGGCGTTCGTGCTTTTTATCGGGTGAACAATTCTGCTTTTTCCCAATAACTGTAATCCCTCTTTAATATATTCAGAACGTGCCGCCGGATCAATATTTACATACTTCAGTTTCCTTCCAATCCCTTTTGGAATATATCGTAATATTTTAATCAAAAAATCCTGTTCAAGCCGGGTACCGTATTTTCCAAAGTCAAATTCCAATGATTTTAAAATACTTTCATGAACCTTTTCCACTTCAGATAAGTTTTGAGTCTGACGATATACTTTTACCGATTCCGGCATGCCGCCGATAAAGTAATAAACACGTATCAATCCTAAAAGCTTGTTGTGTACAGGTAATGAAATTTCGTTTTCTAACGAAAAATTTTCGAGATATTTAACAAGTTGTTCTTCATCAATGGCCGATAGAAACTCATAGAAACTCATCGGATACATATAGGCAAACTCAACACGGCCTACAGGCATGGCATATTTAAGCCTGCTCAGCTGATGATCTAATAACGAACCCGCCGAAATGATGTGAAGTTGCTGTTTTTTTTCATAAAAATAGCGCAAAACAGTTATCGCTTCCGGACAGGCCTGAATTTCGTCAAGGAAAAGCAAAGATTTTCCTTCAGAGATTTTATTACCTGTAAATAGTTCAATAGACTGTATGATTTCCGCCACGTTATTTGTTTGAAAAATAGCTTTTAATTCAGGTGTTTCTTCAAAGTTAACCCTCACATAATTGTCAAAGTTATCTTTTCCAAATTCCTCAATGGTATAGGTTTTGCCCACCTGTCTCGCTCCTCTTACAATAAGTGGTTTTCGGTTTATACTATCTTTCCATTGTAATAAATAATCTGTTATTTGCCGTTTCATTATATCTGCTGTTTTTCAGGCAAATATACAAAACATATTTGGAAAATCCCGAATTTCCGTGAAAAGACACTTGTCTTTTCACGGAAATGTGATAAAACATGTTTGTCTTTTCACAGAATGCAGGAAGTCTTTAGGGACTTCGCTATCCTATTACCACATTTACAATACGTCCGGGAACTACGATGATTTTCCGGACGGTTTTGCCTTCCAACCAGCGTTGTGCCTCTTCGGCAGCCAACACGGCTTTTTCTATCTCCTCTTTGGGCATATCCACCGGAAGTTTTAGTTTGAAACGCATTTTACCGTTAAACGACACCGGATAAGCAAAGCTCTCTTCTTTCAGGTATTTCTCGTCATATTCCGGAAAATCTATCCGGCTAATGCTGCCGGCATGTCCCAGTTGTTGCCACAACTCTTCGGCGAGGTGCGGGGCATAAGGCTCCAGCAACACGGCCAATGGTTCCAGAATTTTTCGTTTGTGGCATTTCAGGTCAGTAAGCTCGTTGGCACAAATCATAAAGGCGCTGACGCCCGTATTGAAAGAAAACCGTTCAATGTCGCTACGGATTTTTTTAATGGTTTTGTGCAACACCTTTAGCTCGGCTTCTCCGGCTTTGTTATCGGCAACCTGTAGCGAATTATCCTCTGAAAAATAAAGCCGCCACAGCTTGTTCAGAAAGCGAAAAACACCTTCGATTCCTTTAGTATCCCAGGGTTTATCCTGTTCAATGGGCCCCAGAAACATCTCATACAGCCGCAAGGTGTCAGCACCATATTTTTCAATTAAATCATCAGGATTTTGTACGTTGTGTTTCGATTTGGACATTTTCTCCACTTCATAACCACAAATGTATTTCCCATCTTCTAGAATAAATTCGGCATCGGCAAATTCAGGCAGCCACTTTTTAAAAGCTTCAATATCCAATATATCGTTGTCCACTAAGTTGATATCTACGTGTAAGGCCTGCGTTTTGTACTGCTTTCGCAAGTTGTATGATACAAACCGGTTGGTTCCCTGAATACGGTACACAAAACTGGAACGCCCCTGTATTTTTCCCTGGTTAATCAGCTTTTGGAAAGGTTCGTCTTCACAAGCCAGCCCCAGGTCGAACAGAAATTTATTCCAGAAACGTGAATAAATCAGGTGGCCGGCAGCATGTTCGTCCCCACCAATATACAGATCTACATTACGCCAGTAACGGTTGGCCTCTTTGGAGAAGTATTCCTTATCATTGTGTGGATCCATATAGCGCAGATAATAAGCACTGGAGCCGGCAAACCCGGGCATTGTACTGGTTTCCAAAGGATGGCCCTCTTTGGTCTTCCAGTTTTTGGCGCGTGCCAGTGGCGGTTCTCCCGTTTCGGTGGGCAGATATTTATCTACCGTAGGGAGTTTCAGCGGAAGCTCCTCTTCCGGCAACGGATAAGGCATCCCGTCTTTGTAATAAATGGGGAAAGGCTCGCCCCAGTATCGCTGGCGACTGAAAATGGCATCGCGCAGACGAAAATTTACTTTGCCGGTGCCAATACCCATCTCTTCGAGCTTGTCAATGGCGGCACGAATGGCCTGCTTCACCGGCAGCCCGTTTAAGAAACCCGAATGAATTAAAATACCCTCTTTGGCATCGTACGATGCTTCCCATTCAGCCGGATTAGAAGCGGTTTCACTTTCGGCAGCCACCACCTGCACAATGGGAAGGCCGAAATGGCGGGCAAAGGCAAAGTCGCGACTGTCGTGCGCCGGCACTGCCATGATAGCTCCTGTTCCGTATCCCGACAAAACATAATCGGCCACCCAAACCTGGATTTCTTTTCCCGTCAGCGGATTTACCGCATAAGCACCCGTAAATTTTCCGGTTACCTTTTTTACTTCAGTCATACGTTCGCGTTCCGAACGATTTTTAGCCCATTTTATATAAGCTTCCACCTCCTCTATTTGTTCCGGAGTGGTAATTTTTTCCACCAGCTCGTGTTCGGGTGCCAGTACCATATAGGTAGCACCAAACAACGTGTCGGGACGGGTGGTAAAGACTTCAATACCGCCCAATCCGGATACTTCTCCGGCAAGCTGAAACGACAGCGAAGCACCTTCACTGCGGCCTATCCAGTTGCGTTGCATCTCTCTCATCGAGTCAGGCCAGTCCACAACATTTAGTCCGTCAAGCAACCGTTGGGCATACGCCGTAATACGCAACGACCACTGTTTCATAAGCTTGCGCTCCACCGGATAACCGCCGCGTTCCGACAAACCTTCTTTTACCTCATCGTTGGCCAGTACCGTTCCCAAAGCCGGGCACCAGTTAACCATGGTTTCCGAAAGGTAAGCCAGCCGGTAGTGCATCAGCATCTCCTGCTGCTGCGTTTCATCCATCTGTTTCCATTGCGCGGCTGTAAACATTTCCACCTCATTACAAGCGGCTTCCACACCAGCATTGCCCGTCGTTTCAAATTGTTTTATCAAATCTGCAATGGGTTCGGCTTTATCGGTTTTTTTGTTGTACCACGATTTAAAAAGCTGAATAAAAGTCCATTGTGTCCATTTGTAATACGCCGGGTCAGAAGTGCGCACTTCCCTGTCCCAGTCGAACGAAAACCCAATTTGATCCAGCTGCTCGCGGTAGCGTTTAATGTTTTTCTCCGTAGTAATTTCCGGATGGGTTCCCGTTTGAATGGCATACTGTTCGGCAGGAAGCCCGTACGCATCGTAACCCATGGGATGCAGCACATTAAAACCCAAATGGCGTTTATAGCGGGCGTAAATATCCGAGGCAATGTATCCCAAAGGGTGACCCACATGCAGGCCCGAACCCGACGGATAGGGAAACATGTCGAGCACATAGTACTTGGGTAGGTCAAAATTGTTCTCCGCTTTAAAAGTCTTATGCTCACGCCAGTACTGCTGCCACCTTTTCTCTATTTCCTGATGATTATATGCCATTTTCTATTTTTTTCTTTTGTTATCTTTTTGAAAATCAACTACCGCAAAGCTTTTACCTCGCTATTTTTCAAGCTGCGAAATTAGTAAAAGAAAGTGGTAAAAAGAAAGTAAGTATCTGTTTCGGTGGTCTCGCCTCAGATGTGATTACCTTTTTGGGCGTGCCCCCGTAAAAAACGGGGTCGGGCTTTCCGCTCATACTCCTCGCTCGTGCCTCGCTGTGGGGTATCCGCTACAATCCCTCACGCAACTTCGTGCTCAGTTTAAGGTAGTATTTATCCGTCCGGCTTTTTCTCCCAAAGGCCATATTTAAATAAAAACAATATTATTTTCCGTTGGCTTCTGTTTTAATTTCCTCTATCCATTTTCCAATGGTAACCGGACGGTATTCTTGCATAAGCTGATAAAGCTCTTTAATATCTTCAGAAACGAGCAGGTTGTTGCGGTGTTCGGCACGGACAAAGCCCTCTTTTACGGAGTGGTCAAAAAATTCCAGCATTTTATCAAAATAGCCTGCTGTATTCAATATTCCCACCGGCTTGTCCATGACACGCAACTGATTATAAATCAACACTTCGGATAGCTCATCAAAAGTTCCAAAACCTCCCGGAAGGGCAATAAAACCATCGGACATTTCCTCCATTTTCAGTTTACGCTCCGCCATGTTTTCCACTTGTATCAGTTGGGTAAGCCCCTCGTGGGCAACCTCTTTGTCCACCAGTAACCCCGGCATAACGCCAATCACCTCACCATTGTTTTCCAGCAAGGTATCGGCAAGAATCTTCATAAGTCCCACCTTTGCACCGCCATAAACGAGACGAATATTACGCTGTACAAAAAATTCGGCAGTTGCCCGGGCAGCTTGTTGATAGCCGGGGTTATTGCCCATACTGGAGCCGCAAAAGACACAGATTGTTGTCATAAAAATTTTTGATGGCAAAGTTAGCAAAAGAAACCATAATGATTCATGCGTAAGCCACAGCTAATCCCTCACCGAGTGTGTGTGTGGCCGGGATATTGCTTCTTCACGCCTGCGCTCAGAGGCCGGCCTTGTGCTCAGCGCAAAGACGAGGGCTTTAGTAACTGTACCCGGGAAGGCTTTCCTGTAAGATTTAAACAATTTCCAAATCCGATTTCAGCACACCATCCTGAAAAATATCACGAATACGTTGAGGTGATTTTAGATAATACGTTTTTAATCCGGCTTTGCGCGCGCCTTCAATGTTCTCAATCCGGTCATCGATAAACAGCGTTTTTGGTGGATTCAACTGATGCTGGTTGATTACAAACTCGAAAATCTCCACATGGGGTTTGGCGAGGTGCAAATCAAAGGAAAAATAAGCTTTGTCGAAGAGTTCGTCAAACTCACGATACCCAAACCGTAATTGTAAATCCCTGACGTACAAGTCGTAATGAATTTCGTTAGAATTGCTCAACAGATAGATGGGATAATGCTTTTTTACCTCTTCAATCACCTGAATACGTTCTTTGGGGATATCAAAAAGCAGGGCATTCCAAGCGTCATCCAGTTGTTGGTCGGTGATATCCATCTGAAGGTATTCGCGTAATTTATCACGGAAAACTGCCGGGGTATCAATCCCTTTTTCAAATTTAAAAATAACTTTTTGGTAAAAGTCTTTTGTCTTTAGTTTTTCAATATCGAGAAAGCCAAGCTTTTCCAGTTCTTTTATTGTTAATTGCGGGTCAATGTCAATAATGACCCCGCCAAAATCGAAGATGATGTTTTCTATGTTCATCGAATTTCCGTTTGATACAAAAATAAGATTTTCCTGCGGTTTTCGCAGACAGGCCAAAAATTCCTGCAATAAAAAAAATTTCACCCGAAAGTTTTCAGAATAGGCCAAAAATAGTAATTTTGCCAGCCTGTATAAAATAAGAAACTCTCCGTAGCTCAGTTGGCAGAGCAGCTGACTCTTAATCAGCGGGTCG
>ENA-ORDP01001842-ORDP01001842.1-marine-sediment-metagenome-genome-assembly--contig:-NODE-1842-length-10969-cov-12.016859_pt1 | contig 10969 bp, 9 predicted proteins | sample MGYA00248627_ERZ508539 | MGnify/ENA primary metagenome ERZ508539 (study PRJEB26208, sample SAMN05571518) | marine sediment metagenome | biome: deep sea; feature: Hydrothermal vent; material... | reverse complement strand
CGGAGGTAGAGGGGGCTAGGCTTCAGAGCTACCCACAAATTTTTCCGAAGAGCCAGAAATTAAAAAGTCAAAATCCTTTGTTACTCGCTGTGAACCTAAGATGACAAGAGCCATACCGCCCACAAGAACTGGCGCTAGATTGTGGGCTTCGAATTTTTCGATAATCTGACCGACAACGTCTAAATATGTTTGTGGATCATATGTCATGGGTGGAAGGTATTTTTTTATTTGTTGATTTAACTGATTTGACTTTAGGGGGTGGTTTGAGTTGCCAGATTGCTTCCAAGTATTTGAAATTGGTTTCGACTCTAATGGCAGCTTTTAAGGATGCGACTCTTGCCTTTGCGCCCATGCGAGCAATGCGTGCTTTTTCGTTAGAAGACAAATTTTGGGCCCTTTTGAACTGTCCCTGGCGAATTACGGACTCATGCCGGGATCGGGGTTTGAAAAAGTCCCCGGCAGCGGCGTTGCCATGAAAAGTGATCGAGTAGTGCCTATTTTACCCGCATGCCAGGCTGGGCGCCTTCATCTGGCGCAAGTATCCAGAGTTCTTCGCCACCAGGACCAGCGGCCAGCACCATGCCTTCCGATACACCAAATCGCATCTTGCGCGGTGCCAGATTGGCCACCATCACCGTTAGTTTGCCTTCCAACTGTTCTGGTCGATAGGCCTGCTTGATACCGGCGAAGACATTGCGGGTGCCGTTACCGATGTCCAGGGTGAGTTGGAGTAGCTTGTCGGCGCCTTCGACATGTTCGGCTTTGATGATACGGGCAATGCGCAGATCGATTTTGGAAAAATCGTCGATGCCGATAGTGTCGGCGACAGGATCAATATTCTTGTCCTGGGTCGTTGCCTGTTGAGTAGGGGTGTTCGCTGCGTTGGCGTCTGTCATGGCTTTAACCTGTTTGGGGTCGATGCGGGTGGCGAGGTGTTCATAGGGGTTGATCTGGCAGCCGGTCAAAACCTGTTGACTATGAGACCACTCTAGTGGCTCTATATTTAAGAAGGTCTCCACCCGTTGTGCCAGTTGGGGCAATATAGGCTTTAAGTAAATCGTCAATAATCGGAACAGGTTGATGTTGCTGGTGCAAAGTTGCTGCAGACGGTAGGTTTGTTGCGGATCTTTGGCAAGTTCCCAGGGTTTGGTGGCATTGATGTACTCATTGGCCTGATCCGCCAGCGCCATGATTTTGCGCACTGCCTCGCTATAACGCCGTGTCTCATACAGCTCGGCAATGTCGTCAGCGGCCTGTTGCAGCGTAGTGACCAGGGTTTGACCCTCGGCATCAAATTCTTTGGCCAGACGACCCTCGAACTTTTTACTGATAAATCCGGCGCTGCGGCTGGCGATGTTGATGTACTTGCCGATGAGATTGCTGTTTACCCTGGCGATGAAATCGTCCAGGTTGAGGTCGATGTCCTCGGTGCGGTCGTTGAGCTTGGCGGCATAGTAGTAGCGCAGGTATTCCGGTGAAAGATGTTCGGCAAAACTGCTGGCAGTGATATAGGTGCCGCGTGATTTAGACATCTTTTGACCGTCAACGGTCAAAAAGCCATGCACATGGAGGCGGTCCGGCGTGCGGTAGTCGGCAAAGTGCAGCACTGCGGGCCAGAACAGGGCATGGAAGTAGAGGATGTCTTTGCCAATGAAATGGTGCAGTTCGGCATCACTATCGGGTTTCCAGAAGGCATTAAAATCCAGGCCCTTGCGTTCGCACAGGTTCTTAAAGCTTGCCATGTAACCTATGGGGGCATCGAACCACACGTATAGGTATTTGCCTGGGGCGTCAGGGATCTCAAAGCCAAAATAGGGGGCGTCCCGGGAGATGTCCCAATCCCGCAGACCGGCCTCAAACCACTCCTCGAGTTTATTAATGGAATCAGATTGCAGTACCGTATCGCCGAGACGGGTTTTTTGTTGCATCCGTTTTCGCAGATAGTCTTCGGCCTCGCCGAGGCGAAAGAAGTGGTGTTCAGATTCCTTTAAAATCGGGGTGTCGCCTGATAGGGTAGAAACAGGATTGATTAAATCTGTGGGGTCATAGGTGGCACCGCAGACCTCGCAGGCATCGCCGTATTGATCGGCGGCATGGCAGCGGGGACACTCGCCGCGGATGAACCGATCCGACAAGAACATTTCTTTTTGCGGGTCGAAATATTGCTCGATGGTGCGGACCTCAATGAGCCCTGCGGCCTTCAACCGTCGATAGATGTCCTGGGTCAGTTCCCGATTTTCCTCCGAATGGGTGGAGTGATAGTTGTCGAACTGGATATGAAAGCTGTGAAAATCCGCTTGGTGCTCGGCCTGTACCCGCTGGATCAATGCCTCGGGGCTGACGCCCTCCTGTACGGCACGCAGCATGACCGGTGTGCCATGGGTGTCATCGCCGCAAACATAGTAACAATTGTGGCCACGCAGTCTTTGAAACCGGACCCATATATCGGTCTGGATAGTCTCCACCAGGTGGCCAAGATGGATGGGGCCATTGGCGTAGAGTAAGCCGCTGGTGACGAGGATTTTTCGAACTGCTTGAGTCATGGGGAATGTCGTTTTCTGTTAAAGGGTGTTTCTCTGAAAAAGAATATGATTGCCACGGACCTCGGTGCCCCCCTTGTAGGGTAGGCACGGAGCACGCAGAGGTGAAACTGACGTAGGTTCCAAAATTTAATTTACTCTGTGTCCTCCGTGCCTCCGTGGCAAAATATGTTTAAAAGATAAAACGCCAATTCAACTGTCCCCTTATTCCGGCCTACTTCGCTGGAGGGAGGGGTCATGGGCGAATGGCACTTAAACTTAAGCGAAAAACAGTCATTCCGGGCGCAACGAAGTGGAGACCCGGAATCCAGAGTGTTTAAATCATGTACTTTCTGGATTCCCGCCTTCGCGGGAATGACAGCATTTATTGCATCAAAGGGCTTAAGATAAGTGCCATTCGGGTCATGGGCCTATCGCTATGGGCTTGAAGCCGCAGCTAAAGGCGTTATCACCGCAGGGACGTAACGGTACCAGTTTTGTGGGTAGGGGGCTAGCCAGTTTGGTCGCTCTAATCACCGCAAACCACTGCGAATAAAGGCTTTTTCAATCCTGATGTTTTTGGTCAGCTATCCAATCATTGTATTAATTCATCGTCAACAGGGTGTCCTAATTTCGTTCAGGCGTATCTATCCATCATACGGACAAGCAGTTAGGGAGTGTGCGGATGCGCGAATATAATTTTGTATGTCCCTTTTCCCAATTGAGCACTGTCTCCAGGGCGACTTGGAAGCGTTCCGCCACGTCCGTTTGTCTCAGGCCACGTTCTAAGCGTTTTGTCCGGTATGGTCTCCCAGAGCCTCTAGGTTCTCTAATGCACCCTGGATTTGTTCCCTAACTCCTTGAATTTGCACAGGTGGCAAAAAGGCAACGCAGGGGTGCATGAGCACCTATGCGGTTAATTGAAATTGTTTCTTTTCCTTGCCTGGTTAGCAGGGGCTATTCGCTTGTTGCGACGTTGTATTACTTCTGAATATTAGTCAATGCTAATTGACATATGAGACGTTACGTTGTTTTATTGTGGTCTACAGATAACGATACGGAATGGAGGCCGCTATGCACATACTCTCCCGCCGAATAGGCGAATCCTCGCCTTTTTCCTCGCGCACGACATTGATGCTGATATGACGGTCAAAGAATTGTTAATGAATGGACCGATGATGGTTGCTTCTTTGGGCGCTAAGGGTGGTCAAACAAAAATTGGTATCAATGCAAGGGTGAAACGCTAGCCAAGGCAATGACGTACAAATCACGTGGCAGCGGTGAAAAAGGAAGAAATGACTTGGTCATTGGATGATTTGCTATTAAATAATCACGAAGAATTTGCTTTTCACCTTGAAAATCTCTCTGAGAAAATGGCGATGAGCATCCTGGAGAAGCTTAAAGTTAAGCAATGATCCATGGGGTTTCTTAAAAGATGAGTAAAACCACGTTACAAGAAAGGCCATTATGGTCTTTTACATAGGAGAAGGACTAATGACCAAAGGCGAGCCATTCGTAAGAGCGTTATTCCTCATAGCTTTAGGTTTCCTTCTTTCATTCAAAAGTATAGCAGGAGATATTGAAGCCGGATTGGCGGCATATAAGGCTAGGGACTATGAGTCAGCGGCACACCTGTTACGACCCTTGGCTGAGCAAGGTGATGCTGAGGCTTTATATATGTTGGGACGTATGTATCACTATGGTTACGGCGTACAAAGAGATGGGCGTAAGGGGATGGAATTGATAACCAAATCCGCTAAGCGAGGACACCCTGAGGCCCAGTTAAGTTTTGCGCAAATGTTAGATGTTGCCGGTCTTTATGTTGAAGAAAGTAAATGGGTGCGCAAAGCAGCGAAACAAGGAAATGGGGCTGCCCAACTACGAATGGGATATTTGTATGCAAAGGGTAGAGGGGTGCCTAAAAATAAATCCAAGGCGGTTAACTGGTGGCGTAAAGCAGCGAAGCAAGGCAATGCTGGAGGACAAAACAAATTAGGTTTCGCGTATTACAACGGTTTTGGGGTAACTAAGGATGAGGCTGAAGCAGTCAAGTGGTGGCAAGAAGCTGCAAAGACATGGCGTCGAGCGGCAGGAAACGGTATTGCGTCTGCGCAATATATGCTCGGTACCGCGTATTTAGAGGGGAATGGCATAGCAAAGAGTGGAGCTGAGGCCGCGAGATGGTATCGCAAGGCTGCTGATCAAGGATACGTAAAGGCGCAAACAAGTCTGGGGGCGTTGTATTACTATGGCCGAGGTGTTCCTAAAAACACAGCTGAAGCCGTAAAGTGGTCGCGGAAAGCGGCAGAGAGCGGTTCAGCTAATGCGCAATACAATCTCGGGATTGCATACCATTTGGGTTCAGGAGTACCAAAAAGTGAGACTAAAGCACTTAAATGGTGGCGTAAGGCTGCAAAAAAAGGACATGCCGGGGCGAAGCGAAAGCTGAGTGAGTGAGGCTTTTGATAATTCTTCTGCGTTGTATTCATAATAGGGAGAAACAAAAATAGACAAATTATTCGGATTATTTCTGATAACAACCATTCTCTTTTCTGCCGAGGTGGGGGCCGTGGACGAACCCGCAGTCGATCCCTTTGGTTTTCTTGGCATAAAGTGGGGTGCGGACATTTCTCAAGTCCCAAATATGAAGCCGAGATATAAGTGGGAACGGGACCCAGAGCTATCTGAAATTAAGATGTACGTACGTACGACGGATAAGCTGAAAATTGGTGGGAAAGAGACTGTGCGTCCAGTATATACGTTCTACAAAGGGATGTTCGGTAGAGTATCTTTTCGGTACAGAAGGTTCAGCAGCTTCAAATCACTCAAAGTTGCCTTAGACGAAGCGTACGGGGAACCAGATACTACTACTGTTTTGCATGCATCGTACTCAACAAAGTACACTTGGACTAAGGGGGATGTAATCGCTCGTCTGTTTTTCAGCAGAAGTGCAAACCCCAACGATGAAAATAGCAGTCTCGAATATACCTACATGCCCATTAAAACCCAAATGGATCGCTATATACTGGATGTCAACCTCAGGGATGATGACGACAACTAATGTGCCCGTATCCTCTGTAGTTGGGTATGCGCCAACAATGGCGTTGCTCAGGATTACCTCAAATGATTGAGCATTCGCCATTGTAAGATATTATACAGTAGATGCCTACTGCTTCTTGATGCCGGTGCCCCGTCCTGATCAGTGTCTGAATGTGGTTAATTTGGCGCTTACCCCAAATGGGCTGGAAGTAAAGGAATATCAATTATTTAAAGCTCTGGACGGCACCTGAGTACTGGCGAAATTGACTCATTGGAGTGTCAATGCGGCTGCGCCAACACATTGCGCCGGTCCTGCCCCCACCCCTCAAATCGTCGCAAAGCACTGCGAATAAAGGCTTTTTCAATCCTGATGTTTTTGGTCAACTATACTGACATTTGTTCGCCGACAGTGTAGGATTGCGCACCCGCAGTACACAGCAACCGGAGATCAATCTTCATGTCGGCAACCCAAGCGCAAATCGAGGCGGCGCTGAAAGAGGTCATTGATCCTCACCTCGACCAAGACCCTGTCACCAGCAAGTGCGTCAAGTCTGTCCAGATTGAGGGTGACAAGGTCACCGTGGATGTGGTGTTGGGTTATCCCGCCAAGACTTGGACCGACCAATATGCCCAACAGCTCAAGGCCAAGGTAGACGCGGTGGAGGGTGTGGGCGACACCACTGTCAACGTAACCACCAAGATTGTTGCCCACACGGTGCAACAGGGCGTCTCGCCGCTGGAAGGTGTCAAGAACATGATTGCCATCGCCTCGGGCAAGGGTGGGGTCGGTAAATCCACCACCGCTGTAAATTTGGCCCTGGCGTTGTCGGCGGAGGGCGCCACGGTCGGTATCCTGGATGCCGATATCTATGGCCCCAGCCAGCCCCGTATGCTGGGTATCTCGGCCAAGCCCGAGTCTAAAGACGGCCGCAGCATGGAACCGGTGGTGAGTTACCACCTGCAATCCATGTCCATCGGCTATCTGGTCGAGGAAGAGACCCCCATGATCTGGCGTGGGCCCATGGTGACCCAGGCCCTGGAACAGTTGCTTAAAGATACCCAGTGGAAGGATGTTGACTACCTTATTATTGATCTGCCCCCAGGGACGGGTGATGTCCAGCTGACCCTGGCGCAAAAGGTGCCGGTGTCGGGTGCAGTCATTGTGACAACGCCCCAGGACATTGCCCTGTTAGATGCCCGTAAGGCCTATAAGATGTTTGAGAAGGTCGAAGTGCCGGTATTAGGTGTGATTGAGAATATGAGCATTCATATTTGTAGTAAATGTGGTCATGAAGAACATATCTTCGGTGAAGGGGGTGGCCTGAGGATGGCCGAGCAGTATGACGCAAACTACCTTGGTGCATTGCCTCTGGATTTGCGTATCCGAGTCGACACCGACGAAGGTAAGCCGACGGTGGTGGCCGACCCCGACGGCCGGGTGAGTCAGATTTACAGGGAAATTGCCCGCCGAACTGCGGCCAAGTTATCCATGAAGAAAAAGGATTACTCTGACGCCTTTCCTTCTATTGTCATAGAGAATACTTAAGGAACCTCTGATTAATTCCAGCCCGGTCATTCCCGCGTAGGCGGGAATCCAGTAATGTATTGATTTTACTACTCGGTTTTGTAGTTAATACAACACTCTATAACTCAGAGATTAACCCAGCATTGAGCATTAAATCAGACAATTGGATCCGTCGTATGGCCCGGGATCACGGCATGATCGAGCCGTTTGAATCCGAACAAGTGCGGACTGTGGATAATCGTCGTGTGGTGTCCTATGGCACCTCAAGCTATGGTTACGATATTCGATGTTCGGGCGAGTTTAAGATCTTTACCAATATCAATTCTGCGGTAGTCGATCCGAAAAACTTCGATCCCAACAGCTTTGTGGATTTCGAGGGTGAGGTGTGTGTTATCCCGCCCAATTCCTTTGCCTTGGCGCGGACCGTTGAGTATTTCAGAATCCCGCGGAATGTATTGACGATCTGTTTGGGTAAATCCACCTATGCTCGTTGCGGCATTATCGTCAATGTGACTCCCTTTGAGCCAGAGTGGGAAGGTTATGTCACTCTGGAGTTTTCTAACACCACACCTTTGCCTGCCAAGATATATGCCAATGAGGGCGTGGCCCAGGTGATTTTTTTCGAGGCCGATGAGGAGTGCTCGGTGTCTTACAAAGATCGTGGCGGTAAATACCAGGGCCAGCAAGGCGTCACCTTACCCAAGGCCTGAGAAAACCATGGAAGCACCCAAGACTGTCAATGCATTTGTCGATTTGATTGAGCAGGCAATCTTTGAGGTCAAAGACCTGTTGTCCAGCATCGAATATGATGAATTGCGCGAGTACGACGAATTTGTACCTGCCTATCAGACCTTGATAGAACAGTTGGCGCAACTCAAAAGGGCGGTTACAGAGGGCGGCCATCTATTCGCCGACGGCACGGATCTGGCTTTCTACGAGTTGGCCAAACAAAACAGGCGTTCCATGCCTTATTACACGATGTTTGAGGCGCTCAACGTAGCCCATCATGCCGGTGTCGAGTAGTCGTCCTGTCCATAGATCAGGCTTTTGCGATTATCTGGATAATTTACATTTCACCACGGAGGTCACAGAGGTCACGGAGGGAAACACTGGCTTTATTTCTCTGTGCACTCTGTGACCTCCGTGGTGAAATATCATTCAACGGAAGGGATAAGTCAAAATGGCCGGGTCACTTTCGCACCCCCTTGTTAAGTGCCATCCGTGCCTGTTTCTAAGATGCTATCTATCAGGGTACCGGTTGGCCTTGACGCCCTAAGCCGGTAACATGTCCCCATGTCGGGTAACTCCATCGGAAAGCTTTTTACGTTAACGACCTTTGGCGAGAGCCATGGCCCTGCCTTGGGTGGGATTGTGGATGGCTGCCCACCAGGGCTCGCCCTGGTGGCGGCGGACCTGCAATCGGACCTGGATCGGCGCAAACCCGGAAAATCAAAATATACGACTCAACGGCGTGAAGATGATGCTGTGGAGATTCTTTCCGGTGTATTCGAGGGCCGTACCACGGGCACCCCCATCGGTCTTTCGATCAAAAACCAGGACCAGCGCTCCCGGGACTATTCGGAGATCATGGACCGGTTTCGTCCTGGTCACGCCGATTACACCTACCAGCAAAAATACGGCGTGCGTGATTATCGTGGCGGTGGACGTTCGTCGGCCCGGGAGACGGCCATTCGTGTGGCCGCCGGTGCAATTGCCAAAAAATATCTGCATGAACGTTATGGTGTCACGATTCGTGGTTACCTTTCCCAACTGGGCGAGATCAAGGCCGAGGCATTGGATTGGAATGAGGTCGATCAAAATCCATTCTTCTGTCCCGATGCCAGCAAGGTGGCCGAGATGGAGGTCTGTATCGACAAGTTGAGGAAGGAAGGCGATTCTATCGGCGCCCGCATCAACGTGGTGGCCAGTGGACTCCCTGTAGGGCTCGGTGAACCGGTATTTGACAGGCTGGATGCGGACATTGCCCATGCCATGATGTGTATCAATGCGGTAAAGGGTGTGGAGATTGGTGCCGGTTTTGAGAGTGTGACCCAGCGCGGCACCCAACATCGTGATGAAATGACCCCCGAAGGGTTTTTGAGCAACCACGCCGGTGGTGTACTCGGCGGCATCTCCAGTGGTCAGGACATCCTAGTGAGCATTGCCCTCAAACCTACCTCGAGTATCACCACCCCGTGCCGTTCGGTGGATGTAGACGGCCATGCAGTCGAAGTGGTGACTAAAGGTCGCCACGATCCCTGCGTCGGTATTCGCGCCACCCCCATTGCCGAGGCCATGCTCGCCATTGTGTTGATGGATCATGTGTTGCGCCATCGGGCCCAGAATATGGATGTGGAATCGGCGACGCCTGTTATTTCAGCCGGGAAGTAAGTTCCTGGTTTTGGCGCGAAAAGGAACTGGCCCAGTCACGCCATTTAAGCGTCAAGTGACAAGTGACAAGAAATATTTAGATTTAAATTTTAAAGGCACTTCTATTAATACCCTCTCCCTCCGGGAGAGGGAATAAAACAAGGATACGTTATTGATTTTAATATCCCCTCGTCCCCGGATCGAGTCCGGGGCAGGCTCTAACCTTCTCCCGGAGGGACCTCGGTGCCCCCTCGTGGGGTAGAAGGGATTATCAATTAATAGAAGTGCCCTTAAGTTGGTTTACAGAAACATTCTTGTATCTTGTCGCTTGTATCTTGAAGACTGGTTTTATAACAATGCCCTACTGGCGCCTGTCCGCTTTTTATCTTTTTTATTTTGCTACCCTGGGTACGCTCATACCTTATTGGGGGCCTTATCTGCGCTCAATCGGGTTTTCGGCGATCGAGATCGGTAATCTTGTCGCGCTAATACTGGCGACCAAGATTGTCGCCCCCAATGTATGGGGTTGGATTGCCGATCGCAGTGGCCGCTGTATGGGTGTAGTGCGCCTGGCGGCCCTGTTGACCGTGGTGTGTTACATCGGTGTGTTTTTTGGCCGGGAATTCTGGTGGTTGGCCCTGGTGATGACCTTGTTCAGTTTTTTCTGGAATGCGTCTCTACCGCAACTCGAGGCGACCACGCTAAATTATGTGGACGGAGGCAACGGACACTATGGCCGGGTGCGGCTGTGGGGCTCTATCGGATTTATCGTGGCGGTGTGGTCCATGGGCGCCCTGGTCGATGTTAAAGGCGAAGCGATAATACTGCCCGTCTTACTTGTGCTGATGATAGGTATTTGGTTATCCAGTTTACTGGTGCCAGAGAGTGCCTGTCAGATGAAACACGTGCCCCACGCGCCCTTGCTACGGGTGTTCAAAAGTCCGGCGGTCGTTGTGTTTCTGTTGGTTAGTTTTTTGATGCAGGCCAGTCATGCGCCTTATTATACTTTTTACACCATCTATTTAAGTGACTACGGCTACACCAAGAGCTTGATCGGATTTCTTTGGGCCTTTGGTGTGGTCTGTGAGATTGGCATCTTTCTGGTCATGCACCGTATGAAGCTGTGGGTGAGCCTGCCCTATGTTATTCTGGCCTGCTTCGGAGTGGCGATAATCCGTTGGATATTGATTGCCCAGTTTCCTGCCGAGCTATGGATTCTCGTAGTTGCTCAGGCCATGCATGCACTGACCTTTGGTGCATTCCATGCCAGTGCAGTGCAGTTGATCCACCAGTACTTTATAGGCCCCCATCAGCACCGTGGCCAAGCGCTATACAGCAGTGTCAGTTTTGGCATGGGGGGCGCGGTGGGAAGTTTTTATAGTGGCTACAGTTGGGCGTGGTGGGGGGCGACGACGACTTTTATGTTAGCGGCGCTGATATCCGCTATTGCCTTGCTGTTAACGTATTTCTATTTATGCAGAGGGGCTGGACACCCGGCGATTCGGTAACAGTTCGA
>ENA-ORDP01001841-ORDP01001841.1-marine-sediment-metagenome-genome-assembly--contig:-NODE-1841-length-10971-cov-2.483052_pt1 | contig 10971 bp, 10 predicted proteins | sample MGYA00248627_ERZ508539 | MGnify/ENA primary metagenome ERZ508539 (study PRJEB26208, sample SAMN05571518) | marine sediment metagenome | biome: deep sea; feature: Hydrothermal vent; material... | reverse complement strand
ATCTGGGGGTTGGACAAATCGTTGATCGAGGGGGAAATTTCGAGCGAAACCCCTTCGCGCATTCTTGACATGTGTGAAATCGGGCCAATTTTGACTGGAGACACAAAAGCGTTGAAAAACGGCGCTCCGGTCAAGGCGATGCTGATCCAGAACACCAACCCCATGAACGTCGCCCCGGACCTGAGCCTGGTCAGCCGGGGCTTCGCCCGCGATGACCTGTTCACCTGTGTGCACGAACAGTTCATCACCGACACGGCGAAAATGGCCGACATTGTCCTGCCCGCCACCATGTTCATGGAACACCACGATATTTATCAGGGCGGTGGCCATCAGCATATTATTATGGGCCCAAAGGCGGTCGAACCACAGGGCCAGTGCCGCTCCAACCACGAAGTCATTTGCGCTTTGGCCAGTCGGCTGGGGGCCGAACATCCGGGTTTCAACATGACCGCCCAGGAACTGATTGACTGGACCCTGAAAGCATCGAACCGGAATATGGACGGGCAAAAGTGGCTCGACTGCCAGCCTGACTTCGACACCTCTCATTACTTAAATGGTTTCTGCCACGACGATGGCAAGTTTCATTTCCGGGTTGATTGGGCGGCCATGGCCGGGCAGGGGGTGGTCATGCCGGACGGTCTTGATACCCTGCCGGAGTTGCCCGATCACTGGGACGCCATCGACAGCGCCACGCCAGACAAGCCATTCCGTCTGGTCACCGCCCCGGCGCGCAACTTTCTCAATTCCACCTTTACCGAAACGGCCACGTCACGGGCCAGGGAATCCGGCCCGCGCCTGAAAATTCATCCGGACGATATTAAACAACTTGGCCTGGGCACATTGGCCCGCATGGGCAACGACCGGGGATCGGTCCTGATCGATGTGGAAGTGTTTGACGGAGTCAACCGGGGCGTGGTTATTGTCGAAAGCGTCTGGCCCAACAACGCCTTCCGCGAAGGCATGGGCATTAATGTCCTGACCGGTGCTGCTTTTCACGACACCGCCGTGTGGGTTAGAAACATTTCTCGATCCGATCCAGGGTCGCCATAGCCGGTAATATCTGGGCGACGGAAGCGTTTGGTTCCCGGCCTTCGGCGATGGCGGCGAAAAACTCCCGGTCTTCCAGTTCGATGCCGTTCAGGGAAACGCCAATGTCGGAAAGATCAATCTTGTTGCCATTGCCGTCTTCCAGATCATCATAGCTGGCCACATAGGTGCCGTTGTCGCAGATGTAGCGGAAGAAGGTGCCGAACGGTCCGTCGTTATTGAATGACAATGAAAGCGTAAACAGTGCTCCTGTGGGAACTTTTAAGAGCACGTTCATATCCATGGCGATGCCCAGGTCCGGATGATGAGGACCTTCCAGCGCATGAACTTGCGAGGCCTGATCCGCGTGGAGCTCGGTTGGGGTCGACAGGATCACCGCGTCGACGTCATCCCTGGCCAGACTTTCGGCCAGGTCGGTGGTGGCGTGGGGGATATTGCGCACATTGGCAAGGGCCCGAATTTTATCCTCGTTGCGACCCATGACCGAGGTCACCCGGACCCCGTCAATGGCCGCGATGGCGTCCAGATGTTTTAACCCAAACGCACCATAAGCACCGGCAACGCAGACTCTCATAACGAATTCTCCTGATCCGAAGGGAGCCATATTTTAGGGGAAATGGGTGCAACCACATACCCCGGAAGTTGGAATATTTGCCATCACCGGGAGGGATGATCTAATACATAGCGTAATTCCGGCCCCCTTCGCAACGCAAGCCCCGCAGTCAAACGACAGGATTTAAGGAATGGCGGTGGGTGAGAGATTCGAACTCTCGATGAGCTTTCACCCATGCTGGTTTTCAAGACCAGTGCATTCAACCGCTCTGCCAACCCACCGGCGGCCAACAGATGCCAGAACGGGCGCAAAATGTCGAGAGGATTTAGCCAATTCAACCTCGGCGCTGTTTGCGGATTTCCCGCACACTATCGGCGCTGTAGATCGCCAACGCCAGCCAGATAAAGCCAAATGTGATGGCATGGGCCGTGGAAAAGGGCTCATCGTAGACCATCACGGCCAGCAAGAAATGACCGGTCGGGGCGATGTACTGGAAAAAACCGAGGCTGCCCAGACGCATTCTTTTCGCCGCCAGGGCGAACAGCACCAGAGGAGTCGCCGTCATCAGGCCGGCAAAGGCGAGCAGGGCATCCATGTTCAGGCTGACCCGCATAAACGTGCCGGTGCCCTCAACATCCACATAAATCAGGTAGGCCAGCGCCACGGGCAGGACAATCAGGGTTTCGACGAATAATCCGACCGTCGCCCGGACCTCGGCAACTTTGCGCACCAGTCCGTACAATCCAAATGAGACGGCCATGGTCAGCGCGATCCAGGGTTGGCTACCGCTTTGAAATATCAGGTTGCCGACGCCGACAAGGGCGGTCAGAACCGCGACCATTTGCCATCGCCGCAGTCGTTCTTTCAGAAACACCACCCCCAAAGCGACGCTGACCAGCGGGTTGATGAAATAACCCAGGCTCGATTGCAACACCATGTTGTTGGAAACGGCCCAGATGAAAACCAGCCAGTTGAGGGTAATCAACAGGGCGCTCAGGGTCAGCAAGCCGAGAAGTTTGCGATTGCAAAAGACAATAATGATTTCTTTGGTGCGCCGGGTCAGAACCAACAAAATAGCCAGCAAGACCACCGACCACAGGACCCGGTGTGACAAAACTTCGAACGGTGGCAGGGCCGATACCGACTTGAAGTAGATGGGAAAAACACCCCACAGGGAAAACGCCGTAATGGCGAAAAAAGCCCCCAGATAGGATGGGTTGGCGGGCGCATTGTTCATGGCACCAATATCTTCCGCCGACCCGTCCGCAAGCCCACCCAGGCATTTCCGGCGACCGCCACAATGACAATACCGCCGCCAATGAAGGTCATCGTCGGAATGACCTCTGCCACTCCGATCCAGACCCAGATCGGCCCGAGCACGGTTTCAATCAGCGACAGCAGGGCGATTTCGGCGGCCGGGGCATGACGGGCACCACCGAAAAACAGGACCATGGATACGGGAACGACGATGCCCCCCATCAGCATCAGATATTTGATGTCGGCAAATGGCACCAGGGCCGGACTGGCCAAGGGTAGTACGATCAGCGCGACGAGCAATCCAGACAGGCAATAAGCCTGGGGAATCACATCCTGCCCCTTGTATTTTCGCAGCAAAACCAAATTCAGCCCCATCAGGAACGCCGTCACCAGGGCGATAACATCACCGATGCCGCTGCCTTTGCCCAGGGACCCTGAAAAAATCACGACAATACCGATAAAGGCCAGGAAAATGGATATCCCGGTCCGTCGTTTGACTCTTTCGCCGATCATCAACCAACCGAGAACGGCGCCGAAAAACGGCATGGTGGCCAACATAACCAGCACATTAGCGACCGATGTCAGGGCGATGGCGGCGACAAAAGTGATATTGTTCGCGGTCATCAGGCCCGTGGCGATTAACCCGGCCCGGCCCATATTGGTGAAAATCCCCCATAAACCCTGCCGGTGGCGCACGGCCAGATAGGCCAGCAGCGCCAGGAAGATGAAGAGCGAGCGAAAGAACAGCACATCCCAGAAAGATGAGCCTTGCGAAACCATGCGCAGCAGCAGGGTGTCGGGGCTCAGAATGAGCATTCCCAAGGCCGACATGGCAATGCCCCGGCCATATGTATCGCTATCAGGTTCAGACATGACCGGGTCCCACACCCCCCTGGCACGGCTTATTGTTGAAGGCATTTGCCGTTACCCGGTTACGGAGTTAATCTATTATCAATAAAATAGCTACCTTATGAGGAATTATGGTTGAGGGAATATAATGGCTCGCCTGACGATCGCGCCCGCCGTGCTGGTTTTTATGTGCTCTCTGAGCGCTGCCAATGCGGCTGACGTTAATTGCCAGGACGTGCACGCCGCCGTCTTTATGGACGAACCGGTGGAACTGCAACAGTTGATCGCCCACGGGGCCGACATGGAATGCCGCGATGCGATCAATCAGACACCTTTGATTACCGCCACGGACGGCGCCAGTATTCAATCATTTTCGATTTTGCTGACGCGAGGGGTCAACATTCACGCCCGCGATGAAATCGGCCAGACCGCGCTGGACAAGGCTCGTGAAAAACTGGCCTTTTTCGATATGAAGGGCGGCGAGACCTATCGCAGGCTGTATCAGCAAATGATCAAAATGCTGGTCGCCAGCGAAGCCGCCCGTTAATAGAAACGGATGTTTTTCTATTTGTCGAAAATTCTCTGGTTCCTGGTCAATCCGGCTAACCTGCTGCTGATCGCCCTGGTTATCGGTTTTGTTCTGCTGCTGACCCGGCGCACCCGAACCGGACGCCTGATCCTGGGGTTATGCGTTGGCACCGCCTTGTTCATGGCCACCGTACCGGTCGGTAAATCGATGATGATGACCCTGGAAAACAGGTTCCCCATCAATCGCCAGTTGCCCGAAAAAGTGGATGGAATCATTGTCCTTGGCGGCGTTGTCAACGAAATCGTGACCCAGTCCCGTGGTCAGCTTACCGTTGGCGGTGGGATCTCGAGGCTGATCGAATTTTCGGCGCTATCGAAGAAATTTCCACAGGCAAAACTCGTCTTTACAGGTGGTTCCGGAAAATTGCTCAGCCAAAACATCAAGGAGGCCGATGTGCTGGAGCCGTTGTTGCTGATCCTGGGTATTGATGTCAGTCGGGTGATTTATGAAAACAAATCGCGCAATACCTATGAAAACGCCACCCTGACCAGATCACTGGTCGATCCGGGGCCGGGCGAGACCTGGATACTGATCACGTCGGCCTTTCACATGCCCCGGTCCATGGGTGTTTTTCGCCAGGCCGGATGGAACATCATTGCCTATCCTGTCGATTACAATTTTGCCACTGATGAAACCCTGTCGCCCGCCTTCGACCTGCTCGGCGGCCTGAATTCCCTGTCGGCGGGATTGCACGAATGGCTGGGTCTGGCGTTCTATCGATTGACCGGTAAAACAGACAGTTTTTTCCCGGCCCCTTAGGGTCAGACGATTGCCCCATCGGGTGGCCTGTGGCAGAAGTGTAGATGTTGGGTGCGAATCAATTATTTCGGTGGGCGAGGAGGGCGTATGAGGATCATTATCAGGCTTGGCGTTATCGCCGTGTCGCTATTGGCAATGGCCCCGGTTGCCATCGCCGAAGTCCCTTTCGAGCAATGGCTCGGTGACCTCAGGGAAGAGGCGAGAGCCGGTGGTATCCGCCCGGAAATTCTCGACCAGGCTCTCGGCAATATCGTCGCCATCCCCAGAGTGCTTGAGCTGGACCGCAAGCAACCGGAATTCACCCTGACGTTCAGGCAATACCTGAGCCGGGTGGTGCCGAGATCCCGCGTCAAAAAAGGCCGCAAAAAATTTGCCGAGAACAAGGCGTTGCTGGAAGAAATCGGTGCCAAATACGGTGTTCAGCCGAAATACATCGTCGCCTTCTGGGGTATCGAGACGGACTTTGGCCGGATCACCGGCGGCTTCAAGCTGATCCCGGCCCTGGCCACCCTGGCCCACGACGGTCGGCGCAGCGCCTATTTCCGCAAAGAACTGCTCAACGCCCTGAAAATACTCAACCAGGACCACATTAGAGCCAAAGACATGGTTGGCTCGTGGGCCGGCGCCATGGGCCAGAGCCAGTTCATGCCGTCGTCTTTCCTTAAATTCGCGGTCGATCATGATGGCGACGGGCGCAAGGATATCTGGACCACAAAAGCCGATGTGTTCGCCTCGGCGGCCAACTATCTGTCCCGGTCTGGCTGGAAAGGTGATCAGACCTGGGGCAGGGCGGTCCGCCTGCCGGATGGTTTCGATGTCAAACTGGCCGACCTGAAACTGCGCAAGAAAATCAGTCAATGGCAAAAACTGGGCGTCCGGCGTGCCGATGGCAGCGACCTTCCCAGCCGCGATTTAAGCGCATCAATCAGGCTGGTCGATGGCCCCGGCAGCCCGGCCTATATGGTTTATGATAATTTCCGCACCATCATGAAATGGAACCGCTCGACCTATTTCGCCGTCGCCGTCGGCACCCTGGCCGAGAAAATCGGTGCGCCGTAGCCTGGGCCTTTAACAGATGTTTTACCATTTTATCCTACCTTCTGGACGGCGTGCTTGCAGGGTGGGGAATTCATGATCAAAAATTGGCTGGCAATCGCTTTCCTGGCGCTTTTCCTGAGCGCCTGTGCCGAGACGCAATTTATCGCCCAGACGGTAAAATCCATCGGCAAAACCCAGGAAAAAAAACAGGTTGATGCCGCCAAAGGCAGCTACAAGATTGGCAAGCCCTACCAGGTCAACAACGTCTGGTATTATCCCAAGGAAGATTTCGACTACGACCAGACCGGTATAGCGTCCTGGTACGGGGCCAAGTTTCACGGTCGTAAAACCGCCAATGGCGAAATATTCGACATGAACGAGATTTCTGCGGCCCACAAAACCTTGCAGATACCGAGTTGGGTGCGGGTCACTAATCTTGAAAACGGGCGCTCTTTGAACATCAGAATCAACGACCGGGGTCCTTATGCCCATGGCCGCATTATCGACCTGTCCCGCCGCGCCGCCCAGCTTCTGGGTTTTCAAAAGCAAGGCACGGCGCGGGTCAGGGTCAAAATTCTGGCCGATCAAAGCCGCGCGGTGGCGACCCGCATCAAAGGCCAGACTGAACTGGCCAGTATCGGCTCTCCGATTACCGTTGACAGCCTGCCCAAACCAAAAGTCAGCAGTGAAGCCTTACCAGTCCTGGGCAGCCAGGAAATTGAAGTACCGACATCGGTGGCCCCGCCGCCGCCGCCGCCGAAGTCGGCAGCCATATCAACCACCGAATTGCCATTCCCCGGCAGTGGTATTGTCACCGTCGAGCCGGTATCGCCGACCAATGTCTATATTCAGGCCGGGGCCTTCGCCAATTATGAAAATGCCAACCGGGTGCGGGCCCGGCTTTACAACGTGGGCCCGGTCAGGATATCGCCGGTACTGATCAACGGGCGTGACCTGTTCCGCGTAAGGGTCGGCCCGATGGCCTCAATCGATGCCGCTGATCGCATGTTGGAACGGGTCATTGAAGCGGGCTACACCGATGCCAGGACTCTGGTCGATTGATCTTTTGACTGACGTTTCCAAGGGGCTTGTTTTAGCGCTATAATCAATCCAGATTCTAAACTTTATCAGGCCACGTTCATGTCTTTTGCCTTTCCAACTCTTGCCCGGCGATCCCTGCCGCTGCTCGCTGTCGCCTTTTTGCTGGCCCAACCGGTACAATCCAGGGCCATTGAAACCATTGCCCGTGAAGCGGTGATGATTGATATGCAGACCGGCACCCTGCTGCTCGATAAAAACGCCACCGTGTCCATGCCGCCGGCCTCTATGAGCAAACTGATGACCGTTTACATGGTGTTCGAGCGTCTGCGTGACGGTCGCCTGTCTTTGGATGACAGCTTCACGGTCAGCGAAAACGCCTGGCGCAAGGGCGGCACCAAAAGCGGCAGTTCGACCATGTTCCTGGAACCGGGCAAACGGGTGCGGGTGGAAGATTTACTGCGCGGCATCATTGTCCAGTCGGGCAACGATGCCTGTATTGTCGTCGCCGAGGCCCTGTCAGGCAGCGAGGAAGCCTTCGCTGCCGAAATGACCGAAAAGGCCCGGGAAATTGGCCTGCTCAATTCGACCTTTGCCAATGCCACCGGCTGGCCCGATGAAAACCAACGCATGACGGCGCTGGACCTGGCCTTGCTGGCCCGCAAGACAATCCAGGAATTCCCTGAATATTATCACTATTATTCTGAAAAAAGCTTTGTTTACAACGGTATAAAACAGTCCAACCGAAACCCCTTGCTGTATAAGGACATGGGTGCGGATGGGCTTAAAACCGGCCACACGGTTGAATCCGGATACGGCCTGACCGGCACCGCCATACGCGACGGTCGCCGATTGATTCTGGTCGTCAACGGCTTGCCCAGCAAGAAAGCACGGTCGCGGGAACCGGAACGGCTGCTGGAATGGGGCTTCCGGGAATTTGACAATTACGCCCTGTTAAAAGCCGGGGACAAAATCGAAGACGCCATGGTCTGGCTCGGTAAAGAGGCGACAGTGCCGTTGATTGTTGAAAACGATCTGACCGTGACCCTGGCGAAAAAATCCCGCCGCAATATGAAGGCGACGGTGACTTACGAAGGCCCGGTTCCGGCCCCCATCACCAAGGGCACCAGGCTGGCTACGTTAATATTCACCGCCCCGGAAACCGAGCCCATTTCAATTCCCCTGGTGGCCGCTAACGATGTCGAACAACTGGGCCTTGTCGGTCGCCTGATGGCGGCGTTTCAGTCCATTGTCTGGGGCGGATCGTGACCCCCGTGTGGCGATATGTTTATTACCTTTGAAGGCGGCGAGGGGGCTGGCAAATCGACCCAGGTGGAACTGCTGGCCGGGCGTTTGCGCCAGCGGCATCAGAATGTCCTGACCAGCCGGGAACCCGGCGGTGCGCCGGGGGCCGAAGTCATTCGCAATCTGCTGGTCAACGGCGCCACCGACCGCTGGACGCCGCTGTCTGAAGCTTTACTTAACTACGCCGCCCGGGCCGAACACCTGGACAAGACGATCAGACCGGCCTTGAGCCAGGGTGCGACCGTGATCTGTGACCGTTTTTATGATTCAACCACGGCCTATCAGGGCTACGGCCATGGCCTGGACCTGGCCATTCTGGATCAAATCAGGCAAGCGGTGCTGGGCAATTTAGAACCCGACCTGACCCTGATCCTGGACCTGCCTTTGCAGATGGGGCTGGAGCGGGCGTTGGCCCGTGGCGGCGGCGAGGACCGCTATGAACGCATGGGCACGGACTTCCACCAACGTCTGCGCCAGGGGTTTTTGGCCATTGCCACCAATGAACCGGACCGGTGCGTGGTCATTGATGCCGCCCTGGGCATCGAGGCGATGGCCGATAACATCTGGCAGGTTACCGTCGAACGCCTGGGCCTGGCCCCGTCATGAATGCCAAGGCCGTTGTCGCCGATCAACCCGCCCTTTATCCGCAGCCCCGCGACAATCCGCAATTCACCGGCCACGACGGAGCGGAAAAAATCCTGCTCGACGCCTTCAACGGCAAACGGCTGCCCCACGCCTGGTTGATCACCGGGCAGCGCGGCATCGGCAAGGCGACCCTGGCCTACCGCTTCGCCCGCCATGTGCTGAGTGTGGGCGGTGAGGCATCATCATTGTTTGGCGATAGCGCACCGGTGAGCGACATGTATGTGGCCCCGACCGACCCGGTGTTTCTGCGCATGGCCAGCCACGGGCACGCCGATTTCCTGTCTATTGAGCCGACCGTCAATGCGAAAACCAAGAAAATGCGAACCGAAATCGTCATCGACGACGTTCGCGCAATCGGTGGATTTTTTTCCCTGACCCCGGCGGAAGGCGGCTGGCGAGTGGTGGTCATCGACAGCGCCGATGAGATGAACCGTAATGCCGCCAATGCGGTGCTGAAAGCCCTCGAAGAACCACCGAAAAAAGCCCTGATCCTGCTGGTCTCTCACGCGCCGGGCCGCCTGTTGCCGACCCTGCGGTCGCGCTGCCGCAAGCTGGCCTTAAAACCCCTGGCCGATGATACGGTCGAAGTATTACTGAAAAACGCCTACCCGGAATTGCCGCCGCAAGATGCGCTCGAACTGGCCCACCTGTCCGACGGCAGTATCGGCCGGGCGCTGGAATTGCAGGATCAGGGCGGGCTCGTTCTGTACCGGGAACTGATGACGCTGCTGGGATCATTGCCCGATCTGGATATTTCCGCCCTGCATACGTTGGCGGCGAAAATCGGCAAAGCCGGGGCCGACCGGGCGTTCATCACATTTGGCGACTTGCTGCGCGCCTGGCTGGGCCGGCTGATCCTGTCCTTGTCGAAAGGAGGCGGGGCAGGGGACACCGAACAGGTCTTGTTTGATCGCCTGGCAACCCTCGGCAGCCTTGATCGCTGGCTGGAGGTATGGGACAAGAGCAATCATTTGCTGGCCCGCACGGACGCGATCAATCTGGACCGGCGGCAAGTGACCATTCAAATCCTGCTGGCGCTGGCAACTGCGGCCCGGCAAACGCCCTGAGGAACTTTTCCGTTCATGCCCAAAACACCTTTCTACGTGACCACGCCCATTTACTACGTCAACGATGTGCCCCACATCGGCCACGCCTATACCTCGTTGGCGTGCGATGTGCTGGCCCGTTTCAAGCGGCTCGATGGCTATGATGTGAAATTCCTGACCGGCACCGATGAACACGGCCAGAAGGTGGAAAAGTCGGCCCTGGACGCGGGCATTGATCCGCAAACCTTCACCGATAATGTCTCTAAATCCTTCCGCGACCTGGCCGATTTCATGAATTTCAGCCACGACGATTTCATCCGCACCACGGAACCTCGCCACAAGAAAGCCTGTCAGGACCTGTGGCAAAAACTGATCGACAAGGGCGAAATATACCTGGGCTCCTACGCCGGTTGGTACGCCGTGCGTGACGAGGCGTTCTACGACGAAGGAGAATTGACAGACGGCCCCGATGGCAAAAAAACAGCGCCTTCGGGAGCGCAAGTGGAATGGGTCGAAGAACCCAGTTATTTCTTCAAGCTCTCTGATTGGGGTGACAAGTTGCTGGCCCATTACGACGCCAACCCGGATTTCATCGCGCCCAAGTCCCGCCGCAACGAAGTGACCAGTTTCATCAAGGGCGGCCTGCGCGATTTGTCGGTCTCGCGCACCACGTTTAAGTGGGGCGTGCCGGTGCCGGGCGATGATGATCACATTATGTATGTGTGGCTCGATGCCCTGACCAACTATATCACCGGCGTCGGCTATCCCGATCAGGACAGCGACGACTACACGACATATTGGCCCGCCGACCTGCACATGGTGGGCAAGGATATTTTGCGCTTTCA
>ENA-ORDP01001840-ORDP01001840.1-marine-sediment-metagenome-genome-assembly--contig:-NODE-1840-length-10974-cov-8.752450_pt1 | contig 10974 bp, 8 predicted proteins | sample MGYA00248627_ERZ508539 | MGnify/ENA primary metagenome ERZ508539 (study PRJEB26208, sample SAMN05571518) | marine sediment metagenome | biome: deep sea; feature: Hydrothermal vent; material... | reverse complement strand
AAGCAGCGTAGGGTGGGCACGATTTTTGTGCCCACGCGGGAAACGTTAAGAGATCCAAAACGCGTGGGCACAAACCCCGTGCCCACCCTACCAAGTTAGATTAAGAAATTAGGAAGGAGAATAGAAAAGGCGGGAACACATGAGGCGGGCAGGAGTTTGATTATAGCCCCTTTTAGGGGTTTTCATTATACCCCCCGCTCTGTGGGTATTTGTTGATTTTTTCTGTGTTCGCCGTCTCTTTTGAGGTTCAAGCAGCGTAGGGTGGGCACGATTTTTGTGCCCACGCGGGAAACGTTAAGAGATCCAAAACGCGTGGGCACAAACCCCGTGCCCACCCTACCAAGTTAGATTAAGAAATTAGGAAGGAGAATAGAAAAGGCGGGAACACATGAGGCGGGCAGGAGTTTGATTATAGCCCCTTTTAGGGGTTTTCATTATACCCCCCGCTCTGTGGGTATTTGTTGATTTTTTCTGTGTTCGCCGTCTCTTTTGAGGTTCAAGATTAATCAAGGTATAAAAATGAAAAAATTTGAAACTTTGAATGGCATCGTAATGCCAATGGATCGGCCCAACGTGGATACCGATGCGATTATTCCCAAGCAGTTCCTGAAGTCGATCAAACGCACCGGCTTTGGTCCCAATCTGTTTGATGAGTGGCGCTATCTGGATCATGGTGAGCCGGGTAGGGACAATAGTCAGCGCCCGTTGAACCCCGATTTTGTGCTCAATCGGGAGCGTTATCAGGATGCAAAAATTTTGCTGGCGCGCAAGAATTTCGGTTGCGGTTCCAGCCGCGAACATGCCCCCTGGGCGCTGGAAGACTACGGTTTTAGGGTGATCATCGCGCCGAGCTTTGCCGATATTTTCTTTAACAACTGTTTCAAAAACGGTCTTCTACCCATCGTGCTGGAGGAGGCGCTCGTGGATGAGCTATTTGCTGAAGTGGAAGCCATGCCTGGCTATGTTCTCACGGTGGATCTGGACGCGCAGATCATCTGCAAACCAGATGGTAGCGAGATTTCATTCGAGGTGGATGAGTTCCGTCAATACTGCCTGCTCAACGGACTGGACGATATTGGCATGACCCTGCAACATGCCGATGAGATTCGGGCATATGAAGCGCGGCGTAAACAGGAAGCGCCCTGGTTATTTTGATACATTTGTGGGAAAAACGAAGAGGACGCGGAGTCGCAAAGGCGCAGAGGAAATATTTATAAGGAAGCTCTGATTAATTCGGTCGTTCGTGGTGAGCCTATTCGGCCGTTCGTGGTGAGCCTGTCGAACCATGAACACTGAGGGCAACAATTCAGAATCTTATAAATTATATCCTTCGACAAGCTCAGGATGAACGGAATTAATCGCTCAGGATGAACGGAATCAGAGTTTAATTCCCAAAATCTCCGCGCCTTTGCGACTCCGCGCCCTCTGCGTTAAATATATTTAAAGATAAATTTAGTGGATATTTAATATGACAAAGAAAATTTTAATTCTTCCCGGCGACGGGATTGGTCCGGAAATTGTCGCCGAGGCGGTGAAGGTGCTCGACTGCCTGCAAAAAGACTTCGGCTTGAAGATCGAGCTGGAAGAAGCCCTGGTGGGCGGTGCGGCCTATGACGATAGCGGCTCGCCGTTACCGGAGAATACGCTGAAGCTGGCGAAACAGGCCGATTCGCTTTTACTGGGCGCCGTGGGCGGTTATAAATGGGAGTCACTGGACATCGCCGTTCGCCCGGAGAAGGGACTGCTGGGCTTGCGCGCCGGACTGGATCTGTTTGCCAACCTGCGCCCGGCCATTCTCTATCCGCAACTGGCGAATGCTTCAACTTTGAAACCGGAAGTCGTGTCCGGGCTGGACATCATGATCGTGCGTGAGTTGACCGGCGGAATTTACTTTGGTCAGCCCAGAGGCGTGCGCACGCTCGACAATGGCGAAAAGGAAGGTTACAACACCCTGGTCTATCGCGAGTCGGAAGTCGAACGTATCGCAAAGGTGGCGTTTGATATCGCGGGCAAGCGTGATAGCCGCATTTGTTCAGTGGATAAAGCCAATGTGCTTGAATGTACCGAACTCTGGCGCGAGGTGATCAACCGTGTCGGTGAGGATTACAAAGAGATTGAACTGAGCCACATGTACGTGGACAATGCCGCCATGCAACTGGTGCGGGCGCCGAAGCAGTTTGACGTGATGGTCACTACCAATATGTTCGGTGATATTTTGTCTGATTGTGCCGCCATGCTCACTGGCTCTATCGGCATGCTGCCCTCGGCCTCGCTGGATGCCAACAGCAAAGGCATGTATGAGCCGATTCACGGCTCGGCACCGGACATCGCCGGACAGGGCGTGGCGAATCCTTTAGCGACCATTCTGTCCGTGGCCATGATGCTGCGCTACAGTCTGGAACAAGCCGCGCTGGCGGATCGTATTGAGCAAGCCGTCAACCGCGTACTGGATCAGGGGTTGCGTACCCAGGATATATTCAGTGAAGGCATGAAGAAAGCCGGTACGGCGGAAATGGGTGATGCCGTGCTGGCGGCAATGAAGCCATAGTGACGAGTGACGAGGTCAAACGGTTTTCCTCGTTAGTCGTTCCTGAATATATTAATCGTTGCATAAGTATTTGCATGTATTTTATCCCCTCACCCCCACCCTCTCCCAGAGGGAGAGGGGGCTATGGTGCAAATACTTATGCAACGATTAATATTTAAATACACAAGATTGTTCTGAGGCAGGAAAATGAAAAGAGTCGGATTAATTGGTTGGCGCGGCATGGTGGGCTCGGTGCTGATGCAGCGTATGCGCGAGGAAAAGGACTTTGATCTGATTGAGCCGATTTTCTTTAGCACTTCGCAGATTGGTCAGTTGGGACCGGATGTGGGCAAGGATGTGCCTGCCCTGAAAGATGCAAAAAATATCGATGAACTGAAAGCCATGGAGGTGATTCTCTCCTGCCAGGGAGGGGGTTATACCGAAGACGTTTATCCCAAACTGCGTGCGGCAGGCTGGAAGGGCTACTGGATCGATGCCGCTTCCACCCTGCGCATGCAGGACGACAGCATCATCATTCTGGATCCGGTCAATCTGGATGTTATCGAGGATGGTTTGAACAAGGGAGTCAACACCTTTGCCGGCGGCAACTGTACCGTGAGTTTGATGCTCATGGCGCTGGCCGGGTTGTTCCAGCAGGATCTGATTGAGTGGATTGCCCCCATGACCTACCAGGCGGCGTCCGGCGCCGGGGCGCGCAACATGCGTGAACTATTAGAACAGATGGGATCGCTACGGGATTCGGTCAGCAAGCTGCTCGATGATCCGGCTTCGGCTATTCTGGAAATTGACCGGCAGGTCACAGCGCATATGCGTAGCGACGACTATCCGACCGACAACTGGGGTGTGCCGTTGGCGGGCAGCCTCATCCCCTGGCTCGACAGTCAGCTTGAAACGGGTCAGAGCCGGGAAGAATGGAAGGCCGAGGTGGAGACCAATAAGATCCTGGGCAGCCAGCCGATCATCCCGATTGACGGGATCTGTGTGCGCATCGGGGCGATGCGTTCCCATTCCCAGGCACTGACCATCAAACTGAAACAAGACGTTCCCCTGGATGAAATCGAAAACATGCTGGCTGAAGCTAATGACTGGGTGAAAGTGGTTCCCAATGAACGCGAGCGGAGCATGAAAGAACTGACCCCGGCGGCGATCACCGGCACCCTGAGCGTACCTATTGGCCGTCTGCGCAAACTGACGATGGGCAAGGATTTTCTTTCCGCCTTTAGCGCGGGTGATCAGCTGCTATGGGGGGCGGCAGAACCCCTGCGGCGGATGCTGCGGATTCTATTGACAAGATAAATAAGGCATGTTTTTAATCTCTTTGAATCTGATACCCCGCAGCTTGCTGCGGGGTAGTGTATTATTTTTCTGGTGACCGGTGATAATCGCAGCAACAGGACGAATATTCAGCCAGGAATATTCAGCAGGAATTCACACTTTAAGGGTATTCAAATGGCGGAAATTTTGGTAAAAGACTATTTATAAGCTATAGTTACTGAAGACTTGTAAAGGCCATTCAAAGCTAGGGCCAGTAAGGTTTTGAAAAATAAATAGAAATTGCTACGTTTGCTCTGTCGCTTCCCTGACTTTACTATCAGACAGAGAGGTTGGACGAATTTGGCTCAGGATTACGTCATAAGCGTGACGGATAGGAGAGGTTTAAATATGCTGCGTAAGCTGCCTGGATTTTTAACAGCATGCATCTTGATAGTAATGCCCCTGGTTGCCAGTGCCCTGGGGCTTGGCAGTATTAAACTTAATTCTGCACTCGATGAGCCATTGAATGCCGATATTGAACTGCTCTCAGCCAATGTGGATGATGTCAGCGGGCTGGCCGTGAAACTGGCTTCTCGTGAAGCATTTTTGCGTGCCGGCGTTGATCGTCCTGCCTTCCTGAATTCCATCAACATGAAAATCAAAAGCCGGGCGGATGATACTTATTATATACATCTGAGCACCCCCCAGCCGGTGCGCGAACCTTTCCTTAATTTCCTGCTTGAACTCAACTGGTATAACGGTCGTATTCTGCGTGAATATACCGTCTTGCTGGATCCCCCTGGCCGAGTGGTGAAACAACCGGCTGTTATTGCCACCCCCGAAGTCACCCAGCCTGCGCAGATTGCCCGAAAGCCGGAACCCGAGCCTCTTCCTGCGCCCGTTGCAGTCAAAAAGTTGCCGGTAAAGGAAAAGGCGCTTCCATCACAGGAGCAGACGCCGGCAGAGGCGGCCTTACCGGGTAAAACCATCGCTAAACCGGAACCCCTCCAGGCGGGTACAGAAGCACTACCGGAGCAACAGATCAAAGCAGAACCTCCGGCGACCGCCACAGCAGGGGTTGCTGCAAAGGGGGAGGCCAGTGCTTTCAGCGATGATGGCGAACTGTTCCCGCGCATTCCTCTGACGAAATATCATGAAAACCAGCGTGCACAGATGTCTGAAGCTGAATCCATAGCGCAGGGCAAACTGGATTACGGCATTACCCGCAAGGGCGATAATCTTTGGACCGTGGCGAAGAAACTACAGGCGGGTGGTAGGTCAGCCAGTATTTACCAGATTATGATGGCCTTGCTCAAAAACAATCCTGGCGCTTTTAACGGGAGTAACGTTAATCGGCTGAAAATCGGCCATGTTCTGCGTATTGATGATCCTGCCCTGCTGCAGGCCATGAGTGACGGCGAGGCGCGTGCGGCCTACCGCACTCAGACAAAAGAATGGGAACGTTACCGTCGGAATCTGGCGGTAGCGGCGAAGACGCCGCAACCCATTGTGGCAGGCAATCTTGAAGCTCCGGCAAACAGGGGTAAAGCGAATAGCAGCGGTGAATTGACCGTGGCTGCACCGAGTAGTAAATCGCTGAGCGCAGGTGAAGGCTTGGCGGATACTGGGGTGAATGGTGAAGTCGCGACGCTTAAAGAAGAGCTGCATCAGCTACGTTCGGATGCGAAAGCCATGGGGGGAGCAGATGAGGCGCTGAACAGGGAGATTAAGAAACAGCAGGACGAACTGGCTAATATGCAACGAGCCATCTCTATCCAGGATACGGAACTGGCTGCAGTGCAGGAGATGGCTCAAAAAACGGATAAAACCAAAACCAGGGAAAAAGTTGTTGCGCCCAAGGCTGAGACAGAAGCGCCTGCGCTAACAGAAAAGTCCATGGCGGGCAAAAACAGTGAAAGCAGTAATATAGAAAGCACGCAACCGGAATCGGCGTCCGCTCAGGAACAGCCGACTGCAAAGGAGAAAGCTGCCCCCGAGATGACGCCGGCGCCAGCCGTCACTAAACCGGTTCAGCCGCGCCCCGCTGCTGCTCCCGCGCCCGTTGTTGCTCCGCATGAGCAGCAAGCGGGTTTTATGACGACAGTCAAGGGCGTATTGGCTACGATTGCCGCTACCCTCACCGGTATGCTGGGTTCCATGGCAGGCGGCTCACTGCTGCTCTTTGTCGGTCTGCCGGTACTGTTGGTACTCATTATCCTGATGATTATTGTCATGCGTCGCCGCAAGCAGGTTCAGGGTGGTTTCCAGGAAAGTATTCTTGCCGGTGAACCGAGTTCAGTGGGCGTCGATCAGGCTGAAGCCAAAGAAGAGGAATCCTCATTTCTCAGTGATTTTGCCGTGAGTGGCGCCAGTGCCATTCAGACAGAAGACAGTGAAGTGGATCCCCTTACCGAAGCCGATGTCTTTATGGCCTATGGTCGTTATGAAGCCGCAGAGGAACGTTTGACAGAAGCAATAGAAAATGATCCTTCGCGTAAAGAACTGAAACTCAAATTGCTGGAACTCTACAATGCGACCAAAAATCAGGCTGCATTTGAATCGGGAGCAGAAGATTTTTATGCCAGCCTGGGTGAAAATGCCAATACTGATTCCATGTGGGAAAAAGTGCTTTCCATGGGCAAGGAGCTGGCGCCGGAGAATCCTCTGTTCAGGGGGGATGTCGTTGCGCCTGTCGCCCGTGAGGGGCTGCCTGCAGAAGAGAATAGCAGCGCCAGTTTGTCCGACAGTCAAATCATGGATATTGGTCTGGAAACAGGGGTCTTCCAGGCCGAAGAGCTGGAGCCGGTAAAAGACGAAACCGGTGAGCTGAATTTCGATCCGGATGATTTGCCCGAAGCAGAAAAGGCAGAAACAGATTCTGATCTGGATTTTAACCTTGATCTGGACAGCAGTACCGCAGACGATGCCGGTGTAGAATCTTCTGAGCCGTCAACCACTGAAATGGCGATGCCCGTGGAAACGGACACGGGCCTTGATTTCAATCTCGATACGGGTCCTGGCACGGAGGAGGAACAGTCTGCACCGGCAACGGAAGTGAGTGGGCTGGATTTTGAAATTGATGCCGATGATGAAACCAATGTAGATTTGCAGGTCGACGATAGTACGGGGCTGGATTTTAGTCTTGAACTTGATGAATCCGATGCTGCGGCTCAGGATGACAGCCAGGGCAGTTCGGATCTTGAGTTTTCACTGGACACGGATGAAGTTTCGAGTGACTCACTGGAAGTGGCCGCCGATGAAGCTGATCATACTATGGTTATCAACCTGGATGATTCTGATGCCGTTGTTCCTGAAGATGAGGATACCGCCATTGATTTGAAACTGGATGATCCAGGAAGTCCGGAAGAGGATAGTGCCGGGGATGATCTGAATGAAGACGCCCTGGCGATTGATCTGGGCGAGAGTCTGGGTCCTGATTCCATCGATAATGACAGTGAGGATACCGCGGCTGATTTATCGCTGGATGTTGAAGAAGCTTCTGATGCCGCGATGCTGGATCTTGCCGCAGGGGGAGATGAAGTCGCTACAAAACTTGACCTGGCGCGCGCCTATATCGATATGGGCGATCCGGAAGGTGCGCGCAGCATCCTTGATGAAGTGCTGGATGAAGGCAATGATGAACAGAAACAGGAAGCACAGCAGTTGATTCAACAAATTGCATGAGCCTGCATCCGGTTATCCGGATAATTTGTTTCCTGGTCTTTGTGGCCTGCCTGTCCCGCGCGAATGCGGGACAGTTGCTTTCTGGCCTGGGCTTATTATTCGGACTTTATTTTTATTCGCCGGTGGATTTTTTGCCACGGGCGTATACCATGCTGTTACGCTTGCGCTGGTTTTTCCTTTCTATTCTTGTTCTTTATTTCTGGATGGCGCCGGACGCCTCTCAGTTAAATCCCCCGGCATATCTTTTTGCTTCCCTTCCCTCCGGTATGGTGGCGGGGCTGGACAGAATTTTTCCCCTGGTGCTGATTGTGCTTGCGGTTAATTATCTGCTGGCCAGTCTGAATCAGAATCAGCTGATTGCTGCCATCTACTGGTTGACGGCGCCATTTGCATATGCGGGTCTGGAACGGGAGAAAATGGTGTTGAGATTAGCGATGGGACTGGAAGCGGTAGGGAAACTGGCCAAGATGCCGGCGCGAATTAAAGATAAAAATGAGAGCCAGGTGAGGGCGGGGAAAAATCTTTACCAGAGGATAACCGGTTCTCTACAGTATTATTATCAGTATGTGCTGGGCTGTGCAGAAAAAGATGTGGGCAGGGAATATACTTTTGACTGTCTGACTCCACCGCTATTCTGGCAGTGGACATTCCCGTTGGGATTATATCTGTTGTTCTTGCTGGTCGGTAAAATCAACTGGATATAATTCCTTGCTCCCTCGTTTTCCTCGTTCCCACGCTCCTGCGTAGGAACCAGTGAACTACCCTGTAACAGGCAGACACGGGGGAGCCAAACTTTCCTCGTTCCCACGCTCCGGCGTGGGAATGCATACCGGGATCTGCATCGAACGAGGTATGGATTCCTACGCCGGAGCGCAGGAACCAGTGAAAACTTCGGAGATTGAATGCATGAGAATTGCCGCCGCGCTTGAATATGATGGCCGCCCCTATCGGGGCTGGCAAATTCAGGAAGGCGTTAAAACAGTACAGGAGGAAGTTGAAAAGGCCTTATCGAAAGTCGCCGATCATCCTGTTCGTGTGGTGTGTGCCGGGCGCACCGATACCGGCGTCCATGCGGCTAATCAGATCATTCATTTTGATACGACGGCCTTTCGCAGCGAATATTCCTGGGTCCGGGGTACAAATACACACCTGCCCGAGAGCATTTGCCTCACCTGGGCACGCCCGGTAGATGGCGGTTTTCATGCACGTTTCATGGCGCGGCGGCGTTCTTACCGGTATATCATTCTGAATCGGCCGATTCGCCCGGCCTGTTTGATGGGCAAAGTCGTATGCCAGCACCGGCCGCTGGAGGCGGCCCGCATGGCAGCCGCGGCGCAGTATCTCGTTGGCGAACATGATTTCACCTCCTATCGCGCGCAGGCCTGTCAGGCCCGGTCTCCGGTGCGGCATATGTATCGCATCGAGGTTTCCCGTAGCGGGGACTTTGTCTATCTGGATATCTGTGCGAATGCCTTTTTGCATCACATGGTGCGCAATCTTGCCGGTGTCCTGATGACGATTGGCGCCGGAGACAAACCGATCGAATGGGCAAGAGAGGTCCTGGAATATAAGGATCGAAAAAAAGGCGGGATAACGGCCGCCGCCGCCGGATTGTACCTGGTCAGGGTTGATTATGATGCCGGGTTTGATTTACCGGAGGCGGCATGGCTTCCCCGTTACGGATGAGTCCTGATGAGATTGACCTGGCGGGGGGGGTTTATTTGGCTGAGCTGAATAATAACGTCTGATAACAGAATTTTTCCGGCGTTGTAAATTTTGACAGTGTGTCGGAAAAATTTACAAGGGTTCCCTGCGCTTGTGCAGGTCTATTTTTATCGTTAATGTCAAAAAAATCAATACCTTGTCATTTTTCTGTCGTACTGAGGCAGTAAAGTGACCCTCAAAGATCGTCAGTAAACTTTACAGAATGAAAATATAGAACCTGGCTCATATAATTAAGCGATTGTTTTATAACGGAAAATATTAAATGGAGTGAAATTTGCATCAATTGTAACGTAACCAGGGATGATAGGGATTTTACCTACGACTAATTGCTTATAGTGTGTCTATTATCTGCGAACTATACTGTCCTTAAATTAATGCAAACTAGTAATACAGGGAGAACACCCGGATGACTACCATCAACCATTTTAAAAGTATACTCGCAGGCCTCGGAATGTGTCTGCTCGCATTCAACGTCTCTGCCTACCCCCAGCTCACGTTTGATGGCCGCATGACGTATAATTTATATTCTAAATCCGGACTATTAAATGTTGAGGGTACTTTGACGAGGTCACAGGACATCAGCTTGGCGCCGCAACTCCAGGGAAGCATATTTGAGTTTGGCGGCCAGCTTGCTACCACCTCCACTAATTCCGGTGTTACGCGGGCAACGTTTACCGGGCTTAACAACGGTCCAGATCTCAGGGTTGTCAATGGAGACTCAGGCTCCACTGTTTTGCTGGAAGGTGACCTGACTGGATTACTGATGAGGGGAGCAAATGGCTCGAATATGGGCATTCTATCTGCCCAGTTTAGCCCGACGGGCGGTTCTCTCCTTAATGAATTTGTGGTTGGCGCGAAACTGTTTGCTTTCCAACTGAATTTGACAAGGAATTTTGGCCCTGCAATGTTTGGTCAAGGAGAGTCCTTTGGTCAAGGAGAGTTTTTTGCAGGCAATGTCGATGGTAAGCTTTCTGCCCCTGCTTCAGTATCCGTTCCAGAACCCGGTGTGCTGATCCTGTTGATGCTGGGGCTGGGCCTGGGCCTGTTAGTCATTAGCCCCCGGAAGAAATTCGGACAGAAATTTAGTCATCATGTCAGCTAACGAAAACCAGTCGTAATAATTTTAATTAATGTGCAGATGGAGAGGTGGGTATGAAAATGTGGAACAAAATAATTAAAACAGCTATTCCTGTGGCGGCCAGCTTGCTATTTGCAACAGCGGCGAATGCGGCGACGACGCTGGTATATCCCGCGCTGGATATTCAACAACTAACTGGTGATGCAGGTGTAACCAGTACTGCGACCAGCTTGACGATGGGTGGGACCGCTATTACCGTTATCAATAGTGGCGGTGCTGTCTTATATAATTTTCCTGATCAGCCTTTTTCTCTGACGTCAGACACAACAGGTTCTGGCACGCTGAGTGTGGGTAACGGGTCTATTTTAGCGGCTACTTTTTCAAACCTGAGCCTTGTTGATCTGGGGGGAGGTGCTACTTTTTCGGCTGATTTGACTTATACCGGTGGCAGCATGGCAACCGCTAACATGACAGGTGGGATTGAAGGTTCTTTTTTTAATGCTACCGGTTCTATTGCGCTGGGCAATGCGTTCACAGCGGATAATCTGATAGCCAAAATCGGTAAGGTACAGACTGTTCCCATCCCGGCTGCGGTCTGGCTGTTTGGTTCCGGTCTGCTCGGTTTGCTCGGCATAGCCAAACGAAAGAAAGCCGCCTGAAGCGAAAACCATTCAAGTCTCTCCTT
>ENA-ORDP01001839-ORDP01001839.1-marine-sediment-metagenome-genome-assembly--contig:-NODE-1839-length-10978-cov-3.206628_pt1 | contig 10978 bp, 8 predicted proteins | sample MGYA00248627_ERZ508539 | MGnify/ENA primary metagenome ERZ508539 (study PRJEB26208, sample SAMN05571518) | marine sediment metagenome | biome: deep sea; feature: Hydrothermal vent; material... | reverse complement strand
AAGACACATGCCATACTAGAAATTTCTGATCACTCGCTTTATGCTGCTACCTCCATTGCTACTCAATGAAGCCTGTCGAGAATTTTGTATTATTCTGACCATAGCACCTAGCTGAAAGGAGCCGATATCTGATTTATACCTAACTTCGTTTATCATCTTGGTCAAGCAATCGAAGAATTGTTTCGCAGCTAGGCCGTGGCCTCAATTGATCGCAATTCACGATTAAATTTGCAAGATTTAGTAGCCCTATGTTTCTCAAAAAATCAAACGCCATCGTCCTGAGTGATTGTCTCGGAATTCAAAAACTTGTAGCTAGATCGCCGGAACGTCAATTAACGACGATCCTTTACCATCAATTTTTCTTCGGCGAGGAAAACCGGGACATTGCGCGCGACCGGTTGAAGCGGCAATGCGAATGGCTGGTCGATTCCTATTCCCCAGTCACGGCCACTCAGGCCGTAAACTCCCTCGGTCGGAATGACTTATCAGGATATTCTCTGTTGGTCACAATCGATGACGCCAAACTTCAGGTTCTTGATGTTCTCGATATATTCGAGTCTTTCGAGATACCGCTGGTGTTGTTTGTTTGTCCCGGTTGGTCGGATCGCGGCAATCCGATTGATGAAAGCACGGCGTTGATGCGTGCTGTTGCGACGCTCCATTGGTATGATGGTCCGGCAGTGACAATCGAATCGGGCGGGCTTTCGGTGCAAATCGAAACCGGCATGAACACCAAAGTGATCGACAAGGTTTTGGAGGCGGCAGAAAATGACGCTCAATTTTCTGCCGTTGAATTAGCAGAATCGCTGGATCGCGTCATGCCGGGATCTGTGCGCCAGGTCTGCAACTGGTCGGAAATCACAGATCTGGCTTCGCGGGGGGTCGAGATTGGCTCCCATGCCGTGTCTCATGTTCGATTGGCGGGGCAGTCGGACCGGCGACTTAGGTACGAAATATCGGAATCAAAAAAAGCCCTTTCGGCAAAGATTGGGACTTGCGCCCATTTTGCCTATCCATACGGTGATCCCGGTACGTTCGATGAAAGAACGGTCGAAGCGCTGCGCCAGTCTGGATACTCGGATGGTTTTATCACCAGAGTCGGCTTTGCTAACGGCAGCATCGACCCCTGCGAGCTGCCGCGGATTACCATGCCGGAAGCCGTCATGGGGCAGGCGGAATTCCGGGCAAGAGTTCGCGGTGGCGGAATTCCATTCTCCGTCATTAAGAAATTTGTCTCCTAATGCCGCTCTTTATTTACTAACCAAATGGTAGGTGTTATGCGAACCGAAATTCACACCAGCCACGAGAGCGTAACTGATCTCGAAACCATATGGTTGGAAGCAACGCGATCTGGTTCTTTCCATGCCGGTGCATATGCGGACTATACGGAGCTGACGGGTGTCGCCCGGGAAAAGCTACGGATTGCGGTGCTAAGGTCGGAAAATGGCGGGCGAGCGGTCATTGCCCCGTTTACTCTTGGTAAGAGAAAAAAGAAGTTCTCAGTCGGCGAAAGACATTTGTTCAGCCTTGGTGTGGATACCCTGGCGCTCTATTCGCAATGGCTGATGCAGCAGGCCAGCGAAGATCAGATCGGTGAGATTTTTTATGCCCTTGAATCTAACACGGAATTTGATTGGGTCGATCTCGGTGAAATTCCCATTGGATCACATCTGCACAATTCATTAGGCAAACTTGGCTGGCGCTGGATCGTTTCAGAACGCAGCCGCAAAGCATCAAAACGATGGTTGATCGATTTTCCTGACGATTTTGATGCCTATCTTCAAACACTCAAATCCAAGACACGGCAGTCAATAAAACGGAAAATGCGAAAGCTGGAAAACAAATTTTCTCTCGATTTAGAGATCATAACCAAAACCAAAGACATAGAGAGGTTTCTTCAGGAAGGGGAAAAAATCAGCCGGACGACCTATCAGTGGAATGTGGGGCAAAAGCTCCGCAACGACGAAGAAACCCGTTCAAAATTCGCAAGCCAGTGTGAAAGAGGCATCTTGCGGTGTTATCTGTTGTCCATCAATGGGCGACCGGGTGCGTTTCTGCGCGGCACCATCGAGAACGGTATTTACAATTACGAAACGCCAGGGTTCGATCCAGAATTTCGCAAGGATTCAGTTGGCAATGTCATGTTGATGTATGCTGTTCGAGAATTGATCGAAAATACTAATTGTAAGGTTTTCGATTTTGGCACCGGCGGTGACGAAACAGGGTACAAATCGACTTTCGGCACCCGATCCATCGATTGTACATACATCGAACTGGGTCGCCGCACCAGTTTTCGCGCCAATATTGTCGCTGGGCTACAATACACCCTCAACAAGGCAAAGAACGTGCTAAACAAGATTTTGGGGCAGGGAACGTTACGCCGGAAAATTAAGGCAGCAATCCGGAAATTTGGTGAGTAGAAGTGATATCTTCATGGGTTGTTTGAAGTGTTCCTGTCATTGTAGGAATATAGTAAAGTGGGACTATCTAAATCATATTGTCGAGACCAACTACCTGATTTTTATCGTGTTATGAAGAATGTAATTTAATTATTTGGAAATTCACGATATGGAGAATTTTTGCCCATGCTGTGGCGGAACGTCTACTTTCGGTACGTCAATCCCGAAAGATTGGCGTCGGCCTAAAGTCGAACAATCATATAGAATTACAGAATGTGAATTGTGTGGTTATGGCTTTGTTTTTCCGCGCCCTGAGCCTGACGAAGTTCCAAGTTTTTACATTTTGGACGATTATTATACCCACCAGATAGCCGGGCTCCAACAAACAGACGGCAAGTTCTCGTTCCTAAAAAGGCTGCGGTATCATCTTGCTTGGAGATTGGACAATGGAAAAGAACCTTCAAGTGAATGGTGGACTGAAACGTTAGGCCCCAAATCTCTCACAGTATTGGAAATTGGCTGTGGGAATGGGCGTCACCTGAAGATGCTCGAAGGATTGGGGCATCAAGCCCTGGGGATCGAGCCGGATCGACAAGCCGCAGAAACGGCAATAAGCAATGGTTGCACCGTATACATCGGGTCGGCGGAAAATATACCCGGCGAAGTTCAAGGAAAGAAATTTCAAGTTGTCATCATGAGCCACGTACTAGAGCACACTCTTGATCCAACAACGGCTCTCGTCAATGCAAGAAAGCTACTTGCAGATGATGGACGTTTTATTGTCGAAGTGCCAAACAACGACTCACTTGGTCGCCAGGTTATGGGCATGTACTGGGCGTGGTTGGATGTTCCAAGGCACCTGAATTTCTATGGAATTGAAAGCCTGAAAAAAGCTTGTGTTAATTCTGGCTATAAAATCATCAAAACCGAATATAGGGGTTATTTTCGCCAGTTTTCACAGAATTGGTTGGCTATCGAAAATCAGATTTACCGCGCATTTAAGAATGATGAAAACGGAAAATTAGCGGATGCCAGATATTGGAATTTGTTTTTTAGAAGTGCTTTTTCAAGCCCGAAACGAAAATATGATTCTGTGCGGCTAATCTTGAGAAAATCTGTCTGAACTGAAGAAGACGGCTTATTTCGATGCCAATATGTAGTCTGATAAAACAGTTTACTGACCAACAAGCCTTTGGCCCCGCAAATATCCGATAATATTCTCCGCCGCCTCGTCCGGGTTCATCTCCGCCGTTGGAATAACGATCTCCGCATGTTCCGGGGCTTCGTAGGGTGAATCGAAACCGGTGAAGTTCTTGATCTCGCCGGCCCTGGCTTTTTTGTACAGACCTTTAGGGTCGCGCGCTTCGCACACTTCCAAAGGCGCATCGACGAAGACTTCGATGAACTCGCCATCTTCCATCAGTTCCCTGGCCATGCGTCGTTCGGCCCTGAACGGCGAGATGAAGGAGACCAGGCAGATCAGTCCGGCGTCGATCATCAGCTTCGAGGTTTCCGCCACCCGGCGGATGTTTTCGACCCGGTCGGCATCGGTAAAGCCCAGGTTCTTGTTCAGGCCATGGCGCACGTTGTCGCCATCCAGCGTATAGGTGTGCCGGCCGGCCTCATGAAGTTTTTGTTCGACCAGGTTGGCGATGGTTGATTTGCCCGAGGCCGACAGGCCGGTGAACCACAGCACGGCTGGCTTTTGTTCTTTCATGTTTGATCTGGCGGCCTTGTCGATGCCCAAGGCCTGCCAGTGGATGTTGTCGGCCCGGTAAAGGCCGTACTGAATGGTGCCGGTGGCCACCGTCTGGTGGCTTTCCCTGTCGAGCAGGGTGAAACATCCGGTGATCCGGTTTTCCTCGAACGGGTCATAGGGAATGGGGCCGGCCACGGCCAGGTTGCACGCCCCGGTTTCGTTCAGGCGCATGATTTTGGCGGCGTCCTGCTCTAGCGTTTGCGAATTAACGATATGGCGAATATCGGTGATCGACGCCGCCACCACGCGTTCACCCATTTTCAGCAGGTACGGGCGCGACGGCAGCAACGGGGCCTCATCCTGCCACAGCAAGTTGATTCTGAACTGATCGGATAGTTGCGCCCGATCATCAATTTTGCAGATGATATCGCCGGTGCTGACATCCAGGTGAGACTCTATTTCCAGAGTGGTCCGGTCATTGCCGGTGATCAGGTTTTTTATCTTTCCGGTTCCGGCAGTGGGCAGGGCAACGATGCCCTCGCCTTTGTTGACAGAGCCGCCGACGACCATTCCGGTCACGGTGTCACCATCGATACCTTCGACCAGAAACCGAAATGGCCCGGATGAGGCCGGGCTGTCACCCGCGCCCTGTTCGGTCAGGGCCGCCAGCGACGGCCCCTGATACCAGGTCAAGCCGTCATCGTTATCGGTGTTACCGATGCCGGAGGGAACGCCGGACCCGATTTCAAGGCCAAGGGCCTCGCCACGGGCGCTGATTTTTTCGTCTATCTCGTCGAAAATATCTTGCGAAAATTCCACCAGATCCATTTTGCTGACGACACAGATGGCGCGGCTTACGCCCAACACTTTCAGGGCCAGACATTGCCGGAAAATATCGTCGCTCAGACCAAAGCGGGCATCGATAACAACCACGGCTAAATCCGAGTTCAAGGCCGCACTGGCCAGGTCGGCCATACTATTTTCAGAACCGGGGATGTCCAGGATGGCGAAATTTTTCCCATCTTGCAGCCGGTTGGCAATGGTTGTTTTTCCGGCACCGCTGCCGCCGCACACGACCAGTCGTTTCATAATTTTTAAATACCCGTTTCTGTTGATGCTTCGGTGTAACATTCCATGCCGACCCACCCCTGTCATTAAAAATTTAATCGAGCTATGCTCTCGATTGATCAACGACCTTACAGACAACGCGAGGATTCCCAACGTGACATTCCCGGATCAGAAATATCCCGCCATCGACGCCTTTAGCGATGACTATTTCGCCGCTTATGGAAAAAGCGCCGGGTCTGTTGACCGGCAACGACTGGCCCAGGCGGCGGCCCTGCTGGGCCAGGCCTACGTTCGCGGGGCCAATGTTTATACCTGCGGCAATGGCGGCTCGGCGGCGATTTGCAACCATCTGGTCTGCGATCACCAGAAGGGCATTCAAACCGATACCGATGTGTTGCCCCGTGTTCATTCGCTAAGCGCCAACATCGAAATCATCACCGCCATCGCCAACGATATTTCCTACGATGACATTTTTGTTTTTCAGTTGCGTTCCATGGCTCAGGCCGGGGATGTGCTGATCACCGTGTCATCATCCGGTGAGTCGGAAAACGTCGTGCGCGCCGTGCAGTGGGCACGCGACAACGATGTCGATGTGATCGCCATGACCGGCTTCGCCGGCGGGCGCTCGGCCCAACTGGCGACCCTGAATTTACATGTGGATGGCGATAACTACGGGGTGGTCGAAGATGTCCATCAATCGCTGATGCATATTCTGGCGCAATATCTGCGTCTGCAACAGATGAGCGAAGATCTGATCAGGGACCGGAAGTTTTAATCCTCGCTCATATCATTGGGCGTCTCAGGGGGCGGCGACGCGATCTGTTCCGGGGTGGGCGCGGCAGCGATCGACGATCCCAGCCCGGTCGCGGTCACGGTCACCCGCATGGTTTCGTCCAGGCTTGACTCAAACGTACTGCCGAAAATAATCAATGAGTCCGGGTCGATTTCCTTGCGCACCCGATTGGTCGCCTCGTCCACTTCGATCAGGGTCATGTTGTCGCCGCCGGTGATGTTGATCAGAACCCCCTCGGCCCCGCGGATCGACGATATATCCAGCAGCGGGTTGAAAATGGCGGCTTCGGCGGCCTGAATGGCCCGGTCGGGTCCGCTCGCCTCGCCGACCCCCATCATGGCCCGGCCCCGGCATTGCATGACCGTTTTAACGTCGGCAAAATCCAGGTTGATCAGGCCGGGTAAAACGATCAGGTCGGTGACCGAACGGATGGCATGATACAGCACCCCGTCGGCCCGGTTGAAGGCCTCGGCGAAGGTGGTTTTGCTGTCGATCACCCGAAACAGATTCTGGTTCGGAATAACGACCAGGCAATCGACATTTTCTTCCAGGGTTTTCAGGCCTGCCAGGGCCGTCCGCATCCGGCGGTCGCCTTCGAAATCAAATGGGGTGGTCACCACCCCGATGGTCAGGGCCTGTTGTTCCCGCGCCGCCCGGGCGATCACCGGGGCCGCCCCCGTGCCGGTGCCGCCGCCCATGCCGGCCGCCACAAACACCAGGTTGTAGCCGGACAGGGCGCGGTGGATGTCGTCGATGGATTCTTCGGCGGCGGCGCGCCCGCAGTCAACATTGGCGCCACAGCCGAGTCCACTGGTTACATGGGGGCCCAGTTGCAGGGTGTTCCCGGCCTGGCAATTACCCAATGCCTGGGCGTCTGTATTGCCGGCCATAAAATCGACGCCATCCATGTCGGCGGCGATCATGTTGTTGATGGCATTGCCACCGGCGCCGCCGACACCAATAACGCCGATGCGGGCAGAACCAGGGGTATTCACGTTGCTATCGGGCATACCGATTTCAATGACCATAATGACCTGATTATATTTTTTGAATTGCCGTTTGACTATGCTTTGTTTGGCATTACTCAAGCATCCGCGCCAAATCCGGCGAGAAAGCGACCATGGCGGATATGAAGCCGACATTCAGGGTCAGACAAATCACCGGCAAGGTCCAGACGACTATTTTATTGATCAGGGCGCGGCGGCGCCTGGCTCGGCGTTTACGACCGGCCACCCGTTTTATCGCCTTGCGGCCCAAATTGTTCAACTGCTTGGCGCCGCTGGAATAGCTTTCGTCGGCCATAGGAAACGAGTTCCCTACCTGGCGGCAAAGTCAGGGGTCACCGGGTATGCCCAAGGCTGTATTCCTGCACGAACCCTGTCCGATCGATGATACTAAGGAAAAAGTGTGAATAATTTTCAGAAAATTAAGTGGACGTTATCAGGAAGCCATCAAAACTTCCGCTTTTAACCAAAATAAGGTGTACTTTGTTTCCAGGGCACCAGGAAAACTTGTCAATAAGTCGTCAACAACCAATTATACTACGATCTTTCCATTGGCAGAGGGCACAAGTGTTTAATAATCTGAAAATTCGATTCCGTATATTGTTTGGCTTTGGCTCTATTGTCCTTCTGCTTGCCGTCTCCATTTCCTTGACGTTGTTTCAAATTCGCTCGGCCAAGGAAAACACTGATCGCATTGTCGATTTGCGTATCCCGACGGCACTTGCAAGTTCCACTATGGCAAAGGACATCTATGCGTCTCTTGCTTCTTTGCGTGGCTGGATGCTGACTGGCAATGCCAATTTCAAAACCGAGCGGGCCGAGATATGGCAGAAAATTTTCCAAACAAAAACCGATATGGATATTCTTTCGAAAGGTTGGACCAATCCGGACAACATAGAGAAATGGAAAAATTTTACGGTCATTCTTGATGAATTTTCGGTCGCGCAAGACCAGGTGGAGTCAGTATCCCATACGGTAGAAGAACGACCGGCGACGAAGATACTGATATCCGAAGCGGCCCCGCGGGCCGCGAAAATGCTTCAGCTGATCACCACGATGATCGACATTGAAATTTCCGGCGACGGTAGCAAGAATTTAGACACAGATTTGGATTCCAAAACAGTGGTGGGCCTGATGGCGGACGTGCGTGGCACATTGGCCGCGAGTCTCGCCAGTATCAGGGCCTACTTACTTACCGGCAATGCGCAGTTCAGAAATGAATTTACGGAACTGTGGCGCAAAAATGAGGCACGCTTCATCGACCTGTCCCGTCACTCATCTCTTTTATCGTCGCAACAAAAAAAAGCATTCGACGAATTCAAAGTATGGCGCACTGAATTCGCTCCCCTGCCTCGCGAGATGTTCGACATCCGTGCTTCAGAACGTTGGAACACCGCGACATATCTGCTCGTATCAGAAGCAATGCCACGCGCCAAAAGGCTGTTGGCGCTTTTGTTGGGTGCCGAGCAGGAAGATGGCACAAATTTTGAAGGCATGGTTGAAAACCAAAGGACTCTTCTCGAAAATGATAACGATGTTCAGACCAAAACAATCAACAGTCTGTTCACATTTCAGAGGATGGTGCTTTTTATTGGCATCGTCGTCGGCCTTTATATCTCTTTCTCTGTGTCGCGATCCATTTCCGCCCCGGTCGTGTCCATGACCATCGCCATGAGACGTTTGGCGGCCGGTGAGCTGGATGTAAATATCCCGGCCCTGGATCACGGTGACGAAATTGGCAGCATGGCCAAAGCCGTCCAGGTCTTCAGGCAAAACGCCATCGAGCGGAACCGCATTGAAAAAGCACAAATTGAAACAATGCGGGAACTGGATTTCCAGAAATACGCTCTCGATGAACACGCGATTGTCAGCATTGCCGATGTTCGGGGAATTATTGTTTACGCAAATGAAAAATTTTGCGATGTATCGGGATATACCGAAAAAGAACTGTTAGGCCAAAACCACCGCATCGTTAAGTCCGAAGAACATACCTCCGAATTTTACACCGAAATGTGGAAAACGATTTCCTCCGGCAACGTGTGGCATGGCGAGATAAAGAATAATTCAAAAGATGGTCAGGGTTACTGGGTCATGACCACCATCGTCCCCTCCTTGAATGAAAAGAGAAAACCGTTCCAATACGTGTCCATTCGTACGGATATTACCAAACGAAAAGAAGCCGAATTAAAGGCATTGATGGCCAGTCGCACGAAATCGAATTTGCTCGCCAACATGAGTCACGAATTGCGCACCCCACTGAATGCAATCATCGGTTTTTCCGGCTCGATTAAAGAGGAAATTTTTGGCCCCATTGGCAATGACAAGTACAGCGAATATTTGGATGATATCCATTCCTCCGGTCAACATCTTCTGGACCTTATCAATGATATTCTCGATGTTTCCGCCGTCGAGGCGGGGGCATTGGATTTGCATGATGAATATGTCAGCCTGTCGAAAGTCGTCGATGCCGCGCTGCGCATTGTCAGACCGCTGGCGGAAAAAGGAAATCTGACAATAGCGACCACTATTGATGCTGAAATCCCGCTGGTTTACGCCGATGAACGGCGGGCAAAGCAAATTTTCCTCAACTTGCTCAGTAACGCCGTAAAATTTACCCCCGAAGGTGGCGAAATATCCGTCAGTACGTTGATCAATGACAACGGCTCTCTTTCTGTTGCCATCGCTGACACGGGGGTCGGAATGGATGAAGAAGAAATCAGAACGGCCTTGAGCGTTTTTGGTCAGGCCGACAGTGGCCTTGACCGCAAGCATGAAGGTACCGGTCTGGGATTGCCGCTAACGGAGGGGCTGATGAAACTGCATGGCGGGACGTTGGAACTGAAAAGCGAAAAAGGTAAGGGGACACTGATAACCGTGACATTTCCCAGGGAACGCATTGGCGAGACTGTCTGTTTCGGGTCAGAAGTATAAGAAATTAACCGCCAGGAGTGATGTCCGCAAGGACGACGCCCGCGCCGTTACCGAGCCTTCCCCCGCCGCTACGGAGAGCGATCACTGCCCGTAGCGGCAATGTTTTTGTAGGGCGGGGCTCGCCCCGCCGGCAACGCCGGATGACCCGATGCCGCGGGTGCGCGGTTCCACGTCGTCGGCCGGGCGAGCCCGGCCCTACCGGGCCCCGCGGCGTCAATGTTTTTGTAGGGCGGGACTCGCCCCGCCGGCAACGCCGGATAATTCGATGACCGCAGGTGCGTGGTTCCGCGGCGTCAATGCTTTTGTAGATACTCTGTTGGATGTCAACCATTGGTGAGGTGGACATTGCTGAAGAGTTTAGTGGAATCGAAGAATTGGTGGTTTTTGAGACAAGCCCACAGGCCGGAGAATTCAAGGGGTCAGAGTACTTGAAATTCCAACTACGCTGATGCCTTGATCTGCCGCTGGAAATTTCAAGTACTCTGACCCCTTGAATTCATTTCAATGCCACCGTGGATTTCAGCGTCGTCGGCCGGGCAAGCCCGGCCCTACCGGGCATGAGGATGCGCGAATCGGTAGGGCGGGCCTTGGCCCGCCAACAACATCGTGAGAATCCGCCGCGATCACCACGGGTCCACGGCGTCGGTCGGGCGGGCCCGGCCCTTGGATCGCCGATGCGTGGGTTGTCGACCGGTGAGCGTGATTGCCGATACGCGGGGCGGGGCTCGCCCGGCCGACATCGCGGAATCGCGCACCCACGGCATCGGGTCATCCATCATCGTCGGCGGGACAAGCCCCGCCCTGCCGCAAAACACCCCCCTCATCCACTCGTACAAGGGCCGGGCCGGGCTGGCCTGGCCGACGCCGTCGAAACCGGCGGATCACACAGCCCGGATGCAAGCCGCGGGCCGGAATCCGGGGATCATGGTGCCGGGGAAAGGCCCCGCCCCCGGATTCCGCTACGCTCCAACGGACTACGGGAGCCTACGGGAACCGGGAGGAGACACCGCGGGACCGATCGCCTCCGCACCGCGCAAAAGCTGGATTTGCTAGACTCTCGCGATGACCGTACCCGAGGCGCAGT
>ENA-ORDP01001838-ORDP01001838.1-marine-sediment-metagenome-genome-assembly--contig:-NODE-1838-length-10979-cov-7.846119_pt1 | contig 10979 bp, 10 predicted proteins | sample MGYA00248627_ERZ508539 | MGnify/ENA primary metagenome ERZ508539 (study PRJEB26208, sample SAMN05571518) | marine sediment metagenome | biome: deep sea; feature: Hydrothermal vent; material... | reverse complement strand
GCGTAGGATGGGTAGAACGAAGTGAAACCCATCACCATAATCAGTAAACAAAACTACGCGTAGGATGGGTAGAACGAAGTGAAACCCATCACTGCAATCAAAAGGTTCCGTTGTCCCAGCCCCACATGGCGCGTGGGGCATCGACAAACTCGATATAAATGCGGGCAGTGGGAATCGCGAGTTGTTCTTCAATCAGGTTGCAGAGCGCGGCAGACAGCGCGGGCGTCTTGCTTTCGGTCAGGCCGATGCTTTTCAGTTCCAGATAGGCCAGGGGTGCGTTGCTGCCGGCAAACAGCATGGATTGTGGCGGTTCCAGCGCGACCATGACGTAGCTTTCCGGCTTGCCCAGTTCATGAGCCACCCGTTTTGAGGCCTCGGCCAGTAAGCGGGCTGTGGCGGTATCATCAATGGCGATGTTGCTCTGAATTTTCAGGTAGGGCATTTGAGTTCTCTGTGTTATATTCAGCTACAGTAATCGGCGACCTGTTGTTTGGATTGATCAAGTTTTTTCATGCGTTCTTTATCGCTCAGGCTTTTAATATTGCCATTTTTGTCTTTCCAGCGCCGTTGGACCTGATAAAAGCGCAGGTGATCCTTGGCCAGTTTGCAGTCCTTCTCACGCTCGGCGGCATTTTTTTCCATTTCTTTTTTGACCAGTGCGTTTTCTTTGCGCTTGACTTCGTCCTGCATGATCGATTCTCGGGCAGAACTGGCGGCGTGAGATTCTGAACTGGAGCGGGAGGAGGGCGCGAGGGTCTGGATACGTTCGTATCGGGTGCCGTCGGCAGGCGGGCGTTGTGAATACACGACATGGCCATTACTATCGATCCACTTATAGGTGCTGACGGCGTAGCTACTGCCGGATATGAATAAGCTCAATAGGATGGATGCAAGGATGATGGATATTCTTCGCATGGGAGCTACCTGTTATTGACGCGCGTGAGCGCGTATGTATGGGGGTTCCGTATTCTAATCATGCACTTGTTAAGTGTATACCATAACGGCTCTTGTCTGAACCGGCCTTATCCGAGTAAATGCGGATTGATCCACAGTTTTCCGGCCCCTCTTTAGTTCGGAGGTACAAAACCCTGCCAGCCGTGTCGGATTGCCGATTTTTGTCCAGGATAGACTAATTTAGTGCAATTATCCGGGTTGACTGATTATACTATAGCGTTTCGTGAGTACGATGCGGCAGAGGTGGTTAACTGTCTGCTGTATCCAAATATCGATCATGCGGGAGAAGCAGACGTGAAACTTGGTGGTGGCGATATCCTTGTCCAGTTTTTACAGGATGAAGGTGTTGAATTTGTATTTGGTTACCCGGGCGGTGCAGCCCTTCATATCTACGATGCCATTTTCCGGCAGGAAAGTGTCAAGCATATTCTTGCTCGTCATGAGCAGGGGGCGGTGCACGCGGCTGACGGTTTTGCGCGTTCTACCGGCAAACCGGGGGTGGCGCTGGTGACTTCCGGGCCGGGTGCGACTAATGCCCTAACGGGTATTGCCACCGCCTATATGGATTCCATTCCGTTGGTGGTGCTGACCGCACAGGTTCCCAGCCCGCTTATCGGCAGTGACGCCTTTCAGGAAGTCGATTCGGTTGGCATTACCCGCCCCTGTGTCAAACACAATTTCCTGGTCAAAGATGTTAAAGATTTGGCCAGCACTTTGCGCAAGGCCTTCTATATTGCGACTACCGGGCGACCAGGACCGGTCGTTGTCGATATTCCCAAGGACATCACCGATCCGGGCGTGAAAATTCCGTATAGCTACCCGGAAGATTTCAGTATGCGCTCCTACCAACCGACGGTGAAAGGTCATCCGGAGCAGATTAGCCGGGCGGTTGAGCTGATCCTGTCGGCGAAACGGCCCATGGTCTATTCGGGTGGCGGGGTGGTTTTGAGCAATGCAGCGGAGGAATTTACCGCTTTTTGCCGCATACTGGGTTTTCCCGTTACCAATACCCTGATGGGCTTGGGCGGCTACCCAGGCACCGATCCCCAGTTTGTCGGCATGCTGGGCATGCATGGCACCTATGAAGCCAATATGGGGATGCATGAGTGCGATGTGTTGATTGGTATTGGTGTGCGTTTTGATGATCGGATAACCGGAGATCTGAAAAAATTCTGTCCGCATGCAAAAATCATACATGTGGATATCGATCCAGCCTCGATCTCCAAGAATGTTCGCGTCGATGTGCCCATCGTCGGTGATGTCAAGCAGGTAGTCAGTGATCTGACCCGGGAACTGGATGCCACCGGAAAACAGAATGATGCCGCTGCGCTGAAAAAATGGTGGAGCCAGATTGGCCAGTGGCGCGGCAGGGACTGTCTGCAGTATGATCGCGGCAGTGAGCTGATCAAACCCCAGTACGTGGTTGAAAAACTCTATGAAGTCACCGGTGGCGATGCTTTCGTGACTTCCGATGTGGGCCAGCACCAGATGTTCAGTGCGCAGTTCTACAAGTTCGACAAACCGCGCCGCTGGATTAATTCCGGTGGCCTGGGCACCATGGGCTTTGGGTTGCCGGCCGCGATTGGCGTACAATTGGCGCATCGTGATGCGACGGTCGCCTGTGTCACGGGCGAGGCCAGTATTCAGATGTGTATTCAGGAGTTATCGACGGCGCGCCAGCTTGATCTGCCGCTCAAGATCATTTGTCTGAATAATCGCTATATGGGCATGGTGCGTCAGTGGCAGGAGTTTTTCTATGAAAGCCGCTATTCGCACACTTATATGGATGCGCTACCGGATTTCGTCAAGCTGGCAGAAAGCTATGGTCATGTCGGCGTGCGTATTGAAAAGCCGGAAGATGTGGAAGGCGCCCTGAAAGAAGCCTTCGCCATGAAGGACAGTCTGGTGTTCATGGACTTTGTCACTGATCGGACTGAAAATGTTTATCCCATGATCGCCGCCGGCAAGGGACATCATGAAATGCAAGAAAGAGAGTTAGCCTGAGATGCGTCATATTATTTCATTATTGATGGAAAATGAGGCGGGTGCGTTGTCGCGTGTCGCCGGTCTGTTTTCCGCTCGCGGATACAATATCGAATCCCTGACTGTCGCACCGACCGAAGATCCGTCGTTGTCACGCATGACGCTGGTGACTCGGGGGTCGGACAACGTGATCGAACAGATCAAGAAACAGCTCAACAAGCTGATTGATATTGTTAAGCTGGCCGACATCAGCGATGGCGTACATATCGAACGTGAACTGATGATGGTCAAGGTACAGGCGGCAAGCTCCGAGCAACGCGAGGAAGTTAAACGCATAGCGGATATTTTTAATGGCAGTGTGCTGGATGTGACCGACAAGACCTATGTGATTGAGCTGACGGGTTCCGGTGAGAAGCTGGATGCTTTCCTGCAGACCATCGATCAAAACAGCATCCTCGAAACGGTGCGCTCGGGGGCGACGGGGATTGCGCGGGGCGGGCAGTCCCTGCGAGTGTAATTCAGATTAGATAATATTTATCCTACTATACACAGATACAGGAACAGTTTAATGAATATCTATTACGATAAAGATTGTGATCTTTCCATTATCAAGGGCATGAAAGTAGCCATCATCGGTTATGGTTCCCAGGGCCATGCCCATGCCAATAACCTGAAGGACTCCGGTGTCGATGTTACCGTTGCTCTGCGCGCCAGTTCCGCTTCGGTGGTCAAGGCCGAAAATGCCGGTCTCACAGTCAAGGGCACGGCCGAGGCGGTTAAGGCGGCGGATCTGGTCATGGTGCTGACGCCGGATGAATTTCAGTCACAGCTTTACAAACAGGATATTGAGCCAAGTTTGAAGCAGGGTGCGGTACTGGCTTTCGCTCACGGTTTCAGTATTCATTACAACCAGGTGCTGCCGCGCAAGGATCTGGATGTCATCATGATTGCACCGAAAGCGCCGGGACATACTGTACGCACCGAGTTTGTTAAGGGGGGTGGAATTCCGGATTTGATTGCGATTTATCAGGATGCAAGCGGCAAGGCTAAAGACATGGCCCTGTCGTATGCCTCTGCTATCGGCGGCGGTCGCACCGGTATTATCGAAACGTCCTTCAAGGATGAAACCGAAACCGATCTGTTCGGTGAACAGGCGGTGCTCTGTGGCGGCGCGGTGGAACTGGTCAAGGCCGGTTTTGAAACCCTGGTGGAAGCCGGTTATGCGCCGGAAATGGCCTATTTCGAATGCCTGCATGAACTCAAGCTGATTGTCGATCTGATGTATGAGGGCGGCATTGCCAATATGAACTATTCCATTTCCAATAACGCCGAGTACGGCGAATATGTCACCGGTCCCCGGATCATTAATGATGAAAGCCGCTGGGCGATGAAAGAAGCCCTGCACAACATCCAGACAGGTGAGTATGCCAAACGTTTTATCCTGGAAGGGCAGGCCAACTATCCCGAGATGACCGCCTACCGGCGGCTGAATGCCGCACATCCCATTGAGCAGGTGGGCGCCGAATTGCGCAAGATGATGCCCTGGATCGAGAAAATCGTGGATACCAGCAAAAACTAGTGAAAAAACAAAACGGTCTGTGTTATAAACATGGCCCGTTATTTTACCCCTATCTTTAATTAGCCACGAACTGTCGGCCATGTCGGTAAGCCAGCATTCAGCCATCGCCAGAGAGGGCATGCCTCTCCTTATTGTCGCCATTTTTGGCGCCTTACTGCTGCAGATTTATTTTGGTGCTGATAGTTGGCCTTCCTGGGTACTGGTGCTGGCGCTTGGCTGGCTATTGCGGGATCCGCAACGCAGCATACCGGCCTCGCCCCTAGGCATTGTCTCGCCAGTGGATGGTAAAGTGATGGCAGTGGAAGCCACCAAAGATCCCTACCTGTCGCGTGATTCGCTGAAAATCAGCATCCGCATGCCGCTGTACGGCACCTTTACCCTGCGTAGTGCCACTGAAGGCAATGTCATCCAGCACTGGATGGCCGATACCGTTCCCCGAGGCAGCGGTCATACCCATGCGGTCTGGTTGCAGACGGATGAAGAGGATGACGTGGTGCTGGCCCTGCACCCCGGCCGTTTTTTTGGCCGCATTGCCTGCTATCTTTCGACCGGTGATCGTGTCGGTCAGGGACGGCGCTGTGGTTATATCCCACTGGGAGCGCAACTGGATGTCTACCTACCGGCGAACTGCCCGGCAAAAGTCAGAGTCGGTGAAAAAGTATGGGGGGGGAGATCTATCCTCGCCCAGTTCATTCACCGCGCACAGGTTCTGAAACCAATAACCTCATAGCTTGCAGCGAAAAACGGCAGTATGATGAAATGAGAAACCTGTTGGCACGCCGGGAGATTAAACTCCAGGAGGGTAGCGGCTTATTTCTACCGGCAAAACGGGTTATGCTTCCGCTATGACTGAGCGCAGACACAAACCACATCGTCACCGCGGCATTTACCTGCTGCCGAATCTATTTACCACGGCAGCCCTGTTCTCCGGTTTCTACGCGATTGTTGCAGCCATGCAGAGCCGTTTCGAAGCCGCAGCGGTGGCCATATTTATAGCGATGCTGCTCGACGGTCTGGATGGCCGGGTGGCGCGCCTGACCAACACCCAGAGCGACTTCGGAGCAGAATACGATAGTCTTTCCGACATGGTGTCATTCGGCCTGGCGCCGTCGCTGGTGATCTATCAGTGGGCGCTGTCGGAAATGGGCAAGGCGGGTTGGCTGGCGGCCTTTGTCTACACCGCAGGCGCCGCCCTGCGCCTGGCGCGTTTCAATACCCAGGTGGGAACTGCCGACAAGCGTTATTTCCAGGGGCTGGCCAGTCCCGCCGCCGCGGCGATCGTTGCCGGCATGGTCTGGGTGGGTAATAATTACGGTCTGCAGGGCAAGGCCATCAATCTGGCCGCCTGGACTCTGACGCTGTTGGCAGGGTTGCTGATGGTCAGCAATGTGCGTTATCACAGTTTCAAGGGTATAAATTTCAAGGATCGGGTGCCTTTTGTCACTATTTTGTTTATCGTGCTGGTGATTGTTTTAGTATCTTACGATCCTCCCGTGGTATTGTTTTCCGTGTTTTTACTTTATGCCCTGTCCGGTCCGGTCTGGACCCTGGTGTTATTGCGCCGGCGGCGGGGTGAGCGCCGGGCCCAGCGAAGCAATGAGATCCAGCAAGGTGAGGGCGTTAAAAAAAATAATAACAATGACTTTGAAAAATGATCCAATTACCGCTATAGTTGTTTTCAGAGATTATTAATGATGACAACAGGCAATCACGACAATCAAAACCAGATGATGTCTGCCCAGCATGGGGCGGCACCCGCGTCCTGTTGTCTGCTATCGCTACGACTGCTGCCCGGCCGGGCAACTATTTGATTCCTCGCGCGGGAATACGCGCACATAAACCCCATTTTTGTTTTACCACGCATTCTCATACCAGTGAGAATGCGTAGCTTTCGCGGATGCGCATGGCATAATGGCGTCCGCGCAGGAGAGTTGAAATGTCCAAGACAAGTACGACAACCGATAAGCTGATTATTTTTGACACCACCTTGCGTGATGGTGAACAGAGTCCCGGCGCCTCCATGACCCTGGATGAAAAGGTGCGTATCGCCCGGACCCTGGAAAAAATGCACGTCGATGTGATTGAAGCCGGTTTCCCGATTGCCAGCGTAGGTGATTTCGAAGCGGTGAAAGCCGTAGCCGAGGCCGTCAAAGACAGCAGCATCTGTGCTTTGGCAAGGGCCCTGGACAAGGACATCGAGCGTGCCGGTGAAGCGCTTAAACCTGCTCATTCAGGGCGCATACACACCTTCATCGCCACCTCGCCCATCCACATGAAAAGCAAGTTGCGCATGAGTCCCGAACAAGTGCTGGAACAGGCCGTGCGGGCGGTGAAAAAAGCGTGTCAGTACACCGATAACGTGGAATTCTCGCCGGAAGACGCCGGGCGTTCGGATCTGGATTTTCTTTGCCGGGTGCTGGAAGCGGTGATCGATGCCGGTGCGACAACGGTGAACATTCCCGATACGGTGGGTTACAACATTCCCGCGCAGTTCGGCGCTTTGATTCACAACCTGCGCGAGCGCGTTCCCAATTCGGACAGGGCGGTATTTTCGGTGCACTGCCACAACGACCTTGGGCTGTCCACGGCCAACTCGCTGGCGGCGGTGATGAACGGTGCGCGTCAGGTGGAATGCACCATCAACGGTCTGGGCGAACGCGCCGGTAACGCTTCGCTGGAAGAAGTAGTGATGACGGTGAAAACCCGGCGTGATATTTTCCCCTGTTCGGTAGAACACCTGGACACCACCCAGATTATGAGTTGTTCGCGTCTGGTGTCGGGCATAACCGGTTTTGCGGTGCAACCCAACAAGGCTATCGTCGGCGCCAACGCCTTTGCTCACGAGTCCGGTATTCATCAGGACGGCGTGCTCAAGCATCGCGAGACTTACGAAATCATGCGTGCGGAGGATGTAGGTCTGACCACCAACCGTATGGTGCTGGGCAAACATTCCGGACGCAACGCCTTTCGCACCCGCCTGAAAGAGTTGGGTGTGGAATTCAAGTCCGAGTCGGAGTTGAACGAAGCCTTTTCCCGCTTCAAGGAACTGGCTGACAAGAAGCATGAAATCTATGACGATGATCTGCAGGCGTTGGTGACCGAAGCCAGTGTCGAAGCCGCTAACGAATGGGTCCGGCTGGTGGCGTTGAAAGTCTGTTCGGAAACCGGCGAAACGCCGGTTGCCACCGTGTCTATTGATCTGAATGGCGAGGAACAGGAGAGCGTCAGCGAAGGCAGCGGGCCGGTGGATGCGGCGTTCAAGGCGATTGAAAATCTCATGAACAGCGGCACTGAACTGTTGCTGTACTCGGTCAACAACATTACGAACGGCACCGACTCGCAGGGCGAGGTTACCGTGCGTCTGGAAAAAGGCGGGCGCATCGTCAATGGTCAGGGTGCGGATACGGATATCGTCATCGCCTCGGCCAGGGCCTATGTCAACGCGCTGAACAAAATCATGGAGCCGCAAACGCGTTCGCATCCGCAGACGGGCGATGTGTAACATCTCCCGTCAGGGGTGAGTGGTTAGCGGCTAAATAGGGGTTCTGAATACGGGTACACGAGTGACTTTCCACGTTTGTGGTGAGTTCTTCGACAGGGCTCTCCTGAGCGAAGCCGAAGGGCTTCCTTCGACAGGCTTCCTTCGACAGGCTCAGGACGAACGGTGGTTTCTAACGTGGTCTGGTATTTTGAATAGCTATTTACTGGCTAGTGGTAGAGAGAGATTGTTGACTCAAGGGGTTGGTGGCAAACAATAATTATTAGTGCTATCGTTTGTCACCGCCTCCATTATAAGTTACTACTACCGTGATAACACAAGACAATCTAACCGGCTTACAGGACAGAAATGCCTTTTTAACGCTTTTGTCTAAACAGGTTAACGATGTAAACATATATAACTCAAAAATCGGACTGCTGATTGTTGATATCGATCGGTTCTACAGAATTAATAATATTTTTGGATATGAAGTCGGGGATCAGATTCTACAGAAGTTCGCCGCGTTGTTGAGAAATGTAGTACGGGCGCAGGATTATGTGGCGCGTATTGGTGACAACAGGTTTGCCCTGATTTTAACGAATATCATGAATATGGGGCATGCGGAGCTGGCGGCACACAAGATACTACGCCTGTTGCAGGTTCCTTTTACGTTCAAAGAAGAAAAATTATATGTGGACTGCACTATAGGCATAAGTCTTTGCCCGACACATGCTTCAAATTACCTTTATCTCATGAAAGAATGTGAATCTGTCCTGCATGAAGCAAAACAGGGGAATAAAAAAATAGGAAAATCGGCTGTACCGGAGGACGAAGAAATATCGGATAGCTGGGATATAGAGATGGCCCTTGATGGCGCACTGGAAAAAGACCAGTTGCTGATCTATTACCAACCAAAAATTTCACTTAATACCGGGAGTATCGTAGGCGCCGAGGCCTTGCTCAGGTGGAATCACCCGGAAAAAGGTTTTATATCCCCTGACTATTTTATTCCTATCGCAGAAAGAATGGGAAATATCAAATCCATTACAAACTGGATATTGAATACTGTACTGCGGCAAAGCGCCGAATGGACAAATAAATGGGGGCCATTATCTGTCTCCGTTAATATTCCGCCGGATTTGATCTTGTCTCCCGATCTGAAAGATCATATTTTGAATGCCCTCAACCTGTGGGGCAATAAGAATATTATACTAACCCTGGAAATTATTGAGCGCTCACTCGTGCTGGAACCTGAGAGAAGTTTTTCTGTTTTGAGAGAACTTCAGGAAATGGGGGTTAGTATATCAATAGATGATTTTGGAACAGGCTATTCATCATTATCTTATTTTGAAAAGCTTCCGGTTAATGAACTTAAAATAGATCAGTCATTTATATTCAATGTAGTAACAAATACTTTCAGTCAGAATATAGTGAAACTTATCGTCGATCTTGCGCATGCCTTTAATATGGAAGTGGTCGCAGAAGGCACGGAAAATCTTGCTACCCTGGGATATCTGAAGAAAATAGATTGCGATATTGCGCAAGGTTATTATTTTGCGAGACCCATGCCTCATAAAGAAATGATAAGGTGGCTTGTCAAATTTTCAGGTGTTGATGTGAGAAAGTTATAAAAACAGCTGATCCATTTTGATACCATATGATCCATATGGCAGACCTTTTTCGACTTTCAGGCTGAAATTTTCCTGCTTTGACAAATTAATCGTTTTGAACTCTTTCATTGGAAGTTTGTCCTTGTCAAGAATCAGCATCACCGTTGGGAAGAGCCTCTTCAGATCGTTAACCTCGAGTACGATGCCGATTTCTCCTGAATTACATTCCACCAGCGAACCCGTTGGATACAGCCCTACCGTCTGGATAAATTGCTCGATTAACTCGGTCTGAAAAATAGTATTACGGCAATGATAAAGCTCATGGATAGCTTCGTGAGGCGTGAAAACCACTTCACTGTAAGGTTTTCGTGTCGTCATGGCATCATAACTATCGACAATGCCGGCAATTCGGCCATAAACCGGAATTAAATCGTTTCCCAGTTTCTGAGGATAACCGGAACCATCCGCACGCTCATGGTGTGTTGCAACCATGCGCAGGACAGAAGGGGGTATAGACTGTGATTCAACCAGTATTTTTACACTGTAGTCCACATGCTTCTGAATCAACGTGCACTCTTCAGGCGACAGGGCATCTTTTTTATTGAGCAGCGTATTCGGTAATTTTGTCTTTCCAATATCGAGCAACATGCCGCCGAGGGCAAGATTATTGATGTCTTTTCGCTCAAGCCCAAGATGGCGTCCAAACTGCGCACACCAGACGGACGTGCCTAATGCATGGCTGTATATATATTTGTCCGATTTCTCAATCTGGACCAGTAATGCGAAGGCAGACGGATTACGGATAATACTGCCCACCGTCGCCTCGACACCCTCTTTTACCAGTTCGATATTCAGTGATTTTCCTTTTTGGAGATCGTGGAGAATCTTTTTAAGACTTGAATTTACTCTTTCCTGGATCTCCTTGGCATCCTTGAACTCCTGCTCGAATGAAGATTTTATTTCATAAAAGCATTTTTTTAATTTTGTGTATTCGTTATCAGGCTTATTATTGAAGGCCTCTATCGGAGGGAGTTCCCTGCCCTGTAATTGTAGCTTCTCGGGATCATCGGTGATCCAGTGCTCCACGGGTGGAGATGGCCCTCTGGCCGTATCCACATAAACATAACTGGTATAACGCCTGAGCATTTCGATATCTTTTTCTGATTCGATATGAAGCCCCTGTAGAGGAAAGGGTGTTTCGAGCCAGGGACGCTCAAGGCGGGTCACGTACATCCCCACCCTCAGGCCGTCAATGCTGGTTTTTAATTCGTTCTCGCTCATGGCCTCAAAGAATGTGGATCCGATTTACAAAAGAAGATAGTGTATTAATCGTTGCATAAGTATTTGCATCATAGCCCCCTCTCCCTCTGGGAGA
>ENA-ORDP01001837-ORDP01001837.1-marine-sediment-metagenome-genome-assembly--contig:-NODE-1837-length-10991-cov-3.489119_pt1 | contig 10991 bp, 9 predicted proteins | sample MGYA00248627_ERZ508539 | MGnify/ENA primary metagenome ERZ508539 (study PRJEB26208, sample SAMN05571518) | marine sediment metagenome | biome: deep sea; feature: Hydrothermal vent; material... | reverse complement strand
CAAATTCACTAATGGCTAATAGCATTTCCTTTCGCACATCGCCTGATGATTCATTCGCCGCTTGCATTAGATCGGGGACTACGTCCTGGCCGCTGATATTAATCAGGGCTTTGACGATAACGTGAGCGGAATCTGAATATTTTTTTAAGGTGGTGAATAGTTCGGGAATGGCACGCTCATCCGACATGTTTCCTAACGCATCAACCGCCCGTTCACGCACCCACCAGTCTTCATCATTTAGTGCCTGGACCAGATAAAAATAGGCACGTTCATCTTTAACTGAATTTAGAATTTCAACGGCAGTCCGGCGCATAAATTCATCTTTATCGTTTAGTAGTGTCACGACTGCCTCGACGACACGAGGACCACCGATAGATCCTAACGCGTCGGCCGCGCGTACTCTTACCCACCAGTCAGAATCTCGAATGGCATTTAACAGGTCTTTTATAGCGCGGGGATCGGCTACTTCATTTAAAACTTCAACGGCAGCGCGTCGTATATATTCAGAATCATCATTCAATATTTCGATGAGATAGTTAACCGTATTGGGGTCATTGATACGAACCAGTGTCTCAATGGCCTTGGACTGCACCGTCATATCGGCGTCACGCAGTAACGGTATTACCTTTGTCGCAGAAACTTCCATGCCGAGTTGGCTGATACCATCGAGTGCGATTTGTCTAACTAGTTTGCTTGAGTCACTTAAAGCCTGAACCAAAACGTTGCGTACAGAGTCGTTTTTAAACTGTGCCAAAGCCTTGATAGCTTGTATACGTGTGGGTACGTCCACGTCCTCTGCGTACTTTAGTAAATAGGGTATCGCTTCTGGTGTGACAACAGTATGGATAAGATGAAACGCAAGGGTGCGTTTATTTTTATCCTGGGTCTCCAGCAGATCGGTAACTTTTTTTATATTAAGCTGCGATTTTTTTTCCGTTAAAATTTGCAGTAATAATTTTTTTGGGATTTCCGGGTCATCCAGCTGTTTCAATAAACGGTTGGGGTCGTATTTATCGTTTTTAACCAGAATTTGTGCGATGCTGGTTACTAACTGTCGGCTAGGTTCAGCAAGGGCGTCAACATAATCCGCTAAGGACTTATTGTCGAGCAGAGCGGCTAACAAACTTTCGATCTGAGGATTGCCCGGTACATCCAGTAGTGCATCGATGAGTTTTGATACGGCAGGTCGGCCAATTTGCTTGAGTTTTGCATAAGCGGCGATCGCCTCAGGATCTTTCGGGTTGTCCGAGTCCAAAAGCGCGTTGATTGCTTTGTTAACTTTAAAAGAATCTAACAGGCTCATCGTTATCTATGCTATATGTTACGATCGATTGGTGACTTGGATGATATAGGACTTATTCACCATGCAAACCTGTGTATCGGAAGTATACATACGAATAAATCGTTCCTGTCCCTGATTCAGGTAGTCATAGAGGCGTTCATGATCCTTGGGCAAAACTTCTATGATCTCCCCATCGATAATTGAACCGTCCATCATATGCACCCGAGATGACAGGCGAGTGTATTTTTCACCATCTGGTTTGGTATCTTCATATTCGACCCGAACAATTGAGGCGCGGTTATAAAAACGTAGCTCTTCTGGTGTCTTGCTTTTTAGTACCAAAAAAGGTGAGTCTTTGTTGAGCACATAGCGGGGGTCCTCCCGGGTGCCCGTATCTTCGCCAATCATGACGAAAATCGACCCGATAACGAGGCCCTCAGGGTGTACCCACATGCTAACCTGTTTTAATGCCTTGGCTATCTTGAGTGGTTTATCTTTCACCACTTTCTCCAATATATTACGATCGATCAGATAAGTATATCGAGAAAATACATAACTGCGAATGGCAAATGCTTGTTTTAGCAGTTATTTTCGTAATATCGTGTGGGAAAATGTGCTGCTATCCGTGTTTACCATTAGGATTGTACAAAAAAACTCGAGCCGGGGCCGACGGCCGCCTACATAATACGCCCACCGCGGATAAATCGTTTGCTCCAGTAGGGGGAGTTGAGTTTTGCGACTGAGACCTTTTTACCGCTCGAGGGGGCATGGACGAAGCGATTATTGCCGAGATAAATCCCCACATGCGACACCTTTCGACCTGATATCCGGAAAAACAGCAGATCACCTCGTCGTAGGGCCTTTCGGGATATCGGTCGGCTGGCCTTGTATTGTGCGTAGGAGGTGCGCGGTAAGGTAATACCATTCTGGTGATAGGAAAAATAGACCAGGCCGCTACAGTCAAATCCACTTTTCGGTGAAACACCACCGTACTTGTACGGCTTGCCAATCATCGATACCGCTGCCTGTACCACGTTTTCTGATTGTCCGGCAGACGCGGGAGTATGTGTGTAGCTGCTGGTTTTAGGGTTGCTGCCACACGCTGTCAGGCCTGCGATAATCAGCAGGCACCCGCTTCGATATAGCCATTGGCGGAGCGCGGTAGACATAACACGGTTTTCGGATTTTCTTCGCATAAGTTTAGTCATCGAATAAGCGAAATCACAATAATTATAATAAAAACATAAGCTAAAGCAAGATATTTAATGCTATTTCAGGTATTACTAAACTGTGATCGTGCTCGCAGATTAACACTATAAATATACAGGAGATAGTCTAATTGTCGATAAATTAACCAGGTAAAGTATATGTTGAATCAACTAGCAACAACATCAGAGGCACATTTCAAGCGACAGGTGAACCCTTCTGTCGAAGGCCACCTGCGCGCCGAATCTCGGCAAGAGGTAGAGTCAAAACAGACTGAACGGGCCAATGAGAGAGAGGCTTTGCGAGCCGATCGCCAGGAACGGAGCCGAGACCGGATGCAACAGCAGCAGACGAGTGAGCTGCGACACGAAAGCCAGGGTACTCGCGATCGTGCAGCCTCTGTCACCAGTCAGGCGGCTGAAATGGCAGAGGATTTGACCCAAAAAGTCAGGGAAGCCAAACGGGAAGAGACAAGACAGTATCAAGATGCGGGGTTTTCCCATCAGAACAAGACACGGCAAATTACCCAGACTTACCAACAGGATCTGCCAAGCAATGTAAACCGCATAATTGACGAAATAGCGTGAGAATCTGATCTAGTTATTACCATAATAATCTAATTAACCTCAATAACGACCCTTTCCTGAACTACAAAATCGTACCCCTATAAGGTCGAAACTTACGTTAAACTAGCGCCAGTGTAAGAGGTGAAGTATGGCGCGGCGTCCAACCAGAAAACGAAATCCAAAAAAGAAGGTATCTCGGCGGGTCAACAAGACCCGGAAACCCAAAAGGCCCGGAAAATCAGCCAGGAAATCAGATAATCCTGTTCTTAAGTTTTTAAGACGCATTCCCTGGCGACGCCTGTTTTTGGGTGGGTCACTGATCTTAATTGTTTACACGGTTTATCTGGATTTTGTTGTGCGTGGTCAATTTGAAGATAAGCGTTGGGCGTTGCCGGCACAGGTCTATGCGCGACCACTGGAACTGTATGAGGGGTTATCACTCAAGGCAGATAATTTTGAGCGGGAATTGAATCTACTCAATTATCGTTATGCGTATAATCCGACGGAGGCGGGCATGTTTCAACGCCACGGTAATGTGTTTTATATTGTTACGCGCCCATTTACCTTTTGGGACGTAAAGGAAAGTTCGCAAACGATTGAAGTTGCATTTTCTGGCGGCCAAATTTCGGCGATAAAAAATCGACGTAACAAAAAAGAGCTTGCCTTACTCAGGCTTGACCCTGTTCTGATCGGTGGCATTTACCCACTTAAGAAGGAAGACAGGAAACTGGTTTCACTAAATGATGTGCCTGAATTGCTGCCGGAAATTCTGGTGGCGGTCGAAGACAGAAAATTCTATGACCACTATGGTGTTGACCCAATAGCCATTGCGCGTGCCTTTCTGGCCAATATACGTGCAGGAAAATCGGTGCAAGGTGGGAGCACGATTACCCAGCAACTGGTTAAAAATTTTTTCCTGACAAATGAACGCAGTTTATGGCGAAAATTCAACGAAATCATTATGGCGGTATTGCTTGACTGGCATTATGAAAAGGATGACATTCTTCAGGCTTACATTAACGAGATTTATCTTGGCCAGGATGGCGCGCGAGCTATTCATGGCTTTGGTCTTGCCAGTCAATATTATTTTGGGAAGCCGATTCAGCAACTAAATTTAAATCAGCTGACCTCGTTGGTCGCATTGATTCGTGGCCCGTCATACTATCACCCTGATAAACATGCCGATCGGCTACTGGCGCGACGTAACCGCATATTAGAGGGGTTACTGGAGCAAAAAGTGATAAGCGCTGACCTGCTTGCACGTACAAAAGGGTTACCGATTAATGTGCTTAAAAAAAGACAGACCACATCACGACGGCACCCTGCTTTTCTGGATTTGGTGAAACGACAGTTACGAGAGTTCTACCCGGAATCAAAGCTTAGTTCTGATGGACTAAGAATATTTACCACGATGAACCCCATTGTGCAGCTTGACGTTGAACAGAAAGTAAAAGAGCGCGTCGCCAGGCTGGCAAAACAGCGTGGTTTAGGTAACAAATTGCAATCCGCTGTTGTCATCGCTAACTCAACCAGTGCCGAAGTGATTGCAATGGTCGGCGATCATAATCCCCGCTTTGCCGGATTTAATCGGGCGTTAGATGCTTCGCGACCGATCGGCTCGCTAATTAAACCCGTTGTTTATTTATCAGCATTGGAAAAATCGGATCAATACAACTGGACGACCAGGATAGAAGATAAATCCATTTCGCTCAAAGCCAAAGATGGATCGATCTGGACGCCGATGAATTATGATCGAAAGTCACATGGATCAGTGACCTTGATTACGGCGATGACCAAGTCCTATAATCAGGCGACGGTGCGGCTGGGGCTGGATATTGGGTTTCCGGCGATAAACGCAACATATAGAAAATTGGGTGGGCCGAAGGATCTGCCGCCATACCCGGCCATTTTGCTGGGCGCACAAAACCTGACACCGTTTGAAGTGACGCAAATATATCAGACTCTGGCCGCGAGTGGCTTTCGCAGTCCACTGCGCAGCATTCGGGAAGTACTGGATGTTGATGACCAACCACTGCGACGTTATCCAATCCAGGTTAAACAATCGATCAATTCTGATCTGGTGAACGTTATTAACAGTGGTCTGATCCAGGTCACTAAACAGGGAACGGCAAGATCATTATTGTCCCGCCTGCCAGCCGACCTGCACGTGGCGGGTAAGACCGGCACCACTAACGATACTCGGGATAGTTGGTTTGCCGGTTTTACCGGCTCGCATGTCGGGGTGGTCTGGTTGGGCACGGATGACAATTTATCGACCGGTCTGACCGGAAGTAGTGGAGCACTTCAGCTCTGGGGTGATATATTTAGCCAAATCAATACCACCGGACTTGCGCTTGAGCAAAGCGATGGTATTGATATTGAGTGGGTTGACCCGGGCACCGGTCTGCTTTCAAAGGCCGCGTGCGGTAACAGCGTTCAACTGGCCTTTATTCATGGCACGGCACCCACGGAGCGAGGCGAATGCCTGGATTCCGGATCCGGGATTCAGGAGCGATTTGACAGAACAGTAGAATGGATTAAACGTATATTTCGATGAAGTGGATTATATCTATAGTATCGGCCTTTGTGTTATTCGCCTGCGCCACGACAAAGCAAGCCTCAGTGGAGGTTCCGGGGGAAGACCCTCGACACACCGTCGCACCGGACAGGAATACCTCGAGTGCGGTTATCTCGTTACTCGAAAAAGCACGGGATGCGACGACGCAGGGAGATTATGAGCGTGCCGAGGTGTTGTTGGAAAGGACAGTTCGTATCGAGCCGCGAAATGCCAGTCTTTGGCACTATCTGGCCAAGTTGCGTCTGCACCAAAGTCACTATAACGACGCGATTGGTTTGGCTCAAAAGTCCAATAACCTGGCGCGTTCAAACAATCATCTAAAGGCCGATAACTGGCGCATCATTGCACACTCCAAATACCAACTGGGTGATGTGTCCGGGGCTCAGGCTGCACAGATGAAGGCAAAAAATCTTGGCAGTCAGTGAGTAAACTGGATTAAACTGCTGCTATGGTGATCTATGATGTAGGAAAACTGATTACAGAGACACGGCGTCTGGCTGCGGATTATAAGCGGGCAACCGGCAAATCGTTGGCAGTCAGTAGTGAAATTGCCAGATATGATGCCTGTAACTTGTTGCAACTTGAGCCATTAGAAGGTGACTTAGTGGCTGGTCATGATGCAATTGGCCAACATGCTGCCTGGAAAGATCTAAAGGTTCAGATAAAAGGCCGTGCGATATTTGATGATGCAAAGAGTGGTCAACGCATCGGCCAGTTGAAACTGGATAAAGATTGGGATGCGGTCGTGTTAGTGCTTATGAATGAAGAATTTGAAACGCAAGAGATCTACATGGTGATACGCAATGAAGTAGAAAATGAATTGGCTGATATAGACAGCAAGCGACAAAATCGTGGTGCGATGACGGTCGCACGTTTCAAATACCTTGCCAGATTAGTCTGGACACCTTTGGAAGGCATTATTGTTGAATAAATCGACTGTAAATATAAACGATCTGGCCTGCCCGATAAAACTGAAGAACGCGCATTTCCCATGTTAGATGAAGTTAACGATTTGCTGGGCGAGCAGGGCCCCTTCGTTCAGCAACTGGATCAGTTTAGCGTCCGTCCCCAGCAACAACAAATGGCGATGGCGATTGTCGATGCCATCGAGGCGTGTCAGGATCTGGTCGTTGAGGCAGGGACAGGAACAGGCAAAACCTTTGCCTATCTCGTTCCCGCTCTTTGCTCCGGCAAGAAAATTATTATCTCGACAGGGACAAAAAACCTTCAGGATCAACTCTTCAATAAAGATATCCCGCTGGTCAGAAAGGCATTGAATATCCCGATAACCTGCGCCTTGTTAAAAGGGCGGAGTAACTATTTGTGTTTGCACCGCTATAAACTCCAAAAAGAAGATATGAGGAACCTGCCACCTCGTACTATTACACAATTACAGAATATTGAGCATTGGTTATCACAAACCACCAGCGGCGATACCGCAGAACATATCGCTATTCCAGAAGGCGACCCTGTTTGGCCCTATATTACCTCCACCAGTGATAATTGCATTGGCAGTGACTGCCCGGATTATCAACAGTGTTATGTTATGCGGGCACGTCTGGAAGCACAGGCGGTGGATCTGATTGTGATTAATCATCACTTGTTATTGTCTGATATGTCCTTACAGGACGATGGTTTTGGCGACCTGCTTCCTGCGGCGGATGCCTACATCATCGACGAAGCGCACCAACTGGCCGACATTGCGACTAATTTTTTTGGTATTGGAGTGAGTACGCAACAATTTATTGAATTAGCGACGGACATCAAAAAAGAATACCGGGACCATATCAACGAATCAAAAGATGTCGACAAACTGGCCGACAGTATGGTTAAAACAACACGTGATTTTCGTTTAATCTTTGGCGACAAATCAAAACGATCGCCCTGGAATGCGATTAGCACTAATGAAAATGTCATAAAGCAGGTTGACGATCTGTATGATGTTCTTGAAGGCATGAAAGCGGCGCTGGAGCCTCTTTGTGAACGCGCCACGGAAATTGAAAACTGTTTTGCGCGTCTCACAATTTTACAGGACAGGCTCAACCAGGTTACCCAGTCATCTACACCGGGGCATGTGCATTGGTTTGAGGTGCACCACCGTTCAGTCAGCATGCACCTTACACCATTAAATATTGCCGATGCTTTTCAGACGCGTAAAGCTGGAAAAACAGGTGCTTGGATATTTACCTCGGCAACGCTTTCGGTGGCGGGTGGCGTTGATTATTTTGTGAAAGGTTTGGGTCTGATCGAGTATCAGTCCTTGTTGCTGGAAAGCCCGTTCAATTTTAGAAAACAGGCATTGTTATATACACCGACAGATCTGCCCGAGCCCAGTGATGAAAATTATACATTTAAGGTCGTCGATAAAGCCGTTGAAGTATTAAAAGAGAGCCAGGGCAGTGCGTTTTTTCTGTTCACCAGTTTCCGTGCGCTAAATATTGCCAGGGAACGATTGGAAAAGATGTTGGACTATCCACTGTTTGTACAGGGCGAGAGCCCGCGTGATGTTTTGCTGGAACGGTTTCGACAAACACCCCATGGCATTTTGCTCGGCACCAATAGTTTTTGGGAAGGTGTGGACGTCAGAGGCCGTGCTTTGACCTGCGTGATTATCGACAAACTTCCCTTCGCGGCACCCAATGACCCGGTATTTCAGGCACGCCTGGATGCACTGCGAGAACAGGGCGCAAACCCGTTTATGCATTACCAACTGCCCAAAGCCGCTATCATGTTAAAACAAGGCGTGGGCCGTCTTATCCGTGACGTCAATGACTTTGGAGTGTTGATGTTGTGTGACCCCCGTTTGAAGACAAAGTCTTACGGAAAAACATTCATAAAGAGTTTACCTGTGATGTCACAGACTGATACGGTAGACAGGGTCAAGGCCTTCTATGAATATTACCAGGCTAACAATGCCGAAAGTGACACAAAAAATAAAGCCGAAACTGCATGAACCTGCTTGCGATTGATACCGTTACCGAAATGGCCTCCATCGCCCTGTTAGCGAACGATGATATGTTGATCGATGAGGCCTTTGTGCCACAACAACATACACACGTTATTTTACCGATGATCCAGAAACAGATGGCGATAGCCGGATTATCGTTTAAACAACTCGATGCAGTTGTCTTTTCCCGCGGGCCGGGTTCGTTCACCGGCCTGCGTATTTGCGCCAGCATCACACAAGGGCTCGCTATTGCCCATGATCTGCCCGTGATCCCCGTTTCCTCGTTGGCGATCCTGGCGCAGGGCGCGTATCGCGAGGATAGTAATAAATCTCACGTTGTCGCTTGCCTGGATGCCCGCCGCGATGAAGTGTACTGGGGGTGTTTTAGTGAAGAAGCTGGATTAATGACATTGGTCGGTGAGGAAAGGGTCATCGCGCCAGAGTCGGTCAAGCCAGGAGAGGGCGGGCCATGGCATGGTGTGGGTAGTGGATTCAAAAGCTATGAAACGGAACTTGCAGACAATCTACAGGTCAATCTAATCAGCATTGAGCCACAACGGTTTCCTTTAGCGCAAGACGCGATAGGGCATGCAAAAAAGGCCTGGGTAAAAAAGGAAATTGTGGACGCCAGTTTGGCCATTCCGACGTATTTACGTGATAATATTGCCACACCCCCGAAGAATAAAGTTTAGGAGTTAGCCCATGCAAACAACTGGGAATCACATTTTGAATCAAGCAAGGCTGATTATTGCTATTGCTCTGTTGAGTCTCATCTCTACCAGCTTTGCCGAATCCCCAATGATCTATGAAAAAAAGGTGAAGGGTGATGCGGAAAAAATATACAAACAGGTTTTTAATGCCCTGGAGAATAATGGTTATTATGTTGTGTTTGAGCCGAATATCGGTAAAAATCTGGCGCACTTCAAAAAGCGCTGGGGTAAAGACTACAACAAAAACAAGCTGGAATCGATTCGCAGTATGGTCTTTTGTAATGGTTGGTATGCAAACCAGATGAGTAATGCCGATCCACAAATGCTGGCTTTATGTCCTCTGCATATTTCACTGGTGCACAAAAATGGCGTGACACGAATTTTATTTGTTCGCCCCAGTCTGGTTGCAACCGGCAGCCCGGCGGAAAAGATCGCACTGGAACTCGAGCAGGACGTGATTCGTACTATAGAAGGAGCGATACGTTAGAGCGTGTCTACTTTATCGGAGGATGTTCACCGCCCTCTGGTTTTTTTTCAGCCTTGTTAATGTCATGTTACTCTTGGTTTGATTTCTCTTTTCGCTATTTTTCGTAATAAAATTTCTGTAACCGAAGCTACCAGGACAAATCCAACAAGAATATACACAACCGTACCCGATGTTCTGCTGACATAAATAAGGGCTAGTACCATAGCAATAAAACTTAATATGGCGGCAATAGAAACTAAGATCACAGAACCATCTGTTTCGGAAATAATTTTTAGGTGCCCAATGTGAGTAACTGTATGAACAAACAAAATTGATATTGACCCAATAGCGGCTATTTCAGATAAATCAAACAAGAGAGATAAGATAATAATTAATACACCGCTAATAATTAATCCTTCTCGGCTATGTGCAATCGGTTTGCCAAATTGTGCAGGGAGTTCACCGTCTTTTGCTAGTTGATAAGTCACATTGGTTACCGCATATAAATTAGCGTTAATGGCAGATGCGGTAGCAATTAATGCTGTAATTGCTACGACAGTAAAACCAATCTGACCAAATATAGGTAATGCCGCTTCTGCTAAAGCAAAATCTTTAGCCCCAATAACTTTTTCTACAGGCAAATTACCAAAAACAGCAAATGCAATAGCAACATAAAGTACCATAACCAATAAAATAGCTGTCATCATTGCCTTAGGGAGCGTTCCAGAAGGATTGGGCATATCCTCTGCCGTATTAGTGATAACCCGAAAACCTTCAAAAGCAAAAAAGGTAATTGCCAGGCTAAAAAATATATCATTACTCGGCGGATAATAGTTGGGTGACAATAATTCTGGATTTAGGAATATTATTCCTGCTATCGATAAACCCGCTAATACGACGAACTTGATTCCAACGGTAACTCTTTCCCAAACGGCAACATCTTTCGCTCCTTTAAGGTTAATCAAGACAAATATAACAATGATCCCACTTGAAAATAAATGGCGCCATATGTGTGATACTTCATTAACAGATAAAAATGTGACAGCATAATTTCCAAAAGCTTTGGCAATTAAACTTAAGGAAACAATGGCGGAAAAATACAACATAATTCCCATAGTGCCTGTAAAAAAACCTACCCCATAAGATTGAGATAAGTATTCTATTATTCCCCCGGAGGAAGGTGGTCCTACCCACGAAAAGTGGACACCTAATTTAAGCGCATTGCGCGTAATAATT
>ENA-ORDP01001836-ORDP01001836.1-marine-sediment-metagenome-genome-assembly--contig:-NODE-1836-length-11000-cov-2.398904_pt1 | contig 11000 bp, 23 predicted proteins | sample MGYA00248627_ERZ508539 | MGnify/ENA primary metagenome ERZ508539 (study PRJEB26208, sample SAMN05571518) | marine sediment metagenome | biome: deep sea; feature: Hydrothermal vent; material... | reverse complement strand
CGCTGTATCAATAGTAAATTTAGGCATTTAAAAAGGTATCCCGGCAGTATTTGTTTTTAATAACGCTTTCATTTTATAGATCTTTTTTAATAATTCCCTATCATCTTTTGGGATTTGCGCACGAAAGTTAACGCGCACTTCGATATTTGTAAATAATAATAATTCCCGGAAAGTAAATTCAATTTTTTCTTTACTGCGACTCAAATATGCACCGCGTGTTTGTAAAAGCTCCTCGTACGAAACGATTTGTTGGTACCCTCCAAGGGTTATAACTACTCTTCCTGAAAAATCCAGTTCTATATCAGGAGTAATATCAATTGACTCCCAACTAGGGAACCTGCATCGCAGTTCGATTAATTGCTCATTAGTCATTGCTTCTTCTATTGCCACCGCATCAGCGCGTAATTTTATTATTTTTTCATGCGCGGTGAATAATATGGTATTCATTTACATTCTCCCCAGTTGTTGCCAGCTGCAACACTTACTCGTAACGGTACACGTAATTTAATGGTATTCTCCATAATATATTTAATTTCTTTTCTGGCTTCAGCGCCTTCTTTAGTTTTGGGTATGGAAAAAACAATTTCATCATGGACTAATAATAATGGGACTCCTGCTATATTACACACACCAGATTTCCAAATATCTACCAACGCTTTTTTGGCGATATCCGCAGCGGTTCCCTGCGATAAAGCATTGAGAGCGGTATATGTTTTTGCACGACGAATATTAGGTTGTCCATGAATCTTAACGGCCTCTTCATAAGGTAAGGGCGCGCCTTTTAGATCCCAGTCTTTATTTTCCCATGTATTAAATCGCCGCCGCCGGTTCATAATAGTGCGTATATACCCCCTGTTATTTGCTACACGCATTGTTGATTTTGAAAGTTCTTGTAAAAACGGTAATCGTCTATGATAAGTATTGAACATTTCCTTTGCTTCATTTAATGAACAACCTATCATAGCAGCGAGTTTTCCGACCCCTGCACCATAAGCTAAGGCAAACGTACAATTCTTCGCTGGGGTGCGCTCCATCCCAGTAAGTTCGGCCACCATTTCATGAAAATCGGTATTCGGGTTATCTAAATACATTGCTCGCGCAGTGTCAGCACTTGCCCCTCGCCCGTAATGTGTTAGTACACGGAATTCGATTTGGGAATAATCAAAGGCCACTAATTCATGGTCGTCTTCAGGTATGAATAAAGAACGAATCAAGGCCAGAAGTTCTGGATCGCGAGAAGGTTGATTCTGAAGATTTGGTGACGAAGAACTGAAGCGCCCACTCACCGTCCCGTATTGATCGCTCCTTAATTGATTGAATTCGGTGTGAATCCGCCCGTTAGTAGAATATTTGATTAGTCCTTGTACAAATGTCCCTTTGGCTTTGTTCCAACGCCGAATAGCTCCTACTAATGCCGCAATAGTCGAAGCCCTCTGAGCGTGTTGTGGTTGCTTCTGTAAAGCAGTACTGCCCGCTAATTCTTCTAACCAACTTTGTGTAAAAGATGGTTTTTTTGATTTCGGTGTTAGTGGATAGGGAAGACCATATTTATCAAATATTTTTGCAACGGAAGTGGCTGCCCATACTTCTACATGAAATCCGGCTAAAATATCTAATTTGTGTTGGGCGCACGCTTCTTCTGCTTCCATTAATGATTCTACGTCTACGGCGCGTTCCGCATCAAATCGAATTCCTGCTTGCCGCATCGCTAATAATGGTTCCAATAGATCAATCTCCATATTGTATAAATCGGTCAAATTTTCTTGTTGTAGGACACATTGCTGTTTTTCAAAAATCGGGAAAGGTAAGTAACAATCTGAATGGGCATACGGCTCTACTATGTGGACAGGGGCGCGCCAGATATTCCCGGCTTGTTTACGCTCCGGTTTTCCGCCATATTTATTAGCGCACCATTGATACAGATCACTTTCGTCTTTCCCTTCCCTTGTATAATAATGAGCCAATGAATTAAGTGCGTATGAGCGTCGATTTTCATCTATTAACGGCTCCGCTATTTGCACATCATTGTACGGCCCTGTTACAGGAATCCCTTCAGCGTGTAAATAATCAAGGTCATACAGCGCATTAGCAAATAATTTAGGCTGGTTTTGCTTGCATAATTGCTCACGCGCCCAATTAAATACTTGCTCGCGATCCATATTCCCGCCCAGTTCATGCCGGACTGGAAAATACCATTGCTTATCAGGTGTTCCCACACCCAAGCCGCAAATATACCCGCCCCGGCGCGTCCCTACGCCTAAATGATTTCGTATTCCGGGATCATTTGTTTCCACATCGATACAAATCAATTTTTCGTTCGATAGATCTGGAAATTGCTCGAATTCAGTCATGCTAACTGTCTTATTAACATGTGCTGCATCATGCTAGCTGCCACCGTTCTGTCCCAATCAATTCCCCCCGCGTAAGATATTCCAGCGTTGATACTTACACAAAAGCCGCTCCCTAGAACATTAAAAATCTCCCTTTCTGGCACATCTTGTAACGCACCATAACTTTTTACTACTACCCCAAGAGTGCATATTTCTTTGAAATAGCAAAAACCATTGCGCAATACTAATTCCGGTAAGCGAATTATTATTCTGCCTGACTCGAGTATTACTGAATGCAAACACCAATATTGAATTACCCACTGTTCAAATTCTGTTGTCTTATCGATCATGCTTATAATGCTCTAGTAAAAGAGGCGTATGAATAAGCAGGAAAATTACTGCGTACTAATCTGGTGTAATTATCCACTTTAATAATTTTAAACGGCATCTGTCCGCCTGCAATAAAACCTGCCACATATCTTGCTTCATCTTCGTGTAATTCAAGAAAAGGAAAATTACTTTCTTTAAAGGACGCTCTCCCGGTTATGTCTGCCATCCATTCTATAAGGGGCTGCAATTCAAACCGGCACTGTTCACAGTGATTTTCATCAAAACTTTTGCTATTACATATATAACAGTCCATTACTCCTCCTGAATTCTTCATATCATCTTCGTCGTAATAGTAGTAGTAGCACTGACTACATGTGCCTGTGAATCACCCGCAGATACACCTTGCCCTTTTAACATACATTTCATTACGGCAGCGACTTGCGTCATATCCCAGTCAATTCCGCCCATGAGAGTTATATGTCTCTCCATACTTAAGTGAAATGTTCTATTGATTACCGGGAGAATATATTTCACAGGGTCTTTTCTTATTTCCGATACATGTTCCCTCACCGTGCCCAACGGTGATGGTACTCGGAAATAACGCGCGTTATTTTTTAATATTAATTCAGGGAACTGTACAATTAGATGTTTCTCTCTCACTACGAAAGAAATAACGTCCCAATACTTTTCTATAAATTGCTCGAATTCAGTCACTTAATTATTCCTCCGCAAAGTACGGCGTAATTGTAGTAATTCTCGACTTAATTTTCCTGTGGGGTCGATCAATGCCGCCCCCCGTAAATATCCAAGCGCTTTATATTCAGGCATCATTTTTATTTTTTTCTTCGTCTCTCTTAAAAAATTATTCATTTACTAATACTTGAGCGGTATCAATAACCCTCTTCATTTCGGACATATCTATTCCGCGTCGCTCACAAAATTCAAGCACGCTTGATGACATACTGATCAAATCAGTAGTCGCAGCGCGCAAGGCTTCTACTTGCTGTAAAGTATCAGATAATAGGCCTTCATGTTGAACAATAGCATTCATAAAGTATGTTATAGTATAATTATATCTAAAAGTAAAGGGGGAGCAGGTTATTTTATTCTTTTTGTTTATTATGCTGTAATGCCTCTTCTATCATTTGTTTGTGTAATACTTCTGGATCGGCACTAAGTACCTTTGTTTCATCAGCATCAATCATGGTTATATTTAGCGTGAAAATTTGGCCTGGGAGGCCAAGAACAAGTTCTTTATATGCAGCATAATCAGTCCCCGTCATGTGAATTACGGCTGGCCACTCGTTATATTTCGCCCTGTGTTCCCTGCGCAATCTTAACACGTGCGTGAAAATATTTGTTTCCCTCATCGCCTTATTCCTGTTTTATATAAAATGATGAATGAACGACTCCCGAAAAAAAATCGGGAAATTTTTTTAATGGTTTCCCCGTGTCGGAAAATCTTTTGCTCATGAATAATAACCGGTTATTATTCATGAGCAAAACTAGCGGCCTGTACTAAAATATACGTCATATTATTATCACCTATTATTTGACGTAGCTCTTCTACCATTTTGTTGTCGCTCAGCAATAAATAAGTGCAGGAAAGCGCCGTTATCTTTTCTTTATCGTATTTATTGCATTCAAAAATAAATAGAGGTCCCATTATTTCTCCCCGCCATAGACGACAAAACAATGTGTATTTTTTGTCATTAGATATCACATGCCAATGTAGTTCAATATCACTATTAGTCATTTCAAAATACTCTGCTGCCAAACACGAACAATGGTTTTTGCATTACCACTAGGACGATGATAATCTTTTTCGTTATGTGTCACATCCCACAATTGCGGCGGCCATTCGCCTTTACTAATACTTGCTGAATCGAAGCCCAGGGACATCCACCATTCTATAATTTCGGCTCCCGCCCCCGTTAAATTAAATCTGAATACGCGCCCCCCTCGATGCATACCAGATACGCGGTTCCCGTAGTGATATTCATCTGTTAATAATATAAAATTATTATACAAAGCACGTGCGGCGTATCTAAGTGACTGATAAAACAACATGCGCAGAAGTTCTGGCCGTTTATCTTCTGGTAATTGTGTATATTCGTATAAACAAGTCGCCAATACTACATAATCTTTATTCGGTAATTTATATTCGTATTTCATTTGTTCAATGCCAATTCCGCCAATAGTTGCTGATGTTTGTCTATCATTCGGCATTCTATTGTGTTGCCGATTAGAATCAGCATTCTTGCTACTGAGCCATATACGACTTGCCGTGGCCGCGGCTTTAACTGTAGGACTTCTATATCTCTTTCCCGCAGAACTATTATTTCAGGGGCACAGCCACATTTCCTGGTGAACCTCCTTTTCTTCCTATGTATTTTAAACATTAGTATCCCCCACCCGAGACCGCTGGCGCTGCTCCTTCCGAATATAAATATCCATACTACTACGAGCACAATCCCTACACTATCTACTTCACTCATAATTAATGCCTCCTCTTGCTTGTGTAGCGTCTTTTGAAAAAAAATCGGGAAATATTATTAAGTCATTTAGAATCACGCCAAAATACCCGTAACTGTTTGATTATGATAATTAATAATACAATATAACCACTTACTATTAAAATACTTGCTATATTCATTTCACTTCCTCCTCGTTCAAAATATCGTTTATCATTTGTTTGTGGATTGCTCCGGTATCGGTTTTATTCCATACTTTTGTTTTGTTCGCGTGAATATTAACTATTCGCATATTAAAAATTTTCGTCGCCTGGGGATAACTGAGCAGCGTTAAAACTTCCGCATAATCTTCTGTCCGAAAACAAACTGTATCTGGAAGTACACCGTATTCCATATTATAAACACCCTGTAAATTTAACACGCGAGTTATTATATTATTCGACATGTTGTTGTACGATCCCCGTTACAAGGGCGCGTTGTTTCCTGTCAAGAGCGCTATTTATTACTGTTATATCTTTACCGCGCGCAATTATAACAATATTCATGCCGAGAAAATAATGCCCTCGTACATTGCGTAATTGCGGCATTGTTGGTCCTCTCGCAATCAATAACTTATTCAATTCCAGAAAATGATTTATATTTAACTTCAGCACATCTGGAATTACATTATAACGCGCTATATAATCCTGACGCGACGCTAATATTTTTTTATCTATGGCGATATCTATATTAAAATTTTTCTTCATTTACCCACCACGCGGGAATATTCGCTCTGATTTCACACCAATAATTATTAATATACTGAAACATAGTTAATAATTTTAGTAACTGTGGATACCCCTCCAATCCATTATTATGGGAGGGTAGAAAATCGTATTTATCATATAAAAAATTAAACCCTCTACTATGGGAAGTGTATTCGTTCGGCGCAATTGTAGCGTCGTTCCGTTCATAGTAAGAAAAAGTTAAATTCTCTTCAAATTGTTTTGCTATATCGTTTGTCAAACAATCTACCCATCCTGGGACAGGAAAGAAAATGTGTTCCCAGAACGCCTCCTTTTCTTCCTATGTATTTTAAACATTGAAATCTTCAATATCGGGGGGAATAAATCTGGCATTATGACGCATTGCTTTAAACTCACGCTTCACTTTTTTAAATAATGGTGGAATTAATACTTCAGCGGTTATTATTTGTATGTTACTCACGGCGTTCCCTTTTGTAACAAATAGGACAACGAGTTATTATTTTTAATTGCCACGGCGAAACAATTTCGCCGCAAGTAGCGCATTCTTTTGTGCCAGAACTTAGATATTTCAACGTGTGATCTGAAATATCTATCAGCGTTCCTTTAGGTAAATGTGCGGCCATCGCTTTTTGCATTTCACGACTCATTTTTAAATGCCTCTAACATCATTGCCTGCATAGCAGTTATTTCTACCAAAGCGCCCAGTGCCACAAACTGTTCCAAACATGATGTAGAATAACTCTTGCGTGGTTTGGTTCGGTATATTTCCTCGTGCACGGTGCGGTGTACTACACAACACAGCAATCCTTCCTCCGCTTCAACATACAATAGATCGCCATAAACCGGCTGTAAATATTGAAAATAACGTCTCATTTGATACCCCTTTCCTTTACATCACGGACATGTAACAAGGTATTACTCATCTAATACCTCTTGTTGTCGAGCTGTGTTGATATCCAGTTTTGCCAGGGTGTTCATCCCATTATCTCCAATGTCCGAAATGTTATATATGAAGCGCTGTCTTTTTCTGATAACTGAAAATATGCTAGCATTTTGAATTCTTCGAGACCGGTTCTTTTTTTCATTTTTATATAGTCACTGTATGTAAGTAACTCAAAATTGTTCGCGTATATCCATAATAAAATAATAGCAGGGGGCAACTGCGCAATTATTTTGGCGAATTTTCCGGTTTTATTACAGTAATATATAAAAGTGCGCGCGTGTTCTAATTCGCGTGGCGTATGTCCTTGTACGAGAAAAACATTTAAATAGTACGCATGAATCTTTTTATTTTTTACCGTACGGTGTACGGTGATTTTACTGATTATTTCAAACATTATTTTCTCCGCTTCTTACTATAATATAGTTCTGTTTTAAAAGTAAATCAAGTTAAATTACAAAGTAACTTTCGAAAAAAAATCGGGAGATTGTTTTAATGCTCCGACAATCTTCGCGTCCTCCTTGTATATTAGAACTAACTAATATAGGCCAAGTTATATAATAATATTCTTATGTTGCTTTTTGCATTGTGGATAACCTGTTGATAACTTCCGCTTTTTCCCGCAAAAATAATGTACCCGGGAGGCCTCCGCCAACTACTTTAATTAACGCTGGACACTGTCCGGTCTACACCACACACCATTTATCTGCTCTTCCCATATTCCCCTCTCTACGAAAAATAAGGCCTCCTCCAAAGTGTAAGATGTCGGGCGCAATAACCTCCTGGTTTGAGTAACACCATGAACCTTAGTGACACGATGCACACTGCCCCCTGAAGAAAATTCCAGATACACGGTGTCATCCGTAAAACCGCCGGTATGCCTGAATTTTCTTGCGCGTCCATCCGTAGATATCCCCACCTTTTTTCTTGTCGTGCACCACGTGCACTTATCCATGGACAGTTTATTCGGTTCATCCCCACGCATGTGGGGAACACTTCATCTAGAAACAGCAGGCCGAAATCGACGGCGGTTCATCCCCACGCATGTGGGGAACACTCGGATATGATGTAAATGTGCAACATGGCACGCGGTTCATCCCCACGCATGTGGGGAACACCGATTGGCGAGAGTAAGATAACGTGGAGGTGACGGTTCATCCCCACGCATGTGGGGAACACCAGTAGAGGGATGGTTAGGTGGAAATATGCTACGGTTCATCCCCACGCATGTGGGGAACACAACTCACAACCCAAAGCCAGGTCGGGAAAATACGGTTCATCCCCACGCATGTGGGGAACACAAACGGGCAAAACTAAGTCTAATCCTCGGTGACGGTTCATCCCCACGCATGTGGGGAACACATCAGATCACTAAAAGCAAGATATATCAGACACGGTTCATCCCCACGCATGTGGGGAACACTAAAGAACCTGTTTGGATGTGCGGGTTTCAGGCGGTTCATCCCCACGCATGTGGGGAACACGTTCAACGCCCTCTATTATTTTTCCGAGAAGCCGGTTCATCCCCACGCATGTGGGGAACACTGCTGGCGATCAATTGATTGTCCTTGTTGATTTTTTTTAGGTAGCGGTCTAACTTCGCCAAAATTGCCGCCTTGTTTTCGCGCTTGTTTTTCGTCGTCTGATTGCTGATCTAACAATTTATAAATTTCCTCGACTGTTTTCCCTGTATATTTTGCATCATGCAAACCACATCCCGGCATTACGAAACCCGCATTAATTAAAATATCATTAATCGAATAATCAGCCGCTTGATTAAATAAATCATGTTCATGGATCCCTTTTTTAAAACGAATTTGATGTAAATGAGCGACATGACAGGCTTCGTGGGCTAATAAAAACAGCGTTTCGTCAAATGTTAACGTATCAATAAATTCTGGATTGTAGCCGATAACCAGTCCGTCTGTATATGCCCTGTTGCACATAATATCGGGTTTGAGCGGCAGACGCATAACTAACGAGCCGTAAAAAACGAATGCCTTGCGGATAATCAATTGCGTTCGCGCCGCCGATAATTTCTTGTCGGCCGGTAATTTGTCTTTATTTGTCTGTAGCATATTATAAATACCCCGCCATTTTTGATAAAATAGCATCAGCCTGTTTTGCTGTGTTTTCGCGAGCGACCGGGTTTTCCCGTAATTGTTCTCCTGAATATTTTATCAATTCACGAGCCTCTTTTATGCGCTCTGTCAGAGTCGTTTCATTATTGATATTCAACCGTGGCAATAATTCGATCAGCTCACTAATATTATTAGTGAGTGATTCACGGAAAACAGCTTCCCTGTCATGAAGTTTTTCTGACATATGCTGAATCGCTTTGTATAATCGTTCGTAAACAGCACGCATTGAATCGTTATAACTGTTTTCGAGCTGCTTTGAGTATTCAGCCGCAATTTTATATTTTTCGTTTTCTGATATCCCGAAAATATCAGAAAATTGTCCGGCGTCGGCGACGGGTTGGAAAGATAGCGAAAAACTGAATTTATCTGCGATAACCTCAACCGGCGGAAAATCTGAATAATTGTACAGATCACCCAGGCGGCGTGGTGCTGATTGTTTTAGTAGCGGGTAATTAACTACAAAATCACGTGCAGCTTTTTCGGCGTCAATAATTAACTCGCTGATTGTTTCTCGGTACGTTTCATAATTTGCCATCGGCAATAATTGTGCGCCCTGAGAAAATGGTAGTGTGTTAGTGTAATGTGCGGTTCGTAGTGCGTTGACCGCACGCGATACCGCCCTGAGATTTTCCTTCGGAATGATTAATTTGTTTACACGGCTAGCATCACTCGCCGCATGTTTTGCGCGATTTAACTCCAGCGAGACTGATTTATCCAATTTCCGCGCAGTATACGTGCGGATATTTAAAATTGACAAAATTGCTTTATTTGTAGCGTTTTTCATAATGATGGGCCTCGTTTTTTTCGTTTCTGATTTACTGAGTAATAGACAATCCGTGGATTGTCTATTACTAAAAAACAATATCTGCGTACGTTGTCGCGTAGTCAATAAATGCGGGCGTCACTTTTATTAATTCCAGATCCGGCGTGTTTTTCATTTTTTGAATCACGTCATTGATATATATAACAGTATATTCGCGCTCCTGAAAACGTTTCGCATACTCCCAGAAAATCGGGAACGTTTCCGGTGTTGTGTGATATGACAACATTAACATGACTGCATAAAGAGCTGCCGGTTTTGTGGGTATATCAGCATCGCCCGGGTTGTTTGTTATCATTTCCAGACTCGGAATATCTGACATAATATCAAGAGCGGCCGCGAATTCGCGCCCGGGCCCATCGCCTACAAAGGCCGGTGCGGTTTGAAAATAGTCAGTGACCGTCTCTGATTTAATGCGTCGTGATAACATTGCCCAGGATCGCGGACTAGCAAAGGCGCGAATATCCCGACCTTTTTCTAAATTGTATAATAATTCGGGACGTGAGCGCAGGAATGCCGCGATTCGCGGATCGATATGCGTATCAATCGCCCATTTTATCCATTCTGTGATGTCAGCTTCTAATGTATAGTGAGAAAAACGATTTGCCAGCGGCGATGGCATAGGATTAACAACACCTCGATCCGTCAACCCGTTCCCAGCTGCGATAATCATCCAGCCCTCGGGTAATGTATAACCGCCGCATTTGCGATCTAACACTAATTGATATGCCGCAGCGGCAACGGCGGGTGGTGCGGATGTGATTTCGTCCAAAAACAGGAGGCCAAAATCGACGGCTTTTTGTGGTAACAGACTATCTGTCAGCCGTTTTACCGTTCCATTTTTCAGATCCGGAAACGGTAGGCCCGCTAGATCGGTGGGATCGAATTGTGATAATCGGATATCACAAACCGGCGCGCCCGGTTTAATTGTTTCTGCCACTTCGCGCACCAAATCGGATTTTCCGATCCCAGGTGCGCCGGTTATCATGACCGGAATATCGGATTTAATATTAGCGATTAATTCATTTTTCAGATTTTCAATATTCATTTCAGTTTCTTCCTTCTATATATAAAGTAACTCTCAAAAAAAAATCGGGAAAACGGGTTAATGATATCAGTACCGTGTTCTGTTTCTCCCGTATTCAATGTGTCAATAGTTTGGCGCATTAGTACATTAGTACATTAGTACATTAGTACATTAGTACATTAGTACATTAGT
>ENA-ORDP01001833-ORDP01001833.1-marine-sediment-metagenome-genome-assembly--contig:-NODE-1833-length-11005-cov-5.153333_pt1 | contig 11005 bp, 20 predicted proteins | sample MGYA00248627_ERZ508539 | MGnify/ENA primary metagenome ERZ508539 (study PRJEB26208, sample SAMN05571518) | marine sediment metagenome | biome: deep sea; feature: Hydrothermal vent; material... | reverse complement strand
GACAATACTCAAAAACAAAGCCGTTACTATCGTATATAGTTGCAATCATTTTATCGTCTTTTAATCAAGTGTTTCGGAAAATCTTCGGGCGGTTGTAAGTCTGGCGGCAATTCTGGCGTTAATTCCTCAATGGATTTAAGGATCATATGAATTTGGTCGATATTTTTCAAGATCAATTTTAATTGTCGTTTAACGACGGCAAGCATTACTTTATTTTCATCACCCGTATCATTAAAATACGATTGACACCATCCTTGACGGTCATAAATATTTACCATTATCTTTTTCCTTGCATTATTTTCTTTGCGAGGGTTTTACATTCTAAAATTTGAAAATTGAAAAAGGAAATATCGTCAGTTTGTGTTGCATTACAATGCCGAATGTCACGGTTTAATTTTATAATCCTGTCTTGAAGGGCAGTGTAAATTATGCGGGCTTCTGTGTTTGTCATAATGAAAATTCCTTAGCGTGACATTACGTTAACGGCAATTAAGTTTATTTCTCTTACGAAACACTCATTATTTCCGCAAGAAAGCTGGATCAATGGATCCTCTATTTCTTTAAGAAATGTTTCAATGGCCAAAACTGGTGTATTTTGAAGGACATTACCAGTTATCGACATGTCTATTTTGAATTGAGAATGAGGAGCCGAGATAGTGATGCTGTATAAATTCATGTCAATATCCCATAACTTCGGATAGTCTTTCGTACGTTTGTTTGACGATAAGAAATAGATTTTGCCCGGCAATAAGAGTGTCAAGGGGGTTTTGCAAATACCGTTTGACTTCTTCGGCGGCATTTTGCTCTGGTGCCGTTATTCGTCTTTTATGACGCAAAACGAACATGCTCATAATGATATATTCGGTGTTAGTAATCATTCTATTCGCCGCACATCTTAAATGAAAAAAGGGGCGAGGGTTATTAGCCCCCGCCTTTTCTTATTTTTTCATGCTGGCCGGGGCCTCGATTTCGGAGATCACATATCCCTTATAGCGTTTGCCTTCGATCTTTTTTTGAACAATCGAAAAGCATTTGCCGACGTAGGCGTGATCGGGATATTCTTCGGTGAGGGTATCCTTGAACAGTGCGCCCACGATCACTTCGGCAATTTCGCCGGTTTCGAGATTGACCACTCGCATCAGGTCGGCGGGCTCCATTTTCACGCCTCCCTTAGTTCCTTTGATTTCTTTACCCTTGTAAATTTTCCCCTCGGAGCGAATGAAAAGGGGAACATCGACGGCGAACTTGAGCAAGGGGACGGTTACTTGCCTTATGATTTTCGGAGTGAAGGCGGCCATTATTCGCCCTCCGACAGGCCGAACGATGACGTGCTTTTCGTTTTGCCTTGCAGGGCCGCGCCGAACGCTTCCGTCACTTTGGCGACGGCGTTAAGCAGGGCGGTATTGATCTTGGTCATATCGGCCTCGGTGAAGTCGTAAGACCCTTTGTTAGCGAGATTTTCGATAACGCCGATTTTATTGATAGCGGCATTAACGCGCTTGATGGCAAGGCGCATGAACTTATCGCGCTTACTTTCTTGCGTCGCGGCGGAAACAACATGTTTTGTCATAATCTTTACCTTTCCTTTGTGTTAAGCGGTTTTCGTTATTCTCCTTTTAACAAACTTCGCGCTTTGACACAAGGAAAAACTTGGCGCGTCTGATACCCATTCCACCGTTCCGCCTTCACAAAGCGTTCGAATATTTTCGAGTGTTAACTTTGCCCCTTTGTGCGCCAATTTTGTTTCCCCCTTTTTCGGGCCGTTAATAAAGGTTAATCCGTAGAGTTTTTTCCCCGCGATATAAACGGGATCGGCCAGGCCTTCCCACCCCCATGATCCGAGTTTTCCCGATTGATCTAAATCAAAGACCGGCGCATTTTTGAATGTAAAGATGCAGTCTGTATCACAATATAGTACATTTTGGGGGCCGACGGTATGAATGGCGTCCATCAAGTGAGCGCGAGTGTAACCAGTAATGCTGGCGGCGGTAGCTACATTATAATGTATTGGAAATTTTATCCAGTCGTCACCATATTTATTCTGATATTTCCAAAGCACGGGGCGGGCGTGAATTTCTTTGTCGTGAACAACGCCTTGAAGTTCCCATCCATTAGCGAAGTCAATTTCCGAACAGGCCTCCATAATTTTATAGTCAAAATAGTTAACCGGGTTTTGGGCGAGTTTTCCATAAAGAGAATTGAGCATAATTTTAGCAATGAGGCGGCCCGCTTTGTTACCCTCTTTTTCGGCTGTATCTTTTGATTTAAACCAATGATTAACGTAGTCTGTAAATGTTATTTCATTTTCCAAAAAATATACTGTATTGATTTTTTCGTGAGAAATTAGGCCGTGTTTTTTGGCACATAGGTATTCCCATCCGGTTATTTTATAGCGGCCTAGTGCCTCGGGAAACGAAAGTCCTAATTTAGTTCGGAGGGGGAAAGCTTTGCGGGAAAAGCATGTGATGTCTATAAATGATTGAGCAATATTTTCTTCGGAATACCATTTTAATGTATCGTCAACGATGTAGTTACTTCCGCTAGGGTGGTTATGCACCATTGCATATGGGTATGCCGATTTTATATCGAAAATGTGAATATTTTTATGAATACCTGGCTTAAATGCTTCAACTCTACCGCCAAAATAAAAGTTTCTAAAGACATCATCGAAGCGGTGTGTCGTTTTGCCCGGATCAATGCCAAGTTTGCGGGCATGGGCCAGAGCGTTAGCGGCAATAGTGCATTTATTGCCAGCAATTTTAAAGTAATGAGTAACAAGATTAAAGAGATTAACGCAATCCGAGCGAAGATATTTAATAATTTCATCTTTATACTTTCCCCTATGTTGCTTTTCCAATTTCCAGTATTCAAATTTATCCTTTTGAAAGGCCGCCAGAGCCGTTGGAATAATGGAAAAACTATCACGAAGTAAAGCTTTCCCTATGCGCATCTCTACAATGCGAGAATTTATTAAGCGTATTCTGCTTTCCTCAATATGTTCCAGCAAAAACATAAAGTCAAATTTTCCACCATTATGTGCGAAAAGATAGACGTTTTTAGTTTTCCAGAAGTCAAGTAATTCTCCGCCGGTTGCAAAGGTTTTAAATTCTTTTCCATCGTAGCTTCCCCATATAAACGGCTCTGGAACGCGACCATAAAGAAAGGGATCGGTCTCACAATCAATAGCTATTATACGTCTATCGCCCATATTTGACGGTTTTCAGGGGGCCCACAAAATAGGTTAAGCCAACCAAAAACTCCGAAGCGTTAGCGTAAGATTGGAGTCTGTTTGTTAGTTCGAGAATTGCCAATTTAAGGGAACTAAATCCGGCATTGGCGCGCCCTTGTTTAAGCCATAGATGTATTTGAATATGATATTTTTTAAAGCGTTTAAAAAGATAATTTATTTTGTCTAGTAATATATCCGGTTCTGGCGGCAATGCAATATATTGCCAAGTACGGGGCTTTTTGCCCTTTTCTTTAATAACAAAATTGCCTTTTTTGACGTGCAAAGTGGCAGTTTCGCTTGTGCTACGGAATTTGACTGCCCTAATACCCTTTCCGATCAACGCCTTACGGGATTTTGGGGAAAGGGCTTTGACTTGCCTTTGAGACAAAGGAAATAAAGCAGCTCCATGACGTGCTTTTGCCTTGGCAAAATTATTAGCGGCGCGAGTAATGGCGGATTTTTGCCAGCGCGTTAGCGACCGGGAATTAGTGTATTGTTTTAAAGACGGGATGAAGCGTTTAAGTGATTTTGCAGTATTGATATAAGCTTTATTTGATTTTTTTCTTGATTGTTTTCGTTTGGCCATGCTATACTTCCCTCCGAAAGCATATCAAGCATAGGCCCTTTGCTTGAAAATTTCAAGGCCCCGTTGTCCCTCCGCTTCGGGGCCTTGTCTTTAATAAAGGATAAGTAATGCCTGCAACTCTTGAAAGTATTGGCGAAGAATTGGCAAGTAACATGCCGGAGCCGCAAGAACACGCTATAAAGGAAGAACAAGAAAAGGCAAGTAACGAGGCCGCGAGTATTGTCGATAGGGCGGGAAACCCCTTCAACTCCGAAGTACACGAAACTGACGCACAAGGCGCACCGCGCCTGAATAAGGACGGGACAGTCAAAAAGAAACGTGGCAATAAAGGCGGCAAGAAGTCGTCATTAGTCGCGGAAGCCCCCGGTATTCCGTCTGCCACAAAAACCGGACAGGCCATTGCAGACGGAATTTTTTCGTTAGGTATTCTCATTTTCGGAAGCGACGGCCAGCCCATTAAAAATGACGAATACGGATTAGATGAACGGTCTAATATGTATGGAGCATGGGGGCGGTATTGTGAGGCCAAGGATATCAAGGACTTTCCGCCCGGCGTCGCGGTTGCAATGGCAACCATTGGTTATTTTCTTCCGCGCCTGTTCAGCGAAAAAGCCAAGCCGCGCTTTGCCAAGGCGAAGGCATGGCTTAGTGAAAAATATCTTGCCTTTAAAAACCGTAACGCCTAATGCCTCACGTTTTAATAGCTGGCATGACGGAAAGCGGCAAGACAACGCTGGCGAAACAACTATGCGCTAAGTATAGGCGTTCAGGTATAGAGACTATAGTACTTGATCCTTTGAATGATCCCGGCTGGCAAGCCGGTTTTCAGACTACATCATCCGATGAATTTAATGCAGTGGTTAGGCAAAGCCGTCAATGCGCTGTCTTTATTGATGAAAGTGGCGAAACCATAGGGCGATACAATGACGATATGTTTTGGCTGGCGACACGCGCCCGCCATTACGGCCATAACTGTCACTTTATCACTCAAAGGATTGTTCAGCTTAATAAAACAGTCCGGGATCAATGCGCGAAACTCTTTCTATTTTGCGTTTCCAAAGATGATGCAAAGGCTCTAAGCAATGGGTGGAATAACGATACTTTGCTTAAAGCTAATCTATTAAAACAATTTGAATGTTTTTACTGTACACGCTTCGGAATTACTGAAAAAATTCAAATTAGTACTTGACGAAAGGAAAAATCATGCTTAAACTTCCTGTAATTATTGGTATGGGCCTGATCGGCCTAGGTACTGCCCTCATCGGAAGGACGCTTAAAAATGGGACAGAAACTGCGAAACACAATTCTGGCCGCCGTAATGGGGATCATCCTCATCAATCGCATACCGGCAATCAGCCGGTACACGGGGCGGGCGGCGTAGCGCCCCAACTGGACAAAAGGAAACGAAAAAATGCTCGGATGGAGCCTGACACACTGGTTGACGATCACGGCAACGGTTCTGGTGACGGTGGCGGTGGTCAACATGACGCCCCTCCGGTCAATCGTCCTCTCGAAGGCGTAAGCAAAAATGAGCCGGTACATGCTGAAAAGCGCTCACGGCGGAAAAAGACGCCGGAAGAAAAAGAGCAAGGTGGGGCGAACGGCAAACGGACGGCTGAAAAAGGGGTATCGCCTGACCCGGAGCGGCGTGAGAAAAGTCCGCTGAAACTGGATAAAAAGGATAAGTAAAATGCCCTCCATCAATCAGATTATGTTTACAGCTGGCGTTACAATGCTCACAATGTTCGCGCTCAATTTTCTCGCGGGTGTCAACCCGACGGCGCGCCGCTTCATCCATGGCAATTCCGTTTCCGTAGTCGGCGGATCGTCCGCTCAAGGCTATACAATCTAAGGATTTTTAAAATGCCGCAACAGGTACGTTACAGACAGCAGGGGAAACAGGTCGGGTTTTCGGCCAACAATCGCGTCACGGCGGATATGAGCCGGGGCATGGTGTACCGAGAATTGTTTATCCGCTTGCGCGGCCAGCCGACAATCGCGGCTATCGACAATACCTCCGCCAACACGCAACGTGGCGACGCATGGGGAGTTATCAAAAAAATCGAAGTCGTCGCCAACGGCAACGACACGCTCAAAAGTCTCGATGGCAACGCCTTGTGGTGGCTCAACTATTTTCTCTACGGACAGACTCCCCGGATATCTGCCATAATCGCGGACGCCGCAACGGTTAACCCGGCCTTCGATGTCGGCCTGATCCTCCCGTTCTGGATGCCACGCGCTGTTTCGCCCATGGATACGGCTCTGGACAGCCGTAATCTTTCCAGTCTGGAAATTGCCATAACATGGGGCGATTATACGGATATCAATTCCGCCGCTACTGGCTGGACTGCAGAGCCGACAATCGACGTTTGGTCCCTCGAAAGTTTCAATATTTCCGGGCCGTTTTCGGTCTGGCGTATCCATGATATCGAAAAGACGATTACTGCAACGTCCTCGCGTTTTCAGGTCCAGCTTCCCATCGGGCGCATGTATCGCGGCTTCCTTATCAATACAACCGTCGGCGGTGTCGATGTCTCCAACGTTCTCAACAACTTCAAGTTGGTTTCCGGTACCACCGTTTTTGCCGATATCTCCGCCGGGGATAATGTCCTGCAACAATGGGTTGCGGAGCGGCTCAATCTCCCTCGCAATTTCAACACCACAAACAACGCCTACGATCCCTTGCGTCGGGGCGACGCCAACGACGTAACCGGCTGGGTGTGGTACGAACAGGTGACAGACGGTCTGCTTTCGGAAAGTATTGACACCCTCGGATTTTCCGAACTGACGATGGACCTTGACGTAACCGTGGGCGGTGGAACTACCAAGATCAACATTCTCCCCATGGAAATTACGCCGGTTCGCGGCAATACAGGGTAAACCATGATAGGCGGACTTAATACTGGTATGGGCGGCGAAGGCACAGACACGCTTAGCGGCGGAGATAACGGCTTCTTCTCGTTTCTTAATCCCGTGTTCGATGCCGTGCAACAGGGACTGGTTTTCTCGGGCCAACAGATACTCCCCCGTTATCTCGCTCAACAATCCCTCGGACAGGCGTTCGATCAAACGTATAATCCTACATTCTATGCGCCCGCCGCACTCCCCCGCCAACAAAACGAGGGACTAAACGCCACCGGCGTCAAAAAAACCGGCCTTCTTTTTGACAATGTAAACATGACTGGCGGATCAATGCTTCTTGCCGCCGTCGCTGTACTGGGCTTGGTTCTTATCATCAAGGGCTAATAAAATGTCCATGCTCCCTAACCCTTATTTTGACAGGACGCCAATAGAAAGCGTGTTTACACCGCTTAATATTGACCCGCTTATTGGCGCGCGTAATCTTAATTTATTCGACTACACACCCGCGCCCGCCTTTTATGACCCTAATATGGGCCTTGGCGTTGACACGTTCGGAAGTTGGGGAAACCCGGATACTACACTGCCCCTAAGTCAAGGCCCTAAAATTCATCCAACATCAATACTTGGCGGAGGCGGTATTGTATCCGTAATCATTCTGGGGGCTTTCATTGCGCTGATCGTGGCGATTAAATAATGCCTCCCGTTACGCCAGCATCGTTTGGCGCACAAGTCGCCTCATCCGTTCTGTCAAAGGCTCTTGGCGGCGGAGGATCAGCCTCCGCGAGAAGCGGCGGAACAAACGTTTTTAATGATCGGACATACGTCACAGTGCAACCCGTAGGCGTCAATGTAGGCGAAATATTTCGGAACTTTGAAGGGCCGCCTTCAAATGGCGGCTTCGGTTTCGAGCAAAAATCGCTGTTCAAAAACCCTCAATCAAAAGTTAACCCGGTTAGCTTTAGTGCTGGTGTTTCGGGTAGTGCTGGTGTAGGCAATTATATTCTGTTCGCCGCCGTGGGAGCCGGTATTTTGTTTTTCGTCTATAAAAGGCGAAAATAATGGGCCCACCTAAATCATCGTCACAGACATCAACGGACAAGTCCACAAAAGTCACTACCACGACGACTACAAATATTCGTGATATCGGTATAACTGGACAAAACGCAACTGAATTGGCCGCCGTCCTCGAACACGGAATAGTTAATCAGACGCAAGCAATTGGCGATATCATCAATCCGCTTCTGGCAGGACTGGGAAATAAATTCACGCAATTGGTTGATGCCGCCGGAACGGCGCAATTGTCTCCCGAAGCGCAAGTGGCAAAATTAACAAAAAATAATCCCCCTTCTTCAAAAATTGCAAAGGCCGCGCCGCTTCTGGTTCTGGGCGCAGGTGCCATTTATGTAATTTCAAAAATGGGAAAATAAAATGGTCTATCCTCTCAATCCTACTCCGCCCGGCGGCGGAAGAATTTTTCCAGTTGATGATCCTACCGGATCAGCCAAGCCGTTTGGTTTCGGCGCAAGCCCCTTTCAGGTTGTGCAAATAAATCTGGCGGTGGCGCATGACAGTCAGGAGTTTTCGGCAACAGGGAACGTCTTGTGGTGCGTTGAAGCAAGCGATAATCTCGCGGAAATAACGCTGAAATACAACAACCAAAACGCTCAAGGCGTTCCGTTTCTCAATGGAACGTTTGTTCGCGGTATTGCCTTTTCCTCAATTTTCATAACATCCTCCGCGCAAGTGGGAAAATGGCTTAAACTGGCCTATACAGTCGAAGGGCCTAACGGTCTGGATGTACGAAACCCGGCCGGAAACTTTTCGACAATCTCGGGTAACGTAACCAATACGCCTGTTATTCCCGCCGTCCTAACGTCAAATGTCGATGTGGTAATAGGTGCGGGCTTAACCGTGCTGGTGGCCGCCGCAAATATCGCCAGAACTGAAATTCTTGTTTCCAACTTCGCAACGAATACGCAAAAAATGCGGATAGGTGGCGCAACTACCGCCTTAGCTTTGGGTGTTGAACTGGCCCCCGGCGGTTCTATCTCTCTGAATACACAAGCCGCAGTGTATGCCTTTAATCCCGGCGCGGGAGCGGAAAACCTTGGCGTTGTGGAAATAACGTAATGTCTTTTATTTCATCTCCCGGTGGCGGCGGCCTTCAATCCGTTCAGGTGTTCACTGCGTCGGGTGTCTGGACAAAACCAGCCGGGCTTAAATATGCGGAGATTACTTGCACTGGCGGCGGCGGTGGCGGTGGCGGACAAATTAGTGGAGGCGGTGGTGCTGGTGGAACATCCCAAAAATTTATTGCAGCTGCAACAGCTGGCGCAACAGAAACCATAACCATTGGTGCTGGTGGTGCTGGTGGTGCTAGTGGTGCTAGTGGCTTATCCGGCGCAACTTCATCTTTTGGAGCCATCATTAGTTCTACTGGTGGCGGTGGCGGCAATTTATCTGCTGCTGGTGGTGGCGGTGGAATTGGTTCAGGCGGAGATATAAATCTAAGCGGTGGGGGCGGCGGAGGAGTTTCAACAACTTTATTAGTAGGGGGCGGCGTTGGCGGAAATTCCTTCTTTGGCGGCGGTGGATATGGAGGTAATTTCGAGGGCGGAACAGGTACTAATGGTAGTGGTGGCGGCGGCGCGGGCAATGGCGTTGGTGGTGGTGGTGGTGCGGGAATAATTCTGGTTCGGGAATTTTTCTAAATGAATAAAATGCTTGGCTTCCTCGCGCTTGGCGCTTCGTTTTTGGGGTATCTTGCAACCCTAAGGGACAAAACTATGATAAACCACGTTCTTGAAGATCAAGGCGTTACATATCTTGATGATATCTACCGCCAATACGGAACAATGAACGGACTGGACTGGAAAATCCTCAAAGCTATCGCAACCGTCGAAAGTAACGAAAATCCGGGGGCCGCCGGAAGCGACGGAAAAAGCTTCGGCCTTATGCAAGTTCGATGCGACGCCTCTTGCCCCGGCTGTAAATGTCATAATAACCTGAACGTTGTCGGGTGGAGCGAAGCAACACCGGAACGGTTAACCGATCCTGACTATAACGTCAAAATCGCGGCGCAAGTACTTGCGTGGAATATGGAGCATTATGGATATGAAAGAGGAATTGCCGTCTATAATTCATGGGCCGCTCGAAACGATCCGGCAAACGGACCTTTCCGTAATCAATCATACGTTGATAAAGTCCTTGGCGTGTATAGCGGCCTCTAAATGCGCCGAAAGCGAGCATAAAAAACGCCTGGATCAGCGAAGGCTTAGACGGCTGGCCTATAAAGTGTGGTTTCATGCCGCCTTTAGCTATTCATCCTTCCACGAGTATATGACCCATGTTGTCTGGGGCTTTCCGGCCGGAAGCAAAGGGGCAATCGTCTTTAGAGCGTTGCCGGATAGTCCGGAAATAATCTGGCTGGATTGTTACAGCCCCGGAATACTCCCCCGCCCGGAAAGAGTTAAAGCAATTGCCGTGGTACTCTCCCTAATGGGCTTTGAATTTCTCGCTTGTGAAACAAACGTCGCTGTTCAAAAACGATACATTGAAAAACTCGGCCTTCAATTGCTGGACGAAACAACGTCCGGGAACCTGTACGGTCTGGCCCTAAAATTATGAACCTAATTGATATTACTCAATCAGGCATAAATCTGGGAATAAATTTCAGTGCCCTCGTGGTACTGTTTTCAATTTTCTTTCGCCTCGGAAAAATTACCAGCGATATAAAAACACTTTTTGAAAGCGATAAAACTCTCCATGAAAGAGTTAAAAATATCGAAAACAGAAAAATACGTACGTGAACATTCTGACGGGTGTACTCTCGCGCCTGATTTTGGTTTTCGTTCATGTTGCGTTAATCACGACGTGGCTTATAGTAATATTGATAGTCGCACTACTCCCTTTCATGGAAATTTTAAAGCCCGCCGTGATGCGGATTATGCCCTCAAAAATTGCATCAAAAATGAAATAAAAGGCAAGTCAATATTTAAAAAACCCCTGCCATATATCTATTTTGGTTTTGTCAGAGCGTTCGGCTGGTTATTTTATAATTATAAAAATAATTCTTGACATATTTGTTAAATAGTTTATCCTCTAGATATCAATTCAATGAAGGAAAAGAGGAAAGAAAATGACAATTAAAACACTATCATTTTATCGTGAATTTTTTAATCGTTCACCTAAAATGCTGCAAGCTGTCCGCACTGCAATTATGCAATATGGAGAAAACACTCCTGCTTTAATATGTAAAGGACAACCCTCTCATAAAAAAGGTTCAAATGCTCGGGGAGAGGCTGACTATTACGGATGGAAAAACTATG
>ENA-ORDP01001832-ORDP01001832.1-marine-sediment-metagenome-genome-assembly--contig:-NODE-1832-length-11010-cov-7.147239_pt1 | contig 11010 bp, 9 predicted proteins | sample MGYA00248627_ERZ508539 | MGnify/ENA primary metagenome ERZ508539 (study PRJEB26208, sample SAMN05571518) | marine sediment metagenome | biome: deep sea; feature: Hydrothermal vent; material... | reverse complement strand
CGATTTCAGCCATGGTCTGCACAGGTTAACGCGTTCAAACATGAAAAGTATATAGTGAAGCATGCTATTGGCCGGCCTGATTCAAGGTGGCATAGATGAGAGGGTGGGAGGGGCAGAATAAATCATAAGGGCAAAACGAACCCCACACTATCACCCTGAATAGCATCCTCTCACGATTTCTCCTGATCAGAGATTCAGGAGAAGAGTAATAATGGCCAGGGTTATATAGAAATATATGGTGCCCCGGAGACGATTCGAACGTCCGACCTGCCGCTTAGGGGGCACGAGGATGATTTATACTGTCAATAAAAACAACTAGTTAGTACGCAACGCCCCGCGCTATTTTGACAGGAAGTGACAGGAATGGACTAGAAATGAATGATTTGCGTCACGTTTTGGTCACGTTGGTTCAAGAAATGCATCCTTAATCTCTGAGCGGTTAATTATCGTAAAGAATATATACAATATGCACTATGCATTATGTATAGTTAATGATATTGTTTAAAGCATGGATCAAACAGAGCTAAAAGATTTACGAACACGACTTGCGCTAACTCAATCAGAACTCGCAAAAGAGGTCGGTGTATCTGCGAATACGCTTGCCCGTTGGGAACGAGGTGAGTCACCAGTATCTGAAGCTGCTGATACTCTAATTAGGCACTTAGCTATTCAACAACCTAAGGCTAGAGCCGTCAGCTGGGCACATGGAGATATACGTGATCCTTATCACCAGAAAATTGTTGAAGCGTTGAATGGTCATCTTGACCCTGATGTTTTTGAAGCATGTGCGGTAGATCTTCTGAAAAGCTCATACCCAACCCTGGTACCTATTTCTGGTGGTTCGGACGAAGGGTTTGATGGCGCAGTTGGCCAATCAACGAGTGATCCATTCCCACTTATAACTACTACTGGAAAAGCACCTAGAGACAACCTCAGGCGTAATCTTAAAAAATCTGTTGACAGTGGTTGGGAGATTAGGCGCTCAATCTTTGCGACTTCCAGACGTATTACACCTGCTATGCGCAAAAAGTTGTTTAATGATGCCAGATCTCTCGATATCCAGCTTGTACAAATTTACGACCAGACCTGGTTTGCCAATGCCCTGTATCGAGATTCATTCTGGTGCCAAGAACTACTTTCTCTTACAGGAAAACCTTCTGCACTTAGTGTGTACCCTGTCGGTCAGCGCATTGTTCTCGGTGATCAGGTTATTGGGCGAGATAAAGAGATAGAAAAACTTCGGGATATCGATCGAGATTGTCTCATCCTTGGTGGCCCTGGCTCTGGCAAAACTTTCCTTCTTAGAGCCCTTGCTCTGGAAGGACGAGCATTGTTTTTGGTCGACCAGGATCGTGAGGCAATTGCAAATGCTGTCAGGGAGCAGAAGCCTACGGCGATTATTGTTGATGATGCCCAGCTTGATGATCAGCGACTTACCTCTCTTACACAGCTCCGTAATGAGATTGGTGCAGATTACAGGATCATTGCTGTCAGCTGGCCTGCCGAAGCGAACAGAGTGGACTCTGTTCTCAATTTAACAAGTTCAGACTACATACCTCTTGAATTGATTGATGCAGACACGATGGTAGACGTAATTAAATCAGCGGGTATTTATGGCCCAAATGGTTTAATCGCTTCCATAGTAAGACAGGCGGAAGGTCGACCAGGGCTGGCCACAACACTGGTATTTTTGTGTTTAAACGGCGATATGTATGATGTTTTATCAGGGGAGGCGTTGGCTAAGCAGTTTGGACAAATTATTGATCAGGAAGCTTCACAATTATTAGGGGTCTTCGCGCTTGGTGGAAAGGCAGGATTAGTACCTGATCTAGTATCCAGCTACCTTCGAATGTCTCGATTGCAGATTAGTTCTAAATTGGCAAGTTTAGCTGCAGCAGGTTTAGTCCATGAATCACATGACGGGTCAGTATCTGTATGGCCAGCCACTCTTCGATGGGTGTTGGTTCGGAATACATTTTTCGGCGGTTTAGACAGGATCCATGATTACAGTGCGCTGTTTCACCAACTACCGAATAAAGAGGAAGCAGTGGAAACACTCATTGGTGCACGAAGCCGAGGAGCAAATATACCAGATTTGGAGGCGTTACTTGAAAGTCAGCATTCATCAAATCTGTGGTCAGAGTATGCATCTCTAGGTCCCGGAGAAAGTAATGTTGCACTAAGTAGGCATCCTGAGTTTGCCATACAACTGGCAGCATCTGCCCTACATAACTCGCCTGAACTTATACTGCCGAGGTTATTTGATCTAGCACAGGGGGATGGAAGGCAACTTCACAACACACTGGAACACCCATTGAGAAAGATCAAGGACTGGGCAACTGGTGTGACCCCTGATGAAGCGGATATTGTGAATCTGCGTAAAATTCTGGTTCAAGCAGCAGATACATGGCGGCGTAAATCGCAAAAATCAGATATCGCAATGCGTGCTATGTGTATCGCACTAAGTCCAGGCTTCGACTCAACAACAACGGACCCAGGCAGAGGTCGTACACTTACATTAACTAGCGGACTTCTTGGTGAGGATGATCTAGTAGAAATAGGTTCATTATGGCCTTCTTTACTAAATGTGATGAGTGAGTCAGAGGCTGTACCATGGGTAGATATATTCGACCTGCTGCACAAATGGCTGTACCCAGCGATGCGTGTTGAACCTACAGAATCTACACGTGAAGTAATGTATGACATTGTACATGGCATGCTGATTGATCTTATTGAATTTTCAAAAGATTATCCTGGCATTCAGCATAAGTTGATGACGATTGCTAATCGGGCAGAAATTGAGCTTGATGTAGATCTAGATGATGACTTTGAGATTTTGTTCCCTCAAGAAGATGTAACCTTTGATAAAGATCACAGGGCAGACTTGCTTAGTGCTGCAAAAAAGAAGGGGAAATTCTGGGCAGAAATGGATGCAAATATAGTTGCCGCAAAGATCTTCAGGCTGGAATTTGATGCACGCCTAGCTGACATTACCTATCCAAGGTACACAAATATTGTTTGTGAAGAAATGTCGAAACATGTATCAGACCCTGTAGCTTTTGCTACTCAGTTTATAAAGCAGAAGGTAACACAAGATCTGCTCTACCCATTCATCAAAAGAGTAGTTGATAGTGACTTTCATGCTGCGCATGGTTTGCTGCATCAATGTCTGGAAAGTGACAGATACAGAGGAACAGCTATATCAATCGTTATTACTATGGGAAATCCACCTGAAGACCTCCTGGAGTTGATGATGCAGGAGGTTAAAAACTTCGTAAACATTGTTGATGTTTATTGTCTTCGTGGAGAAGTACCGGAATTAACTCTTCTGCAGTTATTCAGGTCGAACGAAAAAAGTGTTTCTATCGCAGCTGCCATAGGATTCTGGAATGCAACTCAAAATAACGGAATGCCAAAAAACCTTTATGCAGAATGGCGAAATGTAATTTTACAATCAGATATTGACGAACAGAAGAATACGACGGCTGATTACTGGCTCGGTGAAATTTTTGCTAAAGATGGTGATTTAGCTTGTGAGTGGTTGATAGCACAAGTATCTCAAGATGATGCAGTTATTTCATATACTATTAATAAGATAGCAAAAAGTACATGTTCAGTATTGAATCGAGCACAAAAAATAGAAATCATTCGCCATGTCTCTGCGGGGTATGGCAGTGGAAAACTTATAAGCCGTTTAGTTGGTAGTGATACTGAGGTATATGAGGCACTACTCGGGATGAAAACTCTATCCCGTTTCCATTTATCACCACTTGAAGGCCCGGTAGAGCCAGGCTGGATCGAAAAAGTACAAATAGCACTGGATGAAGGCATAACACCAGAGAAGATTGCTTCGGCTGTGTTACCAGGAAACTGGTTCTGGTCAGGTGACCTTAGCAACATGTGGGATAAACGGACAAAAGAACTCGAAGAGCTTTTTGATCACCCTGATAATCGTATTGCCAAAATTGCGAGACTTGCTGCAGAAGATACAAGAAAGTTCAGAGAGCAGGCTCTCAAAGAAGAACATACTGATAATGTATATGGAATGTGAGACCTTTATATGATTTCAACAGATGTGAAATTTGCTGATTGCTACTCAGGGATACTGGGTTATTTTTTCCTTAGGTTAGCAGGAGCTAGGCTGAAGAAAATAAGAAAAATACTAGTCCGTTGGTGGGTTTCTGGAAACATTTCCATTAAAAAACTGTGCAACACCTTTTTTCCATAAAAGAGGCCAATTCTGATGACTGATCGGTATGATGCAACAGGCAGTATAGAAGGGCGTTACCAACCTGGATCTAATGGCAAGGTTTTGGCAAACAAACTCGGCATTACCGACCCATCGGAAATGGATGATGTAGAACTCGAGTTGCTTGACCAGTTATCGGGTGCTGTGATTGCTGAAGTGGCTGTAGATCAACAAATTACCTTAGCAGATGTATATGAATGGCACCGACGCTGGCTGGGTAATGTCTATGACTGGGCAGGCAGGGATCGTTCTGTCAATATGGGCAAGGATGATTTTCAGTTTGCTGCTGCAGGGCAGATTCCACGACTGATGGATATTTTTGAAAAACAATTCCTGGGGATCTATACACCTTGTATGGGCATGACTGATGAGTCACTTGTTGAAGCGATTGCAGCAGTGCACATTGAGTTTGTACTAGTGCACCCTTTTCGTGAGGGGAATGGGCGACTGTCGCGTTTGATTGCAACCGTTATGGCACTACAGGCTGGTAATTCTGCACTAGATTTCAGCTTTCTAGACAGAAATAAATCTCGTTACTTTTCAGCAATACAAGCGGGGCTTGTAGATACAAAACCGATGAGTGATTTGTTCAGGCAAGTGTTACTGGAAAGCGGGTAAAATGTTTTCGAGCGAGCCTAGCTTCGATTTTATCAATTGGTTCTCCAGTTTCAATCGCTGTGGAACTAGCTAAGCTACGGATTAGGAGTTTGCGAGCCTGAATACGGTCTCGGAGATGAGGGTTGGTTTTAATAAGTGTTTTCTGTTTCATAGGAAGTAGTATAGCAAAGATTTTCACAGCAAGTGTTAATTTGCATCTAAAACTGTCCCACCATTTGCATTGAATATTGAAAAGCTGAAATATGTCCAATATTTTGAAAACACTGAAAGTTTGTAGTTTTGTAGGAGGCCAATATTAAATACGAAGAATCCACTCAAGTGGCTTAAGCAAGTATGCAAATCAATAGATAGTGCTGTTGCTGAAAGTTTCTTTGGTAATTTAAAGAATGAATTGATCTACTGGCATACTTTCAAAACGAGAGATGTTGCCAGATCAGCTATTTTTGACTACATTGAAGTTTTTTATAACCGGCAACGACTGTACCAAACTCTCAAGCATCAGGTACCTGAGAAGGTTGAAAAACGCATGATGTTGTTTAATTCAACTGTCCGCGAAACTCAGTACACTTCAGGCTGTGGTAACTACAAGCACTCCAGTGGCTTCAAATAATCGTTAATTGCCACGGATGCTATAAGGCAACTGGATCAATAAGCATCAATCCCATCTAATAATAGACCTTTGCAGCAGTGCCCTTAATTGTTCTGTTCGCGTTTTCGTAGCTTTTATGCCCCCCCTTGTGTGTCAGAATAGATGTTCGGCCTGCCGCTTAATTTGAACAAGGACGTTATAGAGAATTAATAGCATTAAGTAAAGCAAACCCTTGGTTTATGCGATAGAAATAGGCGTAAGCCATTGATGTGTGGTGCCCCGGAGACGATTCGAACGTCCGACCTGCCGCTTAGGAGGCACGAGGATGATTTTTACAGTCAATTAAATCAATAAGTTAGCATGCGACGCCCCGCGCTAACGTGACTAGAAGTGACAGGAATGGACTAGAGTTGACAGATTTGCGTCACGTTTTGGTCACGTTCACAGGTATCAAATTTCTTATCACAAATGCAGGCATATGCTTGACATATATATGAAGTGTATTACACTGACATATACAAGGCATATGCTTATATGAGGATCTAGATTATGCGCACTGCAGCGTTATTTGTAAATGGGAAAAACCAGGCTGTTCGATTACCGAAAGAGTTCGAGTTTGACGGCGTGACGGAAGTTGAAATATGCAAAGAAGGCGAATCGATTGTCTTAACGCCTAAACGAAAATCGTGGGCCAGTTTTGCTGAGGTTGAGAAGACCGATCCAGACTTTCTCGCAGAGCGTCCGGATCTGCTGGAAGAGGGGCGAGTCGAGCTTTGAAAAAGACCTATATGCTCGATACAAATATCTGTTCCTATATCATGCGGGAGAAGCCTGAAAGTGTTTTAACTGAGCTACAGGCCAGGGTTCAACATAGAGATAGAATTGTTATTTCAGCTATTACTTACGCAGAATTACGATTTGGTGCGATCGGTAAGAAATCATCGCCTAAACACAATATTATCATTGATGAATTCATGGCGCGTGTTGATGCTGTACTGTCCTGGGATAAGGGTGCAGTTGAAGCGACTACAATCATTAAAAAGACCTTAAGTGACAATGGAAACTCAATTGGAATTAACGATACTATGATCGCAGGGCATGCAGTGTCAGAAGGCTGTGTTCTGGTTACCAATAACAGGAAAGAATTTGATCGAGTGCCGGGCCTTGAGATTGAAAACTGGACAACGGCTTGATTCTGACTCAAACCAACTAGACATCCCGATTTATAATGGTGCATTACAGGAGATATGCCATGACAAACAGGATTATATCTAACAGTAAAATATTGGATGCAGTGCATGAAACTGCAGCAGATCTGCATGATGCAGGCTTCATCGACCTGCGTCGTATGCAACAATATGATGCACTTTGCCTTGAATCTATTCCAGAATATTCCAGTAAGAGTATTCGTGAATTGCGCAATCGAAATAAGTTAAGCCAAACGGTGTTTGCATCAATCCTTAATACCAGTCCTTCGACAATAAGGCAGTGGGAGACGGGTGCCAGGCATCCAAGTGGGCCATCGCTGAAACTTCTCAATCTGCTAGATAAGAAAGGGCTGGAAGTTTTGATCTGAATGTAAAAACCCGGTTGTTTTTATCCTGTTCTATGTTTGGGATTAATGATAGACAGTTACACAGTTTTTAGTACAGCCTCGAGTTACTTTGTAGTGGTTCCCTGTTACTCTATCGTTTATTAATTCCATCTAGGTAAACCACCGCCTCTGGCGGTGAGACACGAAAAGGCTCTGCCGTTACGGCGTGCAGAGAAGATAATGACCTCTCTTTGAACCGGCAAGTTCTAATAGGAGGCCATTATGAGAGAGTGGCAGCGCCAAGCTCACGTTAAACATTATTGCAGATATCACATAGTGTTTGTTCCAAAATATCGTAAGAAGTCGATATATGGTGTGTTAAGAAAGGATATAGGAGGAATTTTCCGAGATTTGTGTCGTCAGAACGGAATAGAATTGGTGGAAGGGCATGCGATGGGTGATCATGTGCATATGCTGTTGATGATACCGCCGAAATTCAGTGTGGCCAATACGATAGGTTTTCTGAAAGGGAAATCAGCGATACGAATATTCAGAGAATATTTGCAGGTGAAACGGAACTTCACAGGAAGACATTTTTGGGCTCGAGGCTACTGTGTCAGTACGGTTGGATTAGATGAAGAGGTGATCCGTACCTATATCAAGAACCAGGAACAGGAAGAGAAACGTCAGGAGCAGATAAGATTAATAGGAGTTTAACAATAGCCCCTTCCAGGGGCTTTCATCATACCACCCGCTCTGCGGGTGGTCGTTGATCTTGACTATACAGTCATTGATTTCTTACCAGATGAGTAAGCCTGATATTTCTAGTTTTTATTTCATGACAATGAAAAAAATCTCGATATTTCACTCTAGAGGTCTCTCTGAGTTTCTCATGCCATTGTCCTGATGATACATCTTCAGTTCATGTTCAGAGCCATTTTGTACATAATTATAACTTGTACATAATAAATGAACAGTATATATTAATGAACAAATATGAATTATATATACTATGTATCAACCAAATCGACATAACCCAGCAAGAGAACAAAAGCTTCTTGAGAAAGTGTGTGTTCTATTGCACACAGCTACAGGCTTGAGAGTGGATGCCGAGTTGCTTGACAATGCACCTGAAGGTGCTGATGCATTTGGCTATCTGATAAATGATAGAACGAAAACACCATTATTTATTGAGATGAAAACTCACCTCACCAAAGCAGCCGTTGGGGCGATAGCGCAGCAGTTCAAGCAATACCCGGAAAAAGGCTTACTGGTCGCTGACTACATCAATCCTGTGATGGCTGAACGCCTCAAAGAGCTGGATATCTGGTTTTTGGATGCGGCTGGAAATGCCTACATCAATGAGCCCCCTGTACTTGTGTATGTGAAAGGGAACAGGCCGGAGAAGTTGATGGGGAAAACGCCAAAGAGGCGGGCATTTCAACCCACCGGATTAAAGGTTATATATGTATTTCTGTGTAATCCTGAGCTGGTAAATGCGCCTTATCGGGAAATAGCAGCTGCAGCAGATGTGGCACTGGGCACAGTGGGCTGGGTGATTACAGATTTGAAAGATCTGGGCCACCTGGTAGAAATGGATAAAAAGAAGAGAAGGCTGATAGGGCTGAAAAAGCTATTTGATCGCTGGGTAGAAGCCTATCCAGAGCAGTTGAGACCAAAATTACTCATTGGCAAATTCACTACAAACGAAGCTGACTGGTGGAAAAATAAAAAGCTGCAGAATTTTGATGCATACATGGGAGGTGAGATTGCCGCGGATTATCTTACACAGTATTTAATCCCTGAGATAAAAACAGTATATGTGAGAGGAAAGCCACAGGATCTGCAATTGAAATTCAGGATGCGTAAAGATACAGATGGAGAAATTGAACTTTTAAAAACCTTCTGGAATGTTGAGTGTGACTGGCCAGATAACAAAATAGTAAATCCAATATTGATCTATGCAGACCTACTGGCAACAGGCGATCCCAGGAATATTGAAACAGCGGAAATGATATATGAAAAGGAAATTGCTCAACATCTCAGGGAAGATTGATCCGCAAACAGTTGCCATCTATGAACTGGTTGCATCAGCTGCTGAATCGAGAAACATAAAGTTTTTTGTCGTGGGCGCGACTGCGCGGGACCTCATTTTGCAGTATGGCTTTGGAATTGAAGCACGTCGTGCAACTAGAGATATTGATCTCGCGGTTCAAGTCAAAAATTGGGATGAATATGAAGCACTCAAAAATGGACTGGTTGAAACAGGAGATTTCGTTACAACAAAAATGACACAGAGACTGCAATACCATGAAAAAATACCCGTCGACATTGTACCGTTTGGTGCTATAAAAGAAGCGGATGGTTCAATTAGTTGGCCCCCTGATCATGAAGTACGTATGAATATACTTGGCTTCGAGGATGCCTATAACGATGCAGTGCCAGTCAGGCTAAATACAAATCCGAACCTGGATGTTCAGGTGGCATCCCTTACATCACTGGCTGCTTTGAAACTGATTGCCTGGAAAGAAAGATCACCGGCGAATACAAGGGATGCTATTGATCTGATATTCATTATTCACAGTTATCTTGATGCCGGTAACAACGAAAGATTGGCAGAGGAGTACCCCGATTTACTTGATGAGGAATTTGATTATGTCCGCACAGGTGCAAGATTCCTGGGTCGTGATATTGCGAATTGTTTGGGTGAAGAAACCCTGACAGCATTAAAGCAGATTCTTGCAGAACAGACAGCAGGAGATAGGTATCCACTTGTAGAAGACATGACCAGAGGCAGTTCCAGTGATCAATTTGAAGAGAATCTGGGTCTTCTTAAGGCTTTGAAGCAGGGTGTAATAGATATTACAGGTTTATGAATTTATACATTTAAAATACGAATTAATCATATGAATAAAGAACAACTCAAACAACTCGAAGATGACCTCTGGTGCATATTCTGGTCGAACGTGAACGGTGATTCTGGCGCATCGTGAACACCTATTCTGGTGTGAACGTGAACACTTTTAGTGGTTCACCAGAATCACCGTTCACGATCAACCAGAATCTTTTCCATGTATTGATAATTCACTGCTAACCTGCCCGATTTCTATCGGGGACGGTTATGCCAACAAAGAGAATATCAATGCGACAATTACGCGAACTACTGCGGCTGCGACTTCATGCTGGACTGAGCATGAGGCAAATAAAAGACAGCCTGAGAATTAGTCTGGGTGCTATCCAGAAAGTCACCACCAAGAACCACAAGAAAGCGTTGAAAATCGTTGAGAACACGGTACGTGAAATGACTGCAGATTCTAGCATATGGAAGGCTTTCGACGAGGAACCAGAATCCGCGCATTCACATGGCATTAGGTTAGCACTTTGGAAATTTACAAAGTCGTCACAGGGCCTTCCTTCCATCAGCAAAAATGGTACCGAGTGGATTAATAACCTGAAGGATAACCTCAAAAAACTTTTCACTACTATAGGCGTCATCAACATCCCAAAAATGGGGCTGAAAATCAGGCGGACAGGATTGGATGCAAATCAGATGACGTTACCGCTTTTTGAACCCCAAACATTATTTCCTCCAATTCGACAGGAGACAATTCACCAAGTAAAAGGCGAGAGTATCGATGGCGTCTTGGTTTTGGGGTCAACCAAATACTTTAATACAGTCGTCAAAGCAATTGAATCAAACGAGAATTCAGAGGAACGCCGATTAGCCTATGTCGCCATGACAAGAGCCCGTCATGTTTTGCTGATTGGTTTACCCGCCACCCATTTCGATAAACATGTAGAAATATGGAAGAAATGGGGTTTTAATATAATTTAGAAATAAATATCTAAAACATTCAATATTATTAATATTTGAGTTTTGAGACACTAAACATCTATTTCACGACAAAATCGATGGATAGGCGACATATAATCTGACACATGCCCAAAAAAATTCCAGAACAAGAGCTTGAGGCCATTGCTGCAATCATAGCGGCTCATCCTGACGGGGTGCAGGTCAAG
>ENA-ORDP01001831-ORDP01001831.1-marine-sediment-metagenome-genome-assembly--contig:-NODE-1831-length-11015-cov-2.869891_pt1 | contig 11015 bp, 11 predicted proteins | sample MGYA00248627_ERZ508539 | MGnify/ENA primary metagenome ERZ508539 (study PRJEB26208, sample SAMN05571518) | marine sediment metagenome | biome: deep sea; feature: Hydrothermal vent; material... | reverse complement strand
GGGTGTCATATAAAACAGTTCCCGCAGTCGGCCGTAGCTGGCCAGAAACGGCGTTCATCAGGGTCGTTTTTCCGGAACCGGATTCGCCGACAACACCCAAAACCTCACCCGGATACAGGTCGAAATTTACGGCTTGGCAACCGATGCGCTGGCCATACATGACGGTCAGTTTCTGAACTTTAAGAAGCAGTTTTTCGACCATTATTCGGCGGCCTCGGTAATTGACGGATCGGCGCCGGGAGACAATTCCCCCCGGTGCCCTCGTTCCTGACGGGATTGGCAGAAATGACTGTCCGAACAGACGAACATGCGTCCGCCGCGATCATCCAGGATGACTTCATCAAGAAAACTGTCCCTGGCTGCGCACAGGGCGCAGGGTTCATCCCATTTCTGGACATCGAATGGATAATCCTCGAAATCCAGGCTTTCCACTTTGGTGTACGGGGGAATGGCATAAATACGTTTCTCGCGACCGGCACCGAACAATTGCAAGGCCGCCATCATGTCCATTTTCGGATTATCGAATTTCGGCGTCGGCGAAGGATCCATAATGTAGCGTCCGGCCACCATCACCGGATAGGCGTAGGTCGTGGCGATCTCGCCATGGCGGGAAATATCCTCGTACAGCTTGACATGCATCAGTCCATATTCTTCGAGCGCGTGCATTTTCCGGGTTTCCGTCTCGCGCGGTTCCAAAAAACGCAGGGGTTCGGGAATGGGAACCTGATAGATCAGGATTTGATCCTCGCCCAGTTCGGCCTCCGGGATGCGGTGTCGGGTCTGGATCAAGGTCGCCTCTGACGTAATTTCGGTGGTTTCCACGCCGGTCATTCTGGCGAAAAATTTGCGGATGCTAACGGCGTTGGTGGTGTCGTCCGATCCCTGATCGATGACCTTCAAAACATCGGCCCGGCCGATCACGGCGGCGGTGACCTGAATGCCACCCGTACCCCATCCGTATGGCATGGGCATTTCGCGACTGGCGAAGGGAACCTGATAACCGGGAATGGCGACGGCCTTGAGAATGGCGCGACGGATCATCCGTTTGGTCTGTTCGTCCAGGTAGGCGAAGTTATAGGCGGGTGTTTGGTTGTCGAACATGTCCTTACTCCGCCGCCTCGGACTGTTGGCACTGGGCGCCACGGCGCAATCGCCGCACCAGTTCCAGTTCCGATTGAAAATCCACGTAGTGGGGCAATTTGATATGTTCGACAAAACCCGTGGCCTGAATGTTGTCGCTGTGGGACAGAACAAATTCTTCGTCCTGGGCTGGAGCGACTTGATCTTCGCCTAATTCCTGCCAGCGCAGGGCGCGATCAACCAGCGCCATGGCAATAACTTTGCGTTCGCTGTGGCCGAAGGATAATCCGTAGCCCCGGGTGAACTGGGCCGGGATATCTTTCGATCCTTTGAACTGATTCACCGTCTCGCATTCGGTAATGGTGATGTCGCCAATTTCAATGGCGAAGCCCAATTCCTCGGGGATCATTTCAACGGCCACGTCGCCAACCCTGATCTCGCCGACAAAGGCGTGATTGCGGGCGTAGCCGCGCTGGGTCGAATAACCAAGGGCAAGCAGGAAGCCTTCGTCGCCACGGGCCAGGTTTTGCAGGCGCAAATCGCGCCCGGCCGGAAACTCCAGTGGTTCACGGGTCAAATCACCGACCTGGCTGTCGTCGTGATCTTCAGGTGCTGTGTCTTCGATCAGTCCTTCGCTATTCAACAGTCCAAGAACCCGCGGCATGGCGTCGTCGATTCTTTCCTGTGCCGGCTCGAGCTGTTGCGGTGGCAAACCTTCGGCGGCAAGCGTGAAATCGAGAAGCCGGTGGGTGTAGTCGAACGTCGGGCCTAAAACCTGTCCCCCCGGTAAATCCTTGAAGGTCGCCGAAATCCGCCTGTCGATAGCCATGGCCGTGGTATCGATGGCTTCGGAGTAGGCGAAACGGGGAAGGGTGGTTCGATAGGCTCGAATCAGGAAGATCGCTTCTATCAGGTCACCACGGGACTGTTTGATGGCCAGTGCCGCAAGCTCGTGGTCATAGAGCGATCCTTCCGCCATGACCCGGCTGACGGCATGGCTCATTTGTTGGCAGATTTGCTGCAATGACAGTTCCGCAACGGCTAAATCACCGCGCCTTTCTTCGGCCAGAAACTTATGGGCATTGTCGATGGCCTGCTCGCCACCCTTGACGGCAACGTACATCTCTACATCTCGACCTTTGTGCTTCGCGGCAGTGCCGCGATATGGGTCGAACTGACGAATATCCAATCCAGGCCACGCGGGAACAACAAGGAATTGTCGGCGATGCGCGGCCATAGATCATCCGGGGTTTCGGCAATTTCGAAGCGGCGGTAATGTTCAATTCCGGGGCCGGTAAAACGAGGCCCGGTATTGCCAATCAAATCATCGCTCTCAACGATAATTGTTGCCGAACGGTCAGGATATTCAGCCGTCCCCAGGGGCATCGCCTCGAGCGCCGTTGAATCTGATCTGGTGGTCATGACGGCGAAGGCGGCCTGCGATGGCGTCTCGGTGATCGGGCAGCCGACGTGGAAACGCAAATACTCTCGCGCAATTGCCGTGTCGCACTCGGGTGCCAACCAGACCGGCGTGTCGGTGTCGGCCAGAGTCAACAAAACGGCCACCGAACCGGCCCGCAAACCATCCGGCGTTCCTGTGATCACCGGGAGCGGCCGCACCCGGGCCGGTCTCGACATGGCATCCAGTACGGTGCGGTAGGTGTCGGTGGCGTTCGGGACTTTGTCCTTGAAGGCTTCGATCAACAGCGGTTCCATTATCAAATTCATTCGTCTTCTCCCCGGACCATGGTGAAGAAGTTGACCTTGGTGGCGGCGGCTTTTTTTGATCTTTCTTCCTGGGCGACCTGAAATTTCTTTTCCAGCGGGGCGATGACCAGAGATTCGATGACATCGCGCAGGGATGGGGTTTGCAACAGGGCATCGAAGGCCGCCGCCAATTCGGCATGTTGGCGATTTCGCCCGGCAACATAGGCGTGGCCAATCGCTCCTTCGCGCAATCGCACCGAACAGCGGGTAACGGTTATTTCGCCCAGGTTGAATTGCTGGCCATTGCCTCCGGCGCGTCCACGCACCATGACCAGGCCGCTTTCGGGTTGGCGCAAGACATCGTACCCGCCGCCTTGTTTATAATTAGCCCAATGTGCTTCCAGCTCGGCCCCGTCGGCGCGGGCCAAAACACCCATCCAGCGTTGACGGGGCGAGATAGCCAGATTTGGGGCGCTGTTATCGGCATGAATATCGGGCATGTGGGCGTCCTCGGAAAATTCATTTTTGATTTGTTTGATTGTAATAAGGCCCCAATGTGTCGATCAGGCGACGATCCGATTAAACATTTGTGACAGTGGCAATAGGTGACTTGATTTCACCGTCTTCGGTGCTAGAAAAAATTATGGCCTGAAATAAAATTCATATTGGAAATTTTTTCGCCGTTTGGGCGTCCCGAAAGTGCCCGTTCAACTCGATGACATGTAACTGAAACACTCGAATGGTAGAAAAGGATTGTTTGCAGAATTGAAAATTTGATTTGAACAACGAATAAGGAAGAAATATGACGGTTCGCGTTGGTATTAACGGTTTCGGGCGCATGGGACGCCTTGCCCTCAGGGCCGCATGGGACTGGCCGGAACTGGAGTTTGTCCACATCAACGAGATAGCAGGTGGTGCCGTGTGCGCCGCTCATCTTGTCGAATTTGACACCGTGCATGGGCGCTGGGACCGGCAGGCACAGGCGGTTAATTCTGACTCCCTTGAGATTGACGGGAAGATCATCGGATTTTCTGATGCCGCAAGCCCCGGTGAGGTGGCATGGGCTGATCTCGGCTGCGATATTGTTGTCGAGAGTTCAGGCAAATTTCGCACCCTGGAAACCCTGCAACCCTATTTTGACAATGGCGTCAAAAAAGTCATCGTCGCGGCTCCCGTCAAAGAGGGCGCCCTGAATGTCGTCTATGGCATCAATGACGACCTGTACAAACCTGACGTGCATCATTTGCTGAGCGCAGCGTCCTGCACCACTAACTGCCTGGCCCCGGTGGTCAAAGTGATCCATGAAAATTTGAAAATCGTTCATGGCAGCATGACCACCCTTCACAACATCACCAATACGCAGGTTGTCGTCGATGCGCCGCACAAGGATTTACGCCGCGCCCGCTCGGCCATGAATGCCCTGATTCCAACCTCGACCGGCTCGGCGAGCGCGATCACCATGATCTACCCGGAACTGAAGGGTAAATTGAACGGTCATGCGATCAGGGTGCCGCTGTTGAATGCGTCGTTAACGGATTGTGTTTTTGAAGTCGAAGAAAAAACCACGGCGGAAGAAATCAACGCGCTTTTTCATGCCGCGGCAGCGGGGTCGCTCAAGGGTATTCTCGGCATCGAAGACCGACCGCTGGTTTCCACGGATTACGTCAATGATCCCCGTTCTTCCATCATCGATGGCCCTTCGACCATGGTTATCGATAACACCCAGGTTAAAATTTATGCCTGGTACGATAACGAATGGGGCTACGTCAACAGGATGATGGAGCTGGCGCGAAAAGTCGCCGCCTCGCTATAGGTTTTCACCATGACCGATGTTCGCAACTACGCCGCCGTTACGGCAGCTTACTGGGCCTTTACCCTGACGGACGGCGCCCTGCGGATGTTGGTGTTGCTTCACTTCCATCGTCTTGGGTTTACCCCGCTTGAGCTGTCAATGCTGTTCTTGCTGTACGAAGCGATGGGCATCGTGACCAACTTTTTTGGCGGCTGGATTGGCGCACGGTTCGGGCTGCGGATCACTCTTTTCGCCGGACTGTCTATCCAGATTGGCGCCTTGTTATTGCTTTCTGCCGTGTCGCCGGACTGGACGATGGCGCTGTCCGTCGCTTATGTCATGTCGGCCCAGGCCCTGAGCGGGATCGCCAAAGATTTGACGAAAATGAGTTCCAAAAGCGCCGTTAAACTGGTTGTCAAGGATACCGATCAAGGGCTTCTGTTCAAATGGGTGGCCCTCCTGACCGGGTCGAAAAACGCCCTCAAGGGATTGGGTTTTCTGGCCGGTGGCGTGCTGCTGGAATGGTTCGGTTTTGATCTCTCGCTGTGGGGCATGGCGGCAATGCTGACCGTCGTTCTGCTGCTCGCCGTGACCTCTATCAAATCCGATTTGGGCAAGGTCCGTAAAATCGAAAAGCTGAACTTGTTGGCCAAATCGCGGGAAATCAATGTCCTGTCGGCGGCCCGAATTTTTCTGTTCGCCTCGCGCGACGTATGGTTCGTCGTCGGCCTGCCGGTATTTCTATACAGCACCCTGGGTTGGAGCTTTGATCAGGTCGGTATCTTGATGGCGGTTTGGGTTATCGGATACGGGTCTGTTCAGGCCGTGGTGCCAAAGATTCTACGTAAAACAATCGAACCTGTGTTGGCGGCAAGGGGCGCGCGAAATTGGGGTTTTGCCCTGGCCGTTCTGACGGCACTGATTGCGCTTGGCATTCACGTCTCTCATTCGCCGATCATCCTGATCGGAGGATTGTTGATATTTGGCGCAGTTTTTGCCGTCAATTCATCTTTGCATTCATACTTGATCGTCGCCTATTCCGACCATGATCAGATCGCCCTGAACGTTGGTTTTTATTACATGGCGAACGCGATCGGGCGCCTGGGCGGTACTTTTCTTTCCGGGTTTATCTATCAACAGGCCGGATTGGAAGCCTGTCTGTGGACTTCGGCCGGGATGGTCGTGATCGCCGCCGGACTGACGGCCCTGTTGCCCTCGAAACCAAAATAAGTTCGTTAACTCAACAAGTTAGAGGGTTTGTTGTTGGCCTGAAAATTGCTCGCTAACGCGTTGTGGAAACGCGAGATTCGTCTGATAAAGCCCTACACCTCGGTTCCGTCCACATGGTGCGGATCGTCAGCATCAGTCCGCGGGTGGCTTTTAATTCCTTAACGTCGGCATTCTCATAGGTATGGAAGTTTTGCCGATCAGCCAGGGCCGCTCTCAGCCGCCCTGCCGTCGCCCAATTGGACCGATAATGAATTTTTCCATCCGGACGAATGACATAAAGGATGTTCGGCATCATGCCGTACATACGATGGAATCCGCCTTCGTGGGAATCGACCAGAATTCGACGATGTTCACCATAGCGCGGCTTGAGAAGACGGGCGGCGGCCAGTTTTTCTTCAAAGTTCTTGTGCTGGTGCAGGCGTTCCCCCGGGTGGGCTTCGCGTACATATATGACCAGGAATTCCACATCGGGATATTCGTTTTCGATGCCCTTCATATCGGGAATATTCTTGGAATACATGGAACATGTCGATGAGCCGGTTTCCAGCACCACCCATTTGCCGTGAAAATCGGAAAGTTTCACCGGCTCGCCGGTGTCCATATCTGTCAGGGTCGTATCGACAAATTCATCGACCGCCGGTAAAAACAACGGCACCACGATCAGGGTCGCAATCGGGGTCAGTTTGGTGATTATTTGCCCGGCGCTCATGTGCTCTGTGCAGTCCGTTTTGCCAGGACTGCCATCTTTTAAAGCGGCATTACCGCCAACGAAAGAGGGCACCCAATAGGCCAAGGCGACGATCATTATCGCGTAGGCCACGGCCTCTGATATTTTCAACGTGTTGCGGCCATGGGAAATGGTGTTTAGTCAATGCACAGAATCTGGTCGGCATCGTTTTCGTGACTTACAAATTCGATTTTCGAAGACAAGATAACGTCAACGGTGCGGCCATAGTGCTCTCGCAGCAACTGTGACACCAGGGCCGTGTCACCGTCTAAAGCCGCATCCATGATGGCCTGGTGTTCATCACGCTCGTTGCGTTCGGGAACACCGTAGGCGGCGAGACGCCGGTAGCGTTCTGCCTTGTCAAAAAGTTCTTCACATATGGTTACGAGACGACGGGATCCGCAACCGGAAATCAGGGCGACGTGAAACGCCCGGTGAAGCTTTTCCCAATCCGGGTCGGTCGAATAGGAGCCGTCGCTTGCGGGCCTTGGAAAGCGGGACAGGTGATGAAAGGCGATCACCAGACCTTCTTCCCATTGCGTTCCACCGTCGGCGATTGATTCCCTGATGGCGACCTCTTCCAACCAGCAGCGGGTTTTAACAAGTTCGAACAGATCACCCTTGCTGACCGAGGCAACCCGAAAACCGCGTTGGTCCTCGCGCTCGACCAGACCATCCGCAGACAGGCGGTTCAGGGCTTCACGAATGGGACTGTTGCCAATCTGGTAGCGATCACGAAGAAAATCGGTCCGCAGTTTTTCACCGGGCTTGAGCCTTCCTGCCAGCACATCGTCGCGCAAGCGGTCATAAACAGACGTTGCCAGAGTGGCCCCGGCCTTGCCGTTGTCCTGTTGACCGCCGTCTTTCAGTTTTGTTTCCGCCATACTGTTCACTCTGCCTAAAATTCTTCAAATTCGATAATTGGTCTGTATACGTCATAAGATCACGATTCTCGATTTTTCGCCCTAAAAATATATTGATTTTCCTGTTGCGCTTATTCGAGGCCACTGGCCCGGAATTGTTCCCGCGCCATTACCGCCCAGTCATTTTCGGCATCACCCTTTTTACAGGCGGCGAGCAAGCGGTCGCGCCAGACGTTGGCACTGGGCAGCGGAACACCAACGGCCTGCCCAGCTTGCAGGGCAAGATTGGCGTCTTTTAATCCAATAACGGCCGACGCGCCGAGCGCGTCCCATGATTCCCTGGCAATAATTTCGCCATACACCTTGTAGGCAATGGAATCAAAAAGGCCTTCGGTCAGAACGTCATAGAGCAAAGAAGAATCGACTCCATACTTTCGCACCAATGCCATCCCTTCACCGATCGCTTCGATGGCGCAACCGAGAACAAAATTGTGCGCGATCTTGACCGCCGCCGCCGAAGCCGGGTCCTCACCGGCATCGAAAACGCGGCGGCCGAGAGCCTCAAATACCGGTGTTAGGAAATTTACGGCTTCGGATGGACCGGCGGGAACCAACCCGATCTCGCCTTTTGCGGCCAAATCAGGCCTGCCAAGAACATGGCTGGCGACAAAGGATTGCCCGGCTTCTTTGTGTGCGCCATCGACGGATTGAATGGTCGCTACGCTGTGCGTACCGCTGGTCATGTGGATGGTCGATCCGGTCATGCTTGCGACCAGGCCATGTTCGCCAAGCGTTACCGCCTCGAGCGCCTGATCGGTCGGCAACATGGTGATGATAACATCCTGATGCTGGCAAAGTTCGGCGAGGCTGGCGGCGACTTTTGCCCCGGCCTGGCCCAGGGTCGCGGTATGCTGCTGGTTCAGATCGAAGACACCAAGATCATGACCGGCATCGAGCAGGCGGGGTGCCATCGCCGCCCCCATGCGTCCGAGCCCGACAAATCCAATTTTCATCGCCAATTCCCCCTGTCGACCCTCAGGCCAATTGCTGCTGCACCCATTCGAGTTCCATGGTCACGTAATCGACAATATCGCCGGTCTTCAAATGCTCGGGCAGAACATCCCAGGTATAGGTTTCGATTTCGAGCTGTTCTGATATGGGGTTGGCCTTGTGGAAGGCCAACGCTTCTTCGATGGCGAAGCGGGTCGTCTTGAACGGCCCCAGGTCTTCCAGGAACACCGGCACATGAAAATGGGTTCGCCATTCGCGGCCTGGTCCCGGGTCTTTCTGCCAGGATTCAAAAGCGTCTTCCAGGTTCAAAAAGCGCGTCAGTTTGCCGTCTTTCTGTTCGACCGTCTGGGTCAGATAAACCGAATCCGCATAGGCCATCAGGGCATCGACAATATCCTGTGTCACTTCCGGAACCATCACGGCGGCGGCTTCCTGCAACTTGACGACCGGCACTTCATTATCGACCAGGGCCTGTAAAGAGGCGGAGATATCTTCGAATTCAACCGCCTGATGGCAAATGTCGTAAACCGTACCAATATGCCGAACCATTACATCGCGGGCCGCGGCAGACGATATCCCGAGGTCAGCGCCCAGTGCCTCAAGGGAAACCTCGCTGCGCAAATGATTATTGAAAAAGGCGATGGTTTCATCCGTGGTTTCAAGATAGCAGTAGGGTTCCGGTTCCAGCCCAAGCGTGATCTTGCGACCGGACCGTTGTTCGATCTTCGCCAAGTGAGCGGCCAGACGGCGCACGTTGGTCGTAAAGGACTCGACACGCCCATCGGTGACCCGCGGCTTAAACCCCAGCGGCGGGCTCTGGATCGACGGGCTGATACCTTCCGGTGAAACCTCGGCCAGAATATCGGCAACGTTCATGGTGTACCGGGTGCGTTCCTCGGTGCTCCAGTCGGGCTCGTAAACCTGTTCCTTGATGACCTGGTTCTTGAACGGGCCATAGGGGAACGCGTTGACCGTATAGAGGTACATATCGTTGTCATCGAGAAACGCCTTCAATTCCTTGCGATCTTTCGGGTGTTCGATCAGGAACCCGGCAGACGCCGCCGACAAACGCAGGGACACGCCGAAGGGATTATTGGGACAAACCCTGGCTTTTACCTGCGGAACATATGTTTTCAGGCTGTGCCACATTTCGTCCCAGGTATCACCCGGGTGGACCAACGTCGAATAGGTCAGGTGACCATATTTTTCCAGTTTCATTTTTTCCTGCCTTCCTGTTCTGTCGCCAATCAGACGATGTTCTCAACTTCGCCCGACTGCGCAGAAGTGATGATTGCTTCGGTGACCGCCGATCCATGGATCATTTCGCCATGGGGGATCGGGAACCGGTCGCCACCGGCGGCCTCAGTCGCAAAGGCTTCGAGTACGCCACGGTTAACATCATACTGCGGCACCTCGATTTCTATCGGATCACCCTTGATCGGCAGCATCGTATAGCTTGCAAACAGGCCTGTGCGGCGCTGTTTCGATGAATGACCGGTGACATGGGTCATGCCGACCAGGACGGCCATGGCTTTTGATCCATAGACTTGAAAGCGGAATGTTGGCGCCGTTGCCGTCATCACCCCGAGATAACCGGACATGCCCTCTTTCATGCGAAACAGGATCGACGTGGTATCGTCGTTGTCGAGCGGAATCGCGCGATGGAAGCTTTGGGCAAATACCGTATCGACGGTGCCGACCAGATCGATCATGCCATCGATGGCGTGCACACCCAACGGAAACAAACCGCCACAGGGCGCTGAAGCCTTCTGCGCCCGCCAGGCTTCGGGCGGCAGGGTCAGGGCATTGGGAAACGTCATGGTGCACTCGAGATGCAGAATAGTCCCCAACTCGCCCGCATTCATGCGCCGTTTCAAATCCACCCAGGACGGGTGAAGACGGCGATTGTAGCCGAGCCCCAGGGCGACACCGGCTTTTTCAACTGCGCAAACCGCGGCCTCGGCCTCGGCTTTCGTTGCGGTGAACGGCTTTTCGCAGAAGACATGTTTGCCGGCTTGCGCCGCTGCAACGACCTGGTCGCGATGGCCCATCGGCGGCGTCGCCAGCACGATCGCGTCAACTTTTGGGTCCTTGAGCAGGTCTTCAAAGCAATCGGCAAGCTGCAATCCGTGCCTGGCGGCGATTTCCCGGTCTTTCTTGGATTTGGAACGGGTGTGCGCGGCGACAAAGTTGATTTTGTCGCTGGAGCCCTGAACGGCCTCAACCAGAGTGCCACCCCACCACCCAAGACCGACGATTGCCGCGTTAATCATGTTTCCTCACTTACTGTATTCATATTCTAAAAGTCGTTGGAACCTTCGCTTTTACGGCCTGATCCGCAATCCTCCTGATATTCCAATATTTTCTACAATTTTAGCATAAAGTCAATAAATCTCGATATTTTTATGAAATTAACCAAGAAGCTCGATAAAACGAAATTTTCCTGGAATTCACAATCCCAGCATCGCCATCAGCCAGTCCGGCTTGGCCGGATCAAGCACAAGATGGGTATCTACAGCGGCAAGGGCGGTGTGGGGAAGACAACAGTCGCCGTGAACCTTGCCGTGCTTCTCGCTCAGGAGGGCGATAGGGTCGCGCTGTTCGA
>ENA-ORDP01001830-ORDP01001830.1-marine-sediment-metagenome-genome-assembly--contig:-NODE-1830-length-11031-cov-7.908892_pt1 | contig 11031 bp, 12 predicted proteins | sample MGYA00248627_ERZ508539 | MGnify/ENA primary metagenome ERZ508539 (study PRJEB26208, sample SAMN05571518) | marine sediment metagenome | biome: deep sea; feature: Hydrothermal vent; material... | reverse complement strand
CTCCCTCCGGGAGAGGGTTGGGGTGAGGGGATAAAATACATGCCAATACTTATGCCACGATTAATATTTAATCTACGAACTTGATGAGTTCTTTGATATCGCGGTAAAGCCACTCGTAAGCCCCCCGGGTGACCACTTTAGTCCCCGCTTTAAGGCCGGATAATATCGGTATCCGTCCATCAGAAGCCGCACCCACATGCACCTCAACAGCTTTAAACTGATCCTGCTTCTGATGAATTACGCACCAGGTTTTGCCATTGCGCGCCACCACCGCCGCCGCCGGTACCCAGACAACGGCCTGGGAAGCGCCCCGATGATGAACCTCGATCCACGCGCCGTCACGCAACAGCGCGCCCGGATTTTTGCTTTCATAACGGCGCAACCAGAGTCCGCTGCTGGCATCATAAAGCGGAACACCGGCCAAAAGCTGTAAGCTGACCCGGTGTTTATGCCCAAGCCACCAGGTCTTCCCCCCCCGCCATAAAGGAAGCTCCCGTGCAGGCACACCTACATCCACATACACCGGATCCAGCACGTCCAGTTCCAGCAGCGGGCTGCCCGCCGGAAGTTGTTCACCCAGAGCCGCCCGGCGTGCGCTGACAATCCCGGCAAAGGGCGCGAGCAGTCGGCCCAAGCTTCGCGCGACGATCTGTAAATTGTCTTTGTGAATACGATCTTTAAGGGTCTTTTTGTCGATATGAATATGCAGAAGATCCAGATCAGCAGCCAGGATCTCCCAGGCTAAAGTGGATTTACCCTCCGCCCGGGCAACGACCTGTTCGCCGGCTACCCGCTCCCGGCGGGTAATCACGTGTTGCTGTTCACTCTGGCGCAGCACATGCAGACGTTTTTTCGCCAGCCGTAGCTCCAGCAGCGCCTGTTTCCAGGACGCCAGGTGTTGATGAAGCAGAGGAGCGTCAAAGCGTAGCAGTTCGTCCCCTGCCGCCACCCGCGTTCCCGGCTCGACATTCAGGGCCACAATGCGCACGAAAAAAGGCAGGCTGAGTACGGCCTGTTGGTGTGCGCTCACATGAGCAAACGCGGACGTAAGCGGTCGCCAGGTGCCGGCAATAGCCGTTTCAGTCACGACTGCGTTGGCCCATGCCGGCATCGCACAGAGCATCATCAGGAACAAAAACAAATGAGGCTTTACTCTTTTTTTAAACATGAAGCTATGTTCCATTACATCAGGCCGGCAGAATGACAGGTATCCCCAGGTATCAATCGTTGCAACAGTATTCGCATGTATTTTATCCCCTCACCCCCACCCTCTCCCAGAGGGAGAGGGGGCTATGATGCCAATACTGTTGCAACGATTAATACCAGCTGCGGGCGAGAATGGCACGGCCACTCTCCTGCAGGCGATTTATTTCTGAATCAAGTTGCCTGAAACTTTTGCTAAGTTGATCCCGGTTATCCTGTTTAATCTGATCCTCGAAGGCTTTTAGCGCCTGACGTAGCGCGGGTAGACCCAGGTAGACGATGGCGCCGTGCAACTTGTGCACCGGATCCCAGAGAGGCTCAAGACCGCTCTGGGAATTCACCTGTTTCAACGCCGCCTCAATCGCCTGACGATGCTCGGCTAATTCATCCAGCAACATGCTAAACAGATCGCGCGCCAGTTCTTCACTGCCACCGGCCTGCTCAAGTGCGATAGCAGCATCAAATATTTTGTTCATAGTCCTGTTTCCTGTTTTGTCTGAGTCCATTCACCGCCGCTTTGAGGGCGGCTTTTTTCTGATACTGGCTCCTCTTTTATGTTCCAGGCCGATACATTACACTCTGCGCATGAATTATAAAACGATTGAATCCTGTATTGGCCATACACCGTTAGTTTGCCTGCAGCGTCTTCCCGGGCAAAAAAACGCGGCTCGGCGCAGCAATACGATCCTGGTCAAACTGGAGGGTAACAACCCTGCTGGTTCGGTTAAAGACAGACCGGCCTTAAGTATGATTTCTCATGCCGAGGCACGGGCTGAGATCAAGCCGGGTGATAGCCTGATCGAGGCCACCAGCGGCAATACCGGTATTGCCCTGGCCATGGCGGCTGCGGTCAAGGGTTACCATATGATTCTGATCATGCCGGCCAATATGAGCGTGGAACGGCGTGCTTCCATGCGCGCCTATGGTGCTGAATTGATTCTGGTGAGTGAAGAAGAGGGTATGGAGGGCGCGCGGGATCTGGCGGAGGACATGGCGCGTGAGGGCAAAGGCCGGCTGCTGGATCAGTTTTCCAACCCGGATAATCCGCTGGCGCATTATGACACCACCGGACCCGAAATCTGGGCCGACACCAAGGGTGAAATCACCCATTTTGTCAGCGCCATGGGCACCACCGGAACGATCATGGGTGTGTCCCGCTTTCTCAAGGAAAAAAATTCGGCCATTACTATCGTTGGCGTCGAGCCTGCTGATGGTGCAAAAATCCCGGGGATCCGGCGCTGGCCCCAGGAATACCTGCCTGAAATCTATGACGCCTCACGGGTGGACAAACGGATGGAGGTCACCCAGGCTGAAGCGGAGCAGACTACCCGCGATCTAGCCGGTCAGGAGGGTATTTTTTGTGGCATTTCATCAGGGGGGGCGGTTGCCGCGGCGTTGCGGCTATCGCAGGAAGTCGAAAATGCAGTGATTGTCGCCATTATCTGTGATCGGGGTGATCGCTATCTTTCGACCGATGTATTTCCGGCTGAATAGCTTTCAGGTTTCTGAATATAATGTCACCTAAACAACGCTATAAGAAACTCGATCCCAACCCTGTACAGACAACCATAGAATCTCTCACCCATGAAGGTAAAGGGGTGGCCCGTGTTGATGGCAAAACGGTATTTATTGACGACGCCCTTGCGGGTGAAGTGGTGGAGTTTATCTATACGCGAAAAAAGCGTGACTTTGATGAAGGCCGCCTGCATCGGATTATGCTGCCCTCAAAACAGCGAGTCGAACCGGCCTGTGCGCATTTCGGCATTTGTGGCGGTTGCCGCCTGCAGCATCTTGATGCCGCTGAGCAACTCAGGGTTAAGGAAAATGTTCTGCTGGATAATCTCAGGCGAGTCGGAAAAGTCGAAGCCGAAACTATTTTGTTACCTCTTAGCGGTCTAAAATGGGGCTATCGCAGAAAGGCGCGCCTGGGGGTGCGCTATGTGCACAAGAAAAAACGTGTGCTGGTGGGCTTTCGTGAACGGGGTTCCTCCTTTCTGGCCGATCTGGACAGTTGCAAAGTGTTACATCCTTCAGTAGGTGAGAAACTAACGCATCTTGGCGAAGTCATTCACAAACTCAGCATCTATCAGCAGATCCCGCAGATTGAGGTAGCCGTGGCGGATAATACCACCGCACTGATTTTTCGTCATCTCGACGCTCTGACTGAAGCGGATAAAAATATTCTCATCGAATTCGGTAAAACTCATAATTTCCAGATCTATTTGCAGCCCAAAGGGCCGGATACCATTAGTCTGTTGTCCTCAGAATGGGAAACAGAACAGAACAAGCCCGGCCTCTACTATGAACTCCGCGATCAGAATTTAAAAGTACATTTCGAACCGGCGGATTTTACCCAGGTCAATCATGACATCAACATAAAAATGGTAAAGCGGACGCTGGAATTGCTGCGACTGGATAAAAACGATATCCTGCTGGAACTGTTCTGTGGACTGGGCAATTTTACCCTGCCGATGGCGCAGCAGGCGAAACAGATCATTGCCGTAGAAGGGAATGCGGGGCTTATCCTGCGGGCGCGGGAAAACGCCATCGCAAATGGTATTGATAATGTCGAATATCATGTTGCCAACCTGATGGAAAATCTGGACAACATGCCCTGGCTAAAAAAAGATACCTACCACAAAGTGCTGCTGGATCCTCCCCGTAGTGGCGCCAAAGAGGCGCTGCCCTATATTGCGGCAACGGGTGCCGCGCGCATCGTTTATGTTTCCTGTCATCCGGGGACGCTGGCCCGGGATGCGGCTGAACTGGTGCACGAACACGGTTATCATCTGCGTGCTGCTGGCGTAATGGACATGTTTCCGCATACTGCGCATATTGAATCTATTGCACTATTTGAAAAATAGGAAACGCGGATTAAATCACCCTTCGACAGGCTCAGGGCGAACGGTGTGTTATTAATCGTTGCATAAGTATTTGCACCATAGCCCCCTCTCCCTCTGGGAGAGGGTGGGGGTGAGGGAATAAAATACATGCAAATACTTATGCAACGATTAATATAAGAGCATTTCTGAATTGAGATTGCCTCATTCCCACGCTTCTGCGTGGGAATGCATATGGCGACTGCGCAAACTGAGATATAGGTTACCACGCAGGAGCGTGGGAACCAGTAAGAACCCTTCGACGAACTCAGGGCGAACGGTGTTATACCTGAATTTAGACTGTACTGATGGAAAAACAATGGGCATTGAAATAGAAAAAAAATTCCTGCTGCGTAATAGTGACTGGCGTCAACATGCCGATGCAGGCACCTTATTCAAGCAGGGTTATCTTGTGGGTTCAGAAAAATCGTCTGTGCGAGTGCGCATCGAAGGCGATAAAGCCAATATCAATATCAAAAGCGCCACACTGGGTGTCCGCCGACAGGAATTTGAATATCCCATCCCCCTGGAGGACGCACAGATCCTGCTCGGAACGCTGTGCCAAAAACCCTTGATCGAAAAGACCCGTTATCATGTGCCCTATGCCGGCCATGTCTGGGAGATCGATGTATTTGAAGGTGACAATACCGGCCTGGTGGTGGCTGAAATTGAGCTGGCTGATGAAGAGGAGGTATTTGCCCGGCCGGACTGGCTGGGTGAGGAAGTTTCAGAGGATCCCCGCTATTATAACGTCAGTCTGGTCAAACATCCTTTTTGTGATTGGTAGCGAATGCCACAGTCCTCTGCCCGTATAGAAATCGATATCCGCCGTCAGCGCTTGTGGCTGGTTGAGACCGATGGCGTGGAAGAATTTACGGTTTCGACGGCGGCTAATGGCGTCGGTGAGCTTTTCGGCAGTGAATGTACGCCTCGGGGCAAACACGTTATTCGTGCTAAAATCGGTGCAGGCCAGGCAGAAAATACGGTATTTATTGGCCGCCGTCCAAGCGGTGAAATTTATACCCCGGAACTTGCCCGGCAATATCCGGAACGGGACTGGATTCTGACCCGCATACTCTGGTTAAGCGGGCTGGAACCGGGACGTAACCGACTGGGAAAAGTTGATACCATGCGGCGTTATATTTATATACACGCCTGCCCGTCTGAAGATAGACTGGGCGTAGCCGGTTCGCATGGCTGTATAAAAATGCGCAATCAGGATATTATACATCTGTTTGAACGGGTGTCCTGTAAAACGCAGGTCAGCATTCATGAGTAAAGAGACGAAGTGTTCCTGAATAGTTAAGGAGTATGTTACCTGTGTCCCTGGGTCCCCTGATGCTGGATATTGCCGGCGAAACACTGTCTGATGAAGACCGGGATATTTTGCAACACCCACTGGTAGGTGGCGTGATTCTATTCAGCCGCAACTATGCAAGCATAGAACAGTTGCATGAACTGGTCCTGACCATCCATGCTTTGCGTACGCCACAGTTGCTGGTGACCGTTGATCATGAGGGGGGCCGGGTACAACGCTTTCATGAAGGCTTTACCCGGCTACCGGCGGTGGCGCACTTTGGCCGGATACATGATAAGGAACCGCAGAAGGCGCGCAAGCTGGCGCGTACAGCAGGCTGGTTGATGGCAGTGGAACTACGTGCTCAGGATATCGACTTCAGTTTTGCGCCGGTACTGGATGTGGATCATGGCCTCAGCGAAATCATCGGTGATCGCGCATTTCACCACGATCCGACGGTAGTGATAAAACTGGCGCATGCCTATGTGGAAGGCATGCACGAAGCCGGCATGGCCGCCACAGGCAAACATTTTCCCGGCCACGGCGGGGTAGAAGCCGATTCTCATCTTGCTATTCCCGTCGATAATCGCGAATACAATGATATTTACGCCAAAGATGTCTTGGTTTTCAAACGTATGATCCATCATGGCCTGGCAGCGGTTATGCCAGCGCATGTTATTTACGAAAAAATTGATCCGCAGCCCGCTGGTTTTTCCCCTTTCTGGTTGAGAGAAGTGCTGCGCACACGGCTGGGATTCCAGGGCGTCATTTTTAGTGATGATCTAAGTATGGAGGGCGCAAACATAGCGGGCCGCTGTTATGCTGATCGTGCCCATGCCGCGCTTGATGCGGGTTGTGACATGGTACTGATCTGCAACAATCGAACGGGTCTTATCGAGGTCATCGAGAGCCTGGGTAAATGGGATGACCCAGTTTCGCATCTGCGTCTTGCTCGCATGCATGGCCGCAACAAGGTGGATGCCCGGCAGTTGCTTGCCAGTAAAAAATGGAAACAGGCGGTGGCCCTGATGCAGCATTATCAGGATGACAGCAGCCTGGATCTGGAATTCTGAAATGAATGACTACCTGGATAAATTTCTCGCCCTGCTGGAGGGCGGCCAATACAATATTCTGCGAATTTTCGGCATCGTTTTTGCCACTCTGTTACTGAATTTTATTCAGAAACGGGTGCTGAAAAAGCTCTACCAGCGCCTGCAGTCCACGCGCACCCAGTGGGATGATGCCCTTGTCCAGGCTCTACAGACTCCCCTGACGCTGTTGATCTGGATAATTGGCCTGTCCCTGTGCCTGGATGTCATGAAGTCGCCGATGACCTCGGAGATACGCCTGGTCGGGATAATTGCCAGTATCACCTGGATGCTGATCCGTTTCATCAGTTTTGTTGAAACCAATATCCTCTATCAGCACGAAGTAGCGGGTAAGCCGCTGGATCGTACCACGGCCAGCGCTATCAGCCAGTTGCTGCGCAGCACGATTCTGATAACGGCAACCCTGGTGGCCCTGCAGAGTCTGGGCTTTAATATTTCAGCTATTCTCGCCTTTGGTGGCATCGGCGGTATTGCGATAGGTTTTGCGGCCAAGGATTTGCTCGCCAATTTTTTTGGCGGCATGATGCTCTATCTGGACAGGCCCTTTGCCATTGGCGACTGGGTGCGTTCATCCGATCGGGAAATTGAGGGGACGGTTGAAAAAATTGGCTGGCGTACTACCGTTCTTCGTACCTTTGACAAACGCCTGCTGTATGTCCCGAACTCGGTCTTTGCCAGTATCAGCGTGGAAAATCCATCACGCATGACACATCGCCGCATCTATGAAACGATTGGCGTTCGCTATGATGATATTTCTGTAATGGCGGATATTATTCGCGATGTCAAAACAATGTTAATGGCGCATCCTGATATTGACCAAAGCCAGACCATGATTGTTAATTTCAACGCCTTTGCGCCTTCATCGCTGGATTTTTTCATTTATACCTTTACACGTACCACAGACTGGATTGAGTATCACGAGGTCAAACAGGATGTATTATTGAAAGTCAGCGAGATCATCAACGCTCATCAGGCCGAGATCGCCTTTCCTACCTCGACGCTGCATATTCCTGACGAAATAAAACTTAATGAAATGCCATTAAAGTAGAATTCAATCATGAAAACCGAAGATTATAATCAATTACTCTCTGAAGCAGATTGCCTGTACACGGCCGAACAAGTTGGTGCGGCACTGGATAAAATGGCTGCCGCGATCACAGAAAAACTTTTCGATCGCGATCCGCTGGTTCTCTGTGTTCTGACCGGAGCGATTATTCCAACGGGCTACTTGTTGACACGTCTGAATTTTCCTCTGCAACTGGATTACCTGCATGTCACTCGCTATCACGATCATGTCTCAGGGGGCCGGCTGGACTGGCTTTCAGAACAGAACTATTCACTCCAGGGGCGGGACGTGCTGATTGTTGATGATATTCTGGACGAAGGCATTACCCTTAAAGCCATTGTTGACCACTGTGAAAAAGCAGGAGCCGCCGCTATTTTTTCTGCTGTGCTGGTAGAGAAATGTCATGATCGAAAAACCGGTGTCAAGGCGGATTTTGTCGGTGTGCAGACCGAAGATCGTTATCTGTTTGGTTATGGCATGGATTACAAAGGTTATCTGCGAAACGCCGACGGCATTTTTGCCGTGAAGGGGTTGTAGGATATGCGGGGAATTGCCATTATCGGCGGTACCGGGCTGACCTCCCTGCCGGGTCTGACGATTAGCGAAGAAAGACGTGTTTCCACCCCTTTTGGCGAGACCTCAGCGGCGCTGATCAAGGGTCAACTGAATGAGCAGCCGGTTTTGTTTTTGGCGCGTCATGGCAGCGGCCACACGATTTTGCCGCATAAGGTAAACTATCGCGCCAATATCTGGGCGCTGAAAGAGGCCGACGCCTATTATATTCTGGCTATCAATGCCGTGGGCGCGGTCAATCCTTCCCTTAAACCCGCCCAACTGGTTATTCCCGATCAGATTATTGATTATACCAGCGGTCGCGAGATGACCTATTTTGATGGTAGCGTCAGTCCTGTGGTGCAAGCCGGAGGCGCGGTACCGGTAGTGCATGTGGATTTCACCGAACCTTACTGCCCGCTGCTGCGAAGCCACTTACTTGAAGCGGCACACAAAAGTGGGATCGAACTGGCGGGCAGCGGAACCTACGGTGTCACCCAGGGGCCGCGGTTGGAAACAGCCGCTGAAATCCGGCGTATGGCGCAGGATGGCTGTGACATGGTGGGCATGACCGCTATGCCGGAGGCCGTGCTGGCACGGGAACTGGACTGCTGTTACGCCAGCATTTCAGTCATTGCCAACCTGGCTGCCGGACTCGGTGAAGGTGAGATCACCATGACGGAAATTAAAAAATATATTGCCCAGGGAATGGGTGAAGTATGCAGCCTGCTGGCAGCGGTAATTTTAAAAATTCAGTCTGATGGATGATGTACACATCATTGTTATTGGGCTTCGCGTTACTCAGCCCAACCTACACTTAATTCAATATTTACTCATGGCTCATCTGTAAGATCTAATGTATTAATCGTTGCATAAGTATTTGCATGTATTTTATCCCCTCACCCCAACCCTCTCCCGGAGGGAGAGGGGGCTATGGTGAAAATACTTATGCAACGATTAATAGATTGGGCTGAATGATGTTTATGCAGCCCAACAGGCAGATCCTTCGATCGCCCAAGGTTCTAACTGCATTTATCTCTTTTTCGTCGAGGTCTTGCCAGCAGTTTTGTGTTGCGTAAACATAATCAACATGCCCAGCACGGGGTGATCCAGATAATGCAGCTCAGTGCTGCGGATATGCCGGCGCACCTGTTGTACTCGAAAGTAGCGGGGAGCAGGCGTGGTTTCCGCTTCGTTCTCCCGTTTGGGATCAGAGATGGTCCCGTTTTTTTCAGCAGGCAGCGGATCAAGCGTCAATAGTAAATCTGTTTTCACTCTCAGGTAGCGAGCCAGACTGACGCGAATCAACGCATCCAGCGTTCCGATTTCGGCTGGGCTTTCGGTGGCTGGTTTTTCAGGCTCGTTCTGCATTGTTACATCGGTCTCAGATCCGTTAATTTCCGGAGTCGCCATCACCGGCAGGTTAAAATGAACGCTGATAGCCTGATTCTGAGGTAGGCCTGGTTGTACCCAGGCAAGATGCGCAAGAAGACGGCGGGATGTCGAATGATCAATTTTTTCGGCTTCGGCCGTCAGGCGCCATTTACTCTCGGGCAGGGGGGTAAAACTGAGTGCCGGATCGTATTTTTCAGGTTTTCCGCCCGGCCATTTCCCGCCGATTTCAATGAGATCCTTGGGCATTTTGCGGTCTATCTGTTGTGGCCAGTGTTCGGAGTGGTAGCCATTGGCTTGCAGGTATTGGAAGATAATCACTTCAACATCGTAGTAACGTATGTCGGCGGCCTGTGATGACAGGCTGAATAATATGAGTGTCAATACTAACAGGTGCCGTTTCAATATCCTGATCCTGAGAAACATTGAGTCGTGGTAAAATAGGCTGGCGTCGTTTTCAAACTTCGGACGCTAATGTAAAGTGCCGACCATAGAGGCGTTAATATACCATACCTGACTATGCCAGAGGAGCTGTTGTGGCACTAAGAGAAATTCTGAAAATGGGCCATCCCCTGCTGCAACGGGTTGCTGAACCCGTCAGCGAATTTAACACCCCGGCACTGGAGACGCTGATTCTCGACATGTTCGAGACCATGGCTACGTTAGATGGTGCGGGCCTGGCGGCGCCACAAATCGGAGTCAGTTTACGATTGCTGATCTTTGCTGTGGAGGATAACCCGCGTTATCCCGAGGTTGAATCCGTGCCACGAACAGTGTTAATTAACCCACAGATTACCATTCTGGATGAAACACTGGAGCAGGGCTGGGAGGGCTGTCTCAGTGTGCCGGGCTTGCGAGGGTTGGTGCCTCGTTATCGGGCTATTCACTACGGCGGCTATGATCAGCAGGGTAAATTCTTCGAACGTGAGGCAAGTGATTTTCATGCGCGGGTGGTGCTGCATGAGATCGATCATCTGGATGGCATTCTTTACCCGCAACGTATTCGGGATTTGCGTAACTTTGGTTTCGAGTCCGCGTTGTTCCCGGAAAATTGTAACCATTCAGCACAAACGGACGGCTCCCGGTAAAGAGTTCTGGTTCACACGCTCCTGCGTGGGAACCCATAGGTCGATCGATTAGCTGATTCCGGTATGTCCTTCCCGCAGAAGCGTGAGAGCGATAAAAACCCCATGACATACGGGTTAAACGCTATATTTATCTTATTATTCCTCATCGATCATTTTGTTGATATATAGTGTCCCGGATCAGTGTTTTTATGGCATAATTGTGTTTGGTTCACACGTTCGATATATTGTGAGGTAGAAACTGACGTGAAAATAGTACGCTGGATTTTAGGTAAAATAATCCTGTTTCTTAACGGGTTGTTCACTCCCCGTAGTATTCAACGGAAGCCTGAAGATCAGAAGCAGGTCGAACAACAGGTGCAGGCATTAAAACTGTATCAATATCAAGCCTGTCCCTTTTGCGTCAAGGTCAGACGTACAATGAAGCGGCTGAATCTGCCAATCGAAA
>ENA-ORDP01001829-ORDP01001829.1-marine-sediment-metagenome-genome-assembly--contig:-NODE-1829-length-11036-cov-4.620233_pt1 | contig 11036 bp, 23 predicted proteins | sample MGYA00248627_ERZ508539 | MGnify/ENA primary metagenome ERZ508539 (study PRJEB26208, sample SAMN05571518) | marine sediment metagenome | biome: deep sea; feature: Hydrothermal vent; material... | reverse complement strand
CGCTTTAGGACGGGGTAAAAGGGGTTACTTATGTTTGATGTGCGGTCACTCCGGCATCACCGGCATCTCACACTCGGCATCTTCGGGAATATCACATGCCGATTCGACTACTGTTAATATGTTGTCATCAACAATAGTAAACACTTCTTCGTGACCGTGTTCCAGTTTTGAAATAGATCCTGTTTCACCATCGCATATGCGAACATAAACACAAACATCCTTTTCGCATATCGCTTTTACCGTCACTCTTGAAGTCATAATTTAATCCTCTTTTCTGATACGTTTATAAAAATAAAATGAAATAATGACCGTACTCGCAGTGCTTACATAAGCCATTAAATTGACTACAGCCGCCACTTTATCACTGCCTGCTATTATAAGCACTATCGACACATTAATCAACAACAACCAGTTGCCAACAACCATTAATGCGATAATACGTCTAGCGACATTTTGAGGCATCGTCGCTTTTTGATATTCGATATATAATTTATTGCGTAAAGAATAATCTGACGCTTTTTCTTCATCCGTATAAAATAATTTATCAACACCATTATAGATACCATCTACAGCTTTTTCAGCCGCCCCACTTCCCCCGGTCAACCACGAAAATAATCCCATAACGACGCTAATTCCCACGCCCAACACGAATAATATGAGTTTCTAACACAGTCAATCGATGCTCGATAGAAACTCGTAACTTAATATAAGCCCCTATTGTTGCAATAAAATTGAGACCGAATCCTGCAAAGATAAAATATTCAGACACGCTCATTTAACACGACGCTTAACTCGTTGAGACTCTAAATATCTAATTAAATAATAACTCACAACGCCACCAACGGCAGCACTCAAAATCGACTTGATAATATTATTTTTCATGACGGTTTTACAAAATCGCTGTTAGTCAAAAAATCTTGTTGCTGGTCATAAAGTTGATCGACTTGTTCGTCGCTCAACTTATCGACATCATAAACACTCGCGAGTGCTGCGCGCTTAGAATTGCAAATAAGTGAACGGGAATTAATCAAACAATAAATATATCCACCTAAATTTTTAGACTTACCGCCGGTGGAATCAGAAACAATTTTAGATACGCCCTGGTTAATAATATTATTATCGTTAATCGGATTAACGAGATGCGCATTATCACTGATAACATTTATAACTTTGCGTCCAGTAATAAACGTCGCTACGATGAAAAGCACACCTGCGCCTAGTAATATTTTTTCGGTCGATTTTGATACGATTGCCATAATTAAGCCGCAAATAACTTTTGTTCTCTGGCGCGACGGTTAGCAAGACCCGCAAGTCGCACACCGTCTGCATATACCCAACGTTTAAATTCGCTGGTCGCGCCATCGTAATCTCTATTATTTAATTTAGTCAACAAAGTTGACTCGATAAAATTACGACACCCGATATTATAAACAAAACTAACGAGAGAATCGAATTGATTTTGATTTAAACCAACACCCACATTATAGTTAATACAGTCAATCGCTATGTTTAAATCACGCACCAACAATTCGTTGGCTGTTTGGATATCTATAACATCATAATTTTCGCTATTTAAAATCAGGTGACCATATCCAATTGTTGGTTTACCAATTGGATCTGGATAAGCGACAAGAATCAAATCCTCACTTTGTTTAATATGTTCAATACCGTTTGGTGATATCGTTTTTTTATTTTCGGTCGTCATAAAAAATAAGTCCTCATTTTTCGTTTTGTTGTACGCAAATACAACGCTGGGTAATAAAAGAGATAAGATAACTAACGACATTTTAAACATTGCTCAATTCGACCAATTCACTGTATTTTTTATGTCTCTCTATTTCAAATCGCGTCGCATCTGTTTTTTTAAGCGACATTAAATAATTGTTTACTTTATCGTGTATAACAATTTCTTTTTCGTTTGTTTTTTCGACAACGCCCAAAACAGTACTAACACCACCAAACATTTTTTTAAAATAATTCATAATTTATATATGCCTGATTAATTAACGAACCAGATTGTTGCTCATATAAACCGTACCCGACTGGGATTAAAACCGGACGTTGTAACTGTGCAACAACATTTTGAGCATCTAAGCCAAACACGCTTAAAATTCTGTGCGCATTTAAATCCGTAGTCCCACTCGGTGCGGAAGTTTTTGCCATAATACTCGAATAACTTTTAAAATTTCCCGACACACCTGCATTGATAACTTTTATGCCATTGACGTTAGCAGCCGGTGTGACTATTGTGTTTAAAAATGAACTTGCAGACTCGCGAAAATATTTACCATTAAGCGTGTCAGGTGTTAAACTACCGCTAATGATTTTAGTTGATGTAATAATATTAAAACCACCCCGTCCACTGCTTATACCTACTTTAATTGTTTGTGCTAACTGACTAGTAATTTGTACTGTATCAAAACCATCATCTAAAGTTTCATAAAAATAACCGCTTTCAACATTTACCGCATTTTCGTTTATATTAACTCCTCTAACAAAATATTTAATATTGACGGGCGAAACTGTTAATGCAAGCGCGAGAAAAACGCCGCTTGGAAGCGTTTTAGTTTCACCGGCCGCAAAAGTTAAATCAAAAGTTTTCAAGTCGCCGTTATCTCAAAATAAACGTTAATATCATAACCCTGGGTTATAATGCCGAACGAATTATAAAGTCCACCACCTAAGTCACCGTATGATAATGATAGCGGTTCGTCTTTTATTAATTCGAGGCCTTCGCTGGGTACCCATATATCTGTCCATAGTGACCCCGCTATTGCGACGGAATTAGGTAAAGAGGCCGTCACATAAGTACCGACCGAACCGTTAAATAATTGTTTGTGATGGAATCCTGTAAAAGGTGGTATAGTCGTGAGTCCAGCACCAACGTACATTTTTGCGGGCATTGACAGACTATACGTATTTTTAATATCAACACGCATCCGAGTAATATAAATCGGATTAGCGGGCGGCGGACTAAGATTAATAACACCGCAAAAACCCCAATTCGCCGCCAACGTTAGCGACGTCGAAACACTATTAAAATAAGATTGTCCTAAATTGAGATGAAAAGTATTATCCACGTGCAACGGATTGACAATCGTATCGAGTTGACCACCGGTTATAATAGACGATCCAACATTAAATCCACCCTTACCACGCGACACCGCAAACTTAACTGTCTGAGCAACGGCACTGGTCACGCGCACAGAATCAAAACCCTGATCTAAATTTTGGTAAAAATATCCAGCCGTCACGTTGACCGCATTTTCGCCGTTGTTAACATTGTTTTTAAAATAATCAACGTCGACGCCAGACACTGCATTAACGAGCGCAAAAAATATACCACCGGGAAGCACTTTAGTTTCACCGGCCAAAAATGTATATTCCATCGTTTTCATATTTTTTTACTCAAATAAAATAATCCGCCGATAACAGTAAGACCTATAATAGCACTTGTCACAAGTGGTTTAACATCGCCTGCTTGACTTTGTGCAATGCTCGCAATTTTTCCAGTCACATTTTTTAAACTTTCGAATACCTGACTTTTAGTTTGCTTTGCCGATTCGAGGGCGCGTTCTGTTATTGAATTATTTGCTTTGATTAACTCGCGATAATCAGACGATAAAATTTTACGATTAGAATTTGCAAGACCTATCACACTAGAAAAATTTTTGTTTGCATACGCTTGATTATTTTTAGCAAAATCAAACGCTCTTTCTACTGTACCACCATCGGTAAAACTCACACTCGACCCTTTAGCCGCGTTGATATTAACACCGCCTTCTTGCACACCTTGCGTTAGATTAGTTGTGTTATTAACAACTTTAGATGATGATGAACTTTTGGAATTGCCGACGCCTCCGAACAAACTCATTTTCGTTTACGCCTTTTTAATAACAGTCCGACCAAAAATAATGCACCAAGACCACCGCCAACATACATCAAAGTTTTGTTAGGTTGATAAACACCGCCGCCGTTGCCAATGAGTGGCGCGTTATAAGTATCACCACCCTGGACTGTGCGACCTTCAGAACTTGCTTCCGACATTTAAAAAACCTTCTTAAATAAAAAAGCGGCGACAATTAATCCACCGATTATATACAGAGGGGTATTATTTTGTTTGGTTCCAAACGTTAATGCACCAACCGAAAAACGATTTTCACCCGCGACTGTTTGTTTAGATCCAGACGTTGCGGTACTTGATGCTGATATATCATATCCAGCACCTCCACCGCCACTTGGTTGTTGTGCCATAATTTATCGTCTCAATAATAAAACTAAAACAACGACACTGATAACAGCTAATCCGCCACCGATTAAAATGGGTTTGGGTATATTAAAACTGCTACCGGTTCCGGCCGCTTTTAAAAAACCGTTGCCGTTGTCACTTGTCGTTACATAAGTTTGCCCCGCACCCGTTTGAGAATTAGGTGATGGTTGTACATCGTTATTGTTTGAGTTATCAATCTTGCGATTGAGACCGTTTATAAACACACCGCCGAGCTTGTCAAAAAACCCGTCGGACGTGTTACTTGTTTCGTCAGTCGTTGCCATAATTATTACCTTTTTAAATTAGCAACAATTAAACACGGTCAATCGTTGTATATAAAGACACGTACGATGTTACAATATCAGCCGCCGACGCTGTGAATTTAAATTGGAAATCGGCAGGTGTGCCCTCTGGACGCAATGTTGCGATTGCATCTGATTGACTATCATTAGACGTTGGATCGTACATTATTAAACCGGCCTGCGTTGCGCGATTAGTCAAAGCATACACATAATTTAATAGTGCTGCCTCCCCTTCTTGCAATAACCAGAGGCCGTCTTTTGTTACCTGCAATTTTGTGATGTTGGTGTGAAAATTATATAGACGATGTAACAATGCGCCGCGACTAGATCCCAATGGAATTTGCAAACTAAATTCACCGGCGGCCTGGATCGAATTAATGCTTTTTAAATAAGCGCGTATTGTAAATTTGTTTGGATCGTTAATGTCTTTTGGCGGAGCAAGGATCGCCCACGCTTCAAGTGTCGGCGCAATCGCAGTGGCAGCTATTTCCACTTCCATTGCCATTGGTTTAACGTTAGGTACCGATGTATCAATGGCACCAATTAATTGACCTTGTTGGGTTTTTGCTTGCAAATCACCAAACATCAATACCATGTAATTTGCGAGCGACCCTAATTTTTCGTAGGCATCGATCGAATCTAAATGTGTGCCTGTGACATCAACAAATTGTTTGCCATCATATCGTATGCGTAAATTTTCAAAATCGGATGAAAGAAAAGCGCCACCGCCGCGTTTAAAAATAATACCAACAACGGTCATGCCAGTTAACATAAAAGGCATAACGGCAGTCTGCGCAACCCCGACATTTTGAAAAGGCGGTAATTTATGTAAAATCATAATATTTTAATCCTGTATTAAATTTGTTTTGGTTTTAGCTTGCAACTACATCAGCGGCTTTTTTTACGACGTCGGTTACAGCGTTAGATGGTGAACGTCTAATTGCATAGATAATAGCACCGAAAAGTGCAATGCCGACAGCAACGCTGCCGACGATGCCGTAGTTAATATTTTTAATTTGTTTGATACTCTGTGCCATTTTTAATGACTCCCGATTTTGATGTTGAAATTGGCACGAATTTTGCCATACCACAAGTGTTTATTAAAAACACACGAAAGTCAAGGATTTTTTATGATTTTTGGAGGTTTTTTACGATTTTGGGGGGCAATCCAGTCGAATAATCGAGATGATAAGACTGGGTCGAAAATCCGTCGGAACCAATAAAATCACCCATACGCAAATTTAGACATTGCGTAAATTCTGGTGTGTATTCTTGCGCCAAAATATCTGCATCGTCTTTTTGTTGACGAAACGCAAACACACGCGAGCATTGATTGCGACCGTTTGGTGGGATCATGCGCGTGCGTTGTGCGATTAGATAAACCAGCAAGCCCTGGTGACGTCTATTATATAAGAGTCGGTCGGCCTCTTTTTTATCAGCGTCCCATAAAATTTTTGCTTCGTCGCAAAATATGTGGGCGTCTGATGATTGTTTAATTGTTTTAAAAAATAAATCTGGATCGGAAAATTTAGCGATGCTGTTTGGCCATCCGTTTGATTTTAATGGGTCAAAGACAATGACATTTTGTTTTTGCGACGCAAACGATTTAGCAAGATTAGACTTGCCTGACATTGTATTGCCAACAATTAATATGTGCATTAATCAACACTGCTATGCATTGTATGTTGTTCGACTTCTTCTTTTTGCTTTTCTTTAATGCCTATTAATTTTTTAAAAAATCGTGTTACAGGTGTGAAAAATTTCCGAACTTTGTCGATATTATTATCACGTTGACACACTTGCATTGAGTAGATACTCGCGCTCAATAATACCGAATATTTTGGATCGATAGCAGTGTGTCCATTTTGTTGCATGTATCTTTCGATGTCGTCGATTAACGGTTTAAGTTCGTCGAGTTTAATATCTCCATCTGTACCAAACGGTACGCGATGCAAATTTCCGTATAGCATCCCTGCTTTTTCAGCTTCCGCGCGGTACGCGTTATTTGTAAGTAGTTCATCTTGACCGTCGGGCACTTCTGGCAATGGTTTATTTTTAGAGCGTTTAGACCATTTTCCGGTTGGTGTTTTTCGCGCTGGAAAATCGTGGATTGCAGGGTCGAATTGACCGCCTTTATCGTCCAGACGTCCGCGAAAATCCTCAACGCTGTCAGGTTCTAATCGTTTTGGTTCTAAGATATTATCATCATCATCATTTTCCGACGCATCAATAAAATCGGACGCGACTTCTGACACATCTGGCGTATCAAACGTTATTAATGAGTCGTCGTTTTGTTCATCACGTGCATTTTTTGTGCCAGTTAATTTTTCATCGGTCATAATAATTCCTTGTATGCAATAATTATTAAGAGTAGTGTATTTAATATAGTCAATATCGATACAGTCCATATTAACCGTTTATAAAATTGTATTTTTTTATTTATAAAATTGAATAAATTGAATAATAATAAAATGGACGGTATCGAGTACATATATATAGAGTAACTCAATGCACACAAAAAATACAGCAAAAATTTTAAAAAAATTCGGTTTAATAAATTTTGATTTAAGACGAAAATTATCGCCCCAGCAGAAAGGTAGAATTACAGTATTATCAAGACTTTATAAACAACAATTAAAAAATCCTGCAAAATATGCAATTGTTAAAGTAACACGTATACAAGCAAAAAAGCTGGCTTATAAAACGATAACGATAAAACCGGGTAATCAAGCTGTTATTAATACGCCATACGGCGAGTCGGTAAAAATAAATCGCAACGAATTAATACTCTATAATAAGAGCCGCAGAAAAACGACGATATTATCTTTAAAACGCGGCGGTGCGTTGATTCATTATCTCGAAAAACAAATTTTAAATAATAAAAAACCGAACACGTTAATTACTGTGCGCTTGCAAAACTCACAAGTGTTCGCAGCGAAATTTAAAACCTATCAAGATTTACTTAATTACTTATCCGCATTCGTGCCGTATCACGATGTAGATGGATTAAATGATGGAGAATTAAACGACATAAAAAACGAATTGTTTGAAGACGTTAAAATCGTGCGATTTAATATGACTAAAAAGAAAGCTAAAAAGAAAGCTAAAAAGAAAGCTAAAAAGAAAACGAAACGTAAAACACGGAGGAAAAATAAATGATAATAGCAACGTTTGATTTTGAAACGGATCCATTTAAATACGGTCGCCCGCCAAAACCGTTTGCATGTGGATTTTATGACGGCCAATTTTATAAACAATGGTGGAGTGATAACTGCGTGTTTGATTTTTTCGACTTTTTAAAAAAGTCAAACGAACAATATAAAATTTACGCACACAATGGCGGGAAATTTGATTTTTGGTTTTTGATGCAAGCACAGTTACTCGACAGTGATTTAAAAATAATTAATGGACGTGTTGTCGAAGCACATATCGCTGGTCATGTGCTGCGCGATTCGTTTGCAATTATGCCGTTTGGTTTATCTAAATATCAAAAAACAATTATCGATTATAAAAAATTTGAAATTGGGGAACGAGATCAAAATAAAAAAGAGATTAGTAACTATCTTAAAGATGATTGTGTTTATTTATACGATCTGGTTGATTCGTTCCGCGAAAAATTCGGAGATAAATTAACTATCGGTGGCGCGGCAATGTACGAATTAAAAAAACGACACGAAACGATAAAAACAGGGCGGTCGCATGACGAAAAATTCAGACCGTATTATTTTGGCGGTCGCGTCCAGGCATTTGATACAGGTGTCGTTAATAAAGAGTTGACTATCTACGATGTTAATAGCATGTATCCGTTTGTCATGTCGTCTTATAATCATCCAATTGGTGAGGACTATATATTGATTAAAGACTTTGATTTTAACGAACATTTTACAGACGACGGTTATTACATTGACGATAAAATGTTAGAATATTTTATCACAATTGAAGGTGTGAATCGGGGTGCGTTACCGTTTCGCACCGAAAAAATGGGGATCGACTTCAATGTCGAAAAAGGGATTTTTAAAACAACGGGACACGAATTGCGTGTCGCATTAAAACACGGGTTGATTAAAATCAATCGCGTTGTCGAAGCGCGTGTCTGTTTAAACTACTCTAATTATAATGATTTTGTGCAATTTTTTATGGCCGAAAAGATTGAGGCGAAACTGATGAAAGATAAAATAAACGAACTGTTAAGTAAATTAATTTTAAATAATGCGTATGGCAAGTTTGGCCAGTCACCCGATAATTTTTATACTTATCAACTGATTTATATGGATGAAAACCCTTTACAACCGCCATGGCATCAACACATCGATGCGGATGATTATGAGATATATCGTAAGCCAAGTGGATCCTACCAATATAATGATGTAGCAATAGCGGCGAGTATCACGGGTGCGGCACGGTCTGTTTTGTTAGATGCATTAATAAAATCAGAGGGGGCGGTTTATTGTGATACTGACTCTATTATATGTGAGTCGTTGCCTGGAGTCGTTAAGCACACGACGATGTTAGGAGCATGGGACAACGAGGGTGACGGTAATTGTTTTTGCTGCGGCGGAAAAAAATTGTATGCGCTTTTTGGAAAAAACGGAGAATGCGTTAAAATGGCGTCAAAAGGTGCAAGATTGGTGCCAAACGACATAATAAATATTGCCAATAATAACGATGTTTTGTGGACAAACGATGCACCGTCGTTTAAACTCGATTTAAGTGTACATTTCGTGCACCGGACAATTAAAAAGAGAGAGTAAATTATTATGGTACGTGCAAATAAAAAAGTTAATCAAGTTGATAAAACGATTGAGCGAAACACACCGATCAAAAATAAAAACATTGAAGGTAAAAAGTTTAAACGCCGAGAAGCGTTATCAGTGCAAAGTTACTCGATTAAAAATAAAAAGGAGGGACACCCATTTTTTATACGTGTCGATTCCAACATCGAAACTAAAATAATGCTTAAAAAGGATGGCACGGACGATACGGACGAAGATGGCAAAGTTAAAATGTTGTCACACGTCATTGTGACAGACTTGGAGACAGGCGAACAGGGCGATATGGTGCTGCCCTATCTCGTTAAAAAAGCATTTGACACTTTTATAGTAGACAACGAATTAAAAGGCGCATGTTTTGAGCTTGTTAAAGGTGCTAAGAAAAATCGGACGAACGAATGGAACGTTTATACGATTGATGTTTAAATGTCGGCGGGATTATTCCCGCCTTTTTTTTGCTTTGGAGAAATGAAAATGTTTAAATATGTTAAAAAAGTTATAAAAAAATTTGTCGATGTAAATGAACGGGATGCAAAATTGAATCATAAAATAATGGTGTTGGAGTCAGATGTGTGGCACTTGCAAAATATGTGTGCTTATTTAATGAGACAAAATTTAGACGAGGGCACGTGGAATATTAGTGACTGGTCTAAGATCCAATTGGGTGATTATACACCTGTTGGATACGATTTATTAAAAGAGTCGGGCGTTTTGTATGGGCAACGATTAAACGTCGCGCAGCGTAGTTTTAATCTTAACGAGGTGAATAATGAAAATAGAATATAAAATTAAATTAGATGTCGAAACGATGGCCAACTTAAATAGCGGTAAAACTCTAAAATTCGCAGTGGACGGTGAACCGACGACGATAGAAGTTATTGGGATTAAAGTTGGTATTATTTATAAAGGCGGTAACGCGTCATTAATAAAAAAGGTTGATGGTGATGATGATGATGATGATGATGATGATGATGATGAATAAGCATAAGTTAAAAGATTATTTAATTGCGCTATGGGAGGTGTTTATTGTTGGCGTTATGTTTGCGATTATTATTTTAATCATGACGGTTATGCTATTTCCTGATAACGTTAAAGCAGATGGTTATAGCGTTAATATGTATTTAGAGCATATTAGCGATCCAACATTCACCGAAATCGGGCGGGGATTAAACGCATTTTGGACGACGATTAAGTATAATCGAGATAATATGTTTTTGGAGGCCGGACTGGGCGTACACGCAAATAAGTACGATTGCCCCGAATTTTGCGTCGGAAGCGGATTATTAGCTAAAATACGCATAGGTGTCAGTTTCGATTTAAAATGATTTTATTGTTTTTCTTGCGTTTTATGTAATTTTCTGTTATTGTTGATGTACTAATCAAAAAGAGGATAAAAAATGAAAGTTATAAAAAATCAAAAGAGCCCAAACGCAGAAATATTTAATTTGCATAGATCTGAATTTAATGTAAATCAGGAACTAGCCTATAAGTTTGCTGAGAGAGTGCTACAAAATGGCACCGATTTATTAAAGATTGAGGCAAGGTCAAGGCTTGCAGTTAATGACTTGTGTTTTACTGATATTTATCACGATCTGGATACGTTTGTTGATGAAAACGAAAACGAAAACGCTTCACCTTTCCCACAACTTTTATAAGTTTAATACACCTCCCTAGCCCGTGGCCTTTATAGGTCGC
>ENA-ORDP01001828-ORDP01001828.1-marine-sediment-metagenome-genome-assembly--contig:-NODE-1828-length-11046-cov-6.260577_pt1 | contig 11046 bp, 6 predicted proteins | sample MGYA00248627_ERZ508539 | MGnify/ENA primary metagenome ERZ508539 (study PRJEB26208, sample SAMN05571518) | marine sediment metagenome | biome: deep sea; feature: Hydrothermal vent; material... | reverse complement strand
GTCAAACCAAAATTGACAGGATTGGTATCGTTAGTCACATTTGTAATAGCATCAAACGACTGAGCAGTGGATACCACTGGAATAGTCTCAGCCCGATCGGCATAGACAGGACTGGATCCTCTGGTTTTCTGTTTTGCATTCAACAAAAAGCCAACATAAGGGCCAATATCCACATAAAATTTTGAGGATTTACTTACCGGAATAGAATACTTCAGCATAATAGGAATCTCAGCATAGTTCAAAATAGATTCGTTACTGAAGGCAGCGTAAAAATATGTACCAGCAGGTGCCTGAGGATTAAACGATGATGCATCAATCGCCTGAATACCATTTCTTTTACCGCCTCCACTCGAATACAACACATCAGCACGTAAAGCAAAATTTGATCCCAAATTCAATGTGGCAGTCAAGCCAAAAGCTACGCCGGCACGTGAAGTAAAGTCACGGCTCATCTCATTATTGTTGCTACCGCTGAGCCTGGGAATATTTAACCCACCGAGGATCCCAAACGAAAATTTTGATGCACTCCTTTTGGGTGAAGTTTGGGAAAGGCCTTTTACCGTTACTACTGTAAAAAAATAGCACTAAAATCATTTTAATTGTTTTCATTGTTTTTATTTTTTAATTTGGCATTAAGAATAATGAACTAATTTATATATTCAATTCCTCCTTATTATTATTGCTGTTTCACGAGTTTTCAGCCCTTGGTTAAAAAGAGTAGTTCCTCTTAATCATTGCAAATATACAAATATATTTAAGTATTTAAGCAAAAGCTTAAATATAATTAACATTTTTTGTACTTTAGAAGAATATTAGTTATAAATTCCTGTCTGAATGCGTGTTATATTGCGAACTGGAAAAATTCCGTATATAGAAATTAACAAAACGAAGTTAATAAAAACAAGAGGTGAAATGTAAAAGGAAAAAGGAAGCATATCAAATTAGGTTGAACCAACAATCTAACGATGTGCTTCCAATACATTACCCCCTTTCCACTCACATAACATCTTTATGTCATTTGTTACCTGCCGGCGTTATTCATTTCATCCCCATTTTACCTGATTCAAAAAAGTCGTCTATGGTTAAAACTTTTCCGTTCGGGTGTTCTTTTAACCATTGATTTGAAGTAGTATCACTAGCAAAAAACGAAACGTGATTACAAAATGAATTTCGTATATCACAGGTATTCATGCTTTCAACCCACGAAACAAATAAAGGATAAGGATTAGACCATAACAATTGATTTCCCTTCATTTTTAACTCAATAGGAGTGCTGTCGATAGGGTCATTTGACTGAACAATAGAAACGACATCCAGCTGTTCTGTAAATAAAATAGCATCAATTGCACACCAGGTATAAAATGTTTTATTCTCAATAATTAGTTTGTGTTTGGTTGGAATTAATGACAAGCCTGAAAAAGCAACAATATTCCCTTCTGTATCAAATTCAGCTTCTTTTTCCAACAATGCATCTGACTTGTCATTTGGAAGGTTTATAATTGATTGGCATTTTTCTTTTGAGATTGGTTGCCCTTTAAGCAGTTCTTGATGAACTTTTAAAATAAAATCCCAATTGTCCACTTCCAGTTCTGGAAGCATTGAATTTAAACTATCATTAATGTATTGTCTGAAATTTCCCATTTTATTCTCCATTTTCGTTTTTTTTTCGTGCTTGCAGGTAACACACTTGTATATCACATGTGATAATTTCTTGTACTTACTCATGCCTACAAAGATAAGGCATAGCTGTCACACTACCACGCCCAAAGGACGTGGTTTTTTAAGATTAAAATAAATGCATAATAAAACAACCACCCGGTATGGTCAGTAACGGCATCGTCCAGCCTCGGTAAGAGAATCTAATACCCATCCGGTTGTTGTTTAAAGCTGAGAAAATACCTGGTCATTTTGAGGCAGCCGCTTTGGCAATTTTGGCAAACTCATTGTCCAACTTGCTTGTCAGGGAAGAAGGCAGGTTGAAAATGTGATAGATATCACTGGGCTTACGATAGAAGACAGTGACTTTTCCATTGTTCTCACGAACAGCAATATCCAGTGGCGTACTTACAAAAGCATCAGGATCATTGTTTATTATTGGTTTTCCATAACGTGGATGAAAAATCTGGAAGGTTGTAAAAGGCTCTATGTTCATACCTACCATTTTCATCATAGCCTGAATATTATATTCTTTCAGCAGTACCAGGTTTTGCGTCGCTACCGCACGCTGAAGTTTGTCGGTGGTTGTAAAAAAATCATTCTGTGATTGAAGGGTGACAATAGCCTGTGCTTTACTGCTGCCACCGGAGTTGGCCCCCCCCTTGTTATTTTGACAGGCAGCCAAAGTGAGTGCCATGCCGATTATTAAGTAAATATATCTAAAACGTATCATAACATATCCCTTCTGTTTTTATGTTTTGTTATTGTTGTATAGATTCGACAATCTTATTCATAATACTATCGAGCTGTTTGGCCACTTTCTGCGTGCCTTCATAGGGCTTAAGCAAGACGGACGGTTTGAAAAAACGAATTGCCGTTTTCCCTTTCTTTTCCATGACAATTATTTTCAGGGGAGCTACAATTGTGGCCATTTTATTGGCTTCATACAGCTCGCGCATAAGGCGGGGATGGAAAAAGATAATTTGATGCATCGGCGGAATACTCATTCCGGCCAATTTTAACATGGCCTGCCCGTCAATATCCTCAAGAACCATCAGATTTTCTTTCGAAATGGCCTGTTTTACCTTGCCAAGAGCGTCAAAAAAGGGCAGTTTGGTCATTACGATGGTAGAGCCATCGGGAAGGGTTTTGGAACCTGGTTTCATCTGGGCAATTGTAGGTGTTACCGAGAGCAGGAGTATTCCCAAAATCAGTGCCGGACTGAGATAAACTTTATTTCTCATTTTCATTATCTGTTTATTTAAATATTTCATTTTGTACTATATACATACCAACCTCTTTTTTGTTACGGTCGATTTTTTTAAACCTTTTTCTAACTTATCTTTCACATGTTTATAGTAGATGGCATTCAGCACCTTAATGTTTTTCTTAAACAATAAATTCTACTTGGCGTCTCTCAGAAAACTCAATTTTTTTAAAGTGGTGTATAAAAAACGTCGAGGTCGGGGCGGAGGCAGTCCTGACATTCAGGAGTTTACTTAAGTAAATGGCCGAATGGCAGTTCAAGTCCAACGAAGAGATTGGCGTTTTCTTATAGCCACTACTTAATTAACTTTGATTTAAAAGTTCTAAAGCTCCTACATTTGTAAAGACACACCTTTTGTTAAACATTCCGTTTCAGATTCCTTAATGACCAACCGGTTATTTTTGCTATGGAGTACTGACTAAGAATTGGACATTAATATTCAATTAGCCTCTTTAATACTGTCCAACAAGGCCATGAAGTAAGTGGCACGGGTTGAGTGATGTCCGGGGGATAGTGTGGCTTTTACCTTTTGAAAGGATTTCCGGGCTTCCTGAAACCGTCCGGTCAGCATAGCATTGATTCCGTGGTTGTAATACTGAAGCGGTAACAGCAATTCCGTGATCAGCATATTATCTATTTTTTGGCTTTGGGATCCTGGTAGCCAGCGGGTTTCAGCTCGTTTGACGATATTTAAAAGCTCATGTATTTGCTGCAGGGATTCATCCTGTTCTGCCTTTTGCCGAAGTGTTGCTAACGACTTTTTTAACAATGTCCTGTACTCCCGGGCCTTAAGTGAATCGCCGATTTGATCGAAAGCAATGTATGCATAGAGGGGAAAATCTATTTTGTATTCTGGTAACTCGGTTGCACTAATACTGCTGAAGTGATTGGCAGCTTTCCCGGGATGCTTATGAGCCAGGTCAATCACCCCCTGCCAGTAAACAAACCGGTTGTGTGAGCAAAAGGGACGAATACGGGTTAATACTTTTATAGCTTGTTGGAGTCGTCCGTTCGATACATATAATCGGATAAGTTTCCAGCAGGCTTCTTTAAAATTTGGATCCATGGCAATCACGTTTTCAAAATGTCTTGCCGCCAGCCCGATATCACCTTTATGGTTAGCCTGGATTGCCGAGAGGTATTGTTTATAAAGCTTATTTCCTTCCTGTTCAAAGTATTGTTTGACCATTGTGGCAACCTTCTCGTGATTTTGTTTCAAGGCAACTTCTGCAAAGTTAAAAAGCATATCGTTTTGGCTGGAACGATCCTTCAGATTCCACACTATATGCCTGAATAAGTTTCGAGTTATAAGAGTGTCCTCTTGAAATAGCTCCTCGTTTTTGGATATGGTATTGCGATATAAAAACCTAGGTGAGCCAAATTCAACATATCCGTTATTGTCGGTGTTCAGTTGGGCATTTTTACTTATGGTTTTAAGTATGGATGCCGATCCAAGCCATCTGGCGAGGATTTCTCCAGGATTATGAATATCAGCCCTTTCCAGGCTGTTCCTGATCTTTTTATTTTCAAACAGCCAATTTAGCCGACTGGCCGATATCTTCAGAACTTTGATGCTGCCGATCAACAACATATCTCCTTTTGATACCTGAAAAGCTGCCGCATGGGGAAAAACAGAAAGAAAAGTATGAATAATAGACTCAAAGTAGGGAGTCCCCATCCCGTAAAGGGGAACCCATTGAACAAATAATCCATCAGTATTCAACCGTTTTTTTACCAACTTATAAAATTCAAAAGTAAACAACCGGGATGGGCCGCTCATCCAGGGATTGGATGGCTCAGAAACGACTAAATCCCACGATGCAGCGTTGATATTTAGATAATGGCGGCCGTCATCAATGACTACATTCACCCTCTTATTATTCAATATATTGTTATTAAAATTCTTAAATACCTTTGCCGCCTGTTTCATGGCAGGTTCGATTTCGACAGTAGTTACGTGAGAAACCGGGTGCAATGCCACCGCAGAAGAAGTGATCCCGCTTGCCAGGCCAATGACCAGTACCTTCTCAATATTTCTTCCAAAAATAAAGGGCAGATGACCGGATAAAGTCTGAGTTTTCATATCTTCGGTACCTGTTGATGCATCTACTTTACCATCAACGGCCAACGCATAATAGGGATATTTGCTCAAAGTCGGCATTTGAACTACTGAAACTACATCTTCAATGCTCTCCTTGTAATATTTCAGGCGGTAAAGTTTAATCAAATTTTTAAAGTTACTTTCCGAGCCGGCCAGTTTTTTATAGACGGGGAGTTTGGCATAGACACCGCTGGTCATTGTTACGCGATTCCAACCGGGCATTAATAAAAGGCCTATTAGAAATAATCCAACCACACCTCCGATAATAATTTTTCTTCCCCTGATGCTGGAAATAGTAATGGTAAGGAATATTGCTACAAGGCCATTCACTCCCATCAAAATCACAGTTCCTTTTTGCAAGCCCCAATTCGGAATAATGAACAGGGCCGTCAGGATAACCCCCAAAACATTACCTACCGAAATACTGCCAAAGGTTAGGGCAAAACTATGGTCCTGAGGTACGCCGTGTTCTTCAATTAGGGCCACGGCCAATGGGAAAGATGCCCCGATCAGTAATGTAGGCGGAATCATTATCAGACCAGCGAGAATGAATTGTACCATATAATCCATCAAAAGATGATTATATCCATTCATTAATGACATAAACATCTCCGGAAGCTTTCCATAAAATAAGAGAGTGATGTAAACCATAATTCCAACCCCAATCTGTGTATGAACAAAGACCTCATAAATTGAACGCAGATGGGATAGTTTATTACTCATCAGTAAGCTGCCAAGGGCTGTACCGAGGATGAAAGCGGATACCGTGATCGTAAAAGCATAAGTTGAAGATCCGATGATCAAAATCAGAATTCGGGTCCATATCAATTCATATCCAAGTGAGGCCAAACCTGATAATACAAGGATCAAAAGCAATTGCTTTAATTTACGATTCCCGAATATAGAGATGGGAGCACGAAAAACAGGAAATTTATTTTGGGCAACTATATTAAATCTCCAGTGCATTCCAAGAGCCAAAGCGGCCGCAAGAAGACTCAGTATTGTTCCAAACAGCATGGCTTCTCTCATTCCGATAACGGGTATAAGGAGGAAACCGGTAACAAGAGCGCCTGCCACGGCACCTGCAGTATCCCATCCGTAAAAAAGGCCGGGTGCTTTGGCAGACACCTGTCCTTTTGTTTTCTCCCGTGAATAGACCAGCAGGGGGAAAGCCACTCCCATTGCGATAGTAGGAATCAATAAACTCAAATATCCGGCAAATTGAATTATCGTCGTAGCTAGCCGGCCTGAAGCTGCTGTGTCGGCGAGAAATTGCGTAAGGTAGGGAAATCCGATTGCTGATAAGACAGCATAGCAACCGACTACAAGTTGCAGATATACAAATAATAGCAAAGGCCGCCGTGTTCTGTGCCGAATCCGAATACTTATCAAAGAACCTATTGCTAATCCTCCTATATAAGAAATAAGAATTCCGGCTACGGCGAACGTTGTGGAACCCAGCAGCAAAAGTAAATATCGTTTCCACAGTATTTCATAAAGCAGCCCGGCACTTCCGGTAATAAATGCTATTCCATAAAATAACCAGCCGGCATGGTCAGTAGCGGCATAAACTGGTTTCGAGGAGATTCTATCATCCATTATTATTCCGACATGCAACCAAAGTGAGTACTATGCCGATTACTATGTAAATATATCTGAAACGTATCATAACATACCCCTTCTGTTTTTATGTTTTGTTATTATTTGAGAGAATTTCATTAAAACCTCCTATCTGGCATCGGCCATGTCACTCTACTGCTATTTCTGTCTCCAATAAATTTGGCTTGTTATAGAAATCTTTTAACCAGCGCAAAAACAGGTGAACGAAATAATAGGCCAAAGGCACAAGCACGAGAGTCATGACCGTAGAAGTCAGGATTCCGCCTGTAATAGCAGTTGCAATATTACGGAACTGCTCCATGGATGGCGGTGGAAAAATCATGACTTGGGACATAGCTACGGCAGCAGCGATAGCGGTCATTAATACCGGTCTCAGCCGGAATCCGCTGGCAAGGGGAACAGCACGTCGCATCGGTATTCCCTTACCCATCAATTCTTCGATTTTGTCCACAAGCAGGATTGAATTCGATAGAACAATCCCAGTCAGGATAGCAAGCCCCCACATGACGGGTGGCGACCAGGACATGCCACGAAGCCAGAGTCCCAGAACCGCCCCCAGACCTTCGAGCGGCACTACCAGCATAAGTACCAGCCCTGTCCAGAAGGATCGGAAAAACAGGGCAAGCAGAAGAAATGTGAGGGCAAGCCCCAGTTTTTCACCCATACCCAACTGGTTAAAGGCGGTCAGCGCGGTGATCATCATACCTGCCGGATTAAGTTGAACCATTTTGGGTTGATTGATCTGCATTTTTGCGGGTAAAAGAGCACTCATTGTAGTAGCTTTCAGACCCAATTCTTTATAGTATCCCAATAAGCTTGTCGAATAGAGTGAGTTGAAGGTGTGTAACCGGTCAAATCCGTTAACACGCTCAAAGTGAGCAATCTGATTGAGGGGGACGGCCTTCCCCCCGGGTGTTTGGATAACGATATCAGACAGGTCGTTGGTATTTTCCCTTTGTGCACTTTGATACCGGATCAGTAATCGACTATGCTCGTATATCTGCGGAGAAGGCTGGAAAAACCAGGAAGTCATTCTTCCGTTCAGACTCATCATGGCCTGGGAAATAACGTCCGCTACACTCAGTCCCAACTTGGCGGCTTTCCTTTCATCCACAATCAGGCGAAGTTTATCTTCTTTTGTTTGGTCAAGATAGGGACTATGAAGTCCCGGAGCCTGTGTGCGAGCTATGTGCAACATTTTACGCGCATCTTTATACACGAGGTCCGGATTAAATCCACGTACCAGAATTTCAACAGGTGCACGGGCCCCCGCAACCGGTGTGGGAGGCACAGGTTGCAACAGCATGGCATCAACTTCGGGAATTTTCTGATAAATCTCTTTGCGTAATTTACGGGCGATATCCCAAATGGTTTCTTTACGTTGTTCCCGGGCAAACGTAAAATTGATTATTCCGTTGATTTCGTTGCGGGTGTTCACGCCATAACCGGCAAAATAATTACCCCACATCGGCGCCGAGCCGGCCATCAGAGAAATGTTGAGGACATTTTTTTCCTGCAGATACAAATGCGATATCTCCCTGGAAATCTGGAAGACCCGTCCGGGGGGCGTGTTGGGATTCAGACGGACATACAGCATGCCTATACTGGTATCGGTTAATGGCATCTGTTCCTGTCCCAGACTGCGGTAAACTTGAACAGTAATCCAGAGAGATACAATCACCAGCATAACCCAGGGCAGCGGGTGATCCAATGACCAGGAAACGAGATTATAAAACTTCTTTTCAAAACGTGCAAACGGCTTAATAAAGGCTTTACCTAACATTCGTCCATACCAACCCCGGGGTTCTACATACACTCCGAGCTCTTCATGTTCATCCACTATCTTGCGCGCCACATCTTCATCTGTCACGGCATTTTCGGGAGACTTGAAAATATGGGATACCATAAGGGGGGTCAACGTCAGGGCCATCCAAAGTGAGGCCAATACAGTTACTTCCATAGGAAGTGACATACTTCGGAAACCAGACCCCATATCTCCCTTAAGAAACATCATCGGCGCAACAACCACGATAAAAGCCAGTGTTGATATTACAATAGCCGGCATGACCTCTTCTGCACCAATAATGGCTGCCAGCCGCGGATGAACACCCCTTTCAATATACCGTTTGGTAATTTCAATAACGATAATGGAATCATCTATGAGTTTCCCAACGATAAAGACGGTTCCCGCGACGATTCCGAAATCACGCTGAAATCCCAACAGACTCAATATGAAAAAGCCGAATGCTACAGCGGAAGGAAGAATAGCTAAAGCTACTATAGTACCGCTGAATTCGCCGAGGAACAACAGCATCATCAAACCCGCCAGAATAACCGCTATGAAAAATTCCTTAACAGCATTTTTGTCGTTGATCTTCATGATGCGTGTTTTGGTAAAGGCCTTCTCGAATTTTAAACCGGGGTAGTCCTTCTCCAACACTTGTGCCAGGTGGGTAGCCTTGCTGTTAACAGAGTAGAAATCGGCTTTACGTGTCGGTTGGATTCCCAACCAGACAGCCGGTTTCCCATTGTAAAAGTAATCGCCATATTGCTCCTGTGCGGTATCTTTGACGATAGCTATATCACGCAGGTAAACCTCATGTCCGTTCCGGGTGGCAACTACCAACTGCGGCAGTTTCCGCTTTACGTTTTTCTCGTTCATTTCAGCGGATAAAAAGGTGGATATCATCTCGCCATTCTCCACACTTATCAACGGTCCTCCTGATCTGGTCAGTTTGGCCTGGTCGAAGGCTTTTTTTATCTGTCCCATACTAATATTATAGGCACGCAGCTTATCCCGGTTTACAATAATCTGAATCTGCCGTATGGGACCGCCAAAGGTCCAGACCGATTGTACTCCATTTATTTTCTGAAACCTTGAGATTACCAGATTGTTGAGAAATTCACGTAAGTCTTTCCGGGATACACCTTTACGGGTTACAGCGAACTGCGGAGATGGCACATTCTGACGATCGATCCGTACAACACGCAGGGGTATAGCCTTACCCATCAGGAGAGGCAGGTCTTTACGGGCAATAATATCGGCCAGATTTTTTATTGCAGATCGTTTTTGATCCAGATTTACCCCCTCATTAAAATATAGGGCAACGAGGCACCAGCCTTCCTGTGAAGTTGTTGTTGTATATGTTATATCACCGACTATTTGAAGGTTCTTTACAAGGGGTTGTGCAATTAGCCTGGACATTTCTTCAGCCGGTAAGCCGGGGTACATACACATTACTCCGAGGTTTTCGGCAGGAATAATCGGAGCCATGCGTGCAGGCATATCCAAAAATGCTGTTACCCCAAGAATCACCATCAACAGAGCAATAATGATTGTAAAGTGCGGATGTTCAATTGCATACCGTGGTAAACTCGAACGTTTATTTTTAGGGAAAGCCATAGAGTTATTAATTTTTTCGATTTAATACGACTACTGACATTTCATCAGTCAGATCTTCTTGTCCCGCATAGATGACATATTCATCCGGTTTTACCCCGGAAAGAACCTGAGTATATCGGGATCCAATCATTCCAATTGTAATTTTTCGCAACCGTGCAAAGCCCTGCTTGGAGAGGACGGGTGCCAGAAATACTCCTTTCCCATTTCCATTTGGTAAAGAAACAACAGCTTTTGTGGGAACACGCAAAGCGCTATCGACTCTCGCAACAGCAAACTTACCTATTATATAACTATTTGTTTTAAGTAAGATAGATGGATTGGGCAGCCTCACTTCCACAATTCCGGTATGAGTGGAAGGATCTTCTGCCGGAAAAACCACGGCTACTTTTGAAAGTATATACGGAACCAGGACTTCCGAGTTAGCTCTATCGGTTTTTCTATTATTCAGATTACCGGCCAATGCACGTTCAGCTTCGTCTTCATCAAAATAATGGATTTTGTTTTTCCAGCGGGGATATCGTTTAAAAACTTGTCGCGAAAAACTCGGAGAGGTCAGTAGCACCGGGTCGCCCGGATGAATATAGGGCAAATCGTTTTCCGATACCGTAAATTGAATGCGTACTTTTGCCAAGTGGTCGATGCGAAAAACAGGCATCCCCTTTTTAACATAATCTCCCGGGTAAATGAATCGTTTGGCAACATAACCATCAAGTCCGGATTTGATCGTAGCATATTGCAAATTGGCCTGCATCCTCAGAACCTGCGCCACCGACTGCAGGTAAACCCGCTTATAATTATCAAAATCTGAAGGAGTAATAACCGAGTCCCGATAGAGTATTATGGCCCTTTGATATTCAGAGAATCGATATGCCGAATCGTCAATAGCCTTGTCAAGTGCCGGTCTTTGCTGAGAGAGATCCAGTTGGGCCAGAGTCTCCCCTTTGTGCACATAGTCGCCTTGATAGACCCGCATTGTTTCCACGAATCCATTCACGCGGG
>ENA-ORDP01001827-ORDP01001827.1-marine-sediment-metagenome-genome-assembly--contig:-NODE-1827-length-11050-cov-13.510505_pt1 | contig 11050 bp, 13 predicted proteins | sample MGYA00248627_ERZ508539 | MGnify/ENA primary metagenome ERZ508539 (study PRJEB26208, sample SAMN05571518) | marine sediment metagenome | biome: deep sea; feature: Hydrothermal vent; material... | reverse complement strand
GCACTGGTTGGTGGCGTGATTCTGCAATGGATGCTGGGATACGCAATGACCACGGCTGTCGTCATTGGTTACATCGCGGTTCTCGCCGTGGCGATCCAGACCGGTATCATCATGATCGTATTCATTCGTGATGCCCTGGCACGCAGGGCCGAAACCGAATCCTACACGGATGCCGTGATCGAGGGTTCTGTTGCGCGCCTACGGCCCAAGTTGATGACAGTGGCAACGACGGTACTCGGACTGATCCCAATCATGCTCTTTACCGGGGCCGGTATGGACATTGCCAAACCCATCGCAGCGCCCAGTGTGGGAGGTATGTTGAGTTCCACCCTCTATGTACTGTTTCTTATCCCCTGCCTCTTCGCCATTGGAGAAGACCTCCGCAGATTCCGGCCTGGAGTTCGCAATTGACCTTCGCAGCAGGCCGGTGAATACCCAACTTCTTACGGAGTATATTCCCGTCCTGTCCGTCGCCACGATCTCGGATTGGGAAAATGGGTATTATGTCAAAAAGGAATACCTATTCCTTCGCCTGCCAGACCAGGGCATAGATCGACTTGTCTACCCCGGCCCGGTTGTCGGTAATGGTGATTTCAGCACCCTGCAATCTAACGGTCTGATTGATGGGGCTGTTAAAAATTAGTTGCCGAAATTGTTTGTAATCAATGTAGCTAAAACTATCATCCTGATGTTGAAGGAAAAAATAGAGATCTGGCAGGGTAAAACACCAGCGTTCCTGCTCCACACAGAAACGCTGTTCCTGTTTTAGTTTTATCAACTGAGACCTGTTTTTTTGAGCCACTTGCTCAAAAAAAGAAATCAGTGCCTGCTCAATGGCCTGCATAGCTGGTGGAGTGGTATACATCCTGGACCGCTTTAACTTAAGGAACCTCTGATTAATTATGCCATACCTCTGGCTTACAGGCTGATTCACAATCAAGGCGGAGCTTTGAAGGCATGCCTGGGCCTGGTGAAAAGTGACAACGCAGAGTGTGAATCAGCCTGTAAGCCCCGCAGGGCGAGGCCTGAAGCGCACATCTACGGCATTGTGCTTCTTGCAAAGGACCCGGCCATTCGCTGCGAAGCACGCTTTGTAGCTGCACGCTTCAGGTCTCGCAGAGGCATGGCATAATTAATCAGAGGTTCCTTAACGCCAGGATCAACTGCCAGGATCAGCAATTACCACGTAGTGTAACGTAAGAATTTGCCGTTCAGTGTGATGACAACACGGTCGCCTTTTGGGTCTTCCTGTTTATCTACGTTTATTGAAAAATCGATGGCGCTCATGATTCCATCGCCAAATTTTTCCGCAATGGTTTCTTTAATTGTATCGCCGTATATGCCGATGACTTCGTATAGTCGATAGACAACCGGATCCTGCGGAATCGTCTTGTCCCATGATTTATGGGGATACTCTTGCAGTGCCGTGCAAACACCATCGTCGAGCTCAAGGATTTCGCACAGGCCTTTCGCGACCTCCTCAGACGTGCTGTTCATTCCAAGGCAGGCAGACGTAACCCATGTCTGGCCCAAATTAAGCTTGTTGCCAATGGTTTCCCAGGTGAGTCCTTTGGCTTTTTTTGCCGTAATGATGAGATCGGTCATTTCTTCTTTGGTCATATCATTTCCTCTGATAATATTAGGATACATATTAAGTTATATGTGTATTGCACAAAAATTTGATCTATAGATTAAGGAACCTCTGATTAAGTTCCTGGATATAAGTAATTCAGTATACTAGTCTAAAGTTGATATGTTGTTAATCCAAGATTTTGTTTCTATCATCCTTATAGATAAATCCTATAAGGTTGATAACTACAAAGTCTTGGACGAATAACCTTCACTCTTTATAGACTATCAGACATGTAGAGTAAGTTATGTATAGGTATCAGTTATAAACAGATTCTCAAAACCTGAAAAGATTTGTTCGGCATCGATCAAAGGAGGGTTCCAGACTATGTCATCGAGTAACGTACAAAAGCCGGCGCAGCATGCGCCGAATCCAGATATCTTCGATCACGCCCGCTTCAGAGAGTGTATGCGAACGGCGCATGACCTTGGCGGCGAACAGGATGATGAGCCTATCTCGTTGCTAGAAAGAGAAGAAGGAGAAAAAAAAGAGTGGGAGGCTAATACCTTTGTGACCTGCGAATGTCTGGCCTGGCGTGGCATCTGGAACACCGTGGAAAAGCACCGCCGGCATGTAGACCTGGGCACGACGCAGTACCTTAGTTTGCCCTATTATGGACGATGGCTGATTTCTGCTGCACGGGTAATGGTTGATAAGGAACATGTCACACTTACTGAATTGATCAACAAGATGGATGAGGTAAAAAAGCGCCATGAGCAAAATATACTACCACGCTAAAATAGCTGCGGGGGTGGGCGATCCCCAGTGTTACAAAGGCAAGACCGGTAGTCCACCCAGGTTCAAGGTGGGCGACCGTGTGAAGATCAGGGATTTACCCGATGTCTTTTATACCCAGACTCCGACTTACACTCGAGGTATGTCCGCTACGGTGGCCGAACTAGTCTATGAAAGTCCTGCTCCGGAAGACGAGGCCTGGGGTCACCTCGATAAACCCGAATGGTTTTACAGCCTGATTTTCAGGCAAAAAGATCTTTGGCCGGATTATCCCGAGGCGTACGCGAACGACACCTTACAGGCTGAGATTTCCGAACGTTGGCTGGAGCCAGCATAGAATTTATAGGATGAATGCTTTATGACTCGACAGACCGTCAAAATCCCACTGGTTTACAGCTGCTCAGGGTGCTCCAGTGCCGCCCAGCTTGCCAATACCCTGGCACTGCATCTGGACCGAAGCGGCGAAGCGAAGATGTCCTGCATCGCCGGTGTGGGCGGTGATGTACCAAATTTTGTGAGTCAGGCCGCCTCAGGCCGAGCGATTCTCGCGCTGGATGGTTGCCCGTTAGCCTGTGTCCGCAGCTGCCTGAAGCGCCACGGCGTGGAACCTGACCGCTACGTGCAATTGCAGGAGCACGGTGTGAAAAAGCGTTACGGCCAGGATGCCCCGGATGAAGACCTGGAGCGCCTTTATCAGCAGATGGTGGAACTGGCCCGGGAGCTTCGCCTGGATCGTGATCAGTCGCAGGGTGATTCTCGGTTTGGTCAAGGGGCTCAATAGCAAGATCCGCCTCCTGCAACATAGGGACATCATATTCTGTACTGAAACCGCGGTGACGTGTGCACGACGAGGCATAAGGGCGGAAGAGCCTGAGGACATCCGAATGGCCACAGATCAGAAAGACTCGGCTTTCCCAAAGGCCGAAACGACCGAAAGCCCTGTTTTCGTGGATTGGACATAGGTCTGTAAGTGGTTCAGAATCCGCATTTTTTCATTACAGGACAGGTCGCAAGCAACGTGTGGGCTGCTCGCAAGCTGGACTGCCTGCGGATAGTCCGTAAATAGCCATGTAGGGCTGTGAGAGTATCTTATACGAGGAGTTTCGGTGGAAAATTCGGATAGACTAAAAGATTCTTCCACAGGCAAGCAGGAACCCGGCGAGCCTCTGCGGAGAATGAAGGGCCAGCAATTCCTGGCGGAGTTGGTGCGCCGATCGGGCACGAAGGCGGTATTTTTTGTCCCGACTTTCCTGTATCCAACACTTGTGGAGCTGGCAGAGGATCCAATCAAGCGCGTCTTGTGTCACTCGGAGAAGGCCGCGGGCTATATGGCAGACGGCTATGCACAGGCATCGGGTAAGCCGGCAATCGTGTTTGCGCAGGGTGGTCCTGGAGCGACGAACCTGTATGCAGGTCTCGTGGATGCCTGGCAGAGCAATACGCCGTTGCTCGCGGTGACTCCAGTCATTCCGAGTTCGAGTTACCAGGGTGATTCCTATCAGGAGGCCTATGTGGACTTCCGGCCGGTGACCAAGTACGACGCAGAGGTGCGGACGATTGACCGGATGGCAGAGTTCTTTGGTAAGGCCTACAGGGAGATGACAACGGGGGTGCCACGGCCGGTTCATCTGTACCTGGATGGCGCGCTGGAAGCGGAGGAGGCGGAATTCGATTTCCGGTATCTGGACCGGCGCTACTTCTCCTATCCGGCATTCCGTCCACGAGCGGACGATGATCTGGTGGAACAGGCTGTCCAGGAACTTCGCCGTGCGGAGCGTCCGGTGATGGTTTGTGGTCGTGGGACGGTCGTTTCGGGTGCATGGAAGGAAGTAACGGCACTGGCCGAGCAGTTGGATATACCGGTTACCACAACACTGGGTGGCAAGGGGAGCATCGATAATCAACATCCTCTGTCGCTGGGTATAACGGGTTCCTACCGGCGGCCGTCGACCGACCAGGTGATCACTGAAGCGGATCTGGTGTTCTATGTGGGGGGGCATCACGGCGGGGCGACGACGAATATGAGGAAGATGCCGAAGCCGGGTGTGCGGGCCATCCACATCGATATCAATCCGGTGCAGCCCGGTGCGAACTATCCCAATGTATTACCACTTGTGGGTGATGCGCGGGCGGTCTTGCAGCAGATGCTGGAGGTCGCAGGCTCGGGGGAGCGGGGTATGCACAGCGCATGGGTGGCAAAGGCGCAGAAAGGGCTGCAGGAGTGGCGTGAAAGGGAGCATCCACACATATATGGGAATGCGATCCCGATTCGGCCGGAACAACTGGCGAACGAGCTTGTGAAGGCATGTCCAGAGAACACTCTCTTTGTTACGGATACGGGCTATGCGGGCACATGGGCCGGCGTCTTCATGGATCTTCCGGCGGGGAAGAACTGCCTGCACTGCGAGGGGAGTCTGGGGTGGGCGTTTCCGGCGGCAATAGGAGCCAAGACGGCGGTGCCTGAGCGGCCGGTGGTCGTATTCACAGGAGATGGAGGGTTCTTCTATCATCTCACTGAGCTTGAGACGGCGGTTCGGAACAGGATCAACCTGGTCACAGTGGTGTTAAACAACCAGGCAATGGCTTTACAAACGCAAGTATTGCAGGACCTCTGGCCGGCTTCTCGTGATTTGGACAAGCTGTCTGAGTTCAGGAGAGAGACAAATTTCGCCAATATTGCGATGGAAATGGGCGCCTGGGGTGTCCATGTGACAGATCCGAAGGATATCGAAAAAGCGGTGAGAGATGCGATTAATTCAGACATGCCGGCAGTGGTGGATGTGGTCATTGATCAGGCTGCCACTGCGCCCGTGGTATTTATGGACGGGCACGTGGAACATAAGGTCACGTTACTGCATCAGGGGAAAGGAGAAGAAACACCTTGAGTGAGATGTGGACCGACAGGGCCTGTGAGAATGAAGCCGGTGTTCGTTGACACACCAGATTCGGTTATATCCATGAATCCTTGTCTTATGGCATAGGCTTATGCAAACCAATTTTACACCTGAACAGCTGGCCAGGCCGGCCATAGCCTATTCCAATGAGGAGCTGCGCGCCTGTTTGCAGTGTGACTACTGCCTTCCCAGTTGTCCAACCCATCAGGTGCTGGGTGATGAGTTCGATAGTCCGCGTGGACGGATTTTTCTGATCAGGGACATGCTGGAGAGCGAGAGCAAGCCGGACGAAAAAACAGTAAAACATATTGACCAGTGCCTGTCCTGTCTGGCGTGCATGTCCTCCTGCCCGTCGAGCGTGCATTATATGCATCTGGTGGATCATGCACGGGAACATATCGAGGAAAACTATCAGCGCCCACTGTTTGATCGAGTGCTGCGTTGGGCACTAGCGCAGACCCTCCCCTATCCTGACCGCTTTCGGCGGGTGGTGCGCGGGGCGCAGTTTGCAAAGCCGCTGGCCTTTGCCATGCCCAGGAGAATTCGCGGTATGGTGGAGTTTATTCCCGACAAGCTGTCGCCACCCAGCCCGAATGACAAACCACAGGTATTTTCGGCAGAGGGCGAACGTAAGCGCCGCGTGGCGCTGATGACGGGCTGCGCGCAAAGGGTGCTGAACACGGATATTAATGATGCAACAATCCGGATTCTTCGCCGTCATGGGTGTGAAGTTGTGGTGTCGCAAGGCGTTGGCTGTTGCGGGGCATTGACGCACCATATGGGTAAGGCTGAGGAAAGTCGCGCCGCAGCAGCCAGGAACATCCGTGCCTGGATGAAAGAGGTGAATGGCGTGGGGCTGGATGCGATAGTGATCAACACAAGCGGCTGTGGCACTGTGGTCAAGGACTATGGTCATATGTTACGAAACGAAGAGCTGGCAGAAGAAGCTGTGGCGATCTCCAAGCTGGCTAAAGATATTTCCGAGGTATTGTCGGATATCGAGCTGGATTACAGGGTGGCACCCGATTTGCGTGTTGCCTATCACGCCACCTGTTCCCTGCAATTCGGGCAACGGATCAGGTTTACACCAAAGAAGCTACTGAAGGCGGCGGGTTTTACTGTACTCGAGCCCCGAGATTCACATACCTGTTGCGGCTCTGCCGGGACCTATAACCTGATGCAACCAGAGATTTCGGGCCAGTTAAAAGAACGCAAGGTCAGGACGCTGGAGCAGACTACCCCAGATGCGATCGCCGCAGGCAACATAGGGTGTATGGTACAGATTGGCTCTGCTACAGGGGTGCCGGTAGTCCACACGGTGCAATTGCTGGATTGGGTGACAGGCGGGCCAATACCCAGTGCCCTGACAGGTGTGGCCAAAGCGGATGCGGTGGGGTAATAACTAACCCGGCCCCCCAGATAACCGACACCCAGCGGTCCCACAGGATGAACCAGCTCTGTGTTGCGCCCTGGTTATCGAGACTTTACCCGCGGTCTATTTTTTTCGTGTAGATAAAACTCCTCAGACAGGGGACAGGGCTTCCTCTTTCGTGTGGGCGACTCCCGAAGTCTGCGAGTGGACCAATTCTGTGTCAGTTCTATAAAAGCCAGACAGGCCGGACTCCTGTAACCGATTTTACGGTAGATCATGGTGATCGCCTGATGCGGCAATATCGGGGCCAGCACAATCGAATAAAGCCCACACTGCGTCTGGATAATACTTTTGGGAAGTATAGTGGCGAGCGGGCTGACCTGGACCATTTCTATAATCACGCTGAGCGAATCGGTTTCGATCGAGATGCGCGGTATAATACTGGACTCGAGACAATACCAGTCTATGATGCGCCGCAGCGCAAAATTGTTATTGAGTAGTACCAGCGATTCTTGCCCAAATTCCTGCGCGCTCATTCGCTCCTTCTGCCCGGCACGGGGATGAGCATTGCCGATGGCCAGGCATAGCGCTTCTTCAAAAAGCACATGTTCTTCAATTTCTCTCGATCGTGATTCGATCGCGGTTGGTTTGGTGAAAGCAATGCCGACATCGATACGGTCTTCGCCGACGGCTACCTCAATGTCGTCAGCAGGCATTTCCAGCGTATTAATAGTGATACCGGGATAACTGTTGTTGAAGTTTTCCAGCAAGCAGCAGGTCAGGTGGTCGGTGATTGGGGTCCACCCCAAACGGAGCGAACCGCGGTCCAGATTCTGCACGTCGTGGATGGCTCGTGTCCCCGCTTTCAGCTCTCCCCATGCTCGACGGGCATGGCGTACATAGATTTCGCCAGCATTGGTCAGCCGTATGGTTCGCCCGGATCGGTCCAGTAGTGACGTTCCCAATAATTCCTCCAGATGTTTTATTTGTTGTGACAGGGTCGGCTGGGAGACATACAACGCCTCAGCCGCCCGCGTGTAGCTGCCGTATTTCACTATAGCGATCAGATATTGGAGGGCACGTGGAAAAATATCTTTTCTATACATAGACAAATCCTATAAGGTTGATAACTACAAAGTCTTGGACTAGCAAGCTACACTCTTTATAGACTATCGATCAAGTTGAATAAACTATTATTATTATTTTATAGATTTCACTTATTTATAGATATCACTTTTATAATAAGATTAGATTGTAGAAACAAAAAACTTGTACGATGTTTTAATACTAACAGAGGAGTCCAGAGATATGCCATCACCCGTCAGACAGAAAGTAATGCAGCATCTCAATATTGTCGGTCTCTTGCAGCCGGCTCTGCATAAGGAGACGCACGCGCCATATCCCGATGAAGTCGATAACGCCCACTACAGAGCGTATACGCGAATGTCGCATGATGTCGGTGGCGAACCGGATGTGCCGATCCAATGGGAAGAAAAGGAAGAGGAGGTGTGGGAGCACAATACTTTCGTGACCTGTGAAGTCCTGGCCTGGCGTGGTGTCTGGAATGCCGAGGAAAGACGTCGTCGGCAAAACGTCGATGTGGGTCAGACGCAATATCTGGGTCTGCCTTATTACGGTCGGTGGCTACTGACTGCAGCCAGGATTCTGGTAGACAAACAGTACGTTACAATCAGTGAACTGTCCAACAAGATAGATGAGGTGAAAAAACGCTATGAGTAAACCACACTACGATAGAGAACACCATGTCAAAAAGGCTACTGGCATCGGTGACCCCCAGTGTTTTAAAGGTGAAGCTGGTCCAGCAAAGTTTAAGGTTGGCGATAAGGTACGGGTCAAGGATCTGCCAGATATCTTTTACAACCGCACCCAGGTCTATACGCGTGGCGCACCCGCTACGGTAGCCGAGCTGGTTTATGAAAGCCCCCCTGCAGAAGATGAGGCCTGGGACAACTGCGATAACCCCGAATGGTTCTACAGCCTGATTTTTAAGCAGACAGATCTTTGGCCGGATTATTCCGACACATTCGCTAACGACACCTTAGAGACCGAGTTGCCCGAACGTTGGCTGGAGCCGATGTGACCGGACTAGCGAATACAGGGCAGAACATATCAAACAGAATTCATACCGAAACAGAATGAGAGGATAAATAAATGGCAGAGAAGCATAAGCCCGCACCGATGGTTGACGAGGTCAGTGATTTCGAGATTCTTGAAGTCGCTGTACGTGAACTGGCTATTGAGAAAGGTCTTTTTAGTGCCGATGACCATCGGCGTTGGACGGAGTATATGAACACTCTGGGCCCAGCACCGGCGGCGCATCTTGTCGCCAAGGCGTGGCTGGATCCTGAGTTCAAGAAGCTTGCCGTGGAAGATGGCGTAAAGGCCAGCCTGGAAGTCGGGATCGACTGGATCAACAGCATGCCGACCAACTTCGGCACACCGAGTGACTACTGCAACCTGCGCGTCCTCGAAGACACTCCCAAGTTGAAGCACGTAGTCGTGTGTACGCTGTGCTCGTGCTATCCGCGGCCAATCCTCGGTCAGTCACCAGAGTGGTATCGGACCCCGAATTATCGTCGGCGCCTGGTTCGCTGGCCGCGGCAGGTACTCGCCGAGTTCGGCCTGCAGCTCCCCGCGGACGTGGAAATCAGAGTGGAAGACTCGAACCAGAAATCCAGGTTCGTTGTACTGCCGGTGCGGCCCGAAGGCACGGAGGGCTGGAGCGAAGACCAGCTGGCCGAGATTGCCACCCGGGATTGCCTGATCGGCGTCGCGTTGCCGAAACCCGGAGTCACAGCGAATGCCAAGCTCCCGGTCCACCCAGCGGTCAATCCGGTGGATCATGACCATTAAGGATCCTTCGATGACAAACTCAGTCAATAAAGCCCCCGACACTGGGCAGACTTTGCCGGATCTGGACACGTCTCCGATTGAACTGCTTGAGAAAATCAAGCGAGAGGGGAGAGCCTGGGACGAACTGAGTGAACAGTATGGTGTGGACAACCCTGATCCGCCCTGGAGGCTCAGCCTGGAGAGCACCTGTGACGCGCTCAACGGCGGCTATTGGAATATTTCAGCTCTTTGTGAGACTAAAGAAGACGATCGTAAGCCTGAAGATGAGGATCGTAAACTTGATGCACTTGAGCGCCGTCAGGAAGAGGATGAGCTCGTTAATCAACATTATGCTGATATCCCGTTCCCGGAAAGACAATTACTATCACTGGCGCATTCAATGATTCGGCATGGTCTAATAGATGAGGATGACCTCGCGAAGCATATGAAGGTGGTCGAAAAACGCCTCAATATGGTTTGATGGTGAATTTACAATAAGACAACAAAGGTAAGGATTAATTATTATATGATAAATAATTTTATGAAATCCTCATGGGGGAGCGAGGATTCAACACGAACTGCGATGCTTTTCGAGTACTGTAATGCACTCGCGAAGGCCCAAAGGGTGAGCGGCAAAAAGGCTGCGGTAGCCAGTACGATCTCTGGATTTCCTATCAGCTTCGTGGGGGATTGACTGATGTCAATTCGCGGCGTACACATACAGGTTAAGGATCTTACCCACCGTTATGCACCAAAGTGTCCACTCACATTCGAAAACGTTGATATAGAGGCACAGCCTGGCGAGGCGCTCGTTATCATTGGTCGGTCCGGTTGTGGTAAATCGACACTACTCCATATTATGGCTGGTCTGATGCGTACCACTAGCGGCACTCTCCAGCTTGATGACAAGGAGGTTACAGGACCGTCGTCGCGCTGGGTGATGATGTTCCAGGCACCCCATCTCTTTCCCTGGATGACTGTAGAGCGTAATGTCGGTATAGGCCTCCACTTTGCCGGTTGGCCCAAGAAGGAAAAGTGCGAGCGCGTTGCTGAGACGATCCGCCTCGTCCATCTCGAGGAATATGCCAAAAATAGTGTGCAAGATCTTTCCGGCGGGCAGGAACAGCGCGTTGCGCTTGCCCGATCACTGGTGATGGAGCCCGAAATGCTGCTTCTGGATGAGCCCTTCTCGGCGCTGGATGCCTTTACCCGCTGTACCTTGCAGCACGACGTCCGTTCCATCGCGAAGGAGCTGGGTATCAATCTGGTGATGGTCACCCATGACATTGACGAAGCAGTGCTGATGGCCGATCGCGCGCTGATTATGGCAGGAGCACCCGGCAAGATTGTACATGACCTCAGCGTAGATCTCGGCGATCCACGCGAACGCGAGGACCCGGCCGTCCAGACCGTGCGTAAACACCTAATGCAGATTTTTCACGATGCGTCACACTTGCCATCAGGCGACAACCCCTCCAACATTGAACTTGTTGGTGGGGCAGCGTCCGAGAGCAAGTTGGTCGGCATTTCCTAGTATGTTTGAATGTATAGTTCAGGCTTAAATTT
>ENA-ORDP01001826-ORDP01001826.1-marine-sediment-metagenome-genome-assembly--contig:-NODE-1826-length-11058-cov-2.494956_pt1 | contig 11058 bp, 12 predicted proteins | sample MGYA00248627_ERZ508539 | MGnify/ENA primary metagenome ERZ508539 (study PRJEB26208, sample SAMN05571518) | marine sediment metagenome | biome: deep sea; feature: Hydrothermal vent; material... | reverse complement strand
CGATGGTTTCCCCGTCCCCTTTTAGATCTATAATCAAAACGTCGCCCGAAATGTGCTTTTCCTCTTCCGGGTGGGTGTTGAAATAGTTCCAGACGAAGCAGGCCGCGAGGATATCCTCCGCCGCCTCTCCTACCTTCCCGCCATGGTCGAGCGCTACAAGACCCTGGTCGAAGAAAGTGGTGGCAAAGTGCATCGTCAGGAAGACTGGGGGCGTCGCCAACTGGCCTATTCGATCCAGGATTTGGCCAAGGCGCACTATGCGTTGCTGAATATCGAATGCGATCAGGCCACCATTGACGAGTTGAAGTCCACCTTCCAATTTAACGACGCGGTGTTGCGACATCTCATTATACGCATGGATGAAGCGGTCACCGAGCCTTCCCCAATTCTCAAGGTTAAGGAAAAAGAGGACTCCAAATCACGTCGCCGCGATGAGGAAACCGAGACCCGTTCACACCCCCACAGCGGGTCTGATGAGGGGGCTAAAAAGCCGCCCGAAGACACTAAAAATAACTCACCCGCAGAGGATAAGCCGGTGGAAAATGCCGATGCCGGCGTGACCGATAACGCCGAACAGACTGCCTGAGGATTTCACCATGTCCAAGTTTTTCCGCCGCCGTAAATATTGCCGCTTCACTGCTGAAGGGGTTACCGATATCGATTACAAGGACCTTGCTACCTTGCGTCAGTACATCACTGAAACCGGCAAGATCGTTCCAAGTCGCGTTACCGGCACCAAGGTCCACTATCAGCGGAAGCTGGCACTCGCAGTGAAACGGGCGCGTTTTCTCGCCCTACTACCTTTCACCGACAACCATGACATCTGAGTTTGAGTCGCTGGCCCGCCGGTGAGGGGACCACTGCTTCGCGTTCGGACAGCCACCAGGCTGCATCGGCCGACGATGCTAACGATACGGGAAATTTTCTATGCAATTGATTCTTCTTGAAAAAGTCAAAAATCTCGGCAGTCTGGGTGAAACAGTTATTGTCAAACCGGGTTATGGTCGCAACTATCTGATCCCGCAGGGGAAAGCCATTCCTGCCACGGTTGTAAACCTGGCTGATTTTGAAAAGCGTCGAGTTGGGATTGAAGCACGTGCCCGGGGTCATCTAGATGGTGCCCTATCGCGTAAGCAGGCGCTTGACGGGCAGAGCATCAGCATAGACGTTCATGCCAGCCCCGAGGGCAAGCTGTTTGGATCGGTAGGCCAGCGTGATATTGCCGAGCTGTTCAGTGCCCGTGGCTTAGCCGTGAACAAAGGCGAAGTGGTGCTGGCCGAGGGCCCGCTGCGGATGGTAGGCGAGTACGAAATCACTATCGCTCTGCATACCGATGTGAATGCACTTGTCAAGGTACTTGTGCAGGCAGTTTAGGCAGCACCGCTACACGGTTACGACTCCCGGTCAGGGCGCCTGCGGTGCCTTGATCGGGAGTGAGTGTTGCAGGTTTTGCGACCGCTACAGCTTATACACGCTTATGCACAGGGAGTTCCCTAGTTCTGCACAAGGCGGCCCCTTCCCTCTAACCGTAACACTCGTCATTATGCATGTAATGGTCAGGGCTCATCTCCGAGCCTGACTTCTATCTGAACTGTCGGAGAGGTCAATCGGATGCCTGCATTGAACACGGATCGCATCAATCCAGCCACAGTCGATACCTTGCGTGTGCCGCCGCATTCGATCGAAGCCGAACAAGCGGTTCTCGGGGGCACCATGCTGGTGGCCGATGCCTGGGACAAGATTGCTGATCGTCTCATTGCCGAAGATTTCTACCGCAAGGATCACCGGCTGATTTTTCAGGCAATAAGCGAGCTAGTGGCCTGCAATCAACCTTGTGATGTACTGACCATTGGTGAGTGGTTTCAACATCATGGCAAGACTGACGAAATCGGTGGCGCTGCGTATCTGATTGAGCTTGCGGAAAATACGCCCGGTGCGGCGAACATCCGTGCCTATGCGGACATTGTTCGCGAGAAATCAATTCTGCGGCAGCTGATCGATGCGGGTATCAGCACGGCTGAAGAGGCCTATCATCCTGATGGGCGCCATTCGAGGGATCTTCTGGAAGCTGCTGAGCAGCGCGTCTTTGCTATTGCTGAAACAGGGGCGCGGGGACGCAAGAGTTATACCAGCATGCCCGATACGGCTCGTGAGGTGCTGCGCATTCTCCATGAGCGCTATGAAAACCGTGGCCAGCTTACCGGGTTGTCCACCGGCTTTGTCGATCTGGACCGTTGGACCTCCGGCTTACAAAGGTCTGATCTGGTCGTCGTCGCCGCCCGGCCATCGATGGGTAAGACTTCTTTAGCCCTGAATATTGCCGAGCACGCTGCGCTCAGCGACAAGCAAAGCGTATTGTTTTTTTCCATGGAAATGTCGGTGACCCAGCTTGGCTTCCGACTGGTCTCGGCCATTGGTCGGATAGACCAAACCCACCTGCGCAACGGCGATATTGCCGAGGAGGACTGGCCGCGGGTCACCCAGGCTATGGGCCTTCTCGGGAAGGCCAAGATCTTCATTGACGATACTGCGGCTTTAGCTCCGAATGAAATACGGGCTCGGGCGCGTCGTATCCAGCGTGAGCATGGTCTGGGCTTGATCGTCATCGACTATCTACAGCTGATGCAGGTTCCGGGTAACAAAGAAAACCGGGCCACCGAGATCTCCGAGATTTCACGTGGCCTCAAGGCCTTGGCCAAGGAACTGAATATTCCGGTGGTTGTCTTGTCTCAGCTTAATCGTTCCTTGGAACAACGCACCGACAAACGGCCCATGATGGCTGACTTGCGCGAGTCCGGGGCCATTGAGCAGGATGCCGATGTGATTTTGTTTATTTACCGTGATGAGTATTACCACAAGGATTCCGCTGACAAGGGGCTGGCCGAGGTCATCATCGGGAAGCAGCGCAATGGACCCACCGGTACCCTCAAGCTCGCTTTTCTGGGGCGCTATACCAAGTTTGAAAGTTATGCCCCTGAACGCTACGAGGGTAGCTTCGAGTGAGCCGGATGGCGGTGGCCAGGATCGATCTCCAGGCGCTGCGCGGTAATCTTGCTCGTATACGTGAGTTGGCCCCCGAAATACGGGTGATGGCGGTCGTCAAGGCGGATGGCTATGGTCATGGTTTGGAACGGGTGGCTCGTGCTCTCGCTGCTGCCGATGCCTTCGGAGTCGCGGCGATTGCCGATGGCCTGCGCTTGCGTGCGGCGGGGCATCGCAATCGCATCGTGGTGCTCTCTGGGCCGGATAACCCCGCAGATTTGAGTGAGATGCACCGCCTTGGGCTGGACGCCGTCATCCATCATCCGCAGCAGTTGGCCTGGCTTCAGGAAGACCGGGGTACCCCGCAATTGCGGGTATGGTTGAAGATCGACACCGGCATGCACCGACTCGGCTTTCTACCCGAGCAGGCTCAGTCGGCATACCGGCAGTTGCAAGCCATGTCGAGTGTGCACCCGGAGATCGTGGTATGCACACATTTTGCAGCGGCAGATGAATTCCACAATCCCCTTACTCCGCAGCAGATCGATACCTTCATGCAGGTAGCCGGGATGAGGTCGGTAGAGCAGTCGCTGGCCAATTCGGCGGCGTTCCTGGGCTGGCCGGCGGCCTGCAAGGGTTGGCTGCGGATTGGTGGATTGTTGTACGGACTGTCCGTGGTCGCAGGTCATACGGGTAGCGAGTATGGGTTTCACCCGGCAATGCGCTTGCATACCCGGCTGATTGCGGTAAACCGGATCCACAAGGGCGAGCGCATCGGTTACGCGGCAACCTGGGTTTGTCCTGAGGACATGCCGGTCGGGGTGGCGGCGATCGGCTATGGGGATGGTTATCCGCGAGCGGCACCTAGTGGCACGCCGGTACGGGTTGCCGGTGTCGAGGTACCCCTGATTGGCCGGGTGTCCATGGATTTGATTACTTTGGACCTTCGCACTACACCGGATGCCCGCGTCGGTGACGAAGTACTCTTGTGGGGTCCTGAGCTTCCCGTTGAGCGGATTGCCGAGCAAGCAGGTAGCATCGCCTATGAACTGACTTGTGGAATCACTCGGAGGGTGCTGGTGGTTGAGGCGGACGTTACGGGTTGACGGCGGTTGGGTGTGGGGTCGATGGCGCCGAGTTTCTAAACGTGTTCTGAATCAAAGTGGGTGTGGTAGCGAACTTTAGGTTGCGATGCGGCACCCAATGATGGACCGCCGATCTGTTGTGCCGATACCGGCGCGCAGCGGTTGGCCGATCAGCCCCTGGGTATGGGGTAGGTGGACCCCGGTGATCTCACTCGCCGCCTGACCGGCGGCAGCCGGCATCCCGTCACCGCAATACGGAATGAGGAAATAACCATGAGTGGCAACATGCAATTTAACTTGAGCGGTAAGACTGCGATCATTACCGGGGCGGCCAGTGGCATTGGCCGGGCCATCGCCGAAGCATATGCCCGGGCCGGTGCCGGTGTAGCGATTGCCGACTTGAATGAGGCCGGTGCCGAGGTGGTTGCCAAGGCGATCAATGCCGCCGGTGGCAAGGCCATGGGGGTGTCCATGGATGTGACCGATGAAACCTCGGTTAATACCGCCACGGATAGAGTGGTGGGGGCATTGGGGCCGATCGACATACTGGTTTCCAACGCGGGTATCCAGATCGTCAATCCCATCGAGACCTACAACTTTTCCGACTGGAAAAAAATGCTGGCAATCCACATGGATGGAGCTTTTCTAACCACCAAAGCGGCCCTGAAAAGCATGTACGCAGAGCATCGTGGCGGGGTGGTCATTTACATGGGTTCAGTACATTCACATGAGGCTTCGAAACTGAAAAGTGCCTATGTTGCGGCCAAACACGGATTATTGGGGCTGGCCCGGGTTCTGGCTAAGGAAGGCGGCCCGAAAGGGGTGCGCAGCCATGTGATCTGTCCGGGTTTTGTACGGACTCCGCTGGTAGAAAAACAAATCCCTGAACAGGCCAGAAAACTACAGATCAGTGAGCAGGAGGTGATCCGCAACGTGATGCTCAAAGACACGGTCGATGCCGAGTTCACCACCGTCGAGGACGTCGCCAACCTGGCTCTGTTGCTGGCTGCATTTCCCAGTGCCGCCTTGACTGGGCAGTCATTGGTAGTCAGCCATGGTTGGTACATGGGCTGAGGAGGCTTCATGATCGGTCCAGGTTCCAAGAAGTCCCCAAGTCCGATCCACCCCCAGTCTGGAGTTACTGTGCCGCCCGCCGCGCAAGATGCGGGCCCACCCACGGCATCCAGTATGGATATTCAAGCGGTTCACCAGCAACTGCGCGCCTACAACCAAGTGGCATGGGTGCTGCAGGGAGGTGGAGCGCTCGGTGCTTATCAAGCCGGGGTCGTGGCAGGTTTGAGCCAGATGGGGATCGAACCGACCTGGGTGGCAGGTATTTCCAGCGGGGCCATCCAGTGCGCCTTGATTGCTGGCAATCCAGCCAAGGATCGAGTGCCGGCTGCACCGTTTCTGGCAGTGCATCATGCCCCCCCTTATTGCCGCGATCACCTTGGGAGCAGGAGCCATGGGTCAGCTGGATACCCGAAGCCGCATAGCCGTGGATGGCTTCGATTCAGGCCGGTCGAACTTTGCTGGAAGGGCCGCGAGGTTTTTTTCAGCCGCGGCCCCCGTCGATTTCCCAATAACCGGAAAGAGCCAGCTATTACGACCCCTCGCCACTGTGTAAAACGTTGCTGAAACTGGCTGATTTTGAGCGCATTAATTCGAGAGACATGCGTGTATCGATCGGTGCAGTCAATGTGCGTAACGGTAATTTCGAGTATTTTGACAACACCCGACAGCCACTAACGCCCGAGCATTTCATGGCTTCTGGGGCCTTGCCACCAGGGTTTCCGGCGGTGCGTATCGGTGACGACTGGTTTTGGGATGGGGGCATCCGCACCAGCACCCCCTGGTTTTTCAGGTGGATCTGTGGAGTGCCCGGAGTTAGGTACCCGGGAGCCTGGTGAAGGTACCGGAGCGGGCGAAGGATATCCGCTATTCCAGCCGTACCCGGGCGCTGACCGATCCCCGCAGGCACGCCCACGAACCACGAGCTATCATGCACGCCGTGCTTGAACAGATCCCGCCGGGGTAGCGTGATGGATTATGCCGGGAGATTGCTGCGGTATCTGTCGACAAGCATTACAACATCGTGCCCCTTATCTATCAGGACCAGGCTTTTGACGGCGCGGTCAAGGGTGATCAGTTTGGCCGCGGTAGTATACGGAGCCATGGGCGTAGCGGTCGAACTGATCTTGAGCGAACCCTGAGCCATCTGGACTGGTTTGTCTTGCCCAGCGCAGAGCAGCCGTTCGTGACTCATAATCTGCATCGGCACGATCCAGTCGGCGCGTCATGGGGTTTTGAACCCGGGCAGCCGGTGATTGCTAAACTTGGGCAATTGTCGTAGCCGGGGCCGCCTCCATCATGTCGAAACGTCAGATTGCCTACGTGTGTACCGATTGTGGTGCTGAACATAACAAATGGCAGGGCCAATGTTCCGAGTGTGGGGTCTGGAATACGTTGGCCGAGATCGTGCTGAAACCAGCCCGAGCGACCTCAAGTAAGCGTCGCTCCGGCTACACCGGTACCGCAGCCGGTACGGCAGGGATACATGCCTTGACCGAGGTCGCCACCTATGAGAATCCACGTACCTTGACCGGTATTGCTGAGCTGGATCGGGTGCTCGGCGGCGGACTGGTACAAGGTTCAGTGGTGCTGGTGGGGGGCGATCCCGGCATTGGCAAGTCCACACTGTTGTTGCAGATGCTGGGAGCACTGGGCGACCGCTTACCCGGACTCTATGTGACCGGTGAGGAGTCGCTCGGCCAGGTAGCGGCGCGGGGCCGCAGACTGGGATTGACCATGGGGCCTCTGCATGGACTGGCTGAGACCTGTATCGAGCGTATTCTTGAGCAGGCCATTCAGGCCCAGCCTAAAGCACTGGTGGTGGATTCCATCCAGACCCTGTGGACGGAACAATTAACAGCGGCTCCTGGTTCCATGAGCCAGGTTCGGGAGACGGCGGCGCAGCTCACCCGTTTTGCCAAAGAAACGGGCACCTGCATTGTTTTGGTCGGGCACGTTACCAAGGAAGGAGGCATTGCGGGGCCCCGGGTGCTCGAACACATGGTGGATGCGGTGTTGTATTTCGAAGGTGATAGCGGCAGCCGTTTCCGGGTTCTGCGGGCCTTCAAGAATCGCTTTGGTGCGGTCAATGAACTGGGCGTTTTTGCGATGAGCGACAAAGGTCTGCGTGAAGTCCCCAATCCATCGGCAATTTTCTTGTCCAGTCATACCGGGCCGACTTCGGGCAGCGCCATCATGGTGACCCGTGAAGGAACCCGACCGCTGCTCGTCGAGGTGCAGGCACTGGTGGACACCTCGCCGCTGGCCAATCCCCGGCGCGTGCTATTGGGGCTTGAGCAGAACCGCCTGGCGATGTTGCTGGCAGTATTGCATCGGCATGGAGGGGTGAGTGTTTATGACCAGGACGTATTCATCAATGTCGTTGGAGGCATCCGGGTGCAGGAAACCGCCGCCGACCTGCCGGTGCTGTTGGCGGTGCTATCGTCCCTACGCGACCGACCCTTGAGAGATAAAACGGTCGTCTTCGGCGAGGTCGGCCTGTCGGGTGAGATCCGCCCTGTACCGAATGGCGAGGAACGGCTCAAGGAAGCCGCCACCCATGGGTTTGTTCGCGCCATCGTCCCGCGTGGCAATGCGCCTAAAAAGGCCCGCTTCGGGTCACTCGAAGTGCTGGCTGTCGATCGCCTGGCGGATGCGCTGGAGACGCTACTCTGAGTTGCGGTAAGAATCCCGCGGTCGTTGCGCTACCCCAGCATGCTGAGTTCGCGATTAAGTAGATCCGGGTGGCTGCTATGCAGCTCAATCAGGCGCTTGAGACGGCTGAAGCTATCCAGATCGATATGATTCCAGGAAAAGACCAGGCATTGATCGTCGAAGCGGGTCAGCGTAGCCCCCATACTGACCACGATGCCGTCATGTACCCGCAGGTCTATTCGATAGCATGCTTGGGTGTCGGCCTGGCAATCCTGAGGGTGCGATACCAGTAAGCCTTTCAGCGATATGTCCAGGAGCCGGCTGGGCCACGATTGCTGTTGCGTATAAATACGCGCCGACCCTTCCAGTATTACGCGCTGAAAGCGGCGGCGTTCCAAGTGTGGCTGAGATGTGTTCACGGGCGTTCCAGCGTCCTGTACCGCAGCGGATTCTGCGTGAGTCTACTCTGGGGCACCTCTATAAACCTACTGTATGGCTCAATAGCTGCGTTGCATCCTCACTCACTCCGTGCCTGTCTACCTGATAGGTCTCAAAGATTCACTGTGGGGCAGCTGGCATTCGAACTGCTCGCTACGGTTTTTCGGGGTGTTCTCTCTGGCAGGCAAGTCCTTTGCTTTGCACCGCGTTCCGGTCTGCTTGGATCGGCAGTTACCAAGTGCGATGTAATAGCAGTTCTAGAACAAACTTGGACCCAAAAAAGGCCAGCACCAGCACCCCCATGCCCGCCAGAGTCAGCCCGATAGCCCGCCGCCCACGCCAGCCATAGCGCCATCGTCCGAACAACAAGGCCCCGAATACCAGCCACGACAGAATCGATAGTATGGTTTTGTGAACCAGATGTTGGGTAAACAAATTCTGGACGAACAAAGCCCCCGTCAGCAGAGTGAGGCTGAGCAGGACAAAACCGCTGCCGATCAGTTTGAACATCAGCGATTCGGTGAGGGTCAGCGGTGGCAGTGCTTGCAAGATCCTGGACCATCGACGGTTGCGTAGGGCGGGTTCCTGAAAAGCCAAAAACAGAGCGAGCAGCGCGGCGATCGAGAGTAGGGCATAGCTAAGTAGTGCCAGCGTCACATGCAGCTTGATCTGCCAATCCATCGGCGTGGGTATTGTGGGTGGGGCTAGAAACACGTCCACGGCCAGCAGGATAGCGGCGAGGGGAAACACGATGACGCCGAGTGCGGCAACCGGTTTGCGCCCATGCACGAGCAGGGTCAAGGCCGCCATGACGGCGGCAATCAACGATAGTGAGGCGAAAAAGTGCAGATCCAGCGCCCCGCGGTGGGCAAGAAGAATCTCTCCTAGATGGGCCACGACAGCCAACCCTGCAAGAACCAGTGCCGCCAGGGGCACGGCCGTGCGCCGGGTCAGTAAGGCGCGCGCCATCCAGCCGCTGGCCAGCAGGTACGCAACAATCGCGAATAGAGGAAGGAGGAACGGCATCAGGCAAAGTGTGGCATAGCTACCGCGGTGTGCAAGTGATAAACGAAATCCCCCGACCCGGTGACGACCCGGCGCGCCAACATTGCGAAGCGGGCCGGAGACGAGCGGTTACCACGGGCCGGGTGGGTTGTTACCCGAGGATTCGGTCATTGCCAATGAGGGTGATTTATACTGAACCACCGGTATCAAGGATCAGTTCATCATGTTCGAGTCTCTTAGTCAGCGCTTAGGTACGACTCTGGATCGTTTGCGCGGTCGCGGACGCCTTACCGAGGAGAACATCCGCAGCAGCTTGCGCGAAGTACGTATTGCCCTGCTTGAAGCGGATGTGTCCCTGCCGGTCGTGCAGGCACTGATTGAGCGAGTCAAAGTACGCGCGGTGGGCCAGGAAGTGCTCAAGAGTCTGACTCCGGGCCAGGCTTTGATCAAGGTTGTACGCGATGAGCTGACGGTCCTGATGGGGGTGGTCAATACCGATCTCGACCTTTCAGCACGCCCGCCTGCGGTAGTGCTCATGGCAGGGCTACAAGGTGCGGGTAAAACCACCACGGTGGCCAAGCTGGCCTATTTGCTCAAGGAACGTCTCAAGAAGAAGGTCGTCGTCGTCAGTTGTGATGTGTACCGTCCGGCCGCGATCCAACAGCTACACATTCTGGCCGAACAGGCGGGGGTGCATTTTCATCCATCTGATGCGAGCCACAAACCGGTCGATATTGCCCTTGGGGCGCTGCAGGCAGCACGTCGTGAAGTGGCTGATGTGTTGATCGTCGACACCGCTGGCCGCCTGCATGTCGATATCGCTATGATGGACGAAATCAAGGCCTTACACGGCGTTCTCGATCCGGTTGAAACCCTGTTTGTCGTCGATTCGATGACCGGCCAGGATGCCGCGAATACTGCTAAGGCTTTTGCTGCGGTGTTGCCGCTTACCGGGGTGATACTGACCAAAGTCGATGGTGATGCACGGGGTGGGGCGGCGCTGTCGGTACGCTACGTGACCGGTCAACCGATCAAGTTTCTGGGTGCAGGAGAGAAAATCGATGCGCTGGAACCGTTTCATCCCGATCGCGTTGCTCAGCGAATTCTCGGCATGGGCGACGTGCTTAGCCTGGTCGAAGAAGTCGAGCGGAAAGTTGACAAGGACAAGGCCCGGCAACTGGCGATCAAGGTTGCCAAGGGCAAACGTTTTGATCTCAACGATATGAAAGACCAGTTGGAGCAAATGCTCAATATGGGAGGCTTGGCTGGGTTGATGGACAAGCTACCCGGGGTCTCGTCACTGTCGGAGAAGGTGAAATCGAAAGTCAATGATAAGGAAGTGAACCGAATGGTTGCGATCATCAATTCGATGACCCGCAAGGAGCGACGGCATCCCGCCTTGCTCAACGGCTCGCGCAAGGTGCGGGTTGCCCGGGGGTCAGGTACTCAGCCGGCTGAAGTCAATCGCTTACTTAAGCAGTATCAACAGATGCAGAAGATGATGTCGAAGCTGGCCCGTGGTGGGGGTAAGGGTATGATGCGGCAGTTACAAGGCTCCATGCAGCGGGGTGGCAAAGGCCTTTCTGGCATACGATAACTATGCGTGCGGTATGAGCGGCGTGAGTACCCAGCGGGGGTACTGTGCCGTCTCGCCGCCGCGCTGTTGGCGGCCTTCGGGTTTTGCTCCACACCTTCTATACGCTGACATGACACCAGCACCGGTACGACCGGGCTTAATAGAACGGTACGTTGGTCGATACGCCGATTGTGCGTGGTGTCAACGGTTGCACCCGCATCGGCCCGGAACGTGCCGGTGTTGATC